>Ga0315275_10005020_pt1 | contig 12457 bp, 18 predicted proteins | sample YL17G03_0_MG_FD_205557 | JGI IMG/M metagenome (GOLD analysis project Ga0315275, IMG submission 205557) | Sediment microbial communities from Yellowstone Lake, YNP, Wyoming, USA - YL17G03_0 | ecosystem: Environmental > Aquatic > Freshwater > Lake > Sediment | place: USA: Wyoming | collected... | reverse complement strand
CCGGTAACTACTCAGGTAGATAGGCTGAAGGTGTTCAGGCTGAAGTGTTCGGAGCTCGGCCGTCAGCCTAAAAGCCTTCAGCCTGTGCCCGGAGCCTTCAGCCTGAACACCTGAGCAGTTACCTAGCCCGCACAATTTTCCAAGGCCACTCGGTGGGCCCCCTCGAATGGGGGGGGGGTGCATCACTCCCCTCCCCATGATATACACAGCACACGGGTTGGGAACGGGCTAGGGAATCGTTTGAGAGAGCGAAACAAGGAGGGTGCGATGAACCGAGGACTCGTGCTGAGCGTGGCGTTCGTCGGTGTGCTTCTTGCCAATGCGCAAGCCGAAGCGGCCACCAGCGTGGTGACAAAAAGTTTCCAGGGGACGTGGTACTGCGGGACGGCCGGGTCCAACTATCTCGTAGGCGCTACAGGACTAGTCACTTCCGCACCGTTGGTCTTCACGATTACACATTCAAATGCCTCCAATTCATTTTCAGCTACATTTGTAGACCAGGTTCCCGGAAGCAGTGGTGCCGATCTCCTCTCGATCGAATTGAAGGGGTACGCATTTCGCAATGGCCTGAAAACAAAAGTGGTTCGGTATGCCATGACGGGCCGCCCGCCGGCTGGCAGCACCTTCTATGGTGTGAGCCCGACCGGGGTGTTTCTCTCCATGCAGGGCACGGCCACCATTGTGGTGGACAGCGGACATCCTCAAGGACTCATTACGGACTTGACGGGGACTCTTATAGGGGTGGATATCGATCATGATCAGCCGACGAAGCGTTGTGTCTCATATGGGACATTGGTCGCGCCGGTAGTTCCGTAGATACACACAGCACACGGGTTGGGAATGAGCTAGGGAATCATTTGTGAGAGTCAAATCAAGGAGGGGATCATGAACCGAGGACTCGTGCTGAGCGTGGCGTTCGTCGGTGTGCTTCTTGCCAATGCAGCGGCCGAAGCGGCCACCAGCGTGGTGAAGAAAAGTCTCCAGGGGACGACTTACTGCGGGACGGTTGGGTCCAACTATCTCGTAGGCGCTGCAACTGTATGGACTACCGACCCGGTGGTCTTCACGATTACACATTCGAATGCCTCCAATTCATTTTCAGCGACATTGGCAGACACGGTTTTCGGTACCCTTCAGGACGATATACTATCGATTAAATTGAATGGGTACGCGTTTCGCAATGGCCTGAAAACAAAAGTGGTTCGGTACGCCATGACGGGCCGCCCGCCGGCTGGCAGCACCTTCTATGGTGTGAGCCCAACCGGGGTGTTTCTCTCCATGCAGGGCACGGCCACCATTGTGGTGGACAGCGGACATCCTCAAGGACTCATTACGGACTTGACGGGGACTTTTATAGGCGAGGCCATCGATACGGATGGGGCGGATCAGACGAAGCGCTGTGTCGCCTATGGGACATTGGTCGCGCCGCCGGTTCCATAGCTAGACGCCGTGCAAGATTTGGGAATGAGCTAGGGAATCGTTTGAGAGAGCGAAACAAGGAGGGTGCGATGAACAGAGGACTCGTGCTGAGCGTGGCGTTCGTCGGTGTGCTTCTTGCCAATGCGCAAGCCGAAGCGGCCACCAGCGTGGTGACCAAAAGTTTGCAGCTGACGCAGTACTGCGGGACGGTTGGGTCCAACTATCTCGTAGGCGCTGCAAAACTAGAAACTACCGAACCGGTGGTCTTCACGATTGAACATTCAAATGCCTCCAATTCATTTAAAGCTACATTTGTAGACCCGGCCGCTCCTGCCGATCTTCTATCGATCGAATTGAAGGGGTACGCGTTTCGCAATGGCCTGAAAACAAAAGTGGTTCGGTACGCCATCACGGGCCGCCCACCGTCTGGCAGTACCTTTTATGGCGGGGTTAGCCCGAGCGGGGTGTTTCTCTCCATGCAGGGCACGGCCACCATTGTGGTGGACAGCGGACATCCTCAAGGACTCATCACGGACTTCACGGGGACCCTTATGTTCGAGCGTATCGATCCGGATCAAACGACGAAGCGGTGTGTCGCCTATGGGACATTGGTCGCGCCGGCAGTTCTGTAGGATAGACATAGTGCACGAGTTGGGAACGGGTTAGGGAATCGTGTGAGAGAGTGAAACAAGGAGGGTGCGATGAACCGAGGACTCGTGCTGAGCGTGGCGTTCGTCGGTGTGCTTCTTGCCAATGCAGCGGCCGAAGCGGCCACCAGCGTGGTGACCAAAAGTGTCAAGGGGACGGAGTACTGCGGAACGGTTGGGTCCAACTATCTAGTAGGCGTTCCAGGCCTATTCACTTCCGACCCGTTGGTCTTCACGATTGAACATTCAAATGCCTCCAATTCATTTAAAGCTACATTCGCAGACACGGTTCCCGGAAGCACTACTGCCGATCTCCTCTCGATCGAATTGAAGGGGTACGCGTTTCGCAATGGCCTAAAAACAAAAGTGGTTCGGTATGCCATGACGGGCCGCCCGCCGTCTGGCAGCACCTTCTTTGGGAGCGGGGTGTTTCTCTCCATGCAGGGCACGGCCACTATTGTGGTGGACAGCGGACATCCTCAAGGACTCATTACGGACTTCACGGGGACTCTTATATACGAGACTATCGATGCAGCGGCGCCGACGAAGCGTTGTGTCGGATACGGGACATTGGTCGCGCCGCCGGTTCCGTAGATGTACACAGCACACGATTCGGGAATGGGCTAGGGAATCGTTTGAGAGAGTCAAATCAAGGAGGGGATCATGAACAGAGGACTTGTGCTGAGCGTGGCGTTCGTCGGCGTGCTTCTTGCCAATGCGCAAGCCGAAGCGGCGACCAGCGTAGTGAATAAAAGTGTCCAGGGGACGGAGTACTGCGGAACGGTTGGGTCCAACTATCTTGTAGGCGCTGTAGACCTATTCACTTCCGCCCCGTTGGTCTTCACGATTGAACATTCAAATGCCTCTAATTCATTTAAAGCTACATTTGTAGACACGGTGCCCGGTGGCGGTTCTGCCGATCTTCAATCGATCGAATTGAAGGGGTACGCGTTTCGCAATGGTCTGAAAACAAAAGTGGTTCGGTACGCTATGACGGGCCGCCCGCCGTCTGGCAGCACCTTCTATGGTGTGAGCCCGACCGGGGTGTTTCTCTCCATGCAGGGCACGGCCACCATTGTGGTGGACAGCGGACATCCTAATGGCCTCATTACGGACTTGACGGGGACCGTCATGTACGAGAGCATCGATCTGAATCAGCCGACGAAGCGGTGTGTCGGATATGGGACATTGGTCGCGCCGACAATTCTTCCTTAAACCGGAGTCCAAACGGCGCGCATGGCACCCTCGTGGCGCCGTACAGACGAATGTTATAGCGGGGCGATAAGTGTTTAGCCAGGTCTCTTGGGAACGCATGGAAAGAATATATGAGTCCGTTTAGTCTCTCGCTGTTTGGCCTGCTTATTGGCGTCAGCATGGTGTCCTGTGGAGAGCCTACTGCGCAAAGGCCTGATGGCCGTCTGTCTGCAAATACGAGTGGGACTGCCGCGGTACAGCCTGTGGCCAACGATGCCAAAGGTTCATCACCATCAGCAGCTCTTGCCAAACCGATTCCACCAAATAATCTTTCGCCGGCCAGTGCGGATCCACAGAAAAACGCGGAAGTCAGGGGGCAGGACTCTCAACCAGTATCACAGGCTGCCGGCAATTCTACCGATACGCAGACTGTTGCCACTGTGTATGACCTGGAAAGCGCTATCACATTTTCTGCGACGCGGGGCGGCCACACCATCATGGTTAGTGATGAGCTACCATTTGGCGAACTGAAGCAGGCGCTGACCGACATACAGGACCCGGCGCAGAAGGCGCTGCTCCTCAGGGCCATGGTGGATCGCGGCGATGCCGAACCGGTCACTCCGATTTTGACGAGCGCCTTGAATGATAGTGATCAGAGAGTCAGAGAAATGGCACTGAGTCTGCTGAAGGAATCGTTTGAGCCCCTCCCTCTGCAGCACCTGGCCTCGATGGCGACAAACGATGCGAATCCAGAACTCCGTATTGAGGCATTAACAATGCTCACCGACCAGCTTTTTAGTGGTTCTCTGAAGCCGGAAAGCTGGGCGATAGCGAATGCCACGCTGAATCAAGGACTGTCGGATCCGAATCCGGCTGTCAGCGAACATGCAGCCAGCTTGCTCCCTCGCCTCGTTGATGCCGTGCAGCCCGTCAGAACTGGATGGGGGCATTGATTCCTGTGCATAGGCCTTCATCAGCATCCTGTCCTAGCCCGCATTATTCATGAACATTTCTGCTGCAATCGCGGATTCGCCGCTGCGACAAGCCTGGACGCGGTCGGACCGGCGTCCAGGCAGGCGGGCTCGCCACTCGGTCGGTCAACATCCTGTTCAAGGATGCCTCCCTTCCTCCCGGCTCCGCGCGCCTGTCTCGCTTGGCGTCTGCGCGATTTCGCGACGAACCGTCATGAATAATGCGGGCTAGACCGCCTTACGCATCCGCCTCTGAGATCTGGCAGCTGCCCGACCACGCTTTGGCTCTCGGCGTCGGCATATCCTCCTCCGGCGAGAAGGCTGGTTGGTGAACCATAATCGCATGCTAAGGCTGTATCGCTTGGAGGAGCTCCCGTGGCGGCTACGATTGAGACGAAAACGGGGCAGTGATCGCCGGGTTCCGCTGCCAACGGCTATCCAGATGCAGTAGCGCTTCGCTCCGTCTCACTTTTCACTGTATTCTCTGTAGGAGAATGACTACAGCCTCTATCTATCGAGAAATACGACGTTTGATTGAGCGATCTGCCACAAACCTCTACAGTCTCCCTGCACATCACCATCAATCTTCCTCTCTCGACGGCTTATATTCGGGGGTTTTGTTCTGACCCTCCTCCTCCTGCGACGGCACACTCCTTGCGTAGTTACCACAGTAGCGGGGTGCAGGGTTCACCGCCTCGAGCTCTCCTCGGTTGACCGAGTTACCTGAGCAATCCGACATAGCCACTTGCACGTGAGAAATTAGCTTCTCCGGGAACGGTGTGCCTGCTGCCCGGGAGAATGCAATTAGGAGTATCTGTATGAACTGGGTAAGAGCCATCGCTGCTGTGCTTGTGTTGTGGTCGAGTACTGCGTGGGGTGCCACGTTGTCGTGGACGGCCAATAGTGAACCGGACATGGTGGGATATCACGTCTATCATTGCAGTCTGACACCCTGCACCAAATCGTCTGTTAATGCGTCTCTTCTCGTCACGTTGGGAACGGGGACGAGTTTCAATATCGGGACGCCGGCAGTGACTCAGTACTATTTCATTACGGCCTATGATTTTGCCAATAATGAGTCGGGCAGTAGCAACCTCGCGACCTTCACACCAGCCGGGTCTCCGCCTTCTGTGGGGACGGTGGAACTGACAGTCGTGGGCAATCCGGCCACAGGTCCGTGGGGTGTGACCGCTACCACGACCAACACACAGGATGTCATGGCGAGGGTGCGCTTGGATGGATTCCCGCATCATACTGATAGCCTCGCGCGCTATAGCTTCCCTGGCGACAACGGCTCGACGGTCAACAAGGGGCTGTTCGGCACTGGCACTCATACGGTTGAGTTCGTGTTTTACCTGCAAAACACCACGTCCGAGATCGGGCGGGCCAGCGTGACCGTGCAGGAGGGGAGCCCAGCGCCGCCTCCCTCTGCGGGGACGGTGAGTCTGAAGATCGTTGGCAGTCCGGCCACAGGTCCGTGGGGTGTGAACGCTACCACGACCGATCCACGGGATGTCATGGCGACGGTGCGCTTGGATGGGGCCGTGCATCATGTCGAACACAACGCGCCCTATGGCTTCCCTAACGACAACGGCACGACGGCCACAACGGGGCTGTTCGGCACTGGTCCGCATACAGTTGAATTCGTGTTTTACCTGGAAGGCACCACGTCCGAGATCGGGCGGGCCTGCGTGGCCGTGCAGGAAGGGAGCCCGACTATGGGGACGGTGGGACTGACGGTCGTGGGCAATCCGGCCACAGGTCCGTGGGGTGTGAACGCTACCACGACCGATCCACGGGATGTCATGACGAGGGTGCGCTTGGACGGAGTCCCGCATCATCCTGATAACGCCGCGCCCTATGGCTTCCCTGACTACGACCGTACCACGACCATGATGGGGCGGTTCGGCACTGGCACTCATACGGTTGAGTTCGTGTTTTACCTGCAAAACACCACGTCCGAGATCGGGCGGGCCTGCGTGAACGTGAAGGAAGGGACACAGTGAGGTGGCTACGGGGTCGCAGCGGGGAGCCCTCTGTGCTCACCGACGCCCTTTCCCTTTCGGAAAGGGGCCACAGGCTCGCGGACTGAGAGCGAGAGAAGGTGTCAGACACCGTTTCCTTGAGTACAAATAAGAAGGCCACCGAACTCGGTGGCCTTTTTGTCTCCTCCCTCCCCCTCTATCGCGGAGTGCCTTTGTCCTAACGCTGCTGGCGGGATGGGCTAGCCCGCATCGCGAATTGCGGAGGCGAGGGCACCGCGACTTAGTGAGCAGCTGCGATCCGCGAAGCGGAGGACGAGGAATGTTCGAAGCTGGATTCGCGCAACGCGCCGGAGCTAGCGAGTTCCGCAGGCCAAACAAAGGGGTCAGAACCCTTAAATGATCAACATACGTTGGCATCAGGCGTAAGTTGATGCTACGTGGGCGCCTCCATCATGGTACGACTCGATTTTCTAGTGCCTGTCTGATCTGGCTAAGTTACACGTTTGTGTAATTTACAAAGGAGATACTGCTATGCCTACCGCTACCCTTCGCTCTGTTGGAGGATCGATTGTGATGGCCATCCCGAAACGCATCCTGGAATTGGTGCAGTTACAGGCCGGTTCGCGGGTGGATATCGACGTGCAGTAAGGCCAGTTGATCGTGATTCCCCAGCGGAAGAAGCGTTACACGCTTTCCGAACTGCTGGCCCAATGTAACTCGTCCTTGCCGCTGAGGGACGAGGAACACGAATGGCTAGATGTGCCGGCTGTTGGGCTGGAATACGGCGCTGCAGGCCAATGATGCGAATTCCCTCTCGTGGCGAAATTTGGTTAGTCAATCTGAACCCCACGGCAGGCCGGGAGCAGCAGGGCATTCGGCCTGTGCTGGTCGTCTCGGAAAAGAGTTCAATCGCCTGGGTCTGTGCGTAGTGTGTCCGATTACTCAAGGCGGACAACAATCCCGCTACGCCGGCTTCGCGGTCACGCTGATGGGCGCCAGCACTGAAACGCAGGGCATCGCCATGTGCAACCAGCCGCGCACCATCGACCTGATCGCCAGGAATGGCCGTTTCGTCGAAGATGTTTCCGATGAGCTGATTGAGGAAGTTCTGGCTCCCCTTCAACCGATTTTCGAAGGGTAGTATCAGGGGCACAGGGCGTCGGTCGCCACCGAGGATGTTACGTCCTGACCGGCTAAGAGCTTCGACACCTTGGCTTGGTCGATGCCAAGCCGAGCCGCAGCCTCCACCTGTTTCCATCCTCGGTCTTTGATCGTTTCTTGGAGAGCCTGAAGCAGGCTGCTTTTCAGAATCAGTTCAGCGGACTTTTCTTTGGAGAACCCCAAATCTCGAAACACGTTTCCGCTGCCCTTGGTTACTGTCGCGCGTGTCATAGGTGTTGCTCCTTCCTTCACTTCAGCAAGTCGATATATCGACCTTTCGCTAACGGTACATCGCCTTTCGCCGTTTTTTCCCCATCCTATCCTCGGCGGGTCCCCGCGCATCCGGTGACTCCTACCAGCCCCCACCGCTGTGCTAGAAGAGGATCCGACTCCTTCGAAAATTCAGAATGTCCCCGTTTCTCTCCCATCCAACGGCAAGTGTCCCAAACTCATTGACACGTTCCGGTCTTTGCGAAATTCCACTTGAATTTCGTCCTCTTCTTCAAGTCCCAGCCCAGCACGAAACGATTCATACAGCTCGGTCACGTAGCCGATATCTCGCTGATCTTTGCCGTCTGGTGAAGCGAGATAGGCTTCGGACAGTTTCATTCAAGTTTAAAATATAGAAATAGCGGGGGCGACGGGGAAGGCGCTTACTTACCGGACGAGGTGTACATGGAAACGGGCGTGAGTGTTGACCGCTTCGACTTGACTGAAACGGAGCGAATGGGGCGCTCGAGTACGGGAGCGCTGCTGGCGGTATAGAAGGTGGTGTCGTACACCATTTGCTGCATCAATGCCGTGAGGCAGGATTCCGTCACGTGGCCCTTCAGTTCGTCGATCATGAGCGATGTGGCGCCGAAGAGTTGATAATGCGCGGTCCCGCCGGACTGGCTCTCGTATCGTTTGACCTGTCCGTCCCAGCGCTCCAATTCCAGAATCACGTGTGCTGCATAGTCGTATTCCAGCGGAATGAACGGGGTCAGGATGAACATCGAGGCGCCGATGACGATGCCCTTCCATGCGGCATCGCCGGGATGGGGATCGATGGCCTCGTCAAACAAGAGGCGGGCGCGAATGAATTTTTCGTTGGCCGGAGGTTCGGCGGAATCCGTGCCGCCAAGGTGTGAGAATAATCCAATCTCCCGCAACGTGCCGAGCACGCGCTGTTCTGTTTCCAGTGACAGATTCTGTGGCGAGCCGTTACGCGTGATGCCCACGCTATCCATGACGAGCGGGACCTGTTCGGCTCGCGCGATCACCCGGACGCTGGGCTCTTGGCTGCTGTCGGCCGTGGCCGTGAGTTCGATCCAGCGGGCGCAACCGGTCGTGAGGGTAACAATCAACCCGCAGCATCCAATGACGGTCCAACAAAGTGACAGCGTAGCCTTCATGGCGTACTCCTAAAAGTAAAAGGAAAAGCCTCCGAAGGGAAGAATCGAGTTAAGTCCGACATTGGGAAGGCTCGTGTGAGCGTTGGAGATATGCTGAAAGCGACAGCCGGCGTTGAGTGCGGTTTGGTCGGTCAGGAAATAGGAGACTCCGAATCCGGCCGTTAAGATGAAGTTGAACTGGCTGTGCTGTTCCGGAATCTTCCCGGCGAGATCGGTCCAGAAGGGGCCTCCGGCGAATTCGGCATAGGGCCGGATCCGGTCCTGTGCGACGAAGGTGTATTTGATTTTTGGGGTGAAGCCGACGCCGTGCGTGAGAACGGGCTCCTGGTACTGGATATAGACGAACTCGGCGCCGAGTGAGATTTGCCCCCGATACCAACTGTCGCCGATGGGATCTGTCAGCGTGATCATCCAGGAGGGCATGAAGGCTGGGCCTTCCTGCTTGGTCGGGTAGTGTTTGAGACGAGTAGAAAGCAGATAGCCGGCGGTGAGGCCAACTTCTTGAGTGCCGACAGTGATCCTGGGCGATACATCTGTGGCCTGTGCGCCGGCAGTCGTCATGAGCGATCCGAGAGCCAATGCTGTGAGGACTCGAGCAAGAAATGGCATGCGACATCCACGTGAATATCCTGTCGGCTATTTCATGATGAAACTTGAAGCAACAGGGTGACGTTCCAAAGATAGCAGAGGATTGAGTTCTGTCCAGAAATACGCCGAAGTTCGGCTTGGCGAAAAGTGAAAGAATGCTGGACATTTGGTGGAGGCTGTTCGGAGAGGCAGAAGAGCGAAGAGAGGCTAACTGGATTGTTTCAGCTTCGCGAGATAGGCCGAGTCGGTTTGACGCTCAGGCAGCGTATATCGCAGGTCGAGAGAGACCATGCGTTCAAGACATCGCCCTGCTGAAACAAGGTCCTGACGGGTGCCATACACCGTGGCAAGGAGTCGGAGCACCGCGGCTTCGGCCGGTTCGTTGCCGAGCTTGATGTAATGTTCCGAGGCGTTGTTGAGACAACGCTCGGCTCTGGTCAGGTCGCCTTGGTCGAGAAAGAAAGCACTTGCCGAGTTGGCTATAGGTCACCGCCAGCCCCCCACCGCTGTGCTAGAAGAGGATCCGACTCCTTCGAAAATTCAGAATGTCCCCGTTTCTCTCCCGTTTTTCTAGATAGGCGAAAAGTGGTGAGCAATGACCTGGGGTATTTTCTGAAAATCTCGGTCAGATGTCAGGATCGGGAGTTCGTGCTGCATGGCGCTGGCGGCAACCGGGGTGCCGGCCTTCTTCAACGCCACGCGAATGGTCGCGCAACGTTCCGACGTCTCTTCGTCCACGATCAGCAGGCGAATGCGCGAGGATTCCAGAAACATTCGTAACTCGCGCTCATTGCTCTCTCGTTTGCTCCCCTGGAGAAAGCCCGCGCGAAGTTCACCAGAAGCAGTCTGGTCCTTTTCAGGGTCTCGGATCAATCGTGCGTTGCTCGGCAATAAGTTTGTCGAACGCGGCGGCCTCTTCCTTCGTCCAGGTTCCGGCAAGATGATCGAGATCATGGTAGCGGACCGGCGCATTCTTTTCTGCCTTGCCCACTGCCGATTCTTCCAATAGCTCGATGACCGCCTGATTCACGCTAGTCTTTTTCTGCTTGGCCCGCTGCTGGACTGTACGGGCAACCTCGGGTGGAAGGTTACGTAACGTAATCGCTTTCATGGCGCCACACCTCCATGCCCTGCGGTGCCTCATAGTGATGCATATTCGTACCGTATGGAGCCTTGCTCGTCAAACAGATGCGGCTGCGCGAGAGTGGGGGAGGGGGGCAAAGGGCGTACGGCAAATAGCATATTGTGCGGTCTATGGTGAGGAACGGAATGGGGAGTGGAAATCGTTTGTCGTCATCGATGGGCCTACTTTAGAAAAGACTCCCGACCCCTTCTCCTTCCCCGCCATGGACTATACCTCCTTAGATTTGCAACTCGGGGATAGCGGTAACAAACAGATCAAAAAGATACCCATCTCCCGCAGGACGTTCCTCGCATTTTGAGACAAACTCGACAGGGATGTCGAACAGGGATGACGCCCCTTTCCTTGGGTGAGGGTACATGAGGATATGAAAGTTTTTTTGACGAGTCAGATATTGGTCTATCTCCTCGTCAGAGGCATACCCAACATAGAAAATGATCCCATCATGCTTCTGAATCTCTAACGAGAATGTGTTGCCACGCGTCGCGCGTAATGCGACGACGCGGCACATTGAGAAACCGTATATTCCGTCCGGCAATTCTTCTATTTTTGTCCCCTCTTCCCGTTCAGTCAGCGGTCTCAGTTGATGCTTGTGCCGTAGCCTCAGTACCTCTTGGGGGACTGCGTTCCCCTCCGGGATCTTTCCGACATCGCGCTGCACGTTCTTTGGTTGATGGTCCCTACTCCATATGTCGGAAAAATGAATTGAAATGTTCAATCCGACGAGGTACACCAATACCACCAACCCAAGCGGCACAGCGATCAGATACAGAACCCATCGTTTCATGACTGGCAGGATACGCCCAAGGCATCTTTGAAGTAAAAAGTAGATGCGCACGGCAGTGGGGTCGCGAGTCGTTATTTCCCACGAGCCGTCGATAAAAGGCTCCCCCCACTTTTGCCTTTTAGAAGAGTGGAAAAATTGATACATGTTGCTTTTCACGATGCCTTGCCGAAGGGGCCACAATTCTGTACACTTCAAAAACACAAGGAGCACGCTATGACCAAGACACTGTCGCTGAAAGAAGCGCGAAACCAATTTTCCGATATCGTCGACCGAGTGGGACGGCTCTCGGAACGGGTTGTCGTCACAAAGAATGGACGGCCTGAGGCGGTGGTGATGGGAGCCGATGAATTCGAAAGTTGGGTGGAGACATTGGAGCTGTTGTCGAATCCGAAGGCGGTCAAATCCCTCAAGCAGGGATTGAAAGAAGCCAAAGCCGGGAAATTTCATTCCTTCAAGGCCGCGTTCGGTGAGGAGCAGTGAGGCAAGTCCGCCTCACACCGCAAGCGCTCAAAGACCTCAAGGATTGTGATGATCCCACACGAGAACGGGTCAAAGAATCCCTCCGTCACCTCGCCGAACACCCCCTCGACGGCAAGCCGCTGAAAGGTCATTTTCAAAAGGAGAAGGTCTGGTCCTACCGGGTCTGGCCTTATCGTATTCTCTACCGCCGTGTCGGTTCCGATTGGTTGGACGTGCTCTCTATCGAACACCGCAAAGACGTCTATCGGTAGGTATGCCTGGCAGTTCTGCCCGCACATCCGAGCGTAGCCCTCATGGACTGAGCCCGATCCTCGACGGGTCCACGCGCCTCCGGTGACCTCCGCTCTTGCACGCCCGACCACCTGCGAGATCGAGAAATTCAGAATGTCCCCGTTTTCTTGTTCGGGCATCCTGCTGGGGAGCCTATGGCTGATAGCGTATAGCCTATAGTTCGGAGCACAGCGGAGCATGGGAAACAAGCGCGGGATCGTCCGTCGCCATCGACGGGCCTACCTTAGAAAAGACTCCCGACCAGTTTTCCTTCCCCCATCCCTAATCCGTAGGCAAGGTCGTTAGCGGACTCCGCAGGCGCAAACACGAGTGCCAGAGCACGACGGCAAGGCGCGGGACGGTTGCGCCTGGCGACGGACGTTGCACCACGAAACTGGACCACTGGGGGCATGAAAACTC
>Ga0315275_10005017_pt1 | contig 12462 bp, 19 predicted proteins | sample YL17G03_0_MG_FD_205557 | JGI IMG/M metagenome (GOLD analysis project Ga0315275, IMG submission 205557) | Sediment microbial communities from Yellowstone Lake, YNP, Wyoming, USA - YL17G03_0 | ecosystem: Environmental > Aquatic > Freshwater > Lake > Sediment | place: USA: Wyoming | collected... | reverse complement strand
ACGGCGTGGAACGGACGCGCAAATGGTGGTACCGCACGGCTGAGAGCCAGCGGGAGGTGAGCCTGGCGGTGCGATATGCGCTATCGCAGAAGGGCGTCGCGGCGGCGATACCGCCTTCGTTTCTCGACCTGCTCGATAAGGCAATCGAGGCGGCCAAATCGTACGAGCCGATCAGCAAGGCCGAGGTCCAGGAGCTGCAGGCGGCGGCGGAGTCGTGCGAATCGTTATTCCGCAAGGAAGAGGTGGCCCGCGGCGGGGCGCCGAGCGGGCCTGTCTATCCCGACAGCCCGCACGAGTGCTGCTGTGCCTATGCCTGAGAAATGTTTGTGCAGGCGGGCGGTTCCGGAATAGGGCATTCAAGAGGGAAAGCCAACGGTCGGATTCGAACCGACAACCCCTGGTTTACAAAACCAGAGCTCTGCCGTTGAGCTACGTTGGCGCAAGGGCAAAAACGCGGTTTTTGCTTCAATATCAAAAGTCGTCTGTGTACTACAGTGTAACAGAGTATAACAAAATACGCCAAGATACGCCAAGTTATACGCTAAGTTTTTCAAGCCGTTTTTCCCTTCACGTTTGGCCTTGCGAATCTCGGCAGTTTGTTGACGGCTTCTTGTGCCCGTCCGTCCAGTATGTGCCCATATCTGCCCATCGTCAGGCGGATGTCTTTGTGCCGCATAATTCCCTGCACTTCGATAGCGACAACACCCTGAGCCGACAGGTAAGAGCCGCAAGTGTGTCTCAAGCTGTGAAACAGCAGCTTGCCCTTGTGGTTAGCAACCTCGATACCGGCGGCTTTGCAGTCCTCTGCTATCATCTTGGAGCTTCTGTCGTGTATCTTGAAAAGCTGCACGTTTGGCATTTTGCCTTTGACGTGCTCTTTTAGAAGCGCTCCGGTTTCCGGGGTGAAGTGCTGAACCGCTTCGTCTTTGTTCTTTGTAGCGCCGTCAACACCGCCTTTGACGAAAACGCAGGAGTTTTTGAAGTCTATCGAAGCGACAATCAAAGACTTTAGCTCTCCACGACGCAAGCCAGTCTCGACGGCCAGCAAGTAGAGCAGATACCTTTGACTCCCCGACAGGCCGTAACGCTCCGGCCCTGTCCTTGCTGCTTCCAACAGTCGCTCAAACTCGTCAAGCTCAAAGAGGCGTCCGGGGTTTGTCGGGACTGATACGCTGTTTATCTTGAGCATTTTGTCAGCATAACCTTGCTCAAGCATCCACTTGGCAAACCGTCGAAACGACTGGACGTAAAAGTGCGCCGTCTGCTGGCTCATACCGTCCGGGCGAGACTCGATGTAGTCGTTCACCTTTTCGCTCGATACATCCCGCCACGTCTCAAAGCCGCAAGCCTTAATGAGCTTGCGGACTCTTGCAGCGAAAGTCTTTGCAGAAATATCCGCCGTTGTGGTTTTCTTCTTTTTGTCGGACTTGCTCTCTTGATAGACGGCTTGTTGAAAATCCGGCAGATAGTCGAGCAGAGGTTTGTCCGCGTCTCTTGTGCTGCGCAGCAACAAGCCGATGTCACTGAGCCGCTCTTGGAGCTTCTTCGGTGCGTAGTTTTCAAACCACGTCAGCAAGTCGGGATCAGGCTCGTTGATAGCAGCGTGGTTAATGAGCTTCGCAACCTTGTCGCCGAGCGTCCTGGACAAGCCTTCTTCCTCAAGCGCCGGGAGACGCAAGACTCGTCTAAACCTTTTCTCGCGCTTGTCGGTTAGCTCTATCCACCAGCGCTTGACTTCTTTGGTTTTACCCCGCTTGTCTTTGAATGTAGGTTTGTATAATCTCATATCTGCACCTCATCAAGAAAAGTGGCCGGGGGTTAATGACGCAATCGTGAGAAAGCGCGCGTACCGTTACCGGATGCGCTGCCCCAGCCATTATTGGTATCAGATATGACTCACGATTTTTCATAGCATCATTATCGTCTATGTCGTTTTGTCTTGCAAGCACAAAATTGAGAAAATGTCAAAAAACTTTCGCACCAGGATTAGCCACAAGGCCCGAACGCCAGCGCGCCCGATGCAGAACACCCCCGAAAATGACGTATAGCCGTATCCTTGCCTATGCCCTTGCTTTCAATCCATTCTTTCCAGGTCGGCAACCTCCCGTCATTTGACGGGAGGTCTCTGCGTGCGCCAGGCCTTGCGCCACAGTTAACTTGCCGAAAACCGCTTTTTGGTACAATTACCCCAGTTTCAACACGCGCTTCATATAGTGCCAGCAAACAGGCCAACGGATGCAGTATATGGGGGGCATTTTCACTTAACTGTGGCGCATAAGACATTTCAAACCTGCTCTTTTGGCCCTGTAGCTCTTTTGCCGGTTGCGACGGCGGCAGTCGGGACAGAAGCGCTCTCTCGGACGAAGCACCGCGCCACAACCACAATGACGGCCAACCACTTTACCAGCGCGCCCCTGAAACGAGAGGTTTATCTGCCCATAAGCTGCAAACAAACCAGCATAATCATATCCCGGCACGCGATACTTGTAGTCGGCAGGCCCAAGCACCGAGCGCTCGAAATATCCGCAAGGTTTTCCGTCAACAACAAGACACGACTTGCCATATACGCAGTCGCCCGATGTTGAGAAATTCGCGCACTGGTCTTTTACAAAAGTTATCAGGCCAGCTTTGCCTTTTGCCATTATGTCACCCCTGTAATAGGGTCGCGCAGACATACGCTTGCTCCGTCTGTCATACAGGGGGCAACAAGTGGGGCGTCCTGGGCAGGTTCAAGGGGACTTTGCTCGTCCTGGACGCTCTGGGGCGGCCCTGGGGCGTCCTGCTGTGCTGGCTCGACAGGAGCTTTGCCGCTCTCGGACGGCTCACTGGCCTGTTGCGGCTCGGCCACTTTGGGGGCTTCTGCCGCCTTGCGGGAAGCGCGGCGACGGGCAGAAACATCCAGACTGCTGCGCAGTTCCTCGACTTCGCGAGCGGACGAGACGCCGGGGCAATATGATTCAGAACTGCAATAAAAGGTGTGCCCGTAGTCGGCAAAAAGTCGCTGCCAGGCTCCCAAAAAACTGTCGTATTCCGCAATAACGACGCCCAGCAAATCCTCAATTCGCTCATCGGCGACGGGCCGGTGCGAAACAAGACAATTTCGCAACATAATTACCAAATTGTCCTCGGTGTGGGCCAGCTCCTTCGTTTTTTTGTCGAGAAGCTCCCCGAGCGCAGTTTGCAGCGCGCTGCTCGTTTCAAGGTCTCTGCCGAGTTTCGTGAGCGACGCGCGGAATTTTTCGTAGCTGTTCTTGCTGCCTGTAAGACTATCGCCCCCGGCCTTCGCCTTCAGAGCGTCAATCCGGGTTTGAAGCCGCCCGCCATTGTTTTGCTCGTCGGCAAGGCGCTTGCCAATGCGAACGACCTGCTGTTTCAAGTCTCTAACCTTTGCGGCATATTCCCCGCAAGTCTTCTCGACTTCGCCTTTGAATAGCTCATAATAATCGGTCATTTTTTGCTCCGTTTCTTCGCTGCGTATATCAAAGCGATAATGTCGTTGGCTATGTCGTCCACTTTGGACTTCAAGGCAGGGTCAACGCCTTCGGTGCGTATGAGTTCCCGGATAGCATTTATTTTGCCCGGCGGCATACCCCCCGACCGCTCCAAAGAGGTCAAGTCGTCCTCCAGCATCGTGCCAAGCTCGGCGTACCCCCCCTCGCCGTAGAGTCGTTGCTCTTTGAGCGCCCGTAGGTCAACGTCGCCAACGTCGTCCGGGATTTCGGCTTCCTCAAAACCAAGCTCGACCAGCTTGCTCATTTCCTGCTCGGCGGCCTCGCGCAAGTCGTCTTTTTTCTGGCTTCGAGCAGCCTCGAAATCACGCACAGCCTCAACATCCTTTTCCGCGTTCCCCCGCGCAGCTATTGCGGACAGGGCGGCCACATCCTTGACTATTCTCCGGTAAGCCGCCGGGTTATCGAATTGCAACTGTCCCGTGACGTAGCCGGGCGTCGCTATAAGCTCCTCCATTTTGCTTGCAGCATCCGCCGGAGTCATTGCCCCGCCTTGCAGCGCCCCGGCCTGCTCGTCGGCAGACTCATCATCGTCATCATCGTCGTCGTCAAGCTCATCATCGTCAAAATCTTCATCTGCCATTGTCATAACCCTTAATCAAGATACATTGTGTCGTAAAATCCCAAAAGTCATTTTTATCCAGAGGTGGGTAGTATGGAATCAAGCCGGGGGCGGCTTGGGGGGTAAAGGCCTTCGTCTGGGGGCGTATTTGCCTCACCTTCAATCACGCCCACAGCCGCATCGCCACAGCCGCCGCCAACGTCACCCGGCGGCGACAAGGCGCAGCCCAAACGAATAGCGGCCAACTGCAAACATTCAGCTCGCTCCCGTTCGTCAAGCTCCTGCCGCTCCGGTGCAAGCTCAAAGCGCTGCCTGTCAACGAGGATACCAAGATATTTGGCTTGCAGTTCACACCCGCGCAAATAACCAGGGATGTCGCCCTTCCCAAGTGCGACAGCCTTCCCGTGCTCGATGTCGCTCATAACCTTGTCGCACGTCAAATACAGACGGCTCATCTGCTCAGCGTGAATCTCCTGTATGCGTGTGCGCACCACGTCGCGTCTGAGCAACTTCCAGGCGCTCGTATGAGCACTCTTGGCGGCGTATCCGGCCTTCTCCGCACTTGCCGTCCCGTTTGAGTATGTCTCCGAGCCGACAAGGGCATAGTGTTCACAAAACGCCAGCTCCATCGGGTTTAAGTCTTCGGGCTTTCTGCCCGTCTTTTTCTCTGCTTTGGTTGTCATAACCAGTGCTCCCAAAATAAGTCTTTATGTTTCAACCACTTATGCGCCTATACCTAAAACTTGGCGCGTCACTTGCCGCTTTCTCACCATTTTTTGACCTTCCGCTACACCATTTTCGATGCCGCCGTCGGATGTTGCGTTGCAGGACGTAACGCCCGGCAACTGGCCGACTGCCAAGCTGAATTGCCTCAGTCTCAGTCATATCATCTGCCCCTTTTGGGGTACTCCCAAATTGCCCATTTTACCCGTTTTCTCGTAACCATAGTGCTCATAAGCTCTTATCCGTCCACGTACCCCGCTTGCCTGTCCGATGTACCTTGCAACGCCAATTCCCCGAATTTGACGTACTCCTCGACGAAAACGAGCCGTGCTATACCCGTTGGCCCGCGTCTGTTCTTGGCGACAGTCAATTCGGCTGTGCCGTCTATGGCCGTAGTCTCAGGACTTTCGCTTCGCCGGTAGAAGTCCTCACGGTGCAGCAACATCACCACGTCCGCGTCTTGCTCGATACTGCCGGAGTCTCGCAAGTCGCTCAGTCTCGGCCTGTGGTGCTCCCGGCTTTCGACTTGCCGGTTAAGCTGGCTCAGGGCGATAACAGGGACGCGCTCTCGTATCGCAAGGCGTTTGAGCTTTCGGCTTATCGTCGTGACTTCATCGACGCGGTTAGCCGTCCGTTGTCCAGCGCCCATTAGCTGCAAATAGTCGATAAACACGACATCTACGCCGTGTGTTTTCTTCCGAGCCTTGATAAACGCCCTCTGCTTCTCCGGTGTTACGCCGCCTTCGTGGAATACGATATTGAGCTTCTCCAGGACAAACCCTTGCTCACAGACTTTGGCGAAGTCCTCTTGTGGCGGCTTATCTACCCTCAGCGTCTGGCTATTGACGCCAGCAAGCGCGCACGCGGCTCTCTCGATAAGAGCCTTGTGCGTCATTTCCAAAGAGAAAAAGACAACGGCCTTCCCGCCTTTTGCCATATTGAGCGTGAAGTCCAGAGCAAGGGCGCTCTTGCCCATCGCTGGCCGCCCGGCCAAAATAACCAAGTCACCCGGACAGACGCCGCCGATAACCCTGTCGATGCTCCTGAAGCCTGTCGGTAGTATCTCCTGCCTGTCTGGTATCGCCCCGACAACCTTTGTGGCGTGCTCCGACAGCTCAAAAAACTCCCTCTCCGGCTTGTCCGCATCTATGCCAAGAGCTATATCCTGAACTGCCTGAGCTTGCTCCGCGACAGTGAGAGGCTCGTCAAGCACCGCCTTCATCCGCTCGATGCCCTGCACCATATCTCGATATTGCCGCCGCTCTTTTACAACCCTGGCGTAATACCCCACGCTCGCAGCAGACGGCACAGAGTCAAGTATTCGGGCGATATACTCCACGCCGCCGATGCGCTCCAGCTCATTCATTTCTTTTAACTGCGTCCGCAAGGCAACCGCGTCAGTCGGCGCACTGGCCGCATAAAGCTCGACGAGCGCCGAGAAAAGCGTCTGGTGCTCCGGCAAGTAGAAATCGTCCGCCCCGATAATCGCAAGGACGCCCGGCACACAGTCGCGCTCCAGACTCATACTGGCCAACGTCGCGGCTTCGGCTTCCTTGCTCAAAAGTTTGTCGCTGTCCAGCAGCTTAGTCATTTCGCGTCTCCTTCAAGTAACGCTGTCGTGCAGTCAAGCCATCGGAGTCTTTTTCTAAACTGTTTCTGGAAGAAACATCTTCTAATTCACTGGTTTTAATTAGTGGGCGCGCCTTGACCCCCTTTTGAGGTCGGTTTTGACCCCCTTCTTTGTCCAGAAGGGGTGCGCCTGTGACCCCCTTCACGGTGTAGCGGTTCGTCTGTCCCCGGCCTTGTTTTGTCGGGTGTTCCACGTCGATAAGTCCGCGTCGTTTCAGTCCGCGAAGCGCTCTTTTTACAGCGATAAAAGAAACGCCAACATCTTGGGCGATCCGTTCTCTGCTGGGATAGCAGTCTCCATTTTGGCCTTGCCGCCAAAACAAGTAGAGGTACATCACGCGCTCAGTCAAAGACAAGCCTGTGTCGGTGAGCAAACAGACAGGGGTTTTTATCCAGGGTTTATTCACGTCCGCCCCCTCTGTGCACGCTTGGCCTTGCCCCGGCAGTCACCCAGGCCCGGAGCGCGTCCGTAGAGTAGAGCCGCCGCCGTCCGAGCTTGACGCAAGGCACGTTTATTCGCCCGCTTTTGAGCAGCTTCAAATAGCTGCTCCTGCACAGTCCGAGCATCGACGCTGCGGTCTTGTCACTAACCAGGAGAGGCTCGACAGTTGGCTCAAGAGGCATAAGTCCCCCCATCCAACACCGTCCGGCGTCCTCTACTCTCCCCGGCCAGTCGTTTCAAGGCGTCTCTAACGTCCTGCTCATCGAAGCGCCGTCGTCCGTTGACATCAAGGGACGGAATTTTTTTGGCGTCTGCAAGCTGCCGCAAATAGCGAGCAGACAGATTCAAGCGGGCGGCCAACGCATCCAAAGGCAGATATTGAGTCATCATACCTGCAAGATACGTTGTCTTTGAGGTGTGGCCAGAAAATGGTGAGGTTGATACAGCTTTGATACAGACTCTGTATCAAAAAACTATTGTCTCAGGCCCCAACGGCGTGCTACTTCGACGGCATCGACAATATGAGGCGCGGACTTTGCAGAGCCTTTTGGTCGATAAGACTTGAGCGGCTCAGTCTTGCTGTTTATCGCCCGCATAAGCGTCGCGCGGCTCACTTTGAATTGCTCTACGGCTACCTTGAGCGTGCAGGGGTGGCTTCCCCCGGCCAATACCGTCTCGGCGTCTGTGAGCCAGTCCACCAATCCTAACCAGTCAGTTGGTACGGGTGGTAAGCCTTTGTATTGCCTTCTGTAGTTTGGTAAAAAGAGACGAGTGCAGTGAAGCAGGTGTTCGGCGCGGTGCTGGAATGGCTTTTTCCGTCCGTGACCCGTCCAAAAAGGCACGATGTCTTTGAGTATTACTATTGCCTCCTTGAAAGTCTTGGCCTCCCACAAACGCTGTCTGTCACTGACTGCTTGGAGAAAAATAGCTGTCTCTAATTCTATTACTTGCCCTTCAGGGACGGGTTTAGGGTGTCTTTTTCGATAATTAGCGTACACTTGCGGGTGTAACGTCGTTAGCCATTTTTCGTTTGGTATGAATTCTGCCATTTGCTCACCTCGTTTTTTTCGGGACAGCCGGAGCGACGGAAAGAGGTGAGCGCCCCAAAACCGTCGCCCGACTGCCGAAGTCAAATGCGCCAAGAAATACGCCAAGTCCCTCGTTTTTAGCCTAAAAATGCCCGTTTTGCTGGTTTACAAAACCAGAGCTCTGCCGTTGAGCTACGTTGGCGTAAGTTTTGGTATCGAAAGTGGTTAGAACCCTTCGAACCATAGACGGCTTTCGGCTTATTGCCGCCGTTGCTTAAATGATAATCGCGGCGGGCTGGCTCTGCAAGCACAAAGAGGGGTCGTACCCTTCGATAGAAGCTGGGCCGTGCACGGTGTGGGGCAGGGCCAAAAACACACGTGGTAACTACGGGATTTCGGCCAAGATTGCCCATTTTCGAGGGATTTTTCTTGACTTGCCGGCGGCTAAGATGTATCTTGAAATATATCGTTTCGTACGGCGTTGAAGCTGTCTGAGGAGCAAGTGATGGGCGGTTCTCCTTGGCTGTATGCGGTGTTGTTCTGTAGCTATCCATAAACGGGCGAGGAGTCTGCGCCGTAAAAATATCAACAGTTTTTGAAAGGGTGGAAAAATGAAAACGACAAAAATCTTAACAATCTTGGTTCTGGCATTCGGCCTTATTGTCTGTCTGCCGAAAGTAGGCCAGGCAGAGCCGATGGGGACGGCCTGGACCTATCAAGGCCGGCTAATTGATGCCAACGTCCCAGCGGATGGTCTCTATGACCTTCAGTTCAAACTTTACGATGCTAATGTCGGGGGCAGCCGGAAAGGTGGCGATGTCAACATACCTGACCTTGATATAATTGATGGTTACTTTACGGTGGAGCTGGATTTCGGAAGTAATGTCTTCAACGGAGATGCCCGCTGGCTTCAGATTGGCGTTCGGCCCGGCGATCTAAACGACCCTAACAAGTACACGATTCTTACGCCTCGCTACGAAGTAACGCCTGCACCATACGCCCTGCAAACCCGAGGTCTCTTTGTAAATAACGTCCTAAATGTCGGCATCGGAACAACGAATCCGAATGCAAAATTTCACGCAAGATACCAGGGGAATACTAATCCAACTGGTCCTGGAGGAACATGGGCTGCCAAGGTTGAGAATACCCAAGATTCCGCTGGTTACAACGGTTTGATGGTTGCGAACCGTTGGGGTGGCCCCGCGTCGACTATTTTTGAAGTTGCATCTTATTGGAGTGGCGGCGCAGAGGTGTATACACCCGCGTTTACAGTAAAAGGAGATAGGAATGTTGGCATCGGGACGACAAATCCAGGCACCAAGTTGGAGGTCTCAGGAGATGGCGACCAAAGAATTACATTGAAATCGACATCAGGGGTAGGGGTTCAACTTATTGCTTCTGCTAATTACGATGCATTGATTAGAACTTCAACAAACCACCCCTTGTATTTGGGTGCTAACAACGGTTGGAGCATATGTCTGCCGAGTTCAGGTAACGTCGGCATCGGAACGAGTAGTCCGCAAAGTCCTCTTCATATACTTGGTGGTAACTGGGATCTTACAAACAGCGAAGGTGATTTCAAAATCGGGAACTCAGATTACCGGCTAAAAATTGGAGTCGCCACAGGTGGCACCGGCGCCGGCAACGTTTATATGCGCGCAGTTGGCGGGTCCAGTGCTTTGATGCTTGGCAGTGGAACAAGTAATGTAATGACAATCAAAAATGACAATGTCGGCATCGGGACGGCTCCAAATCACAAGCTCGACGTTCACACATCGGGCGATATAGCTGTCTACGGCTTGGCCTCAAATTCAGGAGATGTCTCCAACTACGGCGGCATGTTTATCGCCGATGGTAAAAATGGCTGCGGCATCTACGGCCAGGCCCCAGGCAGCAATGGCCGCGGCGTCTCCGCCCAGGCCTCAGGCAGCAATGGCTACGGCGTCTATAGCCATGGAGGACAATATGACTTTTATGCGAGTGGCCCCGGCACAAATTACGGCGCTGCTTCATCTATCCGCTGGAAGACGGACATTCAGCCAATAGATAATCCCTTGGACAAGGTTACCAGTATTCGCGGCGTATATTTCAACTGGGATGCTGAGCACGGAGGTCAACACGATGTCGGGATGGTCGCCGAAGAAGTCGGGCAAGTTCTGCCAGAGATAGTAGAGTACGAAGAAAATGGTATAGACGCCACCGGTATGGACTACAGCAAGCTAACGCCGCTTTTAGTTGAGGCCGTCAAGGCACTCAAAACAGAACTTGATGACCTGAGAAAAGAGAACACCAATCTGCGTAATCGTGTTGAATCGATGGAAAAAATGATGACTGATGGTTCAATGTTGCAGATAGGAGTCAAATAATGGATACACAAAAAACAAGATTGCTTTTGATATTCGGTATTGCGTGCCCAACGACTTTTGCTTCAGTTATCTGTGGCGATTATCAGATTGTCTGGAGCACGATTGATGTCGGGGGCGGGACGAGTTGAATTGATTATTGATTATTTACTATTGATTATTTTTGGGCGACGAAGGCTAAATTTTGCTGTTGGAAATTCCATAAATTACGGTATGATTTACCGTGAAGATTAAATATAGTTGAAGCTGTAGGTGATATTATGAAACTTCAGGTTGTTATTGAACAGGATCAAACAGGTTACTACGTTGCCGAAGTACCTGCTCTACCTGGTTGTGTTTCTCAGGGACAAACAATAACCGAAGCTAAGGCTAACATCAAAGAAGCTATTACAGGATGGCTAACGGTTATGAATGAGAAAACTAAACGACGTCAAGCGCAGATAGTAGAGATCACAGTATGAGCCCTCGCATTAACATAAAGAACTTGGGATTGGCATTCTTAAGAAACTTTTGAAGCAGGCTGAACTCAGTGTTGAGGAGTTTAATGCATTGTAGGAAATCGGAGCTATGGAAATAGAGGTGTAATTGAAGGTTGAGGTGAATGTTTTATGAGAGAAGTTGTGATATATCGTGGGGAAGATGGCTATTGGGTTGCTGAATGTCCGAGTCTGCCGGGGTGTGTCAGCCAGGGCAAGACCAAGAAACAGGCAATCCAGAACATTAAAGAGGCCATTTCTTGTTACGTACACGCTCTACAGGAGGATGGTCTTGCTGTGCCAAAGGAGAACTTTGACGTTATGGTGGTAGCAGTATGAGCAAGCTTCCTGTGGTCTCGGGCAAAAAGTGCGTGAAGATATTGGGCAAAGCAGGGTTCTATTTCAAGCGCCAAGAAGGCAGCCATATCACCCTCCGGAGAGATGAGCCGTTTGCACAAGTAGTTGTCCCTGACCATAAGGAGCTCGACCGAGGGACACTAAGGGCCATCGTCAGGCAGGCAGGATTATCTGTCGATGAATTTGTAAGATTGATGAGGTAGAATAGTGATGGACAAGAATCTCTGCAGTTACTTCGTGGAGGAGATGTAATAATGAGACTAATTACTCGAAAAAGCGTTGTGCCATTGTTGGTCGCATGTTTGTTTGTGACTGTGCCGGGTTTCAGCGAATATGAGATTGTCTGGTACACGATCGATGGTGGCGGCGGGGTAAGCATTGGTGGGCCATACAAACTCACCGGTACGATAGGTCAGCCGGATGCAACATGGAGCAGCGGCGACGAGTATGAATTGCTTGGCGGTTTCTGGCCGGGCGGGCCGTTGTGCTTTGTCGAGTTCGGCGACTTTGTGGTGTTCGCAGAGTTGTGGCTTATCGGCGACGTGGCTGGCGACTTGGACAGTGACGAGGATATTGACTTTGGCGACCTCCAGTTGCTCACCGACTACTGGCTCTCAGATTGTCCGTACAAGTGGCCGTTGAGATAAGAGGCGCGTCAGACCTTTTCGTTCAGCGCGATCATATTCTCTGCGACGCTCAGTACCCTTTTTCGCAGCGCCCGTGGCGCGAGGACCTGGACCTGGTCGCCGTAGCCCAGAATCCACCAGGTGATTTCGCCCAGGCCGTCCACGCGGAACTCGATGGTGGCCGAGCCGTCGTCGTTGAAAGCGACTTGCTGGGTGCTGTGCCACCGCACCTCGGCGACGTTTTGGGCCACTTTGGGCAGGAATCGGAGCTTGATGTCGTAGATTTGGCCTTCCGGTATCATCGACCAGGCCCTGCCGAAGTGCTGCTGCGGGTCGAACTTCTCGCCGTCGGTGAAGCGTTTGTCCGTGATCTGCAGCGCCTTGATGCGGTTGAGCTTGAAGGTGCGGATACTCTTGTGCAGACTGGAGTGGCCGAGGACGTACCAGGCCCGCTGGTTGTAGAAGAGGTGATAAGGCGACAGCTCGACGTCGATGACTTTGCGTTCGGCCAGTGAATGGTAGCGGATGTTGACCTTGCATTTCCTGGTGAGGGCGTTTTGGAGTTGCGTGAAGACGGCGTCGAGTCCGCCGGGACGGTCAATGGCGGCCTGGGCGCCGGCTCTGGCGGAGATGTTTCGCAGGGCCGCGTTGCAGTAGCGCCTGATATTTGGCGGGAGGTTGTTCTCTATCTTCAAGGCGGCCAGCAGCGCCGATTTGGTGAACGGCAATTGTATCTGGTCGCCCACC
>Ga0315275_10005015_pt1 | contig 12463 bp, 13 predicted proteins | sample YL17G03_0_MG_FD_205557 | JGI IMG/M metagenome (GOLD analysis project Ga0315275, IMG submission 205557) | Sediment microbial communities from Yellowstone Lake, YNP, Wyoming, USA - YL17G03_0 | ecosystem: Environmental > Aquatic > Freshwater > Lake > Sediment | place: USA: Wyoming | collected... | reverse complement strand
GCTTTTTTCCCTTTTCGAAGCATTAAAATAAAACCCCAGATACCCTGAACAATCAGTGCGCCCCAAAAACCGACAGGCCAAAGCCCAACCAGAGCTAATAAAATTTTCACGTCAGCCCCCCCAAATACGTTTAAATAATAAAAAAGTACCAGTATGGCTAAAGTGGAAAAAAACATCACAAGATTATCTCGCGTGTAGACGACCAGAAAAGCTGCGAATACCAATGGTGGTATCGTCAGCCAATTTGAAACCTCACCTTTCTTTAAGTCTTCCCATGCACAAATTAGAAGCCATATTATGAGGCTGATTTTGATAAAAATTTTCGTATCCATTTATTCAACAAATTTAATGATTGATTTACCCATTGGCTGTGTCCCCCGAAAGTACACCCACAACCCAGAACCAATCATAAGAATAATTGTTATGAGTGCGAAAATGGTAAATAACTTTAGCAGCGGCTTTATCATTTTTTTTCCTTACTAAACTAATAAATAATATTGAATGTGAAATACTATCCTTCAATTTAGAACAGACGGTGGTCAATTGTGACTTCTGATCTCCGCCGCCATAGAGAAAGACCAGATTCTGTATGATCTACAGCACCGTCCGTTCTTATGAAGTAATGGTGGTAGCTGTCAGTCTGAAATTAACTTATTTCAGCTCCCGACTACGACAGCTACCAATGTATTTGCTCAAAGTTTCAACAGCTCAAGAATTGTTCATTCAGAATCTACTTTTTTCCTGTTTACTAACCCATACCGCCAACGAGACTGGTTATAGTGGTTACAATTGAAGATCCAAGGTTTGTGAAAGCCACAATGGCTATCAGGATCAAAACCGCAGCGATAACGGCATATTCCGCCATGGTGGAGCCCTTGCGGTCCTTCGGTAACAAATAAAATTTTCCTAACGTGTTCATTTTTATCTCCCATTTTTTATTTCGGTTTATTTTAAATTTAACCCCTTGCTATTCCGGCATTCTGTGTATCTCCCAGATTATTATGGTTCTCTGGCGGCGGCTGGTTTGCTTTGAAAAATCTTGAATCCTTTTTGCTAAATAGATGCGTCTTCAGGGAAACTTTTTTCCATGAACCGATTGACTGAAGCCTTCGAGGACAGTATTCTTTTGTTAAAGTGCAACTATATGTAAAAAATCTTTATTGTATAGATGCGTCAATCAAATAAACGCCAAATTGATTGAGCGTAAAATTGAATGAGCGCGAAACTGAAATGGTTGTTCCACCCGTACTCCCACTGAGAATGACATCATTTAAACCGGGATCTTCAACTGGAATTGAAGATGCGTTGAAAGACCAGGTGCACGTGCTATCCTGCCAGGTACAATTGCTGTCAGCCCAAAAATCCCAAACGGGTTTTTTAAGGGATGTTCCTGGGTAGTATTGTGACAAGGTTCCTAAAATCCAGTCACGTGAATCCTGGGTGAGGACAGCTTTTGGCGCAATAGATGCGATACTCTCTTGATAGGTTTTCTGGTTCGTCCTGCATCCCCACACGGAGGTTTTTTGTTTTGCATATCCTTCAGGACAGTTGCCCCCGCCATCAGGTTTACATTTTAGAATACCTGAACCGTTATAAGAACATTCAGGTTCAATAATATCTTCCGGGTCATTGATATTCGTGCAGGCCTGGATATCCGCGATTTTTCCCCACTTTTGATAATAAACAATGGTGGGATCAATTGTCAATGAATAGGTCAGAGAAACACCTGTATTATCCGGATCCTGTTTAACCACCAGCGGATACGCGGGTGAAACCTTCTCGGCATATGGAGTGATGGCGCCCGGTTTAACCCAAACCTTCGCGCAATCCGCCAATCTTTTTAGAAGCCCGAGACCGAAAGCGAAACCAACGCCTTCTCCCGCTCCGGGTTGGTATTCATCATGCGCCTCTTCATCGAGTATATAGGTTACACCGTCAATGCCCACAAATACACAATGCCCATCCACAGTATTGATCTTGCCGGCATAATTAAGACTGCTCCAATCAAGCGCAACATCCACATTGGGATCATTCAGATTTATGATCGCACCGTCACCCGCGAATAGCCAAAAAATACTCGAAGATATCAGGGAATTTTGACCATCCGTCGCCCCCGGATCAACAGACGTGGTGTCGCCCCCCTCTTGCGCTAATACAACATCAAGCGGCAGAAACGAAAATGTTAATGCGATCCCAAGGATAATTGAAATTTTATTATTCATTCCTGCTCTTCTGTTATCTTTCCATATAAACAAAAAAGGCGGTTCCTGGTTGCCAGAACCGCCAATTATTCAATGATAATTAACAAAAAAACGACCTTTGGCGGCTTGGCTATCATAGCTGGTTTCCCAGCTTTAGACCCATAGCTTTGTGCCACCGGTTTTCACCGGCTTTACCTTTTTCCAGTCTTGGGTACTCCTATATATTATACGAAATATATTTATATGTCAAGTAGCAGCTGTACCATTAAATATTATTAAACCCCCACAGGTTGGGTATTCATAATTAAGAAATTCAATAACGTGTTGTAATATTTGTATAAGCTTCTCTGCCAATTGAAATCTGCATGATGTCATATACTCCTCCTTGTAAAATTGTTTTTTTTAGCAAACTCAACTTTGTTTTTTCCATTCCAAATCACAAAGCAATCTCTTCATAGAAATATTGCATGAAAGCAATTAATATAAATAAATTGTTAAGAAAATTAAAAATAATCTGGAAGGTTTATAATAATTTTTTATTTTTCACTCAGTCGGAGGAAGTATGGTTAAAAAATTTCCGGTATTAATCTTGCCGATATTGGGTATTGCCTTTTTATTAAGCGCCTGTCAGCCCTCGTTGCTTAATGGCTTGAAGAATCAATCTGCTGAAAGTACTGAGCAAAACACTGTTCCTCAAGCATCAGCTACCGCATCTGTACCAACCGAGATTCCTTCAACGCCGGCACCTATACAAACCCCACCTACGCCAACACAAGCAAACTATAAAGTCTCCGAAAAGGACCAAATGGAAATGATCTATGTTGAAGGCGGGGAATTTATTATGGGGACTGAGGATATTGAAGCTCAACGAATCCTTGAAGGTAATGGGAGGCAATATCCTGAAGTGCCGATGCATAAGGTCACTCTCGACGGATTTTGGATTGATAAATATGAGGTTACAACCGGGCAGTATTTGAAGTGCGTTGAAGCCGGCGCTTGTGAGGAAGCCAAGCAAAATAACCCTATCTTTGCAGGAGCTGATTATTACAACAACCCAAAATATGCTAATTATCCGATCATTAATGTAACCTGGTATGAAGCAAGGGCTTATTGCACCTGGGTTGGAAGAAGGTTACCGACCGAAGCTGAATGGGAAAAAGCTGCGCGGGGAATAGATGGACGGAAATACACCTGGGGAAATGAACCGGTAAGTAATGATGTGGCCAATTTGTGCGATAAATACTGTTCAGCCCGCTACCCGAACCCAAAATTCAATGACGGGTTTTCAGAAACAGCTCCCGTGGGAAGTTTCCCGAAAGGGGCCAGCCCTTATGGCGTGATGGATATGGCCGGTAATGTTTGGGAATGGACAAGTTCCATACCTATGCTATATCCCTATGACACCAATGACGGTAGAGAAGCTCAGCAAGATGTAGAATATGGTTCGAAGTGGCCTGAGCGGGTTTGGCGCGGTGGAACGTGGACAAACGGATACTCGTGGTTAAGGGCATCGCTTCGTTATCGATCAGTCGCAAATTACTGGAACAACAATCTTGGGTTCCGGTGCGCAGCAAATGATTAAAGAACAATGAAACCGGTTTAGCAAGAATTGCTACCAAAAAAGAAACCCGAATCATTATTCGGGTTTCTTTACCAAAGCATCCAGCCCAAGTAAGAAAACAGCAATCAATCCTATGGGTAAGCCAGCACCTAACAGGCACAAGAATCCGAAAATGGCAGCATTCCTGCCGTAAAACCACCAGATCAACCCCAATCCTACAATAAAAAGAATCAGGACAAACCAGAGAACCAGCCTGAATTTGGTCTGGGAAGCATACTTTCTAAGGTCGGTAATTGCGGGCTTGGTTTTTTTGAGTTGATCAGTCATCTTTCGCGTCCATGTATGATAATAACACCGATGATTAGTACTTTAATCACCCCATAATCCTTGATGAACTTGCCTGGTGAAAAATCTTTAAATTTGCGCAAATCCACCACGTAAGTATTTTTTAATGCGATGTTACAAATATCTGTATTATGTGTATGAATTACCGATAAATAATAGGTTTCGATCAATGTCAGTAATAATGTGAAATTGCGCCCGCATATCTAACTGACCGAAGAATTCAATGTAATAATAAAATTTCACATGGATAAAATCTTTAATCGAAATATTCTGAAAAATGAAATATTTTTTTGGCATTATCATGGAGGAAGTATCAGTTTTTTTTGTTTGTTACAATACATTTCTTTTAGGAAAATCTCACAGGAATATTAATTTGAGGAAATGACTTTGGTGCCAAAAATGATTCAAGCAATAAAATGTTTCATGCTGGATATGGACGGAACATTCTACCTGGGCGATCACTTACTGCCCGGCGCTTTGAATTTTATGGATTATCTTGCGAAGAATAATCTTGATTATCTTTTTCTGACCAATAATTCATCCAAGAACAGAGGAATGTATACAGAAAAAATTCGAAGGCTTGGATTTAATGTGGATGGATCCAGGATCTTCACATCCGGTGAAGCGACTACCATTTTTCTGCGGAAGAATTCAAAATTCCAGAGAATATTTTTATTAGGAACTGAAGCCCTAGAGAACGATTTCAGTCAAGCAGGTTTTGAATTGGTGAGGGAAAAACCGGACGCAGTTGTACTTGGATTTGACACGACGTTGACTTATGAAAAAATCTGGAAGGTGTGTGATTTTATCAGGGATGGTTTGCCATATTTCGCCACTCATCCGGATTTTAATTGCCCGACAGAAAAGGGTTTTATGCCTGATATTGGGTCATTCATCGCATTAATTGAAGCATCGACAGGTCGGAAACCGGATGTAATCATAGGAAAACCATCCCGCCATATTGTCGATGCCGTAGTTGAAAAAACAGGTTACCAATTAAATGAAATTGCCATGATTGGAGACCGCTTATATACTGACATCGCTCTTGGAAAGGCAGGAATCGCAACAATTCTGGTCCTGAGTGGAGAGACAAAACCTGAAGATCTGGAAAAAAGCGAATTTAAAGCGGATATCGTTGTGAATGACCTTGCGGATTTATTGAGAAAAATGGAAAAATAGGAGCGGGCGATGGGGCTCGAACCCACAACCTTCTGCTTGGGAAGCAGACATTCTACCATTGAACTACGCCCGCGAGAACTTACAAGATTATAGCGACGCCCGCAGTGGATGTCAAGTTAGAGTAAATTTATGTGAGATACTCAAAAGTTTGCTACAATCTGTATAATGTTATAATACTGTGCGTTTTTTTGGGATATACTGATAACTTCGCTTAAAAAGACAGGAGCGCTATTTGATTACGAACCCACTTAATTGGCTAATGGGGCTTTTTTCACTTGATTTGGGAATTGATTTAGGTACTGCCAATACGCTGATATTTGTGAAGGGCAAAGGCATCATGATCCATGAACCCTCATGGGTCGTAATTGATAAAAGGACCCGCCGTCCTCTAGCAATCGGAGCGCAGGCCAAAGAGATGGTTGGCCGAACCCCTGCGAATATCATTGCCATTCGCCCACTGAGGGATGGCGTCATTTCAGAATTTGAGATCACGCAAGCAATGCTTGGCTATTTCATCGGACGTGTGCACCAGCAATCCATTGTCCCCATGCCGCGTCCAAGAGTGGTGGTTGGAATTCCAACCGGAGCGACCGAGGTTGAAAAACGGGCGGTATATGACGCGACAATGGCCGCTGGAGCCCGTGAGGTTTACCTGATTGAAGAACCGATCGCAGCCAGCCTTGGCGCAGGATTACCCTTGGCAGATGTTAAAGGCACAATGATAATTGACATCGGCGGTGGGACAACCGAAGTAGCCATAACCTCAATGGGCGGTATTGTGGTATCACGATCGCTCAGAGTGGCGGGCGATGAGATGGATCAGGATATCATCAATTTCGTCCGGAATAAATACAACATCTTCATCGGGGAAAGAATGGCTGAGCAGGTAAAAATTGAGATTGGATCTGTCTATCCCCTGGAAACTGAGAAAACGATGACTGCGCGCGGCAGGAATCTGGTAACAGGACTCCCTGAAGCAATTGAAGTTTCTTCCATTGAAATCAGAGAAGCCATAAATGGTTCCCTTCAGGTGATCATTGACACAATCAAGGACGCTCTCGATGAAGTGCCACCTGAAATTGGCGCTGACCTTTTGGATACCGGAATTTGTCTGGCTGGCGGAAGCTGCCAACTTCAAGGGTTTGTAGAAAGACTTACAAATGAACTTAAAATGCATGTTTGGCGAGCGGAAGACCCGATGACTTGTGTTGCTCGCGGTGCGGGTATTATTCTTGAAGATTTAAACCGTTTTCAGCATCTGCTTGTGGATATTGACCGCTCCAGGCAGCGGTAGCATTATATCTGGCATAATTAATCCAACAAAACCATGAAATCTGTTTCACCTCAGACGCTGCGTACCGCAGTAGTTATTTTCTTAGTTATTGGCATTTTGCTTCTGGCATTAAGCGGATTTCTGCGTCCAATTCTTGGTGTGTTTATGGATCCATTCATAAGCGCACAGAGATGGCTTTCTGAGAGGTTCATGGGCGTCTATGACTTTTTTACTCTTCCCAGAGATGTCACAGACCTGCTTCAAAAAAACGCGGCGCTTGAAAATGAAGTATCCAGTCTCCAAAGCCAGGTTATCCAATTACAGGAGCAGCTGCGGGAAGCGGATGTTTTGTACTCATTACTGGATTATGCCCGTTCACGTCCTCAGGATAAATATATCGCGTCAGCTGTTATCGGTCGTGATCCCAGCCCCTTCCTTCATTACATCATTATTGACCACGGTTCTGATGACGGAATTCAACATGGCATGCCGGTCGTCACCCAACAGGGACTGGTTGGGAAGGTGGATGCTGTCACCGCCAGCGCTGCACGTATCCAATTGCTCACAGATCCAGGTTCGGTGGTTAATGTCAGATTACAGAATAAAACCGCAGATGCCCAGGTCAAGGGGTCGGTAACTGGAGAGGTGACTTTGGAAATGCTTTCGCAAAATATTGATCTCACATCAGGAGAAATTTTACTGACATCTGGCTTGGGAGGAAATTATCCAGGTGATGTGATAGTTGGGCAGATTTTGGAAATTATTAAAACCGAGAACCAATTATTTCAGACTGCTATTGTGCAACCTGTTGTAGATTTCACTGCCTTGAGGGCGGTGCTTGTTATCACTAACTTCAATACGATCAATATCAATCCTTTGATTCCAACTGCGGCGCCATAATGCTTGCAAGTTTCCTTGCCATCCCGGTTATGCTGGTTTTATCAGTACTGCAAATGACTGCGGTTAGTCGAATTGTATTATTAAACGGAACCGCTGATTTGGTTTTACTTGCGGTAGCTGCATGGGGAGTCAGAGAAAGGGGCAGGAATGTATTTATATGGGCGTTTATTGGCGGGCTACTTATCTCATTTACCACTTCGATGCCTTTATTTACTCCCATAGTCCCTTATATGTTTATTGCATTATTTGCCAGATTGTTCCAGAACAGGCTTTGGCAGGCACCAATCTTGTCCTTAATTGCAGTTGTATTTATTGGAACTCTCTTTCAACATATTTTTAATATCATTATTCTTCAATTGAATGGTGTAAATATCGGTTTATTAGAAAGCCTGCAGAAGGTGACTCTGCCCAGTTTACTGCTCAATTTCTTCTTTCTTTTCCCAATCTATGTTCTAATATCTGATTTAGGAAAGTGGGCATATCCGGAAGATAATTATGAATAACCGAGGAAATCAATCTCAAAGGCTTGAAGGCTGGCGTATAAGGGTAATCTACTTTTTAATCATTGCGATTTTTGGCTATTACGCCATCCGGTTGTTTAATCTGCAAATTCTGCAAAGCGGTGCTTATCTGGGCCAATCCGAAGAAAACAGAACCAAAGAAATCAGCATTCCTACACAGAGGGGGATTATTCTGGACAGGAATGGCGTAGTACTGGCGCGAAATGTGGCTTCTTACAATGTCATTATCACGCCTGCGAGCTTGCCCGGCGACCCTACCTTAGACCCGCTGCCTGGTGCAATTGAAAAGGTTTACAGAGAGTTATCCCCATTAATTAATATTCCCGCTTCAAACGGGATATTAAATGATGAAACTGTTAAATTATTTACTCCTTGCCAGACTGACTTTGGAATCAAAGAGATTGTATTAATCGCTGATACGAACGCACCTTATACCCCGGTAAGGGTTGCCTGCGATGTGGATAAGGATATAGCCATGCGCATCAGTGAAAAAGCGAGCGATTGGCCAGGGGTGGAAATTGAGGTAAATCCAATCAGAGAATACCCGACAGGTGAGCTTACTTCAGAGATCATCGGCTTTTTGGGACCAATCCCGGCTGCGCTGGAACCCGAATATAGGGAGTTAGGTTTTGTACCAAACAGGGATAAAGTAGGCTATGCAGGAGTTGAAGCATCATTAAATGATCAACTTGCGGGTCGAAATGGAACGCGCATGGTTGAAGTAGATGTAGCCGGGAAGGAATTGCGTGATTTGGAGCCCCCAAAGGAAGCAACCCCCGGCGAAAATGTTGTACTGACCATTGATACCCGGTTGCAGGCTGCAACCAAAGCTGCCCTGGTTGGTGAAATAGAATGGTGGAATAGATATTTCAATGATATTCGCTCTTCCAACGGCGTTGCAATTGCAATGAATCCCAAGACGGGTGAAATCCTTTCTTTGGTATCATTCCCGACCTTTGAAAACAACCGCATGGCACGTTTTATTCCCGCTTATTATTACGAGCAATTAAGCCGCGATCCAAACCGGCCGCTCTTTAATCACGCGATCAGCGCGGAACATCCACCAGGTTCTGTTTATAAACTTTCCACCGCGATTGGCGCGATGAATGAAAAGGTTATTTCACCTACCCAAAGCGTTGCCTGTCCAGGAAAGATTTCCATTATTGAAAAATATGCACCTAACGATCCCGGAACGCCGAGGGATTATGTTTGTTATAACCCACTGGGCCATGGTCGTGTCAGTTATCTGCGGGGAATTGCTCTGTCATGCGATGTTTATTTCTATAAAATTGGCGGGGGATATCCTGGGGAAGTACCAGTGGGTCTAGGCATTGACCGGATGGCGGAATATGCCAAGGCATTGGGCTATGGGCAGGTGACCGGAATTGAATTACCTGGTGAAGCAACAGGGCTTGTGCCTACCAGCGCGTGGAAACGAATCAACCTCAGCGAAAACTGGTCCATCGGCGATACCTATATTGCGGCGATGGGACAGGGCTTTGTACTTTCTACACCGCTGCAGGTTCTTGTTTCGGCAGCAATTGTTGCGAATGACGGCGTTTATATGCAGCCAACCCTGGTAAAAGAGATCCAGGATGATGAGGGAAATGTTGTGCAGCCATTTACGCCTAAGGTTAAATGGGATATCACCAAAAACCCGTTGATCACTGTGTTTGATGAGAACGGCATAGCGACTGAAGAGAAAAAAGTTGTTGAGCCCTGGGTAATTGATTTAACCCAACAGGGCATGCACTTGGTCACGACCGATCCTGAAGGCACAGCGAATCGCGCGTTTAAGAATTTTATTGTCAATGGCAAAGAGATCCAGACTGCCGGAAAAACCGGAACCGCTGAGTATTGCGATAATGTCGCTCAATCCAAGAACTTATGCGTACCTGGGAACTGGCCAACGCACGCGTGGTTTATCGGATATGCGCCATACGAAGATCCGGAAATCGCTGTGGTCGCTTTTGTTTACAACGGTGGTGAAGGCGCGAGTGTGGCTGCGCCAATCGCTAGAAAAATAATGGAAGCATATTTTGAATTAAAAGCGATTGACGCGGGTGAAGCTGAAGTCGTAGCCCCATAAGGTAATAATAAAAATGACCGAAAAAAAATTACCAATTAAAGGATTTAAAGAAGGCTTGCTTATTAACCTCGGGGAAGGTGACTGGATTTCTGTTTCGAAGACACTTCTTACACAAATCGATGAAAAACCAGATTTCTTTAAAGGGGCGAAAATCGCTGTGGATGTTGGCGAACGGGCAATCCATGCCGCAGAGATGGGTCAGCTGCGTGACAGGTTATCTGAAAGGGGCGTTTCATTATTTGCTGTCATCAGCAAATCTAACATAACCGAAGCGGTGGCCGAGACTTTGGGCTTGTCTACCCACAAGAGTGTGCTTAAAGCCAGCAACGAAAATATCAGGAATGCCCTAATGGACGGGGAAAAAGCAGTTTTACTGCAAAAGACACTCAGATCTGGGGCATCTGTCAAATTTCCTGGGCATGTCATTATTGATGGTGATGTAAATCCCGGGGCAGAAGTCATCGCGGGCGGCTCGATATATATTTGGGGAAAATTGCGCGGGACAGCAACCGCGGGCGCTGATGGGTCAGAAAAGGCAGTAATTTGCGCGCTCGATTTTAATCCAGCCGGGATGCGCATAGCCAATATAGTAAAAGAAGGTCAACTATTTAAATTAAAGATCAAAAAAAGTCCTAAAAAGGCAACCATTCAAACTGGGTCCATCATAATATCAGACTGGAAACAGGATAACCCATTAAAATAGATATTCATAAGTAAAACATAAATAAACGAGGAGTGAATGGCAGCGAGAACAATTACGATTACATCGGGTAAAGGCGGCGTTGGAAAAACAACCGCAACTGCAAACCTTGCAGTCGCTTTAGCCAGCCTGGGACAAAAAGTAGTATGCATTGACAGCGACATCGGTTTGCGGAATCTAGATGTTATTCTGGGACTGGAAAACCGGATTGTTTATGACCTGGTGGATGTAATCGAAGGCCGATGCAGATTAAGGCAGGCGATGATCCGCGACAAGCGGTTTGAAGAATTGCATCTCATTCCCGCTGCACAAACGAGAGATAAAAACGCTGTTTCGCCATCTGACATGATCAAGTTGGTTGATGAACTCAGAGATGAAGTTGACTGGATAATAATTGATTCGCCAGCAGGGATCGAACGCGGTTTCAGAAACGCCATAGCGCCAGCCGATGAAGTAGTGGTTGTAACGAATCCGGATGTTTCCGCTGTCCGGGACGCGGACAGAATCATCGGAATTATTGAAGCTGAACAAAAAGGCCCCGCGAAACTGATCATTAACCGCATTAACCCCCAGATGATCCAGCGCGGGGACATGATGGATGCCAATGATGTTCTGGACCTGTTGGCAGTAAAACTCATCGGCATTGTGCCTGAGGATGAGCATGTGATTGTTAGCACCAATATCGGAAAACCTGTCGCCCTGGAGGAAAAATCAAAAGCTGGGCAAGCCTTCAGGAACATTGCCCGAAGATTGATGGGTGACGATATTCCAATGATGGATCTTGAATTTAAAGAGGATATCTTGCACCGGATATCACGGGTGTTCAAAGCTGGAGGGAGTTAACATGTCCGACTGGTTATCAAAAATCATGGGAAAGCAATCAAGCGCGCATGAAGCCAAGGAACGCCTTAAATTGGTTTTGATCCATGACCGCATGGATATCAACCCGGACACGATGGAGAAGCTGAAGGATGATCTTCTCAAAGCAATCTCACGCCATATTCAAATTGATCCGGGTTCGGTAACAATAACCATAATGCATGAAGGTAGGGAACAGCGGCTCGTGGCAGATATCCCTTTGAAGCGGCATGAACGGAAAACGGCTGGTTAAAAAAATTACAAGAAATGAAAAGGGAACTCTGGCGCAATTTTGATTTTTGGTTGTTTGGCGCCTCTATCTTTTTAAGCATTTTCGGAATCATGATGATTCAATCCGCCATCGCTGGAAATGAAGTGCTGGCGCAATCGGTCTCCAGACAGCCTCTCTTTCTGGGACTGGGTGTGGCGCTGATGCTGATCATCACCGCCATTGATTATCATTACTGGGGTTCTTTGGCCAGGTTCATTTACATCTTCGCAGTAATATCTTTGCTTGTCATCTATGTATATGGGCAGGCAAGATATGGGTCCGCGCGCTGGCTGGATACCGGCGTTATTCTGATTCAACCATCCGAAATCGTAAAAATCATCATGATCATGGTTCTGGCGGATTTCTTTGCCAAAAACCAGGACAAGCCGCATGATCTGCGCTGGATAGCGCAGAGCTTTCTAATGACTATCGGCGTGGTCATCTGGATCCTGCTGCAGCCAAACCTGAGCACATCCATTGTGATCATGGTCATCTGGTTCTCACTGCTGTGGATTTGCGGGCTGCCGCTGAAATACTTGCTCATTTTAGTGCTGGTTGGAGTGCT
>Ga0315275_10005014_pt1:10000-12464 | contig 12464 bp, 8 predicted proteins | sample YL17G03_0_MG_FD_205557 | JGI IMG/M metagenome (GOLD analysis project Ga0315275, IMG submission 205557) | Sediment microbial communities from Yellowstone Lake, YNP, Wyoming, USA - YL17G03_0 | ecosystem: Environmental > Aquatic > Freshwater > Lake > Sediment | place: USA: Wyoming... | reverse complement strand
GAGGCGGTCGACGTCACCGGCGCCGGCGACACCGTGGCCGCCACCTACGCGGCCGCCATCGCCTCGGGAGCCGACGCGGTGAGTGCCATGCGCGTCGCCAACGTCGCGGCTTCGCTGGTGGTTCTGAAGGCAGGAACCGCCACCGTGGGCCGCGAGGAAATCCTCCGCGAGCTGCAGGCCGAATGATGGCGACCCGCGTGCGCCTCTCGGACCTCCCCGCCATCCGGGCCCGGGCCACCCGCGCCGGAAAGACCGTGGCGCTGGCGAACGGCATCTTCGATCTCTTCCACGTCGGCCACCTGCGATACCTGGAAGGCGCGAAGGCGCTCGGGGACGTGCTGGTCGTGGCGGTGAACAGCGACGCCTCCACGCGCCGCAACAAGGGGCCGGGCCGCCCGGTGGTGCCGCAGGGCGAGCGGGCCGAGATCGTGGCCGCCCTCGCCTGCGTCGACCACGTCCTCGTCTTCGGTTCGAGGACCGTGGTTCCGCTCATTCGCAAGCTGAGGCCCGACGTGCAGGTGAAGGGGACCGACTACACGCCGGAGACCATCCCCGAGGCCGCCGAGGTTCGCAAGTACGGGGGGCGAGTGGCGGTCGCTGGCGACCCCAAGGACCATTCCACCTCCGACCTGCTGCGACGCCTCCTCGTCGTTGCGGGGGGCTGGCGCACCGGGGTATGAGGATCCCCTGGAGGTGTCGATGGCGCTCGCGCCCGAGCTGAAGGAGATCCTCGCCTGCCCGAAGTGCAAGGGCGATCTCGAGTTTCACGAGGACCGAGGCGAGATCCACTGCAGGCGATGCCGGCTCGCCTACGAGATCCGGGACGGGATCCCGGTCATGCTCATCGAGGAGGCAAAGCCGCTCCCCTGACCGCCCGTGCGATTCCTCCTCGTCCACCCGGCCTTCCTCGGTGACACCGTGTTTCTGGGCCCCGCGGTGCGGGCGCTCAAGTCGCGCTGGCCGGCCTGCGAGGTGGCGCTGGTGGTCTCGCCGCGGGGCGAGCCGGCGGCCAGGCTGCTTCCCGGGGTGGACGAGGTCTTCGTCTTCGACAAGCGGCGCGCCGACGCCGGGCTCGGGGGAGTGCTGCGCCTGGGCGCCCGGCTGCGGGCCTTCGGCCCCGACGTCGCCCTCGTCTCCCACCCGTCTGCCCGCTCCGGGTCGGTGGCCTGGCTCTCCCGCGCGCCGCGCAGGATCGGCTATGCCCCGCTCTGCAACGACCGGGTCGCCCTCGACCGGAGTCTTCCCTTCGTCGAGCAATCGCTGGCGCTGGCGGCCCGGGCTGGCGCCTCCGCGAGGGACCGCCGGTTGCGGCTCGACCCGCCCGCGGAACTCGAAGGATACGCGGCCGATCTGCTGCGCGGCGCCCTCCGGCCGCTGGTGGGGATGGTCCCCGGCGCCGAATGGGCCACCAAGCGCTGGAGCGAAGGGAAGTACGCCGAGCTGGCCAGGCGGCTCTTCCGGGGAGGGGCGACCGTGCTCCTCCTGGGCGGCCCCGGAGAGCGCGACCTGGCGAGGCGCATCGCCGACGAGAGCGGCGTGCCGCTGCTCGACACCACCGGGAACTCCATCGCCGAGGCGCTGGCGCTGCTCGCCCGCTGCGATCTCGTGGTGGGCGGCGACACCGGGCTCGTGCACTCCGCCCGTGCCCTGGGACGCCCGGCGGTCCTCATCTTCGGCCCCACCGACCCGGCTCGCCACGCGTTCCTGGCCGACGAGCGGCCGGTCCGCATCGAGCTCGAGTGCTCCCCGTGCCACGACCACGGTCCGGAGCGCTGCCCGCTCGGGCACCATCGCTGCATGGCCGACCTGGAAGTGGACGACGTGGAGCGCCAGGCGCGCGCCCTGCTCGCGGCAGGCGAGAAACGGCGCGCCGAGTCGAAGGGAACCGCATGATCCGCAGCATGACCGGCTTTGGCACCGGCAGGGGTGGCGAGGGGGGCGAGGCGGTGGAGGCCGAGGTCCGCTCGGTGAACCACAAGTACTGCGAGGTGAAGGCGAGGCTCCCGCGGGAGCTGGGCGCGCTCGAGACCGACATCGGACGCTGGGTGAAAGAGCGGCTGGCCAGGGGTGGGGTGGAGGTGTCGATCCGCCGGTCCTCGGCCCGGGGAGCGCTCTCGCCCCGGGTCGACGCCCAGCTGGCCGCCGAGTACGCGCGGGCCTTCGAGGAGGTCCGGGCCCGGCTCGGGCTCTCCGGCGCGGTGTCCCTGGCCGACGTGCTGGCCGCCGACGGCGTGGTGACGCTGGAGGAGCGCTCGGTCGATCTGGAATCCGCCCGTGGGGCCACTGCCGCGGCGCTGTCCGCCGCGCTGACCGAACTGCTGGCCATGCGGGAACGGGAGGGGGGCGCGCTCGCCCGGGACATCGAGGGGCGCCTGGCGGTGGTGGAGGGGATCGCCGGACGGCTCGCCGAGGCCGCGCCCCGCACGCTCGAGACCTACCGGGCCCGGCTGGCGGAGCGGGTGGC
>Ga0315275_10005014_pt1:0-2500 | contig 12464 bp, 8 predicted proteins | sample YL17G03_0_MG_FD_205557 | JGI IMG/M metagenome (GOLD analysis project Ga0315275, IMG submission 205557) | Sediment microbial communities from Yellowstone Lake, YNP, Wyoming, USA - YL17G03_0 | ecosystem: Environmental > Aquatic > Freshwater > Lake > Sediment | place: USA: Wyoming... | reverse complement strand
CGATTGCTGGCGCCCGCATCCCAACGCCCTCGACCAGTTCGAGCTGCTCGAGGAGATCATCGGCAACCTCAAGGTGGCGAGCCAGAATGCGCTCGAGCTGATCCGCCAGACCCTGCCGCACGTCGCGGCGCTGGCCGGGAAGCCCTGTCCGTGCCAGTCGGCGCTGGAACTGGCCATCTGGTCCGACCGGACCACCATCCCGCCGGCGACTCGGGAGCGGCTGCGGCCGATCCTGGGGAAGTACCTGGATTCGAAGCCCTAGACGCGTCCCGGCGCGGCCATGGCCAGCCGCAGGAGCTGACGGACGTTCTCCGGGCAGTCGAGCCCTTCCGCATCCGACAGCCAGCGGGCCTCGCTCCACTCGTCGCAGGGGGCGAGTTCCCGCGACGCCACGTCGGCCACGAACGCGAAGTTCATGTGAAGCCCCTTCGAGCCGGCCGGATGCTCCTCGTATCCGATCAGGCCGGGAGGGGTGCCGTCGACCCCCGGACCGCCGGAGGGAAAGTTCCCGGCGAGCCCGGTCTCCTCCCGCAATTCCCGGGTCGCGGCCTCGAGAGGCGTCTCGCCGGCTTCGATCTCGCCGCCCACCGGGAGCCAGGTCCCGAGTCGCCGGTGGCGGACGAGCAGGATCGCGCCGCCATGGCGGGCGAAGATGGCCACCGAGAAGGCGCGACGGGTCACGCGAACACCAGATCCCGGACGCCGGTTGCGACCAGGTAGGCGGTGAGGGTGATCATGATCGCCGCGGTGCTCCAGGCCACCACGTTGAACCAGCGCCCGTTGCGGTGGACGCCCATGAGCTTCTCGTCGTTCGCGAGCCGGAGCATGTAGATGAGCACGAACGGCAGGAGCATTCCGTTCACGATCTGCGACACCAGCATGATCCGGATGAGGGGGAGCCGGGGCAGGAGCACCACGGCCGCTCCCACCACGACGATGCCGGTGAAGAGCCAGTAGAACTGCTTGGCCTCCCCCCACTTCTTGTCCAGCCCCGATTCCCATCCGGCCGACTCGGTCACGAAGTAGGCGGTGGAGAGCGGCAGGATGGCGGCGGCGAAGAGCGAGGCGTTGAAGAGTCCGAAGGCGAAGAGCCAGGAGGCGTAGCGGCCGGCCAGCGGCGCCAGCGCCAGGGCGGCCTGGTCGGCGGTCTGGATGGAGATCCCCTGCCTGTGAAGGGTGGCCGCGCAGGCCATGACGATGGAGAACGCGACGACGTAGGTGACGAGGCACCCCATCACCACGTCGATTCGCGTGTAGCGCAGCTCGTCCACGTCGATGCGCTTCTCGACCACGGCGGCCTGCTGGTAGAACTGCATCCACGGTGCGATGGTGGTGCCCACCAGGCCGATGAGCATGGCCACGTAGGCGCCGTCGGTCTGGAAGGTGGGCGTCACCGCCGCGAGCGCCACCTCTCCCCAGTCGGGCTTCGCCAGGACGAGGGAGATGGGGTAGGCGACGTAGAGCAGGCTGGCCACCAGGAAGACCTTCTCGACCACCCGGTTCGAGCCCTTCAGCACGAGCAGCCACACGCCCAGCGCGACGAGCGGCACCGAGACCCAGGGCGGTACGCGGAAGATCTGGAGGCTGGCAGCCACGCCGGCGAACTCGGCGATGGTGTTGGCCAGGTTGGCGACCACGAGCGCCACCGAGATCCAGAAGGTGGTGCGAACCCCGAAGTTCTCCCGGATGAGGTCGCCGAGCCCCTTGCCGGTGACCACGCCCATGCGGGCGCTCATCTCCTGCACCACGATGAGGGCCACCGTGACGGGGCCGAGCGTCCAGAGGAGCTTCGTGCCGAACTGCGCGCCAGCGAGCGAATAGGTGGTGATCCCGCCGGCGTCGTTGTCGACGCTGGCGGTGATGAGCCCGGGGCCCATCACGGCGAGGAAGAGGGCGGCCTGGCGCCACCGGCCGGGCCGCACGTGGCGCTTCTCAGGCGGCACCGATCACCTCGGCGAGGATGTCGTCCACCGTCACCATCCCCTTCAGCACCCCGGACTCGTCCACCACCGGGACCGAAAGAAGGTTGTACTTGGAGGCGGCCCGGGCCACCTCGCGCACGCTCGCGTCGTCACGCACCGTGGCCGGGACCTCGCGCAGGATCGCCGAGAGCGTCAGGCTCGGGTCGAGGGCCAGGACGAGGTCCTTCAGCGTGACCATGCCCTTCAGCTGCCCCCCCTCGACGACGAAGATCTCGTAGACGAGCGGCAGCTCCTCGGCGCGGCGGCGCACCTCGGCGAAGGCGTCGGCCACCGTGGCCGTGGGCGGCAGCTCGACCAGGTCGGGGGTCATGAGGCCGCCGGCCGAGCGCGGGTGGTACTCCAGCAACTCGGCCACCTCGGCGGCCTCGGGCCTCTCCATCGCCCGGAGCAGGTACTCCCGCGTATCGCCGGGCAGCTCGGAGAGCGCGTCGGCGGCCTCGTCCGGGGCCATCTCCTCCAGGATGTCGGCGGCCTTCTCGGGCGGCACGGCCTCGAGCAGCTCGGTGGCCAGCTCGGTG
>Ga0315275_10005012_pt1 | contig 12468 bp, 9 predicted proteins | sample YL17G03_0_MG_FD_205557 | JGI IMG/M metagenome (GOLD analysis project Ga0315275, IMG submission 205557) | Sediment microbial communities from Yellowstone Lake, YNP, Wyoming, USA - YL17G03_0 | ecosystem: Environmental > Aquatic > Freshwater > Lake > Sediment | place: USA: Wyoming | collected... | reverse complement strand
TCTCCATCGCCCGCAGGGTGATATCGCCGAGATTGCCGATCGGCGTCGCCACCAGATAAAGCGTGCCACTTGCCACTGTTTATGGCCTCATTTCACCCAACTCGTACAGAATCAGGGCGGACGCCACCACGGCGGCCGTCTCCGTCCGCAGGATGCGAGGTCCCAGGCCGACAGCCACGGCACCCTTCTCGCAGGCCATCGCGACCTCCTCGTCCGTGAACCCCCCTTCCGGGCCGATCATCAGGGCAATGGAAGCGTCCTTGCCGGGGACGCCCAGTAATGCATCTCGCAGGCCTTTCGTCTCCTGCGATGGTGCGGCGATCAGGCAATGGTCGAAACCCGTCAACTGCGAAACCGCGTCGCTGAACGTGATGACTTGGTCGATCTTCGGGACCCGGCCCCGGTGCGACTGCTCGGCCGCCTCGGTCACGATGCGGCGCCAGCGGTCGTGCTTGCCCTCGTCGATCTCCCTGGTCCGCACGATGCCCCGGCTCGTCAGGATCGGCACGAACTCCGTCACGCCGTCCTCGGCGCCCTTCTGCAGCACCCATTCGAACTTCTCACGGACCAGCAGACTCTGGAAGAGCGTAAGCTGAACCACCGGCTCCCCGGCCGCCGCGCGGCTGCTGGTGATCTGGCCAACCGCCTCCGAGTGGCTGACCGTCGCCAGTTTCACCTCATACTCCATCCCCTGACCATCCAGGACGACGATCATATCTCCCGGCCTGAGCCGCAAGACCTGGCGGACCTGGTGCGCCTGCTCCCGGCTCAGCCGAACCCGGTCGCCCGCGAAATCGGATCTCGAAACAAAAAATCGGTTCGTACTCATGGTCGATCCATCTTATCACTGGAGTTTTGCAAAATGGACATTCGGCCTATATTCTTCAAGGAAATCTGTTTCACGATTTCCTTGAAGAATCGGCCTAAGTTGTGCTTTGTCAGCTATTTACGGTTTGGGAGGGAAAAATCGTGAAACCAATTTTTCCCTCCCAAAACAGGCCGAATGTCCATTTTGCAGAACTCCAGTTATCATACTTCCTCATGATCGAAACCCTGTTTGAGAACCAAGACCTCATCGTGGTCAACAAGCCGGAAGGCATGGCGGCGATTCCGGAACGGCAGAAGAACCCGCCGCCGGCCGAGTCGCTGTACGAATGGCTCTGCGCCCAGCGCGGCGAGGAGCTGTTTATCGTCCACCGGATCGACAAGGGCACCAGCGGGGTCATCCTCTACGCCCGTAACGCCGAGGCCCACCGCCGCATGAGCTTGCAGTTCCAGCGCCGGCTCGTTCGCAAGGAGTACCTGGCCCTGGTCCACGGCGTGGTCGCCGCCGACGAGGGCGCGATCGACAAGCCGCTCGGCCAGCACGGCTCCGGCCGGGTCGCCGTCAACCCGCAGCACGGCAGAGAATCCTACACCGAGTATCGGGTCCTCCACCGCTTCCCGGCCTACACGCTCGTCGAGGCCTACCCCAAGACCGGCCGGCGGCACCAGATTCGCGTGCACCTCTACAGCCTCGGCCACCCCATCGTCGGCGACCGCCTCTACGGCGACCGCACGATCCAGCGGGACTACCCCCGCATGATGCTCCACGCCTGCAAACTGACGATCCGCCTGCTCAATGGTGAACTGCTGACCGTCGAGGCCCCGCCTCCGGAGTCCTTCGAACGCATGCTGCAAATGGCCGATACCCAGTGATGCCGGCTGCTGGAATGGGTGGCACGCCCAAATTTGTTTGAGCGTGCTTCGAGGGTTGTATGCGACCACGTCGAGGCCACAGAGGAAGAACGCTTCGCCCGCCCGAAGGTATCGCAGCGGCGAGAGCCGGTAGGGCGTGCTTCGCACACCGCCTTGCTGACCGCCGATTCTGACGTCCCGGCAAACCCCGAAAACCGCCCGACCGAGAGAACGAAGGAGAAGAAGGTGGAACGCCCCACTTCTTGAGTCTGCTCTTATTGTGTTGGCGCGGCACTCCAGGCTTCTATAATCAGAAGCGGTCAAGGCTCTGAGCCACGATTGGACAACATGAAACAGAAAGTATACATCGAGACCAGTGTGATTGGATACCTGACGGGCAGACCATCCCGCGATGTGGTGATTGCGGGTCGGCAGGAGATCACTCGCGAGATCTGGCCTCTTCTGAGAGAGCCGTTTGACTGCTTCATTTCCGCCTTGGTGCGAGAGGAGATTCAGCGGGGCGATCCTGAGGCGGCCAGCAGCCGACTCGCCGTCTTGACCGGCATGACGGCACTGACGATCCCGGACGAGGCCCGTGATTTGGCCAAGGCGATGATTGAGAACGGATTAGTACCACCTCGATTCCCCGAGGATGCATTGCACCTGGCCGTCGCCGCCCTGCACGGGATGGACTACCTTTTGACCTGGAACTTCCGCCATCTCAATAACGTACAAACCAAGGTGCAGATAGCGGATTTCATTGAGAATTACGGGTACGGGCCGCCTCTGGTGTGCTCGCCCGAGGAACTGTTCGGAGATGTACCATGAAAGATCCGATTGTCGAAGAGGTGCGCCGCGCCCGTGAGGCCCACGCCAAGCAGTTCAACTACGACTTGGACGCCATCTGTGAGGATTTGAGAAAGCCCGAAAAGACCGCCGACCATCCCACGGTCTCGCTTGCTCCCAAACGCGTGGCAAGGAAGAAGAAGACCGCATAGGACCTTGCGTAAGGATCGACGAGACGGATTGGACGGCATCTCGATGGCGAAAAGAAACACCCCTTGAAGCTTGATTTAAGGGCCGACTCCGGAAGTCCCCGTGGGCGCAGGCCGGCCTGCGAGCTAATATGCTCCGGTATTGAAGGTCCGTCAGAACGTGGATGCATGGTTCAGGCCATAGAAAAGGAGGATGCCGGACAATGAGACTCGTCACATTCGCATACCTGATCGTGAGCGGCCTGGTCACGATCAAGGACCGGCCCTGGGACATCCTGGTCCAGAAGATGACGGAGGTCAACGCCGGTCTGGAAGCACGCCATGCCCGGTCGGCAGCGAAGCCCACGGAATGACGTATGCCTGGGGAGGGCCACGCCCTGCGCTATGCTTTCACCGGTTGATGCTTCTTGACGTAATCCGCGTCAATCTCCACGCCCAATCCCGGACCGGTGGGGACTTTCACCTTCCCATCGACGACGGACAAGGGCGATGTCTTGCATTGGAATTGCACGTTCGTTCGAAAGCTTTTGAATTCGTGATGCGGACAGGCATTGGGCAGGGCCGACACGAAGTGCATCATGTAGAGGTATCCGAGCCCTCCGCCGGACATGTGCGGCGTGCAGTTCTTCCCGAGCGCCTTGGCCATGCGCGCCACCTGCATCGAACGGATCATGCCGCCGAAGTAGTAGTTGTCGGGTTGGACGATTTGCAGACCGTCGTTGGCAATCAGCCAGCGAAAACCGTGCAGGCTGTATTCCTGTTCGCCGCCGGCGACGGGAATGGCCAGGGCGTCGGCCACCTGCTTCGTCTCTTCGTACCAATCGAACATGACGGGCTCTTCGAAGAAGCCATAGCGGTACTCTTCCAGCAAGCGGCCGACGCGAATGGCCTCCGGGACGGAATAGAAGCCATTCGAATCGGCGTACAGGGCCATGCCGTCGCCAAAGGTCTTGCGGATCAGCGGAATGATCGTTTCCGTTCTTCCCTGGGGACCGACGGCCTGGATGTCCTTCGTCATGAACATCAGTCCGCCGACCTTGATCTTGAGGGCGTGGGCGTTGTATTCCGCGACGTCCCGCTTGATCAGGTCCAGGGACTCCTCGACGGATTTCTCGCGGTACTCCGTGGCCTGGTACACGGCCACCTCGGGGTGGTGGATTTCTCCGATCAACTGGCCCATGGACTTGTTGGCGATACGCCCCAGCATGTCCAGAATGGCAAACTCGATGGTGGCCAGGGGAATCCCGAGCGCCATGCCGTTCAGCCGGAAATTGAAGTTGTAGATGTACACCTTCTCCAGCAGCAGGTCCAGGTCGCGCGCATCCTTATCGAGGAAGAACGGTTGCAGCAGATTGACGAAGATCGGGTAGAACGAATTCAGGCTGCTGTGACCCACCGAAATGCCTTCTGCCCCATCCTTAGAACGCACCCGGCACAGGAAGTTGCCCTGGTACCGAAGCAATTCCAGGGTTTGGATGATGACCGGAGTCTTGAACAGCTCCTTCTTGAGAACCGGCTGTTTGAGGACCTCATCGAGCGTGGCGTACCGGGGGTTCAGGGCCCCTGCCGAGCCCGGGTTGGGGGCTTGGGAACCGCAGGTGGGCCGTGATGACGTAGTGGCCGCTGCGCCGCCGGCAAGGGCCGTCGCAAGGAATCGTCGTCGATTGGTTCGCATGGGCAATCTGCCTTATCATAAGGTGACTCTTAGAGAACGTCGTTCCAACATACGGGAGCGATCATACGACTGGAAGAGCAAGGATTCAAGAGAGAGCCGGTCCCCCAGATTTGCCGCGCGGGCGGCATCTGCTGATGAAGAACCAAAGAAGAAGGGCCGGCAGCCTCGTTGCCACCGGCCCTGTGCACCCGCCATGTGGGAATGTGTGCTATGGCTTCACCGGCGGGTTCTCTTTCTCATAATAGGTCATGAAGACCTCCAAATCCTTGATGTCCACCTTCCCGTCGCCCCAAGGCATCGGCCCGATGTCGCAGACCGACTTGGTCTTGCCCCAGTTGTCGATCAGCATCACCAGATCGACGAGGTCCACCTTCTTGTCGCCGTTGAAGTCCACGATGGGGAGGATCGGCGCCTTCCATTGCGAGTAAGTGTAAGTGCTCTCGTCACATAGGTCGAAATACAGGGCGGAGCCGTCGGGAGCAAAGCAAGGGAGAAACTCAGCCTTTGGTCCGTTGACCATGGGTCCCAGGTTGACTGACGGCTGCCAGGGAGCAGAGCGGCTGGCCCGCCTCGTCATCCACAGATCCCCGCTGCCATTGCCACCGGGGCGCGTACCGTGATCGTCGAACACGAGCAATAATCCGTCCGGAGAAAGAACCTTAGAGCCCTCATCGCCGGGACTATTCACCACCGGGCCGAGGTTCACCGCCTCCCCCCAGGGAGCGCTGGTCGTCGCACGCCTGCTGACGTAGAGATCGCCGGCGCCATAGCCGCCGGGGCGGTCCGACCCGAAGTAAAGCTCCAAGCCATCCGACGACACCGAAGGGCTACCGTCGTTGTACGAGGTGTTCACCGGCGCGCCCAGGTTGGTCGGCGGGCCCCAAGGGCTGTTTCGGGTCGCCCGTTTGATCACATAGAGATCGGCGTTGCCGAGACCTCCGGGCCGCCTGGAGAAGAAATAGAGATCAAGATCGTCGGCCGTGAGGGACGTGGGGCAATCCACCTGTGCACTGTTGATCGTCGGCCCGAGATTCTCGGGAGGACCCCAGTCGTCCTCCGGCGAGGCCCGCTTGCAGACCCAGAGATCGTCTTGGCCCTGTCCCCCGGCCCGGAGCGCGTCGAGGTACATTTCCAGGCCATCCGCGGAGAAACAGGCGATACCGTCGCTCTGCGCAAAGTCGAGGAGAGGAAAAGCAGATTGGACGTCCACCGGCGCGCCGAAGGTGAAATCCGCCCGCGCCGCCGGCGGGTCTACGCTCGCAAGAAGACTGAACCCAAACAACGACATCGACAACAGTGGAATTTGAAACGACTTCATGTTACACTTACCTTTCTGCCCGAAGGCAATAGATAATATTGGCATGTTATTGACAGGTCTTTCTGCAGAGAAGACGAGTTCACCATCGAAAGGCAGGTCGAGGACACGCCGGAAGTCACCCGGCAGCCGGCCGCTCGCGGCGGCGGACCACCGCCTCATGTCAGCCTCAGCCTTGCTGCGCTCGTGCATGTGGTCATAGTACCGGGCGCGATCGAAATAGGCGTACGCATCCTGCGGGTCAGTCTCGATTCGGCGTGTGTAGAGGCGCAGCATGTCCTGCCAGTGCTCGGCCAGCATCTGCCCCGGACCCAGGGCTTTCACGGTGGAGAGGGCAGGATCAAGATCGGCGGTCCACATCTCGAAGTACGGCGGTCGCAGGGCGAAGACGAGCTTCGTGCCATCCGTGGCCCAGGAAGCCGCCATGATCTGACTGGTCAGGACCTTGGTCGGTTCGTTGCTGTCAAGAGGGTAAATCCACAAGCCGGTCCGGTCCCCCACGCTGCTGCCAGCGCCGAGGCACACTTCTTTGCCCGTGGGAGACCATGCGGGCCCACCCCAGGGGTCGAAAGACACAGGCCATTTGGCCGCCACGCCTTGCGAAGCCAGATTCTTGACTTTGAGGGATTTGTTTTCGAGATACGCCACTTGCTGTTCATCCGGTGACACCGAGGGAAACGCGCTGGAGCACGCCATGATCCGTTTGGGTTCTACATTGGACCGGGCGATAGAGATCGAGCAGAGCGTTTTCTCCTGACGCGAATGATAGTAGACCTGCGCGGAGTCCCTACTCCACGAGGGCCAGCCGCCCCGAGCCAGTCGCCGGGGCTCCGTGCCATCCGACTTCATGACCCAGACTTCCTCGTTCGTCAGCCAACGCTCCTGGTCTTTTCGCTCGGCGGCGGTCAACTCTTCCAGGCGCAGCGCCTGGCAATCCCGAACGAAAGCGATGTACCGCCCATCCGGCGACCACCGTGGGTCCTTGCCGGGGACAATCAGCAACTCGGTTTCCTTCGTGGCGGGATCATAGAGGGCCACCCCGCTGTAACCCTGCACGCCCAGACTAAACGCCAGTTTCTTCCGATCGGGCGACCATTGAGCGCCGAATCCGCCGACGAGGATCCGGCGGGCCTTGACCGAGAGATCGCGATAGGTCTCCTCGGCCTCCATTAGCGGGAGGAAGGCCGCCCCTCTCGGCTCGGGGCCGGGCCGATGCCACGACCGTCCCGCCTCCAGAGTATCGAAGACATACTTGGTGGCCCAGAACCAAAACTCGTTGCGCGCGGTGGGCGCGGACTGAACGATCTTCTGGAACACATCCTCCGCCTCGTTGACGTCGCCTAAAGCCGTCCGGGCACAGAAGAGGTGGTATTGAAAGACAGCTTTGTCGGGCCAGAGCTTGAGCATCTCCTGTGCCGCAGTAACGACGTGTTCATAGCGGCCCATGCGCAAAAGGGTCTCGCATCGCTGGATCGACAGATCAAGGCACTGCGAGCTATTCCTGGGCGTCAACGCCAGGGCACGGTCATATTCCTCCACCGCCTCTGGGTAACGCCTCAACTCGCCGAGGGCCCTGGCCCGCAGGGAGTAGCCGAGTGGATCACGATCCCGCAAGGCTTCCATGACAGATGCATCTTCGCTCAGGCGTTCGTACTTCCGGGACGCATAATACGTGAACGCCCGCAGGCGACGGGATTCATAATGCTTCGAGTCAAGCTCCAAAGCCCGGTCGAGCGCCACAAGCTGTTCCTTGACTGTCGGAGCGGTCATGGCCCGCAGGAAATACGCTTCGGCGTTCGGAGTCCCGCGTTTACGCGGGTCGGACTGGTCTTTCCCGCCTGAAGGCGGGACTCCGAACAGTAGCGCCTCCGCCTTTTGGCGGTGCTCCTCGACCTGTTTGAGCTTCTCCGCGTCGGGCGATTCACTCTCCCAAAGGATGCGGGCCAGGAGAGCATGAGCGGCTCCGGCGATCTCCGGACGGTCATTGAGCAAGCCATTCAGGATCGTCACGGCCTCTTTGGAACGACGGTTGTCCACGAGGATGCCGGCTTGGAGAAGCTGGGCTTCGGGTCCAACGTGCTTGCTGTTGAGGATGGGTTTAATCGTCTCCAGGGCCGCTTCGCGGTCGGCCTTGGCATACTGCTCGCGGGCCTGGGAGAGGATGCCCCTGTGCCTGAAGCCTTCGGCCTCCGCCAGTTGCAGCCGGTCCCGATTCCAGAGGGAAAGAACAACGATGGCAAGACCAGCGAAGGCCGCCATTGCCGAAACGGCGATGGTCTGTGAGCGATGCCTGCGCAGGAACTTGTGCAGTCGATACCCTGTGCCCGGTCCTCTGGCCAGGACCGGCTCGTGCTCCAGATGACGCCGAACATCCTCGGCCAAACCGCTGGCGGTCTCGTAGCGCCGAGCGCGGTCCTTTTCCAGGGACTTCATCACGATCCAATCGAGGTCGCCCCGGACCTGCTGGTAGGGGGTGCACCGCACACCGTCCCGGTTCGGAGTTCCGCGTTTACGCGGTCTTATCCGCTTGAAGGCGGGACTCCAAACGAAACTCGTACCGGTCGCGTCCAGCGTCCGGATCCGGGTGGAGGGCTTAACCGGCTCCTGTTCCCGGATGACCCGCTGCATCTCGATGTAGCCGGCCTTGCGAAGCTCTTCTTCACTGAAAGGTGTGGTCCCAGTCAGCAATTCATAGAGCAGGACGCCGAGGGAGTAGATGTCGGTGCGGGTATCGACATCCAGATCACTCAATTCCGCCTGCTCCGGACTCATATAGGCGGGGGTGCCGATGATGTGGGCGTAGCGGGTGAAGAGCGTCTTTTCCGTCAGCTTCTGGTTCGTGGCCTTGGCAATGCCGAAGTCGATGACCTTGGGGACGGGTTTGCCGTCATGGTGCGTGACCATGACGTTGGAAGGTTTCAAATCACGGTGGATAATGCCTTTCTGGTGGGCGTGCTGCACGGCGTGGCAGACCTGGAGGAACAGAGCCAGCCGGTCCTTGGTGCTCAGGTTGTTCTTGTCGCAGTATTCGGTGATAGAGACGCCTGTGACCAGCTCCATGACGAAGTAAGGCCGGCCCGTCTCCGTAGCCCCGGCGTCCAGGACCTTGGCGATACTGGGATGGTCCATCAGGGCCAGGGCCTGCCGCTCGGCCTCGAACCGGGCGATGACCTGCCGGGTATCCATCCCCAATTTGATGATCTTGAGGGCGACCCGGCGGCGGATCGGCTCGGTCTGCTCGGCCATATAGACCACCGCCATGCCACCTTCGCCGATCTTCTCCAGCAGCTTATACCGGCCGATGACGGTGCCGGGACCCTCGCTCAGTGGGGAATTGTCGACCACCACGTCGAAATCAACCGGCGGGGTCTCGAGGAAATCGCCGGCCTGGTCATGGGCGCCGAGCAAGGATTCGAATTCCGCCCGCAGCCCCGGATCGGCCCCGCACACGGCCGCCAGATGGGCCGTGCGTTCTTCAGGGGTCCTCTTCTCAAGAACTTCCAGAAAGACGGACTTGATGTCTACGCGTTCATTCTTCATGACTTTGACCCAATCCCGATGGTCTTCTATTACTCAATGCGAAATCCACGAGGAGAGTGAGAAATGGAAAAAGCAAAAACCGGAAAAGAATCTGACCCTCCCAACCAACGAACCTGCGAACGACGCCGCACATCCTCATGCCCTTCGGGGCCTTGAGCCATCATGACAGGCCCGTGACGGATCTCCTGGTCGAGGTCGCAAGCGTCCACAACCTACGCTACGCAGACCGGTCCTCTCCACCGATCATCCTGTGCAACCAGGCCCGCGCATAGGCCCAGTGACTACTGGCCGTACGACGCGTGATACCCTGGATCTGAGCGACCTGCTCCAGGCTGAGGCCGGCGAAATACCGCAATTTCACGAGTTCGGCAAGCTGAAGATCCTCTGCCGTCAGTCGTGCGAGAGCTTCGTCCAAGGCAATGATATCCACGGAGGGCCCCTCCATAACCAGATCCGCTTCCGCCATCTCGACCCGGCACTGGCCGCCACCCTGCTTGAGGCTTCCCCGGCGACGGGCTCGCTCGACCAGTATTCGCCGCATCGCTTCCGCCGCCGCCGCAAAGAAATGGCCCCGGTTTTCCCAGCTCTGGGGTTCATTCCCCACCAACCGGATATACGCCTCGTGCACCAGTGCGGTGGCCTGGAGCGTCTGGCCAGGAGACTCATGAGACAGCTTCTGTGCGGCAAGGAGCCGCAGTTCCTCATAGACCAGGGGCAGCAGCTCGTCCGTAGCCTTCGCGTCCCCCCGTTCCATCGCGTTCAAGATGCGTGTAACATCACTCATGCCGATTCCGCACTGTTCCGGATTGCCGATGGGCCTATTCTGTCATACGCATGGGGAGATTTCAAGCCATTTGGGTCTGTCTTTGGCATCCCAAACGCAGATGGTCCCCACAAAAACGGAGGCGCACCCAGCGCACGGGTGCGATAAAGGGTGCATGACCGTTCTTGCGATGCTCCGGTGGAGGCCGGAGGACTGGTCCCGGCCGTCCACGCCAGATCGTCCCGCAGGGACGATCGACCATAGCCCACCGTTTCAACGGTGGGTGCCCAGGTCCGAAACGACACCAAGCCCCCCAGGGGCGAAAGAAGGCCGGCATCAAGCCGAGAGCGTTCTTTCGTCCCTGACGGGACTCTTTGGTTTCTTGCTCCGGTTCCCCAGCGATGAATCGCTGGGCTATTATCTTTCGCCCTCCGGGCTTGGGCGACCGCGCGGGCGGTCGCAAGAACGGTCCTGCACCCTGCGATAAAGTGCGGCTTGACAGAAGTCGGGCCCAAGCGTATATAATTGGTGTTCATCGTTAGATCTACGGTTCGGGTTCGATCAGAGGTGACGATAGTGAAAGCAAGCGACATGCGGCCGGGTATGGCCTTTATCATGGACGGTCAGTTGTACCTGTGCACGACGGCGACGCACGTAACGCCGGGGAACCTGCGGGCCTTCGTGCAGGCCAAGCTGCGACGCCTCTCCGACGGCAGCACGATCGAGAAACGTCTGCGCTCCACGGAGGAAGTCGAGGCGGCGTTTCTCGACCGCCGCGAGATGGAGTATCTGTACTCCGACAAAAGCTCGCACGTCTTCATGGACAGCGAGACCTTCGATCAGATGACCGTTTCCGATGAACTGCTCGGCGATTCGATCCGGTACTTCAAGCCCAATACGGTGGTGGTGGCCCTGACGCACGACGGCAGTATCGTCTCGCTGGAACTGCCCAAGGTCGTGGAGCTGGTGGTCACGGAGACCACCCCTATGAACAAGGGAGCGACGGTGACGAACCAGATGAAGGACGCCGTTCTTGATACCGGTTTGAGGGTCCGTGTGCCGCCGTTCATCGAGGTCGGCGAGATCGTCCGCGTCAACACCGAGGACGGCTCCTACGGCGGCCGCGCCAAAAGCTGAGACAGCGGTGAGGGCTCGGCGGTCAACGGTTGACAATGGCCCATTAGCCGCCGGCATCTTGAGGAGGGGGGACTCATTGCCCGCGCGAGACACTCCCAGGACGTTCACCTTCGCCCGACGATGGTGCCATCACGAACCTCTGGTGGCTCGTCTCCTTCTATCATGCTATTGGCCCAAGGCGACAGATGCCGGGGGTTTGGGAACGGCCTCCCCAGGGATGACCGAAGGCCCGTTTTACCATATCACGAGCCATGCCCCGGCAGACCGTGCAGGCCGTTGTGGATACGAGCTGCGCACCTATCCACACACGTCATTGAGGCAAGCCACCTTGCCTCACCTACCCGCATCATCAGTACTGATAAGCGGGCGGAACTGTCCGTCTGCACGCCAATCCAATGCACAGGTTATCCACAAAGGCCATTTGCGGCGTGCATAACGTGTGAACAACAAATTTTTTTCGCGCGCAAAGCCAGTGCCCTCCTGCCCCTGGGTCAAGTGGAAAAGAAACCGCTCAGAACCGTATTGATTTGTTCAAGTTTCTCTCAATAATAGTCCTCAGGATGTTTGCTTTTCCGTTACGACTTTTGTCCCTCTTTTGTAGCAGAGTCACCGTCAGAACGGGAGTATCGCTACGTTTGGGGAGATCTCGATGCAGGGCGCACTCACGGAAGAAGGTCGCCGTACCGCAGGGTTGGACACAACGGCTATCACGGAGGCTCTTTCAGAGCGGATCGGTCCGCCGAAGTACCGCATTTGGTTCGAGAACTGCGCGCGGTTTACGCTGGCGGACGGGAGCCTGCGGATCGGCGTGGCGAATCCTTTTCTGGCCACGTGGCTGGAGGGCCACTTTCTGAAGGAGATCAAGGCGGCGGCCCAGGCCGTGATGGGGTCTCTTCCGGAGATCTCGTTCACGGTGGACGCAGAGATCAACAGCCAGCGCCGGCGAACGCCCGTCGAGGCAGGTGCCCGCGCGCGAGGAGTCGCGTCCGGAAACATGGCCCGTCTCGGCCCGGCGATCAAGAGCCGGGCGGGATCGTGCACTACCGGAGAGAGTGTCTCCCCCGGCTGTGCCGAGGGTTTGAGGCTGACACTGGATACGTTTGTGGTAGGCCCGTCCAATGAGCTGGCCTATAACGCCGCCAAGGCGGTGATCCGAGAACAACAAAGCCCGTTCAACCCCTTGTTCATCCACGGCGGATATGGGGTCGGCAAGACCCATCTGCTGCAGGGCATCTGCAACGGCGTGGCCCACGCTCGCCCGGGGACCCAGTGGCTGTATCTGTCCGCCGAGGACTTTGCCAACCAATTTGTGCTGGCCTTGAAGACGAAGAAACTGGAGGTTTTTCGACGCCGCATGAGGCAAACG
>Ga0315275_10005011_pt1 | contig 12470 bp, 8 predicted proteins | sample YL17G03_0_MG_FD_205557 | JGI IMG/M metagenome (GOLD analysis project Ga0315275, IMG submission 205557) | Sediment microbial communities from Yellowstone Lake, YNP, Wyoming, USA - YL17G03_0 | ecosystem: Environmental > Aquatic > Freshwater > Lake > Sediment | place: USA: Wyoming | collected... | reverse complement strand
CCGAACACAAGTTTGAATTCCTTCTCGTCGATCATTCTAAGAGTGGAAATGGACAAGATCTGTTAATTACCCGGAAGGATGTGAATGAAATCCAGCTTGCCAAAGGAGCTATTCGTACAGGTATCGAGGTCCTTTTGGAGGTTGCGGGAATACCTGCTGATGCGATTGAAGAATTTATCATTGCGGGAGCTTTCGGTACATATATAAATATTCCAAGCGCAATTCAGATTGGAATGTTTCCATCAATTCCCATAAATCGGTTTCGCCAGGTTGGAAATGCTGCTGGAGCGGGTGCCAGACAAATGCTTTTATCCGTGGAACAACGGTCATTAGCTGAAGAAATCGCCAAACGTGTGGGATATGTCGAGCTATCCACCTATCCCAACTTTACCAATATATTCTCGAAATCATTATTTTTCTAGATATACTAATTAATATGAATTAGCCATTCGATATCTTAGATTACTTCGATAACTCTTTAAGTAAAGCCAGAGTTTCACGCTTCCCACCTAATCCCCCATCACCGCCCGGACCAACACAGGATGGGCAGCCATCATCACATTGACAGGCTTCAACCAATTCCCGTCCTCTTTTCATTAAATCAAGATGGATATCATACACTCTTTCGCTTAAACCAATCCCGCCTGGAATCAAGTCATACAATATCACCGCAGGTTTTCCTTCTGCGAGTGATGATTGTGGATCGGAGTGGATTCCCAAATCGCCAATGTCGCACATCAGAAATAGTGGTGCCAAATTCCCCAAGGTGAAAGCCAATCCAGCTAACCCGCTCTTTACTCTAACGGCAGTTTCTGCTTTACGATGACATGAATTACATAAGGTAATTAAATTCGCAAGCTGGTTGGCTTGTTCTACAGATTCGAACATTCTAAACGGGATTTTGTGATGGACATGATGAGCCTTATCTCCTTCTGGCTGACCGCATATCTGGCAGCGATACCCATCCCGCGCACGCGCCAAATCACGCTGTTTCGGCCAATTGGGTCCATAATCATTTGGCGCATTTGACCATAACCCATCTTCGCGAAGCTTGCCCACGGTTTCATCAGATAATGCCAGCCAATAACCAGTGGTTAATAATTCTGAAGGTGGTAAATTCAAATTCTCAACACCGAGGGTTTCATTCGTATGCCATCTTATCTTACGAAAATCAATTACCTGTGATGTTACCTGAATTTCGCCATATGCTTTGAAACCTCCTAAAACTTCAGCTTCTGCCAATTTTTCCAACTTCTGTACGATTACTTCTCTTCGCGGCTCGGTATAGTAATCGACGTTGCTTGGTTGGAGTGTGGCGATATGATGATCAAGGTCAAGGTCTTTTACCAGGTAGGTTGTACCTTCATGCATGTAAACCGCCCCTGGGTGAGTCATCCAAAATGAGCTAGAGGCATCCACTTCACCAATCGTCTGCAGAGTGTTTCCTGTATCACCGCTCACCACCAGTACCTGCAGTAATACTGTTTCAGTCGATGCGCTACGTAACGAAACATTCTGGGCAGGATATTTATCTGCCATCCAAAAATATTTATTCCCGGAATGGTGTATCACTCCCTCACCCTGTAAGAATTCCAGCAATTCCTGCATATCAGAAGGGTTAATCGACCCAAATACTTCACCTGCAGTAAAGGGAAGCTCAAAGGTTGCACAACGTAAATGACCCAATAAAATGAGCAGATTATCCGGATTGATCATCCCATGTTCAGGAGACCGGCTAAAAAAATAATCCGGATGTAGGGCTAAATACTGGTCCAAAGGATTGGGAGAAGCCACCAAAACTGCCAGTGATGATTTTTCACCACGCCCAGCACGCCCAGCTTGCTGCCAGGTGGCTGCAATTGTGCCAGGATACCCCACCAGAAGTGAAGCTTCCATACCGCCAATATCGATCCCTAATTCAAGTGCGTTTGTCGCTACAACCACACGCACATCACCCTTGCGTAATCCTTCTTCAATGCTTCTGCGTTGTCCAGGCAAATAACCAGAGCGGTACCCACGGATAATTTCATCAGCGTTGTGTTTTTGGAGTGATTTTTTTAAATTCGAAGTATTGGTCTGTTCTCTTAAATAGGTCAAGATGATTTCTACAGTGCGACGTGCCCGGCTAAACACGATAGTCTGAAGACCATATTCGAGTAAATCTTCCGCCAGATTGACTCCAGCCTGAATGGCACTCCTGCGCAACCCCAAGCTTTTATCTATAATGGGAGGGTTGTAAATCAAGAAATGCTTCTCACCCTTTTCAGCCCCATCATTATCGATCAAAATAACCGGCTCATTGATCATGCGTTGTCCCAATTCATCAGGGTTGCCAATCGTAGCGGAAGTCAGAATGAATTGTGGTGCAGCTCCATAAAAATTGGCTATCCTTTTCAATCTCCGGATCACGTTCGCAACGTGTGAACCAAATACACCTCTATACGTATGGATCTCATCGATAACCACAAATCGGAGACCCCGGAAGAATTTTACCCATCCTGTGTGATGCGGCAAGATACCTGTATGAAGCATATCAGGATTGGTAATGATTAAGCGAGCCTGACTTCTAAGCGCAGAGCGCACGCTTACAGGTGTGTCACCGTCATATATGGCGCATTTTATGATGCCCGGCTCATTTGCATATTGAGCATTGAGATCATTCGATTCTGCGACATGGGATAACATGGATTTCAATACCGAATATTGGTCTTGGGATAAAGCTTTAGTCGGGAATAAATAAAGTGCTGTTGAATCTGGATCTTTCAGTAAATCATCCAGAACTGGAAGGTTATAGCATAATGTCTTTCCACTGGCTGTCCCGGTGACCACAACCACATTTCTCCCTTCCTTAATTCGTATGAAAGAGACTGATTGGTGAGTGTAAAGCGAATGGATTCCGTGCGCTTCTAATGCTTCCTTGAGCGCTTGATGAATATCAGGTGGGAAAGATTCAAAGCGCGCTGGCTTTCCAGGCAGAATGCGCCATTCAACCAAATTGGGTCCTACCTGAGGGTCCGCCCTCCAATGCGACAGTAAAGAAGATAGTGTCATATGTCTGGTATTATACTCAAATGTAATTGAATGCCTTGGTTGGCGTGTATAATTAAGTTCAATGGGCGAACCTGCACGGCTCCGTTGGGGATTATTAAGTACTGCTCGAATTAACCGAGCAGTGATTAACCCAATACGCGCATCAAAAAGAAGTGTATTAATGGCAGTTGCCAGCCGGTCTCAAGATAAAGCCTCTCAATACGCTGCCACCTGGGAGATTCCACGCTTTTATTCAAGTTATGAAACATTATTAGCAGATCCAGGGATTGATGTCATTTACATCTCATTACCAAATAGCTTGCATGCAGAATGGGCCATCAAAGCTTTGCAATCGGGTAAACATGTATTGTGTGAAAAACCATTAACCACCAGCATCAAGGATGTGGAAAATGTCATGAATGTTGCAAGAAAAACCGGCATGGTTATTACGGAAGCCTTCATGTATCGACACCATTCGCAGACGATCTTGGTTAAGCAGATGGTTGATAATGGTGAAATAGGGCACCTACAGCTGATTAAGGGCTCATTTTGTTATACCAACACCCGATCATCTGACCCGCGCTTTGATCCTGCTTTGGGAGGTGGAAGCCTTTGGGATGTCGGTTGTTACCCCATCAGCTACGCACGCTATATCACAGGTAAAGAACCCATTGAAGTTTATGGTCATCAAGTTACCGGTCCAACAGGCATTGACCTGTTATTCGCTGGACAAATGCTTTTTCCCGGTGGAGTGATATCCCAATTCGAATGTAGCTTTATCACAACGAATAAAGTTGAAATGGAAATCACAGGTGATAAAGGCAGGATAAACATCCCTGAGCCATATAAACCCGGGGTAAAAACCAATATTCTTATTCAGTATGAAGGGCAAGCACGGACAATCAGTATTAAAGGACCCGAGTTATATCAAGCTGAAATTGAGGATCTTGAAAATGCAATATTAAATAGAAAAGCCCCTCGTATTAGCCTTGACGATAGTAGAGGAAATATTGCGGTTATCGAAGCGTTGTACCAATCAGCGCAATCATCACAACCAGTGTCTATACGCAATGAGTAAGATCATACACATGGAGATCTGATAATGATTTTCTTAAATAAAGACGCGAAACCAGTCAATCCACTCCCAGGTCTGACCCGGAGAACATTGGCACAGGGTCAAACCATGATGATATGCGAATTCAGGTTTGATGCTCACGTCGAGATCCCCATCCACTCTCACCCACACGAACAGATTGGATACCTGGTTGAAGGACATGTGGAGATGATCATTGATGGGAATAAATCCGAGCTAAAAAAAGGCGATAGCTATCTTGCACCGCCAAATATTCCACATGGTGTTTTTACATTGGAGCCGTCTGTGATCGTTGATACATTTTATCCGCCAAGGGAGGATTATCGATGAATATACTCGTCACGGGTGGGGCAGGTTATATCGGAAGTCACACTTGCATTGAGCTGCTACAGAATGGATATGACGTCATCGTTGTGGACAATCTCTGCAATAGCAAGGAAGAATCTATCCTTCGAGTGCAGGAGCTTACTGGCAAGAAATTGACATTTTATAAGGTTGACTTACTGGATCAAGATAACCTGAATGCAATATTGAGCGAAAATCCGGTCCAGGCAGTCATTCATTTTGCCGGACTTAAAGCAGTGGGAGAATCAGTTAATATCCCCTTGCAATACTTCCATAATAATGTAACTGGCACTCTGATCCTGTTGGATGCTATGAAAAGACATGATATTCACGACATTGTCTTCAGTTCTTCTGCAGTGGTTTACGGCGAAGTTAATAAAGTTCCAATTACGGAAGATTTCCCCCTTTCTGTGATCAATCCATATGGACGAACCAAACTGATGATTGAAGACATCCTGCGTGATTTATCACCCGCTGAGCCAGACTGGAATATGGCGATCCTGCGTTACTTTAATCCCGTCGGGGCTCATCCAAGCGGGCAAATCGGCGAGGATCCAAATGGTATTCCGAACAATCTGATGCCTTATGTCGCCCAGGTGGCGGTGGGAAGGCATCCATTTGTACGTGTTTGGGGTAATGATTATCCAACTCCTGATGGCACAGGGGTTAGAGATTATATCCATGTTGTGGATTTAGCTGGTGGTCATATTAATGCCTTGGAAAAACTGAATACGAACCCTGGTCTGGTGACTTATAATCTGGGTACAGGGCGAGGATATAGCGTCATGGAGGTGATCAACGCATTCGAAAAAGCGTGCCAGCATGAAATACCTTATCAAATCATGGATCGCCGTGCTGGTGATGCGGCAATCTCTTATGCTGATCCGACGAAAGCCAATCTTGAATTAAACTGGTCGACCCAAAAAACACTGGATGATATGTGTCAGGATGCATGGCGATGGCAATCGCAAAATCCGAACGGATTTAGTTAATTCTGTGATTTTATTCTTTATATAGCAAATCAATCTAAAATAACTTTTCATAAGAGAACTTATAACCTCATCAAATGTAATAATCAAGCATAAAAGCTATATGAAAGGAAAATATCATGAAAAATCGAACTATTAAAATCATTTCTATAATAATAATTGTTGCAATCGTACTCCTGGTAATTATCCAATTTATTCCTTATGGTAAGGATCACACCAATCCACCGGTTGTAAGCGAGCTAAATTGGGATAGCCAACAAACCCGTGACCTGACAAAAAGAGCCTGCTTCGACTGTCACAGCAACGAGACTGTATGGCCGTGGTATTCAAACCTCGCACCCATTTCATGGTTGGTTTACCGCGATGTAGTTGAAGGGCGGAGTAGATTGAACTTTTCTGATTGGCAAAATAATCGTTTGGAGGGACTTGGTGAACTTACTTCGATTATCAATGAGGGAGAAATGCCTCCATTCCAATACCTACTGATGCATAGTTCAGCCAAATTATCATCGACTGAAAAATCTGATTTAATTAATGGGTTACAGAAAACACTAGGTCAATGATATTAAGGAATTATGAATAAATTTATCGCTTCAATTGACCAAGGGACTACCAGTACCCGCTGCATACTTTTTGACCATAGTGGTAGAGTAATATGCTCGGCACAGCGGGAACATCGGCAGATTTATCCCCAACCAGGTTGGGTCGAACATGACCCTGTCGAAATATGGCAGCGTACCCAAGAAGTCATCCAGGAAGTTCTGGTAGCAGGAAATATTAATCCTGGGGAAATAATTACGGTCGGTGTTACCAACCAGCGCGAAACAACCGTTGTCTGGGATCGTAATACGGGTATTCCGATGTACAATGCGATCGTCTGGCAGGATACTCGGACCAAGCGCATCTGTGACGAGCTTGCTAACGACGGTGGACAGGATCGTTTCAGGAAAAAGGTTGGATTACCACTCACCACATATTTCTCCGGCCCAAAAATCACTTGGATGCTGGAAAATATCTCCCCGTTGCGGTCAGCCGTTGAACATGGAGATGCTGTGTTTGGAAATATCGACAGCTGGATCATTTGGTGGCTTACAGGTGGCCCCAATCACGGTGTCCATATAACTGATGTTAGTAATGCCAGCCGTACGATGTTAATGGACCTGGCAAGTTTGGATTGGGATGATGAGATTCTCAATACCTTTAATATCCCAAGAATGATGTTACCCCAAATTGTCCCTTCCAGCGACCTTCATTGTTATGGAACAACATTAAGAGATGGCCCATTTAAAGCAAGTATCCCAATCTGTGGTGACTTGGGAGATCAGCAAGCCGCATTGGTAGGACAGGCTTGCTTTAACCCTGGTGAGGCAAAAAATACCTATGGAACAGGTTGCTTCATGTTGCTTAATACTGGTTCAGAGGCTATCCAATCCAATCATGGGTTATTAACCACCCTCGCATATAAAATGGGTGATGCCCCGGCAGTGTATGCATTGGAAGGCTCTATTGCTATCGCCGGGGCGCTAGTCCAATGGATACGGGATAACCTGGGATTGATCACTAAATCAGCAGATATTGAAGATTTGGCCACTAGAGTGGAAGATAATGGTGGGATTTATTTCGTCCCAGCATTCTCAGGCTTATTCGCTCCCTACTGGCGATCGGATGCCAGAGGAGTGATCGTCGGTCTCACCCGTTACATCAACAAAGGGCACCTCGCTCGAGCAGCACTCGAAGCAACTGCTTATCAAACCCGGGAAGTTCTGGATGCAATGGAAGCGGATTCTGGTGTAAAACTGAGAAGCCTCAAAGTCGATGGCGGGATGGTTCACAACCAGTTACTCATGCAATTTCAAGCTGACATTCTTGGAGTCCCGGTCCTCCGACCTAAAATAGCTGAAACTACTGCTCTGGGTGCTGCATACGCTGCTGGGCTGGCAGTAGGCTATTGGGCAAATCTTGATGATTTGCGTTCGAACTGGCAAATCAGCCAAACCTGGGAGCCACAAATGGAATTAAGTCAGCGAAAGAAATTATACACTGGTTGGCTAAAAGCAGTTGAACGGACACTTAATTGGGTAGATTAGTGAATTGGTTATTGGTATCCTCGAAATGTAGAAATATTTCCCCCTCGGGAGATTGAGGTAATTATATGCGGCGTATCCAGATAGATATCCTTGTGATCGGTGGAGGTGCCACTGGCACGGGAGTCTTACGTGATCTCGCCATGCGTGGATTAAAATGCGTCTTGATCGAGCGTCGCGATCTGGCATACGGCACTACTGGGCGCTATCATGGGTTGTTACACAGTGGCAGTCGATATGTCGTTAAGGATCCTCAAGCGGCCAGGGAATGTTACGAAGAAAATCAGATCCTGCGTCGTATAATGCCTCATTGCATTGAGGATACAGGAGGCTATTTCGTCCTCACCCCAGGTGATGATCCAGCTTATATCCCACAATTTCTCGAAGGCTGCCGAAAAGCGGGAATTCCCACGGAAGCCGTCTCCATTTATGAGATGCTAAAAGAAGAACCTTTGTTAAATCCGAAGATTCAGCAATGTTTCCGCGTTCCGGATGCGTCTGCCGATTCATTCCTTGCAGCCAAGTTAAACATCGAATCTGCCCGTCAACATGGCGCACAGGTTTTGACGTATCATGAAGTCCTCACCTTATTGGTCTCACATGGTACTCTCGGTGGAAACCCTATTGTGGCTGGTGCCTTGTGCCATGATCTGATCAAAGATGAAGATGTGCAGATTAATGCCAGTATGGTTGTTAATGCCTCCGGCGCATGGGCTGGAAAAATCGCGAATACTGCAGGAATTAATCTAGTGATGTCTCCTGGCAAAGGCACCATGCTGGCGCTTAACTTCCGGGTGGTGAATACCATCATCAATCGCTGCAAGCTGCCCTCAGATGGTGACATTTTAGTTCCTGCACATTCTGTTGCAGTCATGGGTACCACCGATGTCAAGGTGGTAGATCCGGATCATTATTCGATTGAACCGTGGGAAATCCGGTTGATGCTTGACGAAGGAGAAAAAATCATCCCTCAGTTCAAGCAATTCCGAATACTTCGAGCTTGGGCTGGTGTGCGTCCATTAGTTCAAGGTACAAATTCTACCCAGGACCGCGATATTAGCCGTACATACGTCTTGATTGATCATGCCGTCCGTGATGGTGTCGATGGAATGGTTACCATTACCAGCGGAAAATGGACAACCTACCGTAAAATGGCACAAGTAACCGTTGACAAAGTATGCGAGAAATTAATAGTTAATCGCCAATGCCAAACCCATTTAGAAATATTGCCATTGCAACATAATAATGCAGTTCACCACAATTTAGGAGCCCGCTTAGAAAAAATCGAGAAAGAAACGAGTTATGGTCAGCTGATCTGCGAATGCGAGCTTGCAACTGAGGATGACATTGAAAAAGCGATCATTCTGTCAAATGCCACCACTTTGGATGATATTCGCCGAGGTACCCGCCTGGGGATGGGACCGTGCCAGGGAGCATTCTGCACCTTTCGAGCGGCTGGACTGCTGCATACCCTGAGGCACCCCCCAGTCAAGGAAACGAATGTTTCTCTACGGGATTTTCTCCAGGAACGCTGGAAAGGTAATTTACCTATATTATATGGGCAGCAACTGCGTCAAGCGCGATTTAACGAATTCATTTATATCAATGTACTCAACGCAAATAATCTGCCGGGGGAACAAGTATCCAGGTTGGCTACTGACGAGTATGCCAGGCCTGAAGAAGTATATTTATCCAGTCCACCTACCGATTCTTCACCGGTCATCCAACACATATCCTCGATTCAAGGTCAACCGCAAGATATTATCGTGATTGGCGCAGGTTTCGCCGGACTGATTACAGCCTGGCGGGCAAGTTTGGGGGGGTATAAAACCAGCATCATTACCAAGGGTTGGGGTACACCATATTGGAGCACTGGTTGTATCGATATTTTCGGTTATCAACCACCTGATTATCTTATTATGGTGGATTCTCCCTTAGGATTTATTAAAGAATTTGTTAAGTCCAATCCTGATCACCCCTACACGCTTGCAGGGTTAACTGCTCTCGAAAAAGCGGTCCAGCCATTTCTTAAGTTATGCGAGGATTTTAATTATCCATATCATGGATCGCTTGGTTCAAATATTCTCCTCCCAACATCCCTCGGTACTCTTCGACCGACTTGTCTGGTTCCGAATACAATGATCGCTGGCGATTTAGCTATCCGGTCACCCATGCTAATTGTCGGTTTTTCTCGACTTTTCGATTTCTTTCCAGCTATGATTGCTGATAATTTAAACGCTCAAGGCATTATAGCTAGTGATTTAACACTCGATCTATCATCCTTGCGCAATCGAAAATTCCTTTCCGGGATAGTTCTCGCCCGCCTGTTTGATGATCCTGAGTTTCGTCAGGAAGTTATTGATACACTAAAACCAAAACTTGGTAATGTCGAACGGATCGGATTTCCAGCGGTCTTGGGTTTACAAAACCCGATGAAAGTAATGGAGCATCTTCAATCAGCTTTGGGTATACCGGTGTTTGAAATTCCCGGATTACCACCCTCGATCCCTGGTATTCGTCTGCAAAACCTGTTGGTTGAAGCAATCGAACGAAACCATGGAACTCTCTATAACGGCATGGCAGTAACAGGAGCGAGCAGTGATGGCAAAATACTAAATGCTATTTGGTCAGAAGCAGCCGCTCGACAAAAACCTCATTATGCAAAAACCTATGTCCTTGCCACCGGGGGAATACTCGGTGGAGGATTTACCACGAATGATTATGCCTATGCGCAGGAACCCGTCTTTGGATTGCCGGTACATATCCCTGAGCAACATTCCCAATGGTTCCGGAAAGAGTTTCTTTCAGCTGAGAGTCATCCAATCTATAGAACTGGGGTACGTATTGATTCTAGTTTCCATCCGGTAGGCGAAACGAACGAGATAATCTACCATAACTTGTTCACGGTCGGTGGTGCCCTCGGAAACTGTGATCCCGTTCGTGAGCGCTCCCTTGAAGGCATTGCCTTTGCATCAAGCTTTAAAGTTTATGAGGCAATATCTAGAAGTCAAATCATATGATACCGCCCACAGTTTTTACAAGTCGGAAAATGGTTGTTGATCAAGAGCTAAACTCACCTGAATTATCGCTAGACCAATGCATCAAATGCAACATCTGCACGACCGCCTGCCCGGTATCAGCTGTCACTGACCTATTTCCCGGGCCGAAATATGAAGCACCGCAAGCAGGTCGTTTTCGGATCCGAAGGCAGCCATCTCCAGATAAATCAGTTGATTACTGCAGCGGTTGCCGGATATGTAATATGGTTTGCCCAACCGGCGTAAAAATCGCAGAGATCAATGCACGTGCCCGCGCAGCATTGGTTGATGATGGAAAAGTCCCTGTTCGTCTTCGCTTTCGAAATAATCTCGTTGGTCGACCAGAGCTACTCGGAAAAGTCGCGCACCCGATCGCCCCACTAGCAAATATCGCCCTCAATCTTAAGCCAGCCCGGTGGTTTGCAGAATTCGCCCTCGGTATCCACCATTCTGCTCCCCTACCTTCCTTCAGCAAGCAACTTTTTACCGCCTGGTTCCATAATCATGCCAAACCTTTTCAACCCACCAGAAAAGTCGTGTATTTCCATGGTTGCTCGACACAATATTATGAACCGCGGGTTGGTCGAGCGGCTGTGCAAGTGTTGGAAGCCAATGGATTCGAGGTCATCGTTCCTCCGCAAAATTGCTGTGGATTACCATTATTATCCAATGGCGAGTTTGGAGCTGCGCGAAGATATCATACAAGCAATATCCATCATCTTGTGAAATATGCCCGCCAGGGGATTCCCATTGTGGGTACTTCGACAAGTTGTACATTGACCCTCAAGGAAGAAGCCCCTGAGTTGTTGGATATGCATGATGCTGATGCGCGTCTGATTGCTGAGAGCACTTATGATTTTAATGAGTTCTTATTGCTCCTGTATGATGATAGTTCGCTTAATCTAAATTTCCATCCAATCCCCTTGACGCTTGGATATCATATTCCGTGCCAATATCGTGCTCACCGGATTGGTAAGCCCGGTCTCCAAATAATGAGCTTGATACCAGGATTGATTATCATAGATAGCCAGGTGGCTTGCTGTGGTATTGCCGGTACCTATGGTTATAAGGTAGAGAAATATGATGTATCGATGGATGTCGGACAGCCCCTTTTCGATTTCATTTCCAATGATTTAGTTAATAGCCCTGTTGTGGTGTGTGATAGTGAAACCTGCCGTTGGCAGATTACGCATGCAACTGGTAAGCCTGCAGTCCATCCGGCGGAAATTATTGCCAAATCGTATGGACTTCCCATCGAAGGTGTATTGACAGCAATCTAATATTTTTTTAGGGATATTTGTGCATTCAAATCCATTACGAGCATTAAACGAATATCCTAAGCAATTCAGGCTGATGTTTTATGGGATGCTGATCAGCACGATTGGATCATCCATGATTTGGCCTTTTATAATGATCTATGTAAGACAGCGGGTGAATTTACCATTAACCCATGCCGCCAGTTTAATGACCATCTATGCAACAGCCGGCTTGATTGCCGCATTAATCGCAGGACCAATCACGGATCGAACTGGACGAAAATGGGTGATGGTTTTCAGCCTGGCTGGTAGTGGACTGGTGTACTTCTTCATGAGTAACGCCCACAGCTATCTCAATTTTGCGATTTTGATGGCTTTAAGCGGTACCTTCAACCCCTTGTATCGGGTTGGTGCTGATGCAATGTTAGCTGATTTGATCCCACCAGCAAAGAGACCGGATGCTTATGCATTGATACGCTTAAGCAACAATGCTGGTATCGCCATTGGTCCGATGATTGGTGGATTTTTATCTTCATTGTCATTTTCGATCACTTTTTTCTTTGCAGGTGTAGGGATGCTCTTTTACAGCTTATTAATGGCATTCTTTGCACACGAGACATTACCTCAACCCTCAG
>Ga0315275_10005008_pt1 | contig 12473 bp, 9 predicted proteins | sample YL17G03_0_MG_FD_205557 | JGI IMG/M metagenome (GOLD analysis project Ga0315275, IMG submission 205557) | Sediment microbial communities from Yellowstone Lake, YNP, Wyoming, USA - YL17G03_0 | ecosystem: Environmental > Aquatic > Freshwater > Lake > Sediment | place: USA: Wyoming | collected... | reverse complement strand
CTCTTCCGATCTGCACGGCGTCGGTCCACGGCCCGGTGGCGTTGACCACGACGTGGGCGTAGAAGGTGCGCACTGCGCCGGTCAGGCGGTCCTCGACCGCGGTCCCGCGCACGCGGCCGGAGGCCTTCTCGAGTCCCGTGACCGCCACGTAATTCGCGACCCGCGCACCGTGGCGATGCGCCGACCGTGCCGTGGCAAGGGTGAGTCGCGCGTCGTCGCACTGGGCGTCCCAGTAGACGGCGCCACCCAATAGGTCCTGGTCGCGCAGCGCGGGCTCGAGGCGGCGCACGCCGGTCCGCCCGAGGCTCCGGTGGGCGTGCACGTTCCGGAAGAGCGACAGGGCATCGTAGAGCCAGAGGCCTGCGCCGAGGGTCCAGCGGCCCACGCGTGAGGCGGTGTGCACAGGGAAGAGGAATGGCGCCGGCCGCACCAGGTGGGGCGCGATGCGCAGCAGGATGGCGCGCTCGCGGCTCGACTCGAAGACGAGGCGCAGCCAGCCGTGCTCGAGGTAGCGCAATCCTCCGTGGACCAGGCGCGACGAGCGGGAAGACGCGCCACGGCCGAAGTCGCCTGCGTCCACGAGCGCGGTGGAGAACCCTCGCATCGCGGCGTCGCGCGCGATGCCGGCTCCCGTGACGCCTCCTCCGATAACGAGAAGGTCCACGGGCCGCGCCGCAACGGCGTCGAGATCGGTGCGGCGTGTCGCCGCGGAAAACGCATGTTCCACCATCGAGCCTCCGGTCGGAATCTGCAGCGAGAATGCCGGGCGCGCACGCCCCGATGTCGCTGGCCCACCCCCAGCACATGGGCTAGCTTCTTCACGCCGGCGCCAGGCGTGCGCCGCGGCCCAGCAGGGGAGCGATGCCAATGTCAGAGCGGAATGGACGGCGGGTTGCCATCGTCGGCGGGTGCCGGACACCCTTCGCGAAGGCGGGCACGGTCTTCCGGGATCTCAGCGCCGTGGACCTGGCGAAGGCCACCGGGCGCGAACTCCTGGCCCGTACCGAAGTGGACCCCGGCATCGTGGACGAGGTCATCTTCGGCCAGGTGGTGCCGTCCGTGCTCACCCCGAACGTGGCGCGGGAGGTGAGTCTCCTGCCGCAGTTCCCGAGGACGATACCGGCCCATTCCCTGAACCGGGCCTGCGCGTCTGCGGGCCAGGCCATCGCCGAAGGGCACGCGCAGATCGCGCTCGGCCACGCCGACGTCGTAATCGCCGGCGGGACCGAATCCCTGTCCGACATTCCCATCCTGCACTCGCGGCGCTTCTCCGCTTTGCTGGTCGAGGCGAGCAAGGCGAGGTCCCTCGGCGCGCGGCTCGGCGTCCTCGCCCGGGTCCGCCCACGCGACCTCGTCCCGGTCACTCCCGCCATCTCGGAGCCATCCACGGGGCGGACGATGGGGCAGTCGGCGGAGAAGATGGCGAAGGAGAACGGCATCTCGCGTGAGGCCCAGGACCAGTTCGCGGTGCGGTCCCACCAACTGGCGGCCGCGGGCGCGGCGGACGGACGGCTGACGGCGGAGATCGCACCGGTCTTCGTGGCTCCGACCTTCGGGCCGGTCGCCACAGACAACGGCGTGCGGTCCGACAGCACGCTCGATCAGTTGGCCAAGCTCAAGCCGGCGTTCGATCGCCGCTACGGCACCGTCACCGCGGCCAACGCCTCGCCGCTCACCGACGGAGCCGCCGCTGTCCTGCTGATGAGCGACGAGGCCGCTCGTGCCCACGGACACGTGCCCCTTGCCTACATCCGTTCGTACGCCGTCGCGGCCGTGGATCCCGGCGAACAACTCCTGATGGGCCCAGCCTACGCCGTGCCGAAAGCGCTCGAACGGGCCGGCATCACCTGGAAGGAACTCGGCGTGGTCGAGATGCACGAGGCGTTCGCGGCGCAGGTGCTCTCGAACGTGCAGGCCTTCGAGTCACGTCGCTGGGCGGAGGAGCACCTCGGCCACTCCGACGCCGTCGGCGAGGTCGACTGGAATGTCACAAATGTGATGGGTGGATCCCTTGCGATCGGCCACCCCTTCGGCGCCACCGGTGCGCGGATGACGACCACACTCGTGAACGAGATGCGGCGGCGCGGCGCGGAGTTCGGCCTCATCTCGATCTGCGCGCAGGGCGGGATGGGCTTCGCGATGGTGCTGGAGGCCGGACGATGAGCGCCGGCGCGTTCACGGTCGCCGCGGTGGACGGCGTGGCGGTGGTGACGTTCGACCTGCCCGGCGAGCCAGTCAACAAGTTCTCCCGGGCCGTGCGTGACGAGTTCGCGGGCGTGCTCGGCGCAATCGAGCGAGACACTACGGCGCAGGCGGTCGTCCTCATCTCCGGCAAACGGGACACGTTCATCGCCGGCGCCGACATCGACGAATTCGTCGCGCTGAAGAGCGCTGAGGAGGCGACGCAGCTCTCGCGGCAGGGACAGCAGTTCCTCGATCGCCTCGCCGCGTTCCCCAAGCCGTTCGTCGTGGCGATCCACGGCAGCTGCCTCGGCGGAGGGCTGGAGCTTTCGCTGGCGTGTCACTACCGGGTCGCGACCGATCACCCGAAGACCGTCTTGGCGTTGCCGGAAGTCCAACTGGGTGTCATCCCTGGCGCTGGCGGCTGCAACCGCCTGCCACGCGTGGTCGGGCTCCGTGCCGCCCTCGAGATGATCCTCTCGAGCAAGAACATCCGTGCCGCGAAGGCCTTCAAGATGGGCCTCGTGGATGAACTCGTGGCGCCGGCCATCCTGCGCGACGTGGCGGTGGCGGCTGCCAAGCGACTGGCTGGAGGAGAGCGCCCCCACCGGCGTGGGCAAACCGGGCTGGCCGCCTGGTTCTTCGACCGGACAGCCGCGGGCCGGGCGCTGGTGCTGCGGCAAGCCCGGGCGATGACACTGAAGCAGACGCGGGGCCACTACCCTGCGCCGTTCGCCGCCCTCGACACGGTCCGCGTCAGTCTAGCCGGCGGGCTCGCGCGTGGGCTGCCGTACGAGGCGGAGCAGTTCGGCCGGATGGCCGTGACGGACGTGTCGCGGCGGCTCGTAGACATCTTCTTCGCGACGACGGCCCTCAAGAAGGATCCCGGCGTCGCGGCTCCGGCTCCGGCCCCGAAGCCGGTCGGGCAGCTCGCCGTGGTGGGCGCGGGATTCATGGGCGCAGGTATCGCCAGCGTGGCGGCGATCCAGGCCGGCGTGCCGGTTCGTCTGCGGGACGCCGATCTGGCTCGCGTTGGGGTGGGGATGAAGGCGGTGGCGGACGTCATCGGCGGGCGGGTGCGCCGCAGGAGCGCAACGAAGCTCGAGGGCGCGCGGCAGATGGCGCTGGTCTCGGGCGGAGCGGACTACGCCGGCTTCCGCCGGGCCGACCTCGTCGTCGAAGCGGTGTTCGAGGACCTGGCGGTGAAGCAGACGGTGCTGCGCGAGGTGGAAGCGGCGACGAAAGACGACTGCGTCTTCGCGTCGAACACCTCGACCATCCCGATCGGTCGCATCGCGGAGGCGTCGGCGCACCCCGAGACCGTCGTGGGGATGCATTTCTTCTCCCCCGTGCACAAGATGCCGCTGCTCGAGGTGATCGCGGCCGAGCGGACGGCGCCGCAGACGGTCGTGACCGCGGTGGCGTTCGGGCGGAAGATGGGCAAGACCGTCATCGTCGTACGGGACCGCCCCGGCTTCTTCGTCAACCGTATCCTCACGCCGTACTTGAACGAGGCGAGCCGGCTGCTGATGGAGGGCGCGCCGGTCGACGCCATCGACCGCGCGATGACGGAGTGGGGATTCCCCGTCGGACCGTTCACACTCCTCGACGAGGTTGGCCTCGACGTGGCGGTGAAGGCGGCGGGGGTGATGCACGAGGCGTTCGGTGCGCGGTTGGCTCCGGGCGCCGACCTCGCCAGCCTCGTCACCGGCGGGCGGCTCGGACGCAAGAACGCCCGGGGGTTCTATGTCTACCGGGACGGCAAGAAGACCGACGTGGACGAGTCGGTATACGCCGCACTCAAGGTCACCAAAGGCGCGGTCCCTTCCGCCGCCGTCATCGCCGAGCGGCTGGCCTTCACGATGCTGAACGAGGCGGCGCGCGCCTTGGGCGAAGGCGTCGTGCGCTCCGCTCGTGACGGGGACATCGGCGCCATCTTCGGCATCGGCTTCCCGCCCTTTCGCGGTGGCCCGTTCCGTGCATTGGACGCCGTCGGCGCCGCGCAGGCGGTCGGAATACTCGAACGTCTTGCTGGGAATTACGGGGACCGCTTCGCGCCCGCACCGATCCTCGCCGATCTCGCTCGGCGGGGTGGACGCTTCCACTCGACAGCCTGACAGGATACATGCTCCGCCAGACTCTGATCTATCTCAGCAAGCAGCAGCGGATCAACAACTTCGTCTGTACCAATCCACTCGCGTCGCGGTTCGCGTCCCGCTTCGTGGCCGGGGACACCTTGGACACGGCGGTGGCGGCGGTTCGGCGACTCGGGACGTCCGGCATCACGGCGACGCTGGACATGCTCGGCGAGAGCGTCTCGAGCGGCGCGGAGGCCGAGGCCGCGGTCGCCGGTGCGCTTTCCATCCTCGAACGAATCGCCGCCGAGCAGTTGACGGCAAACCTCTCCATCAAGCTGACGCAACTCGGCTTCGATCTCGACGCGACGCGATTCGGGCAGAACATCCGTCGCCTCCTCGATCGTGCGAAGGAACTGGGGATCTTTGTTCGCATCGACATGGAGGGGAGCGAGCACACCCAGCGGACGCTCGATCTATTCGAGAAGGAGCTGCACCCCGTCTATGGCGACGGCGTGGGCATCGTGCTCCAGTCGTACCTGCGGCGGAGCGCGGCGGACCTCGAGCGCCTGAACGCGGCCCGGGCGAAGGTCCGTCTCTGCAAGGGCGCCTACAGCGAGCTGGTCACGGTCGCGTTCCCCGACAAGCGCGACATCTCCCGGAGCTACGTCGAGATCGCCGAGCGCCTCCTGCGATCCGGCCAGTACCACGGCATCGCCACGCACGACCCGGCGATCGTTGCGCAGGTGAAGCGCTTCGCGAAGGAGCAGGGTATCGGGCCGGAGCGCTTCGAATTCCAGATGCTCTACGGGATCCGGCGCGATCTCCAGAACGCGCTGCGCACCGACGGCTACAACGTGCGCATCTACGTGCCGTTCGGGACGCACTGGTACCCGTACTTCATGCGGCGTCTGGCGGAGAGTCCCTCAACGCTGGCCTTCATCCCGTTGAGCGTACTGAAGGAGAGCTTCGGTCGGTGACGGACGCCGACGAGACGCTGGGCGGCTATCAGGCGGTTCACGGGCGCCCGCCGGCGTTCGACGGGGCCGACGGCCATTCGTATTCCGCGGGTATCTTCTCGGAGGACACCCCGGGGCCGGACGGCCGCTACGGGGCGGCGGTCATCTTCGTGCGCTGGTCGCGTTCGAACGAACCCGACGGCCACCTGGAGACGGGCTTCTTGGTCTACGACGCCGATCCGTCCCGCGCGGAAGAGTCCGTTGGCCGGATGTCCTTGCTCGACGCGAAGCGCCACCTCGACGGACTCATCGCCGGGAAGCGACCGCCGGAGAATTCGTGACGTCGGTACCATTGTTGACCGCCTTCCAGGGCGAGCACTTCGCGGACCCGGCGTCGCTCGCACGGCGCCTCGCTCCGCCCTACGACGTGATCGGGCCGTCGCAGCGGGCCGTGCTCTCAGCGCTCGATCCCGCCAACATCGTCCATGTGGACCTGCCGCTCGCCCCCGGCGGCGGCGATCCCTATCCGGTCGCGGCTGAGACGCTCGCGGTTTGGCGCGCCGCCGGGACAATGGTCCGTGAGGCGACCCCGTCGGCGTACGTGCTCCGGACCACCACGTCGCTACCGGACGGCAGCATTCGCTCCCGCAGCGGAGCGTTCCTGGCGCTCAGCGCCGAATCCTTCTCGGCCGGCCGGGTTCTGCCGCATGAGAAGACTCACGCGGGTCCCAAGGAGGACCGCCGGCGACTGATGCACGCGACGGGCTGCAACCTGAGCCCGGTATTCGTTCTGGCGCCGGACGCGTCCGGCGAACTCGCCTCGATGCTCTCGGATGTTGTGCGGACAACGCCATGGGCAAGGTGCGAGGCGATCGGGGCGACGCAGGAGGTGTGGATCGTCGCAGGTACGGCGGCGCAGCAGATCGCGAACGCTGCGGGGGTCGCGCCGGTCTACATCGCGGACGGACACCACCGCTTCGAGACGTCGGTGCTGTTTCGGGACGAGGCGACAGCGGTGTGGCGTCAGGGCGCGGCCCGCACGCTAGCGCACGTGGTCTCCTTCCAGGATCCCGGTCTCGCCATCCTGCCGACCCACCGGATCGTGCAGGGCGCGCCCCTGAGCGGGGAGGCTTTCTTGGCAGCGGCGCAGCCGTACTTCACGATCGTGGCTGATGTGGGCGAGGCCACGCTGACGGTGCTGTTGGTGGACGGCGCGGAAGTCCCCCTGCGTCTGCGCCCCGACGCCGACCTCTCGGCGGTGCGGGACCTGCCTCCTCACGCGGCGGTACGGGGCCTCGCGGTGACCCTCTCCGACACGCTCGTCATCCAGGGCATCGCGGCAACGCTGATGCGGGGTGTACCGGCGTTGGGGTATACGGCCGACGCCGCCGAGGCGCGCGCGGCAGCGCGTGGAGCGAGGTGTGCCTTTGCCGTGCTGTTGCCACCCACGCGGCTGGACGAAGTGCGGCGCGTAGCCGACGCGGGACAGGTGATGCCCCAGAAGTCCACGTTCTTCGCGCCGAAGATCCCGACCGGTGTCGTGATCCGGCGGTTCGACGGCGAGCCCTAAACCGAGGGACCCCTTGCCAGCGCCGCAATGATGGCGCGGCAGAACTGCGGCAGGTCGGCGGGCGTGCGCGAGGAGATCAGCGGGCCGTCCACGACGACCGGTTCGTCGACGTAGGTCGCGCCCGCGTTCACAATGTCATCCCGGATCGCGCGGACACAGGTCGCGCGCCGACCCTTGAGGAGTCCCGCGGAGACCAGGACCCAGGCGGCGTGGCAGATAAAGGCCACGGGCTTCCCCGCCTCAGCCATGTCTCGCGTGATCCGCAGCAGGTGGTCCGATCGCCGCATCACGTCCGGCGCCCAGCCGCCGGGGATGACCAGCCCATCGTACGACTCCGCGTAGACGTCGTCCACTTGATGATCGACGGTGACGGGGTATCCCTTCTTGCCCACGTAGACCTTCTCTCCCAGCCCCGCCACGACCGTCGCCGCGCCCTCCTCCTCAAGGCGGATCTTGGGGTACCACAGCTCGAGGTCCTCGTACTGCGGTGCGGCGAAGAACAGGACGGTCTTGCCCTGGAGTTTCATACGGGCACCCTCACGGATTCGGCGTGTTCGAGAGGATCTTAGGACGAGGTTTGTTGGACGCCGGAGGCGGCAACTCCGTCCCCGTGACCGTCCGCAGCGCCGTGGCGACCTGCGCCGCGCTGATGAGCGAGGTTCCGGCTACGACGCGGGCCCACTCCTCCGCGGCGGGCCGCCCGCCGACGCGGACCGTCTCCTCGCGCACCTCCTCCTCGGTCACGCGTCGCGACGGCCGGCCGGTGGCCATCGAGAGGAGCCGGCGCGCGACATCGTCGAGACTGGAGCGGCCGCGGGAGTCGCGGCGGATGGCCGCGTCGAGCAGGAGGCCTGCCAGCATCCCCTTGCGGTAGACGAGACGGACGGTGTTGTCGCCGCCCGGATGTTCGCGGCGTTCGCCCGTCATGGTCATCGACGTCCGATACGGGATCCGCCCGTAGTTGGCGAGCGACTCGTAGCAGAGGGCGGCCAACTCGCGAAAGTCGTTCCGCCATTCCGCGTAGAGGCGGGCCGCGAAGTAGTCCGTCACGCCCTCGGTCCACCACTGCTCGGTCTCCATCGCGCCGCCGAACCACAGGTGCAGCGTTTCGTGGAAGGTGTCGTGGCTTCGCGAGCGTTCGAGGAGTTCGCCCGGCTCCCAGAGGAGGCCGATACTGGAGAGACCCTGCAGGCTCCCGCTGGTGCGGCCCTTGCGTCCCGCGTCGCTGATGAAGGTGACGCGGGGCACCGGCACCGGACCGAAAGCCGCGGCCCCACGGGCGAGCGCCTGGCCGACGAGTTCCGCGAGCGCTGAGTCGCTGAACGCCCGCTGGCCCCGGACCGCGACGGTGTACGTCGCGTCGCCGACGTGGCCGCGGTAGAACCGGTAATCCGCCGCGGCGGCGATCGTCGCATCAGTGAAGTCGTCGCCTGAGCGCGGAAGGAGTACGGGTCCGGCGCTGTCCCAGTTGGCGATGAGCCGCCACCCCTCCGGCAGGATGAAGCGCACGCGGATGAGCGGGTACGGGCGTCCAGTCTTCCGGCTCAACACCGGGTCGGGCGCCACGAAGAGGCTGCGCGTCACCGCGTACAGGCGCGTGGAGTCCAGCCCTGACGCCGTCGATCCGGACGACACGGAGTCGTTGAAGTCGAGCCGGTACCGGAAGCGTACCGCGCCGGCCGGCGCGCGTTCGATGACGTAACCGCTTCCGGTGCGCTGTACGGACACTGGGCCGCCGCGGTCGTCGGTCGCTGCGAATCCGGCGACCGTCGTCCCTGCGGCGCCCGCCCGGGCCGGGGCCGCGAGCACGACGCTTCCGGCTGCAGTCGTGAGCCGGGCTTCGACCGACAGGTGCCGGTTGGCGGAGTACACCGCCACGTTGTACATCAGCGTGTCGGGAGGGTCCTGCGCCCTTCCGGAAGCGGCGAGCGCGATCGCGAGCGCGAGGCCCGCGACGCTCGTCTTGACAGGTCCCATCCTAGCCAGAGTACTTCATCCCGGTCTCAGCCAGGGTCAGCGGCAGGCCCTCGCGTTCCACGCCGGCCTCGACGACCTCTCCCAGGACCAGCGTATGATCGCCCGCGGGCATCGTCGCGACCAGGCGGCACTCCAGCCAGCCGAGACAGGCCGCGATCACAGGGGCGCCTGTGACGGGCGCCGGCCTGGTTGGAACACCCGAGAGCTTCTGTGCGGAGGCGCCGCCGCCGTGACCGAGCCGGGACGCGAGTTCGCGTTGCTCGGCACCGAGGACGTTCACCGCGAAGGCTTTGGCGTCGCGGATCATCGGGAGGCAGCGCGATTCGCTCTCGGCCGCCACGACCACCATCGGCGGGGCGAACGAGGCCTGGATCACCCAGGCGGCCGCGATGGCATGCTGGTCGTCCCCGGCCCGCACGGTGACGGCATGAAGGCCATAAGGGAAGAGCCGAAGAACGGTTTGCTTGTCGATTTCATTCACGAGCGCGCTCGCGTCGGAAGGATGCGCGAGAAGCTAGCGCAGGCGTTCGAGCAGCGCGAGGCGTACCGAGGGCAAGGGACGGATATGACGATGCGTCGATCCTGGATGGTTCTCGCCGCGGCCGCACTGCTCGCCGGGTGCTCGCAGCCCGCGCGCGAGCGGCCCGCCGACCTCATCGTCTATGGTCGTGTCTGGACGGGGGACTCCGCGGTGCCTACCGCCGCCGGGATCGCCGTGCGCGGCGGGACCATCGTGGCTGTTGGCTCGCAGCGGGAAATCGGCCGCTTCCGTGGTCCGGCGACGCGGGTGCTCGACAACGGCGAGCGGAGCGTCGTGCCGGGGTTCGGAGACTCCCACACGCATTTCATCAACGGCGGGTTCCAGTTGATGTCGGTGGACCTTCGGGACGCCGCCACGCCGGCGGAGTTCGTCCGGCGACTGGCGGTGTTCGCGAAGCGGCTTCCGAAAGGGACGTGGATTCTGGGCGGCGACTGGGACCATGAGCGGTGGCCCGGCGCTCCGCTGCCGCGCAAGGAGTGGATCGACTCTGTCACGCGCGATCATCCGGTCTTCGTCAGCCGTCTCGATGGTCATATGGGCGTCGCGAACTCCGCGGCGCTGCGGCTGGCGAGGATCACCCGTGCGAGCCGTGCGCCGCAGGGCGGCGAGATCCTCCGCGACTCGGCGACGGGTGAGCCCACCGGGTTGCTCAAGGACAACGCGATGGACCCAATCTGGCGAGCGGTGCCGGACCGAACCACCGCCGAGACCGACAGCGCGCTGGCGGTCGCGCTCCGCCACGCCGCCGAGAACGGCGTCACCACCATCCATTCAGTGGACGGCTGGGGCGACCTCGCGGCCTTCAAGCGGGCGCTCGCCCGGAACTCCCTGACGGCGCGGGTCTACGCGTTCGTGCCGATTTCCACGTGGAGGATGCTCGCGGATACCGTGCGCGCCGTGGGCCGCGGCGACGACTGGTTGCGCTGGGGTGGCCTGAAGGGCTTCATGGACGGATCCCTCGGCTCCACGACCGCCGCGTTCTTCGAACCATACCTGGACGCGCCGAACACTCGTGGCTTACTGGTCAACGATTCGGCCACGATGCGCAGCTGGATCCTCTCGGCCGACAGCGCCGGTCTCCAGGTCGGGATCCACGCCATCGGGGACCGTGCCAACGTGGAGCTACTCGACTTCTATGCCGAGGCGGCACGCCTGCACGGGGGACGAGACCGCCGCTTCCGCATCGAGCACGCCCAGCACCTCCGGCAGGCCGACATCCCGCGGTTTGGCCAACAGGGAATCGTGCCGGTGATGCAGCCCTACCACGCGATCGATGACGGACGCTGGGCGTACAAGCGTCTGGACACCCTTCGCCTGAGGGGCACCTACGCGTTCCGTAGCCTGCTCGCGTCCGACGCGCACTTGGCGTTCGGGAGCGATTGGACCGTGGCGCCACTCTCGCCGCTCCTCGGGATCTACGCCGCGGTGACCCGCAGGACCCTCGACGACAGGAACCCCGGGGGCTGGTTCCCTGAAGAGAAGGTCACACTGGAACAGGCTCTGCGGGCCTACACTGCCGGTGTCGCATACGCCGGCTTCATGGAGGGCCGCACGGGCACCCTGCGCCCCGAAATGCTGGCCGACATCGTGCTCCTGAACCGCGACCTATTCGCGATTCCGCCGGAAAGTCTCCGCACAGTTCGCGTCCAGGCAACGATCATGGGTGGTCGGGTCGTCTACGAGCGCCGTTGACCCCCGGGAAGACCCGGGTATTTTGCTCGGCTATGGCCTCCAGGACGAAGGTGGACGGACGCGGACCCCGGCTCTCAAAGGCAGAATTGCTGGAGATGTACCGGCTGATGCTCCTGTCCCGGCGCCTGGACGACAAGGAGATCCAGCTCAAGAGGCAGAACCGGATCTTCTTCCAGATCTCTGGTGCTGGCCACGAAGCGGTCTTGGTGGCGGCCGGCAAGTTGCTCAAGCCGGGTCACGACTGGTTCTATCCGTACTACCGGGATCGTGCCCTCTGTCTGACACTCGGCATGACCGCCGAGGAGATGCTCAAGTGCGCGGTGGCGGCCGCGGATGAGCCCAACTCGGGTGGCCGCCAGATGCCGTCCCACTGGGGACACAAGCGGCTGAACATCGTCAGCCAGTCGAGTCCGACCGGCACGCAGTGCCTGCAGTCCGTCGGGTGCGCCGAAGCGTGGTACCGCTGGGACCGGGTGGAGGCGGCGCGCTCCGCAGTCGGCGCGGTCCACGGCGACGAGGTGTCCTATTGCTCGCTCGGGGACGGCACGACCAGCGAAGGCGAGTTCTGGGAAGCACTGAACACGGCGTGCAACCTCAAGCTGCCGGTGCTGTTCCTCGTCGAGGACAACGGCTACGCGATCTCGGTGCCCATCGAGGTCCAGACGGCCGGGCGCTCGATCTCCAAGCTAGTGAGCGGGTTCCCGGACCTCTACATCGAAGAGGTGGACGGCTGCGACCTCGTCGCGTCGCACGAGGTCCTGGGCCGCGCGATCGCGCACTGCCGGGACCGGAAGGGCCCCGCATTGGTCCATGCTCACGTCGTCCGCCCCTACTCCCACTCGCTGTCGGACGACGAGGCAATGTACCGGCCCGCCGCGGAGCGCGACGCGGATGCCGTCCGGGACCCGATCAAGCGTCTCGCGGCCCGGCTCCTGGAAGAGGGCCTCGCGGCACAGACCGAACTCGACGCGCTCGCGGCGAGCGTGGACGCGGAGGTGTCAGCCGCCGCCGATGCGGCGCTCCCCGCTCCGCAGCCCCGGCCCGAGTCGGCCACCGACTTCGTCTATTCGCCCGACGTGGATCCGACCAGCCGGGCGTTCGACACGGAGGACGCGCCCAGCTTCACTGGCGAGCCGACGACGATGGTGGACCTGCTGAACGCCTGCATGAAAGACGAGATGGAGCGCGATCCACGCATCCTCGTCTTCGGCGAGGACGTCGCGGATGTCTCGCGGCAGGAACTCCTGGGCAGGGTGAAGGGGAAGGGCGGGGTCTTCAAGGTGACGTGGGGACTACAGCGTCGCTTCGGCGGCGACCGCGTGTACAACTCCCCGCTCGCCGAGGCGAACATCCTTGGCCGGGCGGTGGGCCTGGCCACGCGGGGCTTCAAGCCGGTCGTCGAGATCCAGTTCTTCGACTACATCTGGCCGGCGTACATGCAGATCCGGAACGAACTGGCGCTGATGCGGTGGCGGTCG
>Ga0315275_10005003_pt1 | contig 12477 bp, 16 predicted proteins | sample YL17G03_0_MG_FD_205557 | JGI IMG/M metagenome (GOLD analysis project Ga0315275, IMG submission 205557) | Sediment microbial communities from Yellowstone Lake, YNP, Wyoming, USA - YL17G03_0 | ecosystem: Environmental > Aquatic > Freshwater > Lake > Sediment | place: USA: Wyoming | collected... | reverse complement strand
GGAGAGCCTCGACCACAGTCCCCGGCACGATGGGCTGATCAGAGGCTGGCTCCTCTGTGACCAGAGGAGCCAGCTTCGCGTACGGCGACGAAGACGGGGGCAAAGCCTCAAGCAGGACCACTACGCCATCACCCCTTGCGGGTGACCTCTTTGACGAACCGGATCGTGCGGTGTCCCTCGGCATCGGTTTCGTCCTCCTCCACCTTCGAGAGCGCGATCTCCGGCGCGGTGCCGCGCAGCGCCTTGCGGATGGTCTCGGCGTCCTGCTTGGCCATCTCCGGGGCGAGGTCGAACTTGCGGTTGTCCGGCAGGATGACGGTGATCTTCGTGGGCTCGACTTTCGCGCCTGACTGGTTTTCGGCCATGGATGTCCTCCTTCTCGTTGTGGTGTTTACAGATCGACGCCGCCCAGGAGCGGCATGAGGGCAGGCTGGGAGGCGGGTTTCTCCGCCTCCGCCCTGGCTTCGGGCCCGGGCGCGGCGGGAGATGCCCCGGGGGCATCCTCCTCTTCCTCTTCGGCCCCATCCCTCTCGGCGGCCGCATCGGATTCGTCGGCGCTCTCATCGGCGGGGACTCCCTCTTCAAGATCGTCCTCTGCGGCGTCATCGTCCTCCCCGCCTGGCGAGGACGGTCCCTCAACGAGCGGCGATGACGTCCGAGCCGCAGCCTTTGCGGTGGACGACCTGCTGCGCCTGGACTTCGACTTGCGGCTCTGCTCCTCGGTCCAGGCCTTGACCCACGCCTCGCCGAAAGCGGCTTCCTGCTGCTTGAGTAGATCCTCGACGACCTGGGGGACTTCCGTCAGCGAGCAGGCCGCAGACGAGGGCGAGAAGGCCAGGTTGCGGTACGGGATGTCCGAAGGCGGGTCGGCCGAGGCGACCAGGGTGCATGGCCGCCCCGCCCCTTTGCCCAGGCCGAGAATGCAGGTAACGACGACCTCGGCTCGCGTGAAGGCCTCGCTGGCTTCCTGCGGGACGATCATCGGCGCCTGAATGCCTAGCGGGTTGGAGCTGTCTTGTGACATGCGTTCTTCTCCTGTGCAGCGACTTGGACGACGGGCTAACCCTTGTGGAGTTGGGCGATGCCGAGCAGGTTCGCCGGCCCATGGGCGAGCGAGGCGGTGATGGTGACCGGCTGGCTGATGTTGGGCGGAAAGGCGATCTGGCAGGCGGCAGCGTCCAGAGCCTGCAGGGCGGAGATCGCCTCAATGAGGTAGTTGATATTGAGGTGAACCTTGACCGGCTTGCTCCCGTCGCCGAAGGTGGGACGCAGGAAGGAGCTTCCGAAACCCGCTTCCTCAACGGCGCTGTCCATCGAGAGCGTGCCCGAGGACGGATCCGCTGACAGGGCAGCCGAGGCGTCGCGCTTGGACTTGGTGATGCGGGCCAAGGCCTGGATGCGCTTGCAGGTCTGTAGCAGGTCAGCGGTGTTGACGAGCAGCGTGCAGGCAGCCTCTTTCGGAAGGACGGGCGCCAGATCCGGGAACTGGCCGTCGATCCGGTTCGCAAACCAGCTGATCGACCCTCCGTATAGGAGCAGCTTCTGATCCCTGGTCAGCCCCAGGGTCGCGTCCTCGTTGCCCATGGTTCTGAGCGGCCTTCGAAGCGACACCGCACTCCGACCGGGGATGAGGACGTCGGTTGGCTCCCCGAGGGTCATCTTCAACCCGGCAAGGGTGGCGATCGAGAAGCGGTAGCCGTCGGTAGCGATGGCGGTGAGCTTTCCACCCTCCGGCTTGAAGCGCAGGAGCAGGTTGGAGATGATCCGGCCGTCATCCTTGCCCGCGGCGAAGGTGGTGAGGGCCAGCGCCGCCTCGAGCTGGCTGGCACTCAGCGTCACCTCGCCCGCCACGTCCTCCGGCCCAGGCAACGGGGGGAAGTCGGCCGCGGGAAGGCCCTTGAAGCTCCCGCTGAACCCGTCGGACTGAACCATGAGCATGGCGTTCTCGACCACCAGGCTGACGTTGCCTTCGCAGGTCTTGAGGATGTCAGCGATTTCTCCGGGGACGACAAGCCCGCCGCCCTCGCCCACCTGCGCCTCGACTTGCGTGGTGTAGCCGGTGGCCAGGTTGGTACCTGTGAGCTGCAGCGAACCGGTCCCCGCCTTGAGGAGCACATTGCGGACGGCTGGGACCTGATGCGAGCCGTCCGTGAAGCCTTGCGCTTCGGCCAGAGCCGAAGCAAGCGCTGGCGCCATGGCAAGCGCTTTCATAGAGACCTCCTAGCGAGCTTATCGAGATGCGGGACAGATCAAGCGGATCCCCCCACCCTGCCGGCATCGGCCGTGAGGAGATCGAACAGGGACATCTGCTCGCTGGCGTCGATCCGGGGGACCTCTGATGGCACAGGAAGGGGCGGTTCCGGCATGATCTCGCGCTGGCCGTTGAGCAGCTCTTCCATCGCGGCCAGGATGTGGCGGCCATGGCGCGCGCCTCGGCGCGATGGCGGATGTGTTGACGGCTCTCCCCCTTAGAAGGGGGAGAGCCGTCACCTGGTGCAGAGGCGGTATGTCCTTGAGGTTGAGACGGACCCGCAGGGAAAGCGTTCCCCGGGCGACCTGCAGGATCTCCTGGAGGTTGTCGACGGGCTGCGCGAGGGTGAAGGCGACCACCGTGCCCGTCGACGGCGATTCGGCCCCCTTCAGGGGGCAGCCAAGCAGCTGGTCCGGCCGCAGGCGCCCGGTCGTCAGGCCAGTGCGGCGGGACTTGGAGATGATCTGCACCTCGACACAGCCCAGCTCCTGTAAACGGCGCCCCAAGTCCCGGGCGGGAAACCGGGTTTCGAAAGCACGGCGCGTCCATCCTCGCCCGTTATCGGAGAGGGACATGGACGCGGAGGATGTGCCGAGGGAGGCTATGGTGGCGTCCTTTTCCAGGGCGAGAAGGAGCAGGCCCTGGAAGAGCTCGGTGATCTTCGCTCTGTCGTGCTCTCCTCGTGTGGTTTGCTCCATGGGTTCCCTCCTGCGCGGATCAGTTGAAGCCGAGCCCTTTGGCCTTGAGAGAGATGAAGCGGTTGCCACCGATAATGAGGTGGTCCAACACGTCGATGTCGAGGATTCTCCCGGCCTCGACGATCGCGCGGGTGACCGCGACGTCCTCAGGACTGGGGGTTGGATCCGAGCTTGGGTGATTGTGGGCAACGATGATCGCAGCTGCGTTAGCTTGAAGAGCAGGCCGCAGGACCTCGCCGACTCGGATGGCGCTGGTGTTGAGGGAGCCGTGGTAGACCTCGACGGGTTCACCGATAAGGCGGTTCCTGGTGTTGAGCGGCAGCACGACCAGGTGTTCCTGTTCCAGATGACCCAAGCGCGGGATCAACAGATTGGCGGCGTCTTCCGGGTTGGAGATGGCGATGGTTTCTGCCTCGGGAGCGCTGAGGCGGCGCGCAAGTTCGAGCGCAGCCTTGAGGGAGGCCGCTTTGGCTGGGCCGATCCCAGGCAGGGAAGTGATCTCGGTGGGCGCGGCCTGGGAGAGAGCCCGCAGACCCCGGAAGGTATCCATCACGCGGTACGCGCTGGGAAGCGGGTCGGGGCCGCGCAGGATGGCGGCCAGGAGTTCGGCGGTGCTGCAGGCATCGGGTCTGTAAGCTGCCCGGTAGGCGGGCGTGTCGCGCAGAGGAAGAAAGCCCCGCGGCGGGGGCGATCCTTCCTTCTCCTTGATAGGGACTTCTTCGGACAACTCCGGAAAGGGGATCTGATATGCGTTCTCAGTCGTCAAGAGCTCCTCCGATAAAGCAGAACCGGCTGGCGATTGCCAGCCGGAATGCGAGAGAGGCGTCGAAGTGTGACTTACGCCGCCAGGGATTCCCTTCCGTTGGAATGGCGGAAGGCAACGGTTTGATCAGTCTGAGGAAACGACCCTATCCGCTGAAGACTTCAGCGCCGAGGACCTGGACAGAGGGTGCAGATCGTTGAGCCTGGTCCGAGTCGAGTGTTGCCAGAGGCAGGTCCAGATGAGCCGCAAGGGCGACATAGAGCGAAACAGCGCCGCGAAGCGACAGAACCGCTGCTACGTGCGCGGCCAGCTCGACGAGAGACTGCGACATCTGGACGATGCGGAGTTCGGGGAGGGCCGGAAGGCGCTCGAGGGCGTGGTTGCCCAACTCCGGCGCCCCGGTACGGCGAGAGATCGCACCCGCCGCTTCCGGGAGGAGCAGAGAGGGCGCGTAGAAGACCGCTCCCCTGCTCCTCTGAGCATCCAACCATCCGGTGACCGCCCTGTGAAGAGGATCTTTGGGTACGAGTCTCGACACCCACAAACTGGCGTCGAATACGTAGGAGGAAGCGTGGGTTTCGCTCATCTGCGGTCGTTCGAGACGGCTTCGCCGGCGGAGACCCCCGAAGGCCATCGGGCGCCGATCTCGGCGGCCAGGACATCCAGTTCGGCCCAGGCACGGCCGCTCATCTCAGGAGAAGGAGACTCGGCAGGGACGATCAAGGCGACGACCTGGCCGTGGTAGGTGATCTGGATCGGTGAGCGTTGTTCACGAACCAGGCGAACGAGTTCGCTGGCTCGCTGCTTTAGTTCACGGATGCCGACCGTAGTCATCAGCGCCTCCGAGAGATGTGGTTATATTTGTAGACACATTGTACGCTTGCTGCCCGGGCAGGACAGGAGAGACCGGCAGGAGAGCCTCAGCACTCCGAGTGCCCACAGGCGATGCACGAGGCGCAGCCCTGCGTGGCAACCAGGGATGCCTCGCCGCACTCCGGACACAGATCGGCATGGAGCCCGACGACGGCTGATGTACCAGGGGGTTCCTGTGGGAAGGCCTGCATCGGCTCGGCCGGCTCCGTGGCGAGCGGTGGATCCTCGTTGATGTGGTCCAGATGGCGGCCGAGCACCTGGGCAACTGCATCGGGTAGCGACCGTACCCGATCTTTGCCAAACCCGCTTGATCTGGCTCCTCCGATTCCCCACAACTGCCGGTAGACCTCCTCGAGGCGCTTGAGCGGCTCGATCGGGGAAGCCAGGCGGAGGATGTAGGAGATCAGGCGGCCCAGGGCTTCTGACACGGCCGCCATCTCTGAGCCGGCTTTGGCAGTATTGATGAACACTTCGAAGGGTTGGCGCTGCCCGTTGTTGTTGATCGTGACGAAGGTCTTGCCGACAGGCGTGTCCTGCTTGTAGGTGACCCCCGGGAGCGCGTCTGGCCTGGGTTTCTTGTGGGCATTCCAGATGGCACTCTGGGCATCGCGGGCAAGCTCCGTCCTGGCCTGGGCCGTCGCCTGCGTTTCCAGGACCACCTTGTCGCGAGATCCGGTGACGTAGACCGTGACTCCTTTGCAGCCCTTCTCCCAGGCCAGCTGATAGATGCGGGCGACGTCGTCCGGGGTCGCGGTTCGCGGCAGATTGACCGTCTTGGAGATCGAGCTGTCGACGTAGGCCTGCAGGGCAACCTGCATGAGGACATGCTCTTCGGGTGTCACATCTTCGGCGACAACGTACACCTCGCGGATCGCCTCTGGCACCTCAGCGAGGTCCTGGCAGGAACCGGTCTCGAGGACGTGGCGCAGGATGCGGTCTGCTTCGCTGCCGTTCAGACCTGCGCTACCGAGAGCAGCCCGGAACATGGGGCTCACGTAGTCGAGGGTGAGCCTTCGGCCGTCGTCCTGAACATGCCGTCGGTAGGCGAGGGCAAAGACCGGCTCGCATCCATATCCCTCACAGCCCGCGACGGTTGAGAGCGTACCCGTGGGCGCAACGGTCAGCTGGGCCGCGTTGCGAATGCCGTGCTTGCGAATGCCAGCGACCACCCGGCGCCAGTCGACCGGAGGCGACCCAGCCACATCAACGGGGATCCCGGCGAGCCGCTCTGGAGGCTTCCAGGAAAGCTGCTCGGGGTCATACACACTCCCCGCGATGGCAGGAAACGGCCCGCGCGACCGGGCCAGGTCGATACTTGTCAACATGGAGTGGTAGCGGATGAACTCCATGATCTTGCTGGCCAGGGCAAGTGATGCCGGTGACCCGTAGCGCAGGCGGGCGTTGTACATCACATCCGCCAGGCCCATGATCCCGAGCCCGATGCGCCTCGATCGCCTGGCGGCTTTTCGCAGTTCAGGTACTTCCGGGACGAAGGCATTGGCATCGACCACATCATCCAGGAAGCGGGCACCCAGCTCGACCGTCTCCCGTAGCCTGGCCCAATCGAGCGTGCCCTCGGGGCCCAGGTGTTGGGCGAGATTGATGGATCCCAGGCAGCATGACTCGTAAGGACCAAGAAACTGCTCGCCGCACGGATTGGTGGCCTCGATTTCATACAGGTGCGGCAGGGCATTGGCTCGGTTCATCGTGTCCAGAAACAGGACGCCAGGTTCGCCGTTGTTGTATGCGTGTTGGACGAGCTTCTCCCACAACTCCCGCGCCCGCACGCGCCGGTAGGTCTTGATAGGCACCCCCGCCCGGATGGCTTGCGCGAGAGTCCCGTCGAAGTCCTTGTACTCGGGCGCCAGGACATCCGGGAAGCGGAGCTCCCACCACTCATCCTTCTGAACCGCTTCCATGAAGGCATCGGGGATGCCGACGGAGATGTTGAAGTTGGTGATGGCGCTCTCGTCCGTCTTGCAGGTGAGGAACTCCTCGATATCGGGATGGTCGATGCGCAGGACGGCCATGTTGGCACCCCGCCGTGTCCCGCCCTGGGCGACCTCGCCGAAGGCCTGGTCGTAAACCCGCAGAAAGCCTACGGGACCGGTTGCCTGGCCCGAGGAGGACTTGACGATCGTTCCCTTCGGGCGAAGCCTGCTGAAGGAGAAGCCGTTCCCCCCGCCCGTCTGCTGGATGAGGGCAGCGTCGCGGAGGGTCTGGAAGATCCCTGCACGCTTGCGGCCCATATCGTCGGAGATCGGAAGGACGAAGCAGGCAGCGAGCTGGCCCAGCGGGGTGCCGGCGCCGGTGAAGGTTGGAGAGTTCGGCAGAAAACGCTTGCTGGCCAGGATGCCGTAGAAGGCGGCTGCGATCTGCTGAGGTTCGCCCTCCCACTGGGACTCAACCGAAGCAACGTGGCAGGCAACTCGCCACAGCATTTCCTCGGGGGATTCGACCGGCTGTCCATCTGGGCCCTTGCGGAGGAACCGCAGCGAGAGGACTTTGTGGGAGTTATCTGAGAGAACAATCCCGCCCATACCTTGGGGCATGGGCGGGGCCTGGATCTGTGTGACCACTGCACCTCCTTGGTCACCTGGGTTGTTCGCTGGGGGGAGCAGAGGCCCGGCAGGCGTGAGAGGAAAGGGAGGCGACCGCCGTTCTACCGACCCAAAGACTGCCGGGCCTTTCCCCCTGCCCCCTGGGTCCCCCCTTACCCGAGTGCGCTCTTGATGCGCATGTCGAGCGTCATGCGTTCCAGGCGCTCGTTCACCAACCGACGATAGCGCCAGTCAGACACCAACCGCAGCAACGTTTGAGAGAGAAGCACCGATCCCCCCACCAACCCGATCGTGACCATCACCAACGGAGCCTGCATGTCAACCTCCCTTTCCCGTTCACGTCGTTCTTGATCCCAAGGTAGCACTTCTAGGGTCGCCTGTCCGGGACATAGGCGTCTCCCAAACGGGACATAGGGGTCCCTCGCGGAGCGTGCAGATCGGAGTCTTGAGGGGAAAACAAAGACCCTCTGGCCTGGATGCCAGAGGTCCGAGGAAGCGTGTGCCGGGTTGGCTACGGTGCTGTTAGAAGGGCTTGCGACTGAACAGAGGCGAAGTCGTAGGTGGTGCCGTAGGTGCCGTCGGGGCCGCGAACGACGTGAGCTTCAACAAGAGCCACGGGGGTCCACCAGTCGTCAGGGTGGCCGTATGGGCAGTTGCCTCGAGCAGGTTCACAGTAGGTGCCCCATGTGACGACAGTGACGTTCCTACAGTAGACCGGGTCGGGCCAGCGCCTCCAGTCGATGAAGTCGTATTCTCGCCAGTATTCCCACTTACAGTCGACTATCGTTTGCTCGCTGCGCTCTGTGTGTTGGTCCCACACTGGCCTAGCTTCAACGATGGCGTAGGTTGTGGCTTCGATCTGGAATGCTGGCGAGCCATGGTCCATGCCAGGTCCGTAGATCGAGGCATAGGGGGAGAAGGCGAGGAACTGAGCCATGGTGGGAGCGGTCCAATTGGGATAGCGCTCAAGGGCTTCCCGGAATGGGTTGCCCATGCTGCTGGAGAGAAGACCACGTATCGCATCGCAACTCCGATAACCACCTTGGGCGATGGCTACCGTGAGCAGGGGATTGGCGGGGCTGTTGATTTCCGGAATGCCGGCGGTGCAGGCATAGTCGTAGTACGCATTCCCCGTGTCCGCAGCATTGACGAGGACGACCCCGGATGATGCCGCGAAGGCTAGATTGCCCGTTGCCAGACCATTCTCTGGTGCGGAGGCTTCGATGGGGCGGAGGCGTAGCTGAAATCGGACATTGACAAGCCTGTCCGTAGCGCCACCGGATGGATAGGAGACCGTGAGAGCGGGGCTATCCTGGAAGCCGAGGGATGCCGCGTCCCAGTCGAGCTGGAAGAAAGTAGGGATGTTGACGAGGCTCAGGGCCGGAGCCCTACTGGACAACCAGGGGGCCGGCACATTGATGGACGCAACGGTGTTCGTCGGTGACAGGCAGAAGACCTGGCCGGGGCCGCTGCCGCCATGGCTGATATACCGGCCGGGACAAGGGTTCGCGATGTATGACTCCGGTAGACTGATGTTCACCGCCGGGGGCCGAGCGTCGGCGGGCGCAAACACTGACGCTGCAAGTACCAATACAGGAACAACCATCAGAAAGAGCTTCCGCCTTTTCATTGGCGAAGACATCTCCTCAGGCACGCCGTCGATACTGTAGAAGCTGGTAGCAGGAAACGCACCACTTCCAACGATGCACCGTGAGTAGTCGAGTTTGAGTTTGCCTATATTATAGGGAAATCCGAGCCGTCTGCGCGGGACATAGCCGTCCCGCGAAGGGGCCACTTCGGTTCTGTAAGTCCAGGAATGAAGAGGCCCACCCCTAGACCGAAAGTGCCAGACTGGCCTTCAGGGTAACCGAGCCGCCATCCAGAAGCTGCTCCACAAGCCGATCCGGGTCGACCCCGGGTGGCAGAACGGTGGCGTTTCGCTGGCGGTCCCACTGGCCGCCGAGCTCGGCGAACACCCGCTCGGTGCGCTGAAGGAGCGGGGTTTCAAGCCGTGGGTCGACCCTGGCCACGGCGCTGCCGTCCTCAAGTCTGCTGAACTCCGTGCAGGTGACAATGACCGCCAACACCTCGGGGTCGGGCGTGATCGTGTGCGTGAAATTGACCATGGAAAACAGGTGCGGCTCCCTGCCGTGAAGCAAGGAGCCTCACCACCTCCTTCCTGCATGAGTTTCAGTCCTCGAAGTAGCCTTCCTCTATCACTTCGGAGCCGATCAGAGGATCGAGGTCCGGAGACATGGCGAGGACATGGGTCACCTGCAGGCCAGATTCGGGTGCTCGGCATGCGCCGCAACCCGTGATCGGCATGCACCGGAATCGGTGATCGACATGCACCGGGATCCGCAGTCAGACGCTTATCTCGGCAGCCCCGCCGTAGTGTGACCATGCTGCACCAGATGCCAAGGGCTGCTCGCTACGGTGCACTTCGGGCAGATCCTGGATCTCGAGCCCGTTTCTCGGAGCGCCTTCTTCGTCACTGATCTCGCACTCCTGAAGGACCACCTAGTCGTGCAGCATCTCGCCCAAGGCATCGTTCAGGTCCCATACGGTGAACCTGCCGCTCAGTTGGCCATCTCCTTGACCTCCTTTCCCTGCATGTACGCGGAATGCAGAGAGCCGCCAGCAAATGCGCCGACGGCTCGTTTGATGTCTTCTGTTGTGCCTTGTAAGGAGACTCTACATGACCGCGCCTCCCCTACCTGCTCTGCCACGCTCTGTTGAAACGGTCCGGAATCGTGCGATCCGAGAGAGCATCTGCAAACTCCCTGAGCCATCTTCGGATGTACTTGACCTCGAGATTGTCACCCTGGCGGTAGACGATGCTCTTGATGTCGGCGAGGTCCTGCGGGCGGCCAGCAACTGCCTTATGAATGATGAGATCTTCAGCTGAGCAAATCCTCAATTCCCTCCCTTGCTCTACTTCGAACGCGGTCACGTTCCTGAAAAGGTGCTCCTCATAGCCGGGGAAGGCAAGCGCTATGTCTACATCCACTTTCTCTATCTGGAGGAGGATCATTCGGGTGGCTTCAGCAAACTTGAGTGGGTCGGGCACGCGTGATCCAAAAGCCTCCGTGGTGACCTTCAAGAGTTCCGGGAGACCCATACGGTTCTCGACGGTGATGTCGACATCGCGGGTAAATCGCGGTTCGCCCCAGAACTGTAAGGCGATCCCTCCAATTACTGCATATTCGACCTTGTGGGCTTCGAAGAAGAAATCATGCATGATGAGCGCGGCCATGATCTGGGGATTCACGGAAGATCGCCTCGCTTTCTGGCCAAGGCTTCCATGGCACGTCCTAGGGAGAGCCGATGCACGAGTCGTTCGTCCCTGGCCATGGTCGTGGTCCCGTGAGTTTCGGAGAGCCAGGAGTATGTCTTGCAGAGATCGTCGAAGATCTCGCGCGCTTCTAGGGTTGTCATTGCGCGAAGACGTAGACGGTGTTCGACGTCCTGGAAAGCTGCTGCTGCAGAGAAGCCAGCAAGAGTCTGACGTACGGCCTGACGATCAAGCCCGCTCGGACTTACTCGATCGGAATACGTCTTTGCAGTACCCGAGACACCGACGCCGAGAGCACTAGCGACTTCGAGGATTCGTCGGAAGCTCGCCGATTCGTAGAACGTCCTCTCATAGCGCTGAATCTGCTGTTTCCTCATATTCAGTTCCTCGGCCAGTCTCTCTTGGGTCCAGCCAAGCGATAATCGTGCTCTAAGTAGGGCAAGCGGAAGATCTGCCAACGACTCGAAGTCGAAACGCATACCCCCCGATTTCTTTGTCGCCTCATACACTGAGATCTCGCAAGCCAGGCCTACAATTCGGGAGTTCAGTGACTTGAGCACAGCTTCATGCATTCGAGAAGGAAGCTGATCGGCGTTGCCGCGGGCCCTTTCGAGTTCGGCCTCAAGCTCCCGGAGCTTCGATCTCGTCATCCAGTACTGGCGCTCATGGAGTATTTCGCCCATCGCCATCTTCCTGTCCGGTGCAAGGCACGACCACTCTGCTATTCTACCATAAGACAATAAGAATGTTGTCTCCTCGTCTTGATCTCCGGTTAGCAGAGATCCCGCCCACTGGCGCCGCCCTCTGCCCGCTGAGGTGGGCCGCGCGCGAGCGAGTCCTCATGGGAGATCGAACGGGCCGCCAGCACTTGCGCTGACGGCCCGTTGTGCTATACTACTGATTGACTAGGAGCGGATCTTCCCTGCGGGGAAGGTCCGCTTCTTCCTTTCCTCGGCCATCTCGACGACGGCATGCCGGAGCGACTGCTTGGCTGAATCGCTCGGCTCGGCGCCGCCGGCCAGGTAGGTCTCCACCTGGCTGCGCTCATGCAGGCTGAGTTCCATCACAGCCGCCCGGATGGTGTCGCTGGTAACCGGATAGCGGGTTCCGGGGACCGAGAACTCGCCCGTCGGCTGCATTGCGTTGATCGACATGCTCATTTTCATTCTCCTCAGAGGAACGAAAACGAGCAGACCCGTGGGTCTGCTCGTTGGCCGATGAATCGGATTTCGGCCTAGAAGGGGATCTCGTCCTCCGCCGCCATCGGCGGGGATTCCGCAAACAGCGGCATCAGCGGCGTTGGTTCCGGCGTATTCACCTCCTTTCGCTTCAGATCGACGGATTCCGCTCGACGGTGCTGGAGCGCCTTGACCTCGAATTCCGCATGGCACTGGGTGCAGCGGACCGAGGCTGGCGCACGGCCGGTGTAGTTCTCACGGCCGCACTCCGCGCACTTCCAGGTGTAGCCAGATGCGCGCAACGTGACCGGTGTCATGCAACGTCCTCCGATGAGGGCTTCGTTCGCTCTGCGTCAGTATTGGGCTGACCTTTCTTTTGGATCGCGTCCTCGAACATGGCGATTACCTCACTGAGGGGAATGAAGTCGCCGATGCTCGCTCGCAGGGCACCGTAGGACACAGGATCAAAGGCCGCCCGGATCCCTTCGGGGTCGTGCGCTGTGCCCTTCGGCAGGCGGCCCGTGGCCAGCGGGGAATCCGGGGCGATCAGCAAGGTGACTATCGTGCGAGGGCGGTCGCGCATGGTACATCCCTGCCCTTCACGAAGCGAGACTCGATCGCGTAGGGCGAGAAGACATCCGGACGCTTGGCGCCGCGCTGTGTGAGCTCCTTGCGGACAATGGGACTCACGATGTAGATCACGCCGGGCTGCGGATCGGGAAGCCCCACGATGTGGCCGCCCGAGTCGAAGCGATAGATGGGGATGACCTCATCCGACTCGTCCAGCACGAGCTTCCCGTCGTGCGCCCGGCCGTTGATGACGCGAGTGGGACTGGGAGCCTTGGGGATGACCAGTCC
>Ga0315275_10004999_pt1 | contig 12481 bp, 4 predicted proteins | sample YL17G03_0_MG_FD_205557 | JGI IMG/M metagenome (GOLD analysis project Ga0315275, IMG submission 205557) | Sediment microbial communities from Yellowstone Lake, YNP, Wyoming, USA - YL17G03_0 | ecosystem: Environmental > Aquatic > Freshwater > Lake > Sediment | place: USA: Wyoming | collected... | reverse complement strand
AGCCCCGCCGGCCTGATGAACAGGCCCTGGGCCGCGCCGTAGCCGCCGATGGTCAGGCGACCCCCTTCGTCGGCCTTGGGCGGCTCCAGCGGCGGGCTCACGATGGGCCCGGTGCTGGGGGTGTAGTCCTTGGGGAAGTAGGCCACGGCGTCCACCGAGCCCTTGGGCTCCGGCAGATCGCGGTCGCGCCAGTAGCTCCACCACGTCTGCCAGGTGTCGCCGTCGCCCAGGCTGACCAGGAAGTCGCCGAAGGTGGTGAGCAGGGGCTTCGTCTTGCCGTTCTCCAGCTCGATGCCGCGATAGATCTCGGGGAACCACCAGCGATGGTGATAGGGCTGGCCCTCGCCGTAGGCGGTGAGCTTGGTGCGGATCTGGGGGTCGTTGCCGGCGTCCACCAGCACCACCGGGTAATTGCCGTTCTCATCGGGTTTCGGCTCGTAACTGTCGTTCATGGTAGGGTACCCGACCTTGTGGTAGTTGCGCAGGTACCAGGCCCAGGGCCAGGTGAAGGCGTTGGTTTGGTCCACCTCAATGGGTAGGTCGAGGCCGAGGCCCGTCTGGGCAGACCACTCCTCGATCTGGCGCATCACCTTGGGGATGTCGGGCGTGGACTGCGTGTAGACCAGCATCTCGCGGGCGTCGGCGCCGTCGCCGCTGGCGTAGCTGGCCATCCAGGCTGCCCGCACGCTGAACACCACCAGGGCGCCCAACACCGCCGCCACCGGCACTAGCGCCATCGCTCGGCCGCGGAGAGTGAGAGTCAGGGCGACGATGGCCAGGGCCGCCGCCAGTCCGACCAGGATGCGGGCCACCTCGCCGCCCGCGGGGCCGAAGACGCCGAAGGCCATCGCGCCCGCCGCCAGGGCGGCGGCCGCCGCCGGCCAGGCGGCAGGTGGCAGGCGGAATCGCCACTCTCGGTCCTGGGCCGCCGTCCACATCTGGTTCAGGGTGTAGGCGGCCAGGATTATCGTCACCAGGGTCAGGTGCACGTTGAGCCAGGGCATCTTCTCAGCGGCGTAGGAATAGCCGAAGAGCGCTCCCACGAACCAGAAGGCCAGGAAGCGGCCGAAGGCGTTGCCGCGGATGAACTGGTAGGCCACGGCAGGCAGAGCGATGATCAGCGGCAAGAACTCGTAGATGGGCAGGAGTAGGAGGTAGTAGTAGAAGGGCTGCTCGCCCCGCCTCACGTCCTGCTGCGCGATCCAGTAGTCCAGCGAGCCCCAGATGCCCGAACCGAAGCCGTCGGGGTTTGTCAGGAACGTGGTGTACAGCAGGCCGTAGATAATGTAGAAGACGCCCGCGGCGATAAGCCACGAGCGCACGTTCCAGCGCAGGCCAACGAAGGCGGTGCCGCCGATAAGGGAGACCACGGTCAAGTAGCCGATGAACTCCTCGCGGCTCAGGTCGTAGCGGCCACCCAGGGGGCCGAAGTTGATGGTGAACAGGTGGCGGGCGAAATCGGCGTCACCCCAGCCCAGGAACCATTGGAAAGGAAACTGGACGGCGGCCGCCAGTTGAGGCGCCGCCAACGTTCCCAGGATGAGCAGCAGATCGGCGTGGCGGGGCAGTCCGTCGGCGCCCAGGAACTTGCGCCAGCCGGGGCTGAGAAACGGTCGCAGGGCGACGACGAGCCAGGCGAAGGGCACCAGCAGGATGAACAGGCAAACAGTAGAGAACTGGTCCAGATTGCCGTCCTGGCGAGCGCGGGCGGTCAGGCTATGGGCCACCCACACCTCTAGGAAGAGGAGGAACACGCCCACGTTGAGGTAGGTGGTTTCTTTGGTGGCAAAGCTCAGGGCCAGCAGGCCCGCGGCAAAGTACAGCCAGTGACGGCGTCCTTCATCGATGTAGCGCCACAGGCAGATCACCAGCCCCAGTGTCCAGACGGCCATGTGAATGTCGCCGCGGGCGAAGCGGCTGAAGTAGAGCATCGTCGGCGAGAGGGCGAGGAAGGCCGCCGCCGCCAGCGCTCCCGTCCGCCCCAGGCGGCTGCGGAACAGGAGGGGCATGGCGATGAGGGCGGTGCCCGCCGTGGCGTCCAGCATCCGCGCCGAATAGTCGCTGACCCCGAAGAGCACGTAGAAGAAGGCCCGGCCGAAGAACTGGAAAGGGCCGTGCATCATGGGCATATGCTCGTAGCCGCGACCGTCGAAGAGATACCAGGCGTAGGTGGCGTGGAGGCTCTCGTCGTGGTGGAAGGCGCGGGCGCCCAGGTCCCAGTAGCGCAAGGCGCCGCCGCCGGCGATGAGCAGCACGTACAGCGCTAACTCCCAGCTCAGCTGCACGCGGAAGGCGCCCAGGCGGGCCAGGGGGCTCACCTGGGGCCCTGTGGTCATGGTCGCCACAGGCGTTTCGGTCACGGTTCCTTCACCAGCAAGTCCGCCTCAGTAGATGTTAGGCCACCGTAAGGCTTACGGTAAACCAGCCACCGCCACCAGTCCAGCCCGTCGATGGCATCGGGCACCCACCCCTGAGCGATGGGCCATGTCCTCTCTATACGATAGCCGACAGGCGCTGGCTGTCCAGGCACGGCGAGGTACGCTTTGGCCTCCGTTGGCGGCGAAAACGTGAACACGAGGCCCGGAACGTCGCGCAGATACCACCCCAGCGCCGGCAAGAACGTCACGTCGGCGGCGACGGCGCCCTGCTCGCCGCCCATGGAGGCGAGCTCCTTCTCCAGTCGCGGCACCTGGCGATCCAGGCGCTCTCCGACCAGGAACTCGCTCCCTCGCCCGTAGGCGACCGAGGTGGCGCTGTGCACGAGGAAGACCAGCGAGACCAGCGAGCCCAGGACGAGGTAGCTGGTGATGGCGCGGCGCCCCAGGTAGCTCCAGGCCAGTCCCAACAAGACGATGGCGGCGCCGGCCATCAGGACCAGGGTGGCCGGCTCATCGGCGGGGCCGCCCTTGCCGCCGATGACGCCGTCGCTCGCCCAATCGGTGAGCACCAGCCCAAGATAGACCACCGCAAATAGGACCGGCGCCAGGAACGGCAGCGACCGCACCAGCGAGGCCAGGCTCAGCTCACTCAGCACGGCCTCCAGCCAGCAGCCCGCCAGCAGCGCCAGCGGCAGGAGCAGCAGGACAAGCTGGCCGGCCTCGCGGCGGGTCACGAGGGCAATGATCAGCGCCGCGCCGCTGGCCCAGACCACGAGGAAGCGCTGGAAGAGGGGCACCGCCTCGGTGCCGGCCCTCACCCAGCGGTGGAGTACCCAGAGAAAGCCAACGGTCCCCAGGATGAAGGCCGGCGCCTCGTAGCTGATGAGCAGGCCGGGGTGGAAGAGCCAGGGGAGACCGTCGCGGGGCAGGTCGAACATGTCGGTCCAGAGGCGAAGGCCCGGGAGGCTGAAACGGTCGACATCCGTCCCGAAGCGGGTCACACCCAGCTCCAGGGCGGCCAGAAAGACGAGCACGGTGCTGAGGATCAGGGCAGGGCTGCGGCGGAGATCCGCCAGGGCCTCGCCCACGTCCGGCGAGCGGAAGGTGGTCGCCTCCAGCACCAGGAAGACCAGCAAGACGATGGCGGTGGACGTGGCGATGGCGTCGCTGTCCAGGGCGAGGCCGACGGCTATCGCCAGGGCGAGGAGGCTGACCGGCGAGCGCGACCTCAGGAAGGCGAAGAGCGCGATCACCATGGCCAGCGAGAGGGCGGCTCCCGCAGCGTAAGGTAGCCCGCTCCGCGAGACGTGCACAAACAGCGGCGAGATGGCCACCAGGATGGCGGCCACGATGGCGGACCCGCCTACGTAACGCGCCAGTGGCCAGAGCAGGGCCACCGCCAGGCAACCCAACAGGGCGGGCAGCAGGCGCGCCAGCAGATCGCCGGCACCGAAGATAACGAACAGGTGAGAAGTGAGGGCCTGCGTCATGTCGCCGGACCAGTTGTCGGGGACGTTCCCATCGGCTGTCTGCCAGGAGGCCAGGGCCCGCACCGACTCATCGATGGTGAGCGGCAGGTGCTCCAGTCGCGCCAGGCGCAGGGCGAAAGCGATGGCGATGACGGCCAGCCAGATAACGGTCTCCAGGCTGATGGTGAACGCTGGCGTCTTCACGAGCGAGGTCGGTGCGTCCGCCGGCGGGGCTGGCGAAGGAGACGCCGCCGGAGCCGGGTCCCAGCCCTCGACAGTTGGTGTCATCGCTCAGGGCCCTGGCGCCCGAACAACGATCTGTCCCTTCTCAGGCATGCGATACATGATAACATCCTCGTTTTGGTAGGCAACTTCCATGAAGGAGACGAACTTGGCCAGGCCGGGGGCGTCATAGGTCTCCCGCTCCAGCCAGCCAACGTAGACGTATTCCACGTCGTACTTGTCGAGGATCTTCCGCGCCTCGGTGACAGAGGTGGTGTTGTACGCTCGCTCTATGTCGTCCCAACGGCCCTCGAACGGCTTGGTGGAGCCTCGCCACTGCTCCTCGTGGCGAGGCCACTCCAGCACCGTCGGCAGGCCGGTGGCAGATGAGATGCGGCCGAAGGACGTATAGATGTCGCCCACGGCCTCCAGGATGACGGGCGTGCCACTGACGTTTTCGTTGAGCCAGCGAATGGCCGCGTACTCGCTCGGGTTGGCCTGGCGGAGCCAAGCCATGCCGTCGAGGGTCTGGCGATTGCCCAGGTCGCCGGTGCGGTAGAAGGTTCCGGCCACCGGGTAAGCCAGGCCTGCCGCCAGGATGACGGCAGTGAGGCCCAACCAGGCCCAGCGGCCCACTGACGGGCCTCTGCCTGCCCCCGGCGCCTTGCGGCTGAGGTGGCACAGGGCGAAGGCGCTGACCAGACCGAACAGCAGCCACGCTTGATAGTAGAACTTGAACGTCGTGTTATGTCGGGTGCCGATCGGTTCCTGCACATAGAAGAGCTCGGTGCCGAAGATGAGGAGCAGGGCGGTGAACACCATTGCCAGCGCAAACGCGGTGCTCCGATGCCCTTCCTCCGCTGATCCCGCTTTCAGATGCCGGGCGAGGACGAAGGCCGCGGCGGCCAGCAGCGTCGCCAGCCCCACGAAGGTCAGCCAGCCCCAGCCACGCGCCTCCAGCTCATCGGGCAGGCCATCCAGGCCCTGGCGCCCGACGATCATGATCGCCCACACCACGAGTACGGCCAGGGGCAGGAGAAGCCAGCGTCCTGCCCTCAGCAGGCCGCTGGCCTTCCCTTCTCTCAGCCCCAGGCCGGCCACCACCAGCGATGCCGGTAGCCAGATAAGCGGCATCCAAAACAGCAGGAAGGGGGACAGGCGCGCAGCCACCGCCTCTGGTGGGAACAGGTTGAAGTTGATGGCCGCCTCCTGCGGTCCTATCCCCGAAACACCGCCGGTGGATTCGGCGTAGAAGGGAGCGTAGGCCACTATCGCCACGACCATCAGTGGGACGATGAACGTCGCTGTGTCCCTGAGCGCCGCCAGCGAGAGGCGTTTCTCCCCCAGGATGTTGGACAGCAGGACCGCCAGCACGAGAAGGAAGCCGAAGGTGAGCGCGTCCCAGACCTGCAGGAAGGCCATCCCTCCCAGGATCAGCGCTGTGGCCACCAGCATCCAGGGATGCGCCAGCCAGAAACGGCCGCCAAGTCGCTCCGGCGAGCGGAAGAACTGGAACGCGACGGCCATCGCCAAGACCACGAACGGCAAGGACAGGACCTCCGAGTGGAGGGCGCCATCGAGGACGCTGAAGAAGGGGAAGGGGGTGTATTCAGCGGGTGTGACGATGCGGGAAGCCCGATACCACCACAGCCACTCGGTGGGATACCACTTGTCCGTGTGGCGGACGGCGTCCAAGCCCGATATGTCCAGAAGGTTGTAGAAGCCGTCGGTGCCTACGCCGTGAGCGGCCGCCAGCTCGAACACTCCCTCGACGTTGCCGATGATCAGCGGCAGCAACCCCCCCAGGAGCGCGAAGGCGATCGCTCGCGTCCAGCTCGTAACGCCCACCAGGAGGTTGTAGACGAGGCTAAAGCCGGCCGTGATCATCAAGGCAGCGGGAAGAACGATGCCGAGGTTGAAGGCTACGCTGGCCGGCGTAGCCGTCAGTTTGGCGACGGCGCCCACGATGAGGTAGCCGAAGTAGTAGTAGCTCAGAGGATGACCTGAAAGCCATGGATCGTGGGCCGGGAAGGTGTCGCTGCGCAGGACAGCATTGAGAACCATGAACTCCATTGGCTTCTCGGTGCTGGCGATCTCCGGCACGAAGGCGCGCAGCCACGCTCCCACGAAGAAGACAGCCGCGAACAGAATCTCAGCGACGACCAGATAACGCCAGTGGGAGCGCAGGAACCCCGCCAGTTCCTCTCGTCGCCCGGCCACGACCCATAGCGAGGCCGCGGCCAGAAGCAGGAGCAAGAGCACTATAGACCCTTGCCTGTTGGTCAGAAGGCCGACCGAGCCGCCGATCCAGAGGCCGTAGCCTAGAAGGAGCAGGCCCAGGACCTTGCTTAGGCCATAGCCCCGCTCGGGCAGGAAGCGGAAATAGGCAAAGGCCAGGGGGAAAGCGGCGACACCGACCGCCTCGACCGCCAGCCACCAGTAGAGAGTTTCCTTCACTGCCCGCTGTCGCCCGCCTGCGCTCCCGCGAGGCTTTGGCTCTCCTCGCCGGCGAGCTGGCTGGTCGCAGGTTCATGACGCCTGCGGTAGATGGTCACATCGCTGTTCTTGAACACCACGTCCATGAAGGTGTCGAACTTGGCCAGGCTGGTCGCGGAGAAGTCCTGCTTCTCCAGCGAGCCCACGTACACGTACTCGACGTCATACTTGTCGAGAATGGCCTTGGCTTCTTCCGCGGAGGTCGTCTCGTAAGCCTTCGTGACATCCTCACGACGAGTGCGGGCCGGCTCCCAGGACCACTGCTCCGTGTGGGTTCCTCCCCGCCAACGCCACTCGTGCTTGCCCCACCCCAGGACCGCGGGCAACCCCGTCTGGGCCGATATGCGCGCGTAGTAAGTGTAATCTTCGCCCACCGCCTCCATGATCACAGGTGTGCCTTCGACGTCATTCCACAGATAGCGGAGCGCATCGTACTGAGCGGGGTAGTGGATCCTTATCGCCGCCAGGCCGTCGATGTGCTGGACGCCGGTGAGGCCGTTCGTCCTGGCGAGAAGACCGGTAACAGAATAGACAAGGCCCGCCGCCAGGATCGTCGCGGTCAGGCCTGTCCAGGCCCACCGTCTCAGGGCAGCCAGCGACGGCCTCTTCTCCGACCAGATGTGGTGGATGGCAAAGGCCCCGGCCACAGAGTACAGCATCCAGGCCTGATAGCTGGTCTTGAAGGTGGTCACGCCTCGCTCGCCCTGGGGATCCTTCACCCAGAACAGCTCGGCTCCCAGCAGGAGCAGGGTCGCCGTGGCGGCGGCCGCCTCGGCCAGGAGGAGGCTCCTGTTGGCCTCGCCGCCGCGGGGCGAGGTCAGCTCACGGATGATGGCGAAGCTGAGGGCGGTGAGAACGAAGAGGAGCATGGCCACCGTTATCCAGGCAACGCCACGGGTCGCCACCTCGTCGCCAAAGCCGATGGGGCCGCGGCTGCCCAGCACGATCAGTGCCCACAGACCCAGGGGGACGAGGCCGGGCAGGAGGGCGAGCCAGTTGGGCGAGCCCCAACGGCGCCAGAAGGCGCCGGCGGCCAGACCAAGCGATCCTGCCAGCCAGAACAGCGGCAGCCATAGATAGAGGAAGTGATGGGGCCGCGTGGCCATCGATTCCAGCGGCAGCCATCCGCGATCTGTCACCTCTATGACGGCGATTCGATTGATGACGGGGTGGAAAGTCGCGTAGAAGGGGATAAAGAGGGCGGTCGCCACCAGGCAGAGAGGGGCAGCGAAGGCCAGGGTCCGGCCCAGGGCTGTGGGCCAGATACGTTTCTCACCCAGGTAGTTGTGCAGCAGAACCACGACCACCAAGACAAACATGAAGGTAGCCAGGTCCCAATTGTGGAGGAAGCCCAGGGCCCCGAAGATCAGGCCGGTGAGAAGCAGCCACAACGGATTCGACCACCAGAAGCTCAGGTCCAGATGGCGGTCAGAGCGGAGGAAGTTGAGAGCGGCGCCCAGGCTCATGAGAACGAAGGGCGTGGCGATGAAGTGGGCATGTAAGTCGCTCAGGATGAAGGTGAAGATGGGGAACTCCCGCCAGTCCCACTCGGCCGCCACGCGCGTCGCCCGTCCCCACCAGAAGCCGGTGGGATACCAGGCGTCGCTGTGCCATTGCCCCTTGAGGCCGTTTATGTCAACCAGATCGTAGAAGCGATCGGACCCGATGCCATGAACGGCCATCAGTTCGAATATCCCCTCCAGGTTGCCGAGGAGGAGCAGGAGCAGGATCGCCACCAGGCCGATCGCTACCGCTCGCCGCTGCCGTCCGCCTTCCGCCACCAGCATGTTGTACAGCAGGCCGAAGATAGCCGTTGCCGCCAGGGCCATCACCAGGCCCATGGCGATGTTGAAGGCTATGCTGGCGGGGGTGCTCGTCAGCTTGGCGAGCATCGCCACGATGAAGTGGCCGAAGTAGTAGTACGAGAGGGAGCTGCCGGAGAGCCAGGGGTCGTTGGGCGGCAGTTCCTCGCTGCGGAGGATGCCGTTGAGGAAGGCGAGGTTCATCGGCTTCTCCGACCAGTCCAGGTCGGGGTAGAACGCCCTGATCCACACGAAGGTGACCAGGGAGACGGTGAACACGGCCTCCGCAGCCAGGAGGTAGCGCCAGCGCGCCCGGAGGAAGGCGCTTATCTCCCCCGGCTGACGTTTGGCCAATAGAAAGGAGACCGCGGATAGGAGGAGCAAGAGAAGAACAATCGAGCCGGTGCGGTTCAGCAGCAGGCCCAACTGGCCGCCCATCCACAGTCCGTATCCCAGGATGAGCAGACCGAGCAGCTTGGTGAAGCCGTAGCCGCGGTCCGGCAGCGATCGAAAATAAGTGAAGGCGATGGGGAATGCAGCCACCCCCACCGCCTCGACCGCCAGCCACCAGAAGAAGGTTTCTCTCATGCCATGTGGCCGCCCAACTGGAGCCTGCGCTATTCTAGGCCACTGTGCTGTCTCAGGCGAGGCCGCGCGGGGTCTTAGTTATCGTCGCTGGTTGCGGACGCCATCGATAGATCCGCCCGAGGCATCTGGTAGATGGTGACCCCGCTGTTCTGATAGACCGTCTCCATGAACTGCGCGAACTTGCCCAGTCCTCCTTCGCCGTATTGCTCCTTCTCCAAGGAGCCGACGTACACGTATGTGACGTCGTACTTCTCGAGGAGGGCCTGCGCTTCCGTGACCGAGGCGGTGGTGTAGATGAGGTCCGTATCCTCGCGACGGGTGCCCTGCACCTCCCACGAACCGCGCCAGCGCTGCTCATGCCAGGGCCAGCCCAGGAGTGTGGGCAGGCCCGTCTTGGATGAGATACGCGCCGCACCGCTATACGAATCGTCCACCGCCTCCAGGATAGTGGGCGTTCCTTGGATGTTGTCCTGGATCCAGAGGATAGCCACGTAGTCGTCTTTCTCCCACGTCCTCATGTAGGCCAGCCCGTCGACGTGCTGGCAGGGCTCTTCTGAGGGGCACTGGAAGCCGTTGGTGCGGGCAAACGTAGCCGTCACTGGATAGATCATGGCCGCTCCCAGGATGACGAAAGTCGCCAGTGCCCAGGCCCATCGGCCCGCCACCGCCAGGGGTCGCTTCGCGCGCTCCCGAGACCACAAGTAGTAGAGACCGAACGCGTCGGCAACTGCCAGCAGGATCCAAGACTGGTAGGTCAGCCGGAAGACGGTGTTGGAGCGGACGTTCACCGGGTCTTGCACCCAGTAGAACTCCATGCCCAATAAGAGCAGGACACCGGTGGCGGCGGCAGCCAGGCCAAAGATGAGGCTCCTTCGCCGTTCCTCCTCAGGCGCAGTCACCGATTGCAGGAGAGCTAGGACGGTCAGGGTCAGGACGACCACGATCAGGGCCGCCGTTACCCAGCTTGGCCCCCGCGTCGCTATTTCGTCGGCGAAGCCGCCCGGCCCGCGACGAGCGAAGATCATCACCGCCCAGAGGCCGATAGGGATGAGGGCTGGAAGGCTGGCCCACCACACCATGCGCGACTTTACCTCTCGCCAGTGGATACTGGCGATGACAAACGATGCGGCGAGCCACAGCAACGGGCCCCAGTGGTAGAGGAAGTGGTGGGGGCGAGTGGCTGTCGCTGCCACGGGCGGCCAATCCTTCCCCGCGGCCTCTAAGGGCTGGATGCCCTCTCCCACCGGGTGGAAGGCCCGGTAGATGAAGGGGAAGTCCGCCTTGAAGCCAACGTAGAAGGGCAAATAGGCCAGCATCGATAGCACGACCAGAGGCAACGCGAAGCCCAGCGTCTGACCGAGAACGGCCCGACTCAGCTTCCCCTCTTGCATGTAGTTCAGGATCAGGGCTATCAGCACCAGCAGGAAGAGAAAAGTGGGCAGGTCCCAGGAGTTTATGAAGCCCAGGGCGCCCAGGATCACGGCGCTAATGGCCAGCGTCCCTGGCCGGGCCACCCAGAAGGCGAATCCACCGCAGGCGGCATCGAACCAGCCGGGAGACTCGATGCGGAGCGCTCGCAGGCCCAGGCCGCTCCACAGGCGGCCAGGCAGCCCGGGCCGAACGTCGGCTCGCAGGGGATCATTGTGCTGGAACAGGGCGAGCGCGGTCGCCATCCCCAAAAGGACGAAGGGAATGGCCAGAACGTGGGCGTGGAGGTCTCCGAGGATGAAGCTGAAGATGGGCACTTCACGCCAGTCCCATATCGTGGAGGGTCGCGTCGCTCGCCACCACCACCACCACTCGGTGGGGTACCAGGCGTCGGAGCTTCTGGGCCCGTCCAGGCCCTCCACATCGACCCACTTATAGAAGTTTTCCGACCCGATGCCGTGAGCGGCTAGTATCTCGAAGAAGCCTTCAATGTTGCCGATGATGAGTAGAAGCACGACCGCCCCGAAGCCGAAAAAGACGGCTCGCTCCATGGAGCCCCGGCTTCGGATCAGGTTGAAGACCAGGCCGAAGGTCGCCACCGCCGCCAGGGCAAACGTAGAGGCCAGCCCCAGGTTGAAGCCGAAGCCGGCCGACAGGCCCGTCAGCCTGGTCAGCACCGCCACCATGAGGTGGCCGAAGTAGTACATCGAGTTGGATTCGCCGGCGAACCAGGGATCTTCAGCGGGAAACTGGTCGCTCCGCAGGACACCGTTGAGGAAGGCGAAGTCCATGGGCTTCTCGGTGGCCGCGATGTCCGAAACCCAGGAGCGCAGGAATATCGCCCCAACGAGAGCGGCCGCGAACAGCGCCTCCACCAGCAGGATGTATCCCCAGTGGCTGCGCAGAAAGGCCGCCATTTCCTCGCGGCGGCGACTGGCCACGGCAAAGGAGGCGACAAACAGGAGAGCTACCAGGAAGATGATAGAGCCGCGGGTGTTGGGCAGCACGCCGATCATGGCGGCGATCCAGAGCCCGTAGCTCACCAGGAGGATCCCCAGCGCCTTGCTGAAAGCATAGCCGCGGTCCGGCAGGCGGTTGAAGAAGAAGAAGCTGATAGGGAAGGCCGCCAGGCCGAGCACCTGTATCGCGAGCCACCAGCTAAGAGTTGGAATCACGGCCCTGGCTCGATCAACTGTCGGCGGCGAACACAGCCTCGACGAAATCGCGGCCCCTGAAGGGCGCGATATCCTGGGGCTGCTCGCCCGCGCCTATGAAAAGCACCGGTATCCTCAGTTGATCGCAGATGGCGAAGACGATGCCCCCCTTGCCGCTGCCATCCAGCTTGGCGAGGAGGATGCCGGTAACGTCTACGGCTTCGGTGAAGTACTTGGCCTGGAGGAGCGCATTCTGGCCGGTAGTGGCGTCGAGGACCAGGAGGACATCGTGAGGGGCCGAAGGGTCCTTGCGCCGGATAACCCGCACGATCTTGCCCAGCTCTTCCATCAGGTTCGCCTTGGTGTGGAGACGGCCGGCAGTGTCGATGATCACGACATCGGCGCCGCGGGCCTCGGCGGCGCTGAGGGCATCGAAGACCACGGCGCCGGGGTCAGCTCCCTCGCGGTGGGCAATCACCTCGGCGCCCACTCGCTGGCCCCACTGGCGGAGCTGGTCGATAGCGGCGGCGCGAAAGGTGTCCGCCGCCACCAGGATCACGCGCCTGCCGTCGCCCTTGAGGCTCTGGGCCAGCTTGGCGATGCTGGTGGTCTTGCCGGTGCCGTTAACGCCCACCACCAGCACCACGAACGGCCTGGGCAGAGCCTTCTCGCCCGCCGTCGCCAGGAACCCCTTGGCTGTGTCCACATTCAGGAGGGAGATCAGCTCCTCCTTAAGGGCTGCCCGCGCCTCTTCGGGTCGACGTATCTCTCCGTCTCTTGTCCGCGCCTGCAGCCGGTCGAGCACCTTGGTGGTGGTTCCAACGCCCACGTCTGCGGCGATGAGGAACTCCTCCAGCTCTTCCCAGAGCGCGTCGTCAATGCGCGAGCGGTCAAACAGCTGGGTGACGCGGCGGAACCAGGCGCGGCGGGTGGGAGCGATGGCC
>Ga0315275_10004998_pt1 | contig 12482 bp, 9 predicted proteins | sample YL17G03_0_MG_FD_205557 | JGI IMG/M metagenome (GOLD analysis project Ga0315275, IMG submission 205557) | Sediment microbial communities from Yellowstone Lake, YNP, Wyoming, USA - YL17G03_0 | ecosystem: Environmental > Aquatic > Freshwater > Lake > Sediment | place: USA: Wyoming | collected... | reverse complement strand
GTCCCGAGGGCCGCAAGTCCCGGGGAGATCGCCGAGATGGGCTTCCAGACGGAGGTCGCCGAGTTTCGAGAGCCGGGCGGAAAGATGGACCATTACGCAGCCGCGTTCGGCGGGGTCATCTGGCTGGTCTTCGACGACCCCTTGAAAGTGACGAGGCTCGGGCCCTCCTTGAAAGAGTTCGTCCTGGGCAACTCCCTTGAAAAGAAGAACACCACCGGGACCCTGGGCTCGGTCAAGGACAGGGTCCTCTCGGGCGTCGACGAGATCAGGAAGGCTTTCCCCGTCTTCGGCCTCAAGGAGCCGTTAACCGTCGAGGTCGGACGGGAGATCGACAAACTTGGACCTCTCATCCGAAAGCCCCTTAAGGGGGCTTTTGTCAACCGCGACCTGACCAAGGAGGGCGTAAAGCTCTTCACGGGGAACTTCAACGGCGAGGAGTTCGGAAAGCTCCTCACCCGTCAGCAGGACGTCCTCCGGGAGGACCTGGGGATCTCGACCTCCAAGATCGACAGGATGATCGATGCCGCCCTTGCGGCCGGCGCCTGGGGCGCCAAGATCAACGGCTCGGGAGGCGGCGGCTGCATGTTCGCCTATACTCCTGGTTGCGCCGGCCCGGTGGCCGAGGCCGTTGAAAAGGCCGGCGGCCGGGCGTATATTGTCCGGGTTGATGATGGAGTTCGGGTCGAGCCCTAAAACCCCGAAGGAAAAAATTTTCGTTGAAATAAAAAGCAGGCCATTGGAGGTCACATGATCGACGCGACACAGATCCGCCGAGGCATGATCATCGTCATGAACGGGCAGCTCTTCAGGGTCATGGAGATGCAGCTCATCACGCCGGGCCGATGGAAGGCCATGGTCCAAACCAAGCTCCGCAACATCAAAGAAGGCTCCCAGATGGAATACAGGTTCCGGTCCGAGGAACGGGTCGATCAAGCTTACCTCGAAGAGATCGAGATGGAATTTCTCTACCAGCAGGCTGGGGAATATTTTTTCATGAACCTGGAGACCTACGAGACCATCAGGCTTGAGGCCGAAGCCATCGGAGACGGCGTCGGCTTCCTCATGCCCAACATCGTCATCAAGGTCGTGATGTATGATGGCAAACCGGTCGGCGTCACCCTCCCCAACTCCGTCGACATAAAGGTCGTCACGACCGAACCCAGCCTTCGGGGCGCGACCGTCTCCGCGGTCAACAAACCCGCCATCATGGAAACCGGGATCGTCATCTCCGTCCCCCAGTTCATTAAGGAGGGGGACGTCATCCGCGTGGACACCCGGGAGAACAAGTACATCGAGCGGGTCAAGTCCAAGTAGAAGATGTGGGTGATTCTCTTCTATTTTATGTGGACTGGATCAATGGCTTGGACGGGACGGCCCTCGCTCCCCTTCAGGTTTATAACGCCGTCCCCGAACCGCCTTTCTCGGCGCCTTCAGAACTCGCGTTTCTGATGGCCTTCGACGGTCATGATATTAAAAGAGGGCATGGGGAAGGCTAAACCTTCAAGGTCCGCTCAGCCCGTCCCCTACAAGCCCCAGCCCACACAAAACGTAGGAGAATTGAATAAGACGTCAGTACGTCTGCTTGCAGACCCCGATGTTGCCGTAGCTGTCTTTTACCCGGATCGTGATCATGTTCTCAGCGCCGGCGGGAAGCTTTACGGTGAACTTAAAGTTCTCGGCCCTCGAATCGCAGATCCCATCCACGGGGAACACGACATGCCACTCGCCCGGGCGGACCAGATACTTGACCTCTTCGATGTAGGAGTAGGAGTCTTCAGTTTGGAAGGTCACATCCAGACCGGCCCCGGTCTTTATGGCGGAGAAAGATTTGACCTCCGGCAGGGAATTGTCGATGACCAGGGGGGAACTCATCCTCTCGCCCATTAATTCCATTCCCTGGGGATTGGAGGGCATGTCCGAAGCCGTGACCTTGAGAAAATAGGTCCCGTCCGGGAACGAGAGCGTGTCGAAAGCGAAGATCGCGTCCTCCCACCCCGGTTGGAGGACGCGCCATTCCGCCTCTCCTTCCTTTTTTATGGAAACGACGTAGGATAAACCGTCCCCGTTCTCGTCTGAGGCTTCCCAGATGAGGGTCTGGAACCCCTTGCGCTCGACCGTCTTGGAGGCGAGAAAGTTCGTGGAAAGGTCCGTTTTCGGGGTTTGGTCGGGCGGATTTCCGCCTACCCCCCAGATCATATCGTCCTCTTCCGGAAGCTTGATATAGACCTTGTTCGGCTTGAGCAGCACGAGCCTGGAGACCGCCGGAGCGATATTGGTCTGCAGGTAAAAAACTCCGGTCTTCTGGAGCGAGGGGGAGGATTTTCCTGAGGCCGTCTTGAAGAGGGCCTTGAACTGAAGGAACCGGGCCTTCGGGCTCAGGACCTGCTCTCCCGGCTTCTGGCAGGGCGGCGACCAATCGCTCCACGTCTGGTTCGGTTCGTTGGAGTTGCCGCTCCGGGTCAGAATCTGAAGGGTCGTGCCCGTTCCGAGCTCGGCCGTCCAATCGATCTTCCCCCAGCTGGAAACGGTCTTCGTGTCCAAGGTGGGGCTCAGATACTCGCCGGAGAACCGCTGCTCCGGCGAGAGGACTCCCAGGTAACATGGGTTGTTGGCTACGATATAGGTCTTCGATTCGAAGGGAACGAGCAAATAGGCCTGCTCGGAGCTCTCCTGAAGGACGAGGGACGTCCTCTCCTCCCGGTTGATGGAGTAGACCCGGCCCTTGCCCCCCGTCCCGAAGAGGACGGATTTTCCATCTTCCAGCCAGGCCAACGAATAGATCATCTCGTCGCCGGAGCTCCAGAGCATCCTGGCAACTCCGTCCGGGGTGATCCTGTAAAGGGCGCTCGGCTCCCTCGTCCCGGTGGGCGGGGATGAAGTGGAGTCGGCCCCCGACCCGGAGGAAGCACCGACCGTGACGACGACTTCCGCATCGGCCTTGGCTCCGGGGGCCGCGGATTCATCTTTCCGCGTTTTGGCAGGCGTCCCCGAGGCGGAAGCATAAATGTTCCCGTCCTTGTCCAGGGCCAAGCTCCGGACCTCCTCATACGGTGATTCGAAAAGGACGGAGGCCCGGTCTTCTCGGGATAGACGGTAAACCATCCCGCCGCCGCCGCTACCCGCGATAACGTCGCCCTGAGAGCCTTTCATAAGGCAAAGGATATGGTTCTCCGTGGTCTTAAGCACCTGGCGGCCCTCTCCTTGGACGTTGACCTCATAGACACCGCCGCTCTCCCCGACCGCGGCCAGCAGGGCCCCAGAGTCGGTGAACATCAGGTCCCAGATATATTTTTCAGCTGGGTTGAAGAACTCCTCGCCTTTCCCCTTGTCCTTGATCCTGTAGATCTTCCCGTTGGGGGATGTCCCGGCAAAGAGAACCCCCTTGGAGTCCCGGACGAGGCAGGTCACGTCCATTTCCTGAGTCTGGAAGTAGAGATCGGCTTTGCCGTCCTTGCCGATCTGGTAGATCTTCCCCCCATGCCCCGTTCCCAGGAAAAGGGACCCGTCGGCGAGCGGGAGGAGCGACAGGTAGAACTCTTCGGTCGGGCCGACGATCTTGTCCTCCTTGGGAGCCAGGGACAGGGCGCCGTCGAACGAAAAGGAAATGCCGTCGAACTTGCCCCCTAAAAAATCCTCTTTGCTCCTAAGTGTCCATTTCTGCGGGACCACGGCTTCAAGGGACAGACACAGCACGGCGGCCAAAAGGATGCCAGGGACGACGATCTTTTTCATTCCCGTTGTCTCCTATTTTCGAATTTTGATGGGAATCACCGCACTCCCCCGGAACACGTAGGGGACGGGCATCTGATACTCGCTCAGCGTGGACCGCGTGAGCTCCGTCGGGAAGGAAGCCGAAGCCCTGGGCGATGAGAACATGGACTTGAGTGTCGGCGGCAGGTTCGGCATCTCTTCACCCCTCAGGAAAAGGCCCGGTTTGGCGGCCAGGATCTTGAAGTAGATGCGGTTGTTCTTTCTGAGGTTGCCCAGCATCCTGATGAGCTGGTTCAGGTTTCGCGGCACAAAATCCTGGGTCCGGTACTGGCTGCGCTCGATCTGCTGCATGGCGGCCGCGTCCCCGACGAAGAGGGTGAACTCCGAGCCGCCGGGTAGGTCCGGCGTCATGATGGAGATCTCCTCGACCAGGCTCTCTTCCTTCAACGTCCGGTAGGTGACCTTGACCTGGATGCGTTCTCCGGGAGAGGCCTCATATTTATCGAGGAGAACCTTTTCCAGACTGCAGAGCCTGGCCTCTTCGACAGCCCGGATGTTGAGGTCGATCCTGTAGATCCCGACGTCTTTGAACTCGTTGTTGGTCAAGAAGTATACGGCGGCGGCGAAAATGCCGGAAAGGCTTGTCCCGGAGTTATTATAGTTCCCGGAGAAAAGGTCCTCGAGATGGACGCTCAATCCCTTGTCCAGGTAGATGTCGCCGTCGAATTCCAGCGAGAGGTTCCCGTAGGCCCTCTCCTCGCCGGCGACGATCGAAGAGAGGGCCATATTCATCAGGGCAGGACTGAGGATCTTATCGTTGACGATCCTGAACTTGAACTCCTTTTTGGCGAAAGGCCCGCCCTCGAGCTTCACGTTGACGGGGATGAGCTTGGGGGCTTTCCCCAACTCACCATAAGCTCCGGCCGTCCGGTCCTGGGTGATCCGGCCGACCATCGGCCCCGTGGCGGCGATCTTGAAGGAGCTCTGCAGGCCGGAAACGACGGTGATGACGCTGGCCCTGGTCATGGCGAAATCCACGGCCCCCAAGTTATACAAGGGATGCCCGAAGGCCAGGACCTTGCCGGCGTCGACATAGGTGACGGTGCCGACGGCCGTCATATCAAGATCCCCTCCCATGAGCTGGACCCCCACGGCGTCGCCCTCCTGAAGGGGAAGAGCGGAGAGCGCAGGCCTCTCCATGGACTGGCCGGCCGAACCCGCCCTCGTCGGCTGCAGGCCGAGTCCCGCGAAAAAGGGTTTGGCGTTCTCAAAGGCCGCCGATGAGAAGCCGCTGAAGATGACAGGAACGCTCAGGGGGATGGCGGAGGAAGTGGCGGACATCGCGGCAAGCTTCGGCGAAATGGCCGATCGGTACAAACCGAGGAGTTCCTCCGGGGTCAGGTCCCTCTGGACGGGAATGGGGACCGCGTCCCCCGGACCCTGGCCGGCGGGCGCCGGCTGGGCCGCGAGCATTTCCTCAATGGGGGTGATCCCGGCAATGGGCTCCTTGGAAAACGGGAAGCTGAAGGCGACGGCCCCGATAAGCTTGCCGTCGATGTAGACGGGGCTCCCGCTCATGCCTTCGATGACGCCTGTCGTCTCCAGGCCCCTCCCCCGGAGCCTGGCCAGGATCAGGTTTCTCCTGGGTTGGAAATTCTCCAGGACGCCGAGGATCTCGGCGTCGAATTCCTCGATCCTGTCCGCCTCGAAAACGCTCTTCCCCCGGCCTTTCATCCCAGCCTTGACCTGGACGAGGGGCATGATGATGGAGGAGGCTTCGGCCAGACCTGCGAGCGCCCCTGCCAGGAGGAAACCGCAGATAAACCAACGAATCGTTTTTTTTACGAAAGGAGCACTCATTGGATCTTCCCCATGCCGCCGTGACCTTCAGGCCTGGCGGTTCCCATCAGATGATGCCCAGCATCTTGCCGCATTTCCGGAAAGCATCCAGGACGGCGTCCAACTCCTCCTCGGTGTGGCCGGCCGAGTAGCTCGTCCGGATCAGGGCCTGCCCCACGGGGACCGCGGGATAGATGATCGGGGTCGTAAAGATCGCCTCGTCGCGGAGGAGCTTCCAGAGCATGAAGCCCTTTTCATCATCACCGATTATGATCGGGATAATGGGAGTTTGGGACGCGCCCGTGTTGTAGCCCATGGCCTGGAACCCCGTCCTCATCTTCGTCGTGACCTGCCACAGCCTTTCGCGCCTCTCCGGCTCGTTCTCGATGATGTCCAGGGTGGCGAGGACAGTGGCCACCGCGGCGGGCGTGGCGGCGGCGCTGAAGATCAGGGAACGGGCCGCGTGTTTTATGAAGGCAATGACCTTGGCGTCCCCGGCGACGAACCCGCCGAGGGAGGCGAAGGATTTGCTGAAGGTGCCCATGATGAGGTCGACATCGGCCTCGACCCCGAAGTGTTCGGCCGTGCCGCGGCCGTTCCTGCCCATGACCCCGATGCCGTGGGCGTCATCGACCATGACCCGGGACCCGTATTTCCCGGCCAACGTCACGACGGACACGAGATCGGATAGGTCACCTTCCATGCTGAACACGCCGTCCACGACAATGATCTTGCCTACGTCCTCGCCGAGGTTGGAGAGGATCCGCTCCAGGTCGGCCATATCATTATGCTTAAACTTGTAAACTGTCGCGAACGAAAGCCGGCAGGCGTCGATGATGCTGGCATGGTCCATCCTGTCGGTAATGATGGCATCGCCCTTGCCGGCGATCGTCGAGATGATCCCCAGGTTGGTCTGGAAGCCCGTGCTGAAGGTGAGGGCGGCCGCTTTCTTCATGAACTTCGCCAGCCGGACCTCCAACACTTCATGAAGGTCGATCGTCCCCGTCAGGAACCTGGAGCCGCACGTCGCGACGCCGTAGCGGTCGATGGCATCCTTGGCGGCTTGCATGACCTTGGGGTGGTCGATCAGGCCCAGGTAGTTGTTAGAGCCGACCATGATCATGTCGCGTCCCTTGACCTTGATCCTGTTGCCCCTGGCCTCCTGAATGGGCGTGAAATAGGGATACAAGTCCGCGGCCTGGGCCTCTTCAGCGCGGGTGAAGCTCATGCATTTATCAAAGACATCCATGTTCTCTCCTCCTCCTCCTCATCCTTCTTCCTATCGTACGTTGACCGCCGGACCCGGATTTCATACAATCCCGGATATGAATGTCCTGGTGACCGGAGGAACAGGCTTCATCGGAAGCCATCTCATCGATTTCCTGCTGGGCAGGGACGGCGTCGAGATCTTCGTCCTCGTTCGCGATCCGGAGCGGCTGAGGGGATTGTCCGGGAAGCCCGGCTTCCGCACCCTAAAAGGGGATCTTTTCTCCATCCCGCATCTGCCGTCTTCGCTCGATGTCGTTTTTCATCTGGCCGGTTTGACCAAAGCCGTAAAATCGAAGGATTATTATACTGTAAACCAGGGAGGGACGGCAAGCCTTTTCCTGAATCTCCTCGATCGGGGCCTCAAGCCGAGGGTCATCCATCTCAGCAGTCTGGCCGCGGGGGGGCCGTCCTCACCGGGCCGAGCAGTCAGGGAAGACGACCCGTCCAGCCCGGTCTCTCCTTACGGGGAGAGCAAACTGATGGCCGAGGAAACGGCCTTGAGCTATCGGAACAACCTCCCCGTCACGGTCCTTCGCGTCGCCGCCGTTTATGGCCCCAGGGATGAGGATTTTCTCGTCTACTTCAAATACATGAAGAAGGGACTCCTCCCTCTTTTCGGCCCGGAGAAGAAATACCTCAGTCTCTGCAACGTTCATGATCTGGTCCGGGCCATGGACATCGCATCAAGATCGGAAGCGGCCGCCGGAGAGGTCTTCAACATCGCCGACGGGACGCCTTATTCCTGGGAGGACATCGGTCGGTCGGCGGCCGAAGCCATTGGGAAAAAGGTCCTCCCCGTCCGGGTCCCGATGTGGGCCGCATATCTTGCCGCCTCGGGTTCGGAGATCGTCTCGAAGCTCTCCGGGAAGCCAACTCCTCTCAACCGGAGCAAGCTCCTTGACATGAAGCAGCCCGGCTGGGTGGCCGACGTCGGCAAGGCCAAGGAACTCCTCGGATTCGAGACCGTCCATCCCCTCGGAGAGGCCATCCGCAAAACGATCGAATGGTACAAACGGAACGACCTGCTCTAGGCGCTATTTTTTCTTGAACACCGTCGTCCGGGTCGAAAAGGCGACGGAGAACTTGGACGTCGTCTTGTAGCACCAGTTTTGTCGGGGCGACCTGGCGAAATATTTGATCCTGCCTTCCAGGATGTGTCCGCCGGGCTTGGCGTCCAGGCTGACCGTGAAGGGGACCTCCATGGCCTTGGAAAGGTCGATGGAACTTCCGGTTTTTTCCTCGATCAAGCTGATATTGAGGTCTGAGGCCGTGAAAAAATTCTTCGGAAAGACGATCTCAGGCAAAGGGGCGAACTCAATGATGAAAAATGGCTGGGCGCTCAGGAACACTCCTTCTTGGACCTGAAGTTTGAGGATGATCCTCCCCTCTTCGCCGCGCGAGAGCCTTTTAGGCTGGACCGAACCGTCGATCTTCAGGAGATCGTCGGCCTGTCCGCCCGACCCGAAGCACGTGGCGAAAGCAAACAAAGCAGCCAGCCCTAAGGGCGCACGGAGTTTTCCGCTCTTGTCCATCACGAGGGAATGTTACTCCCCCCGTCCCGTTGAGTCAAGAAAACGGCCGTTCGCCCAAATTGCCGATTGGACTTGCATCTGAGTTCCGGGGATCACGCGACGTCGGCGTTACCGCTTCAGAAAGAAGAATCCAGTCGGCAATTTAAGCTGTCCAGAGAATTTCGCTTTACTTTTTCCGGGCCCCTTGATTATAATATCTCTCTTTACATGAACAGAAGAACGGTTATCACGGGGATCGGATGCTTCACGCCGCCCCGCGTCGTCACGAATTCCGACCTCGAAAAGCTCATGGACACGTCGGACGAATGGATCCAGCAGAGGAGCGGGATCATCGAGCGCCACCACGTAGACCCCGGCGTGGGCAGCGCGGAACTGGCTTATGAGGCCGCGATACGGGCCATCTCCGACGCGAAGATCGAGCCGGGGGACATCGACTTCATCATCGCCGCAACGCTTTCGCCCGACCATTATTTCCCCGGCAATGGGGTCATCGTTCAGGCCAAGCTCGGCCTCGAAACGGTCGGCGCCCTGGACGTCCGGAACCAGTGCAGCGGATTCATCTATGCCCTTTCCGTCGGGGACCAGTACATCCGGGCCGGCACCTACAAGAAGATCCTCCTCGTCGCCTCCGAAGTCCAGTCCACGAACCTCGATTATTCCGATGACGGCCGGGACATGTCGGTCCTATTCGGCGACGGCGGCGGCGCCGTCATCCTCGAGCCCAATGAGAGCGGTGACGGGCGCGGCATCCTGTCGACGCACCTATTCTCGGACGGCCGCTTCGTCTCCGATCTTTGGATGGAAAAGCCGAGTTGCAAGGACAAGCCCACCTTTCGGGAAAGTTTCTTCGCGGAGAAGAGGTTCTTCGCTCAAATGGACGGCAAGAACGTCTTCAAGAACGCTTGCCAGCGCATGCCTGAGGCCGTCCTGGCCGGCCTCGAACACAACGGCCTCACCGTCGCCGACATCGATTTTCTGATCCCTCACCAGGCCAACGACCGCATCTCCCAGATGGTGGCCCGGGGGCTGAAGATCCCCGTCGAAAAGGTCATCCGCAACATCGAACGCTATGGGAACACGACGTCGGCGTCCATCCCCATCGCCCTCGACGAAGCCGTCAAGGACGGCCGAATCCGGAAGGGTCATCTCGTCGCCCTGACCGCTTTCGGGTCCGGATACACCTGGGCTTCGGCCTTCATCCGGTGGTAGGACGGAGTGGACGCGCGCGCAGCTCTGGGGGGAAGAAAAACGGTTGGCATGAATTCCTCTTTTATGATACGATTTTTGATTACGATAACACTTCAACCCCGCATGATGAGGAGGAGCATATGAAGAAAGTCGTTATGTCTCTCTTGGTCTTCGCATTGGTCGTCATCGGTTTTGGCCGGCTTTACGCCCAGTCCCCGGAAGATGCCAAGTTCCAAAAGATGATCGACAACTACCTGGACAGCATGTGGAGGTTCTATCCCACGGCCGCCACCCTGGCGGGCTTCACCAAATACAACGACAAACTCGAGGACCTCGGCAGCAGCGGCATCGAAAAGCGCCATGACGCTTTGGACGCCTTCAACCAGGAGCTGGTGGCCAAAGTGGACAGGTCCAAGCTTTCGCCCGAGAACCAGGCCATCCATGCCATGATGGTGGATGCCCTGGACTTGGAATTCGTCAAATTCGAAAACCTCCTCCCCTGGGAGTACAACCCTCTCTTTTACAATGACATCTTTCTCAACAGCGTCAGAGGCCTGCTCATAAAGGATTCGGCTCCCTTGGACGCCAGAATTAAGAGTGCCACGGAGCGCGCCAAGCTCCTGCCCGCGCTCATCAAGAAGGCCAAGGAGAACTTGAAGACACCTGCCCAGATCTACACAGAAACGGCGATCAAACAGCTCCCCGCGATTATCGAATTCTACAAGACCGAAGTCCCCGGTCTGATCGCCGCCGCAGCCGCCAAGAACGGATTCCAGGCTGAGATCGGAAAGATCATCACGGCCCTGGAAGATTATCAAAACTTCCTCAAGAACGAACTCCTGGCCAAATCCACAGGCAACTTCCGGCTCGGGGCCGATACGCACCTGAGAGTCCTGCGCATGCTCTCCCAAGGCAACATCCCCATGGAAGAGCTCGTCGCCAGGACCAACGCCGACGTCAAGAACATCCGCCGCGAGATGTTCCTCGTCTGCATCCCCTTCTACCGGGTTATGTATCCCAACATCAATCTGGAGCAGATGACCACCCAGCGGGGCGAGGAAGAGGTCCGTAACATCGTCATCAAGGGAGTGCTGGACAAGATCAAGGGCGAACACGCCGGTAAGGAAGACTACGTCAACAGAATCGCCGCTTCCGCGGCTAACGTCAAGACCTTCCTTGTCCAGAGCAACATCTTCGACATTCCTGCCGTGGACCTTAAGGTCGAGGCCATGCCTCCGGCTTCGGCCGGAGTCATCTGGATGCGCCTGGTTGCTCCGGGGGCCTATGAATCCGATGGACCCTACACCCTCCAGGTCATGCCCGTTCCCGCCGACTGGACCAATGAACAGGCATCAGCTTTTATGACCGAGCATAACAATTTCTACCTCGATTTTCTGACCGTCCAAAAGGTGTACCCCGGCTCTTTCGTGCCCTCCTTCTTTACGAGGAAGGACCCCTCTATCGTGAAAAGGCTCTTCGCCAACCAGGCCCTGCTCAGGGGCTGGCCGGTCTATACGGAAGATATGTTCATCAGCGCCGGCTTCGGCGACTATGACCTCCGGCTCCGCCTGAACCAGCTCAAGCTCATGCTCAAGACCGCCATCGATTTCCAGCTCGAGCTTAATATCCACCAGGGCGGAATGGCCAAGGAACAAGCGATCAACTACATGGTCCGCAGCGGCTTCCAGTCCGAAGTCGAGGCCGAGCGGAAATGGAACCAGATCCTCCTCAGCCCGACGGACTCGGCCCTTCCCTACATCGGATATCAGGAGATCTTGGACTTGGAAAAGGATTACAAGAAGCTCAAGGGTGACGCCTTCAGCCAGAAGGATTTTCTCCAGAAGCTCGTCGGATTCGGGGCTCTTCCGCTGAGAGAGATCAAGGCCCGATTAGCCCATTAAGACCCCGGAGCGGGAAAGGCGGACGGGCGGCTGATGCCCGTTTTGTCTTTCCCGCCTTTTTTCGTTTTTCCGCTCCTAATCCGTTTCAATGCCATGAGCACGCGGGACGATAAAATTCTCCAAGGTTCCATGCTGGAAGGACCGGCTTGGATCGACTCCCATGCCCACCTGGACATGGAGGATTTCGACCCCGACCGCGATGAGGTCATCCGGAGGGCCTTTGCGGCCGGTGTGAAGGCCATCCTCTGCCCGGCCGATCTCACGTCGGATAAAAGCCTCCAGACGACGTGGAACATCATCGCCCAACACCCATCGTTCCTGACCGCCGCCGGAGTTCACCCCCACCAGGCAAAGCTGTTCTCGGAGGACCACATCCGAAAACTCAGGGACTTTGGGGCAAGACAAATCATCGCCGCCGTGGGCGAGATCGGCTTGGACTTCCACTATGCCTTCTCCTCTCCCGAAGAACAAGAACGCGCCTTCCGGGATCAACTCCGTCTGGCCGATGAGCTCCGGCTTCCCGCCATCGTCCACAGTCGGCTAGCCGGCGCGAAAGTCGCGACCGCGGTCAGAAAAGAAGATTTCCGGAACGGAGGAATCCTTCACTGTTACACGGAGGATTGGGACACGGCCAGAACGATGATCGACCTGGGCTTCCATATTTCGTTCTCCGGGATCCTGACTTTCCCCAAGGCCGGAAGCCTCCGTGAAGTCGCAGCCAAAGTCCCCTTGGACAGGCTGCTCGTCGAGACGGACTCCCCCTATCTTACCCCCGTTCCCTTCCGGGCCCGAAAGAGGAACGAGCCGGCTTTTATCCTGGAAACGGCGCGCGTCCTCGCGGAATTGAAGCGCGTCTCCCTCGAAGAGCTTGCCGAGGCCACGACCGGGAACTTCTTCTCGCTCTTCCCGGGGACGGGAATTGAAAAACCCCGCGTTCAATGCTAAGATACGTCCACCATGGGACAGGACCACTTCTTTGATATCGTTTCCAAAATCGACCTCCAGGAGGTCGCGAACGCCGTCAACGTCGCCCTCAAGGAGA
>Ga0315275_10004997_pt1 | contig 12483 bp, 18 predicted proteins | sample YL17G03_0_MG_FD_205557 | JGI IMG/M metagenome (GOLD analysis project Ga0315275, IMG submission 205557) | Sediment microbial communities from Yellowstone Lake, YNP, Wyoming, USA - YL17G03_0 | ecosystem: Environmental > Aquatic > Freshwater > Lake > Sediment | place: USA: Wyoming | collected... | reverse complement strand
CAGCGAACCGTCCGGGCGGCGCACGCCGAAGGCGGTGCGCACGACGACCGCGTCGTAGACCTCGCCCTTCTTGACCTTGCCGCGCGGGATGGCGTCCTTGACGCTCACCTTGATCACGTCGCCGACCGTGGCATAACGGCGCTTGGAGCCCCCGAGCACCTTGATGCACATGAGTCGGCGCGCGCCGCTGTTGTCGGCGGCCTGCAGCATGGTAAGCATCTGGATCATTTCGGTACTCCTGGTGCTGCCGTCAAACCTGGTCGGCGCGCTTGACGATGCGCACCAGACGCCACGCCTTGCGGGCCGAAAGCCGGCGGCACTGGGCGATGTCCACGAGGTCGCCTTCGCGGCACTCGCTCATCTCGTCGTGCGCCATCAGCTTCGAGGTGCGGCGCACGTACTTGCCGTAGCGGTCGTGCTTCACCAGCCGCTCGACAGCGACCGTGATGGTCTTCTGCATCTTGTTGCTGACGACCGTGCCGGTCACGGTGCGCTCGGCACCGCCGGCAGCCGCCACCGCGGCCTGCTCGCTCATGGCTTGGCTCATGACTTGGCTCCACTGTTGACCGTGGCGCGGACCTGTTCGCCGAGCACGGTCTTGATGCGCGCGATATTGCGGCGCACCTTGCCGAACTGGTCAGCCTTGGCGGTCTGACCGGAAGCCTGCGCCATGCGCAGGTTGAACTGCTCGCGGTGCAGCTTGAGGAGTTCCTCGCGCAGTGCCGTCGAGCTCTTGGCCCTGAGTTCTTTCGCCTTCATCAGCGCACCTGTCGCTTGACGAACATCGTGTCGACCGAGAGCTTGCTCGCTGCCAGGCGGAACGCCTCGCGCGCGATCTCCTCGGTGACGCCTTCCATCTCGAAGAGCACCTTGCCGGGCTGCACGCGCGCGACGTAGTACTCGACGTTGCCCTTGCCGGAGCCCATGCGGACTTCGAGGGGCTTCTTGGTGATCGGCACGTCCGGGAACACCCGGATCCACACCTGACCGCCGCGCTTCACGTAGCGGGTCATGGCGCGGCGCGCCGCTTCGATCTCGCGAGCGGTCATGCGCGCACGGCTGGTGGCCTTCAGGCCGAAGTCGCCGAACGACACGCTGCTGCCGCGCTGGGCCAGGCCCGAATTACGGCCCTTGAACTGCTTTCGATACTTGGTGCGCTTGGGTTGCATCATGGCGATGTCTCTCCGTCTGTCGCTCGACGGCGGTTAAGCCGTCTGCTCCGCGGCAGCGGCGGCCTCGGCCTCGACCGGGGCCACGTCCGGCCGGTCGAATACCTCGCCCTTGAAAATCCAGACCTTCACTCCGATCACGCCGTACGTCGTATGCGCCTCGGCCGTGCCGTAGTCGATGTCCGCGCGGAACGTGTGCAGCGGGATGCGGCCTTCGCGCGTCCACTCCGTGCGCGCGATCTCCGAGCCGTTCAGGCGGCCCGACAGGCGCACCTTCACGCCGAGGGCACCGCTGCGCATCGTGTTCATCACGGCGCGCTTCATCGCGCGGCGGAACATGACGCGGCGCTCGACCTGCTGCGCGATGCCTTCGGCGACCAGCTGGGCGTCGACTTCGGGCTTGCGGATCTCGGCGATGTTGAGGCGGACGTCGTTGACGCCCATGCCCATCAGCTTCGCGACCTCGAGGCGCAGGCGCTCGATATCCTCGCCCTTCTTGCCGATCACCACGCCCGGCCGGGCCGTGTGGATCGTGATGTTGGCCTTGCGGGCGGCGCGCTCGATGTTGATGCGGCTGACCGAGGCTTCCGCAAGCTTCTTCTTCAGGAACTCGCGCACCTGCCAGTCCTGGTAGACGTAGGCGGGGAAGTTGCGCTTGTTCGCGTACCACGTCGACGTCCAGTCACGGGTGATGCCGAGACGGATACCGACGGGATTGACCTTCTGACCCATGGAACGCTGCTCCCTCAGTCCTTGCGGCCGTCGCCGACGAGGATCGTGATGTGGCTGTTGCGCTTGACGATGCGGTTGCCGCGGCCCTTGGCGCGGGCATGGAAGCGCTTCAGAGTCGGCGCCTCGTTGACCTCGATGCGGTCGACCTTGAGGGTGTCGATGTCCGCATTGTGGTTGTTCTCGGCGTTGGCGATGGCCGACTCGAGCACCTTGCAGACGATGACCGCGCCCTTCTTGGGCGTGAAGCGCAGGGTGGCCAGCGCCTGACCGACCGGCTTGCCGCGCACCATGTCCGCCACGAGGCGGCACTTCTGCGGCGAGATCCGCGCGTACTTGAGCTTTGCTGCGACCTGCATGGCTTACTCCGCGGACGCCTTTCTGTCGCCCGAGTGACCCCGGAACGTGCGGGTGGGCGCGAACTCGCCCAGCTTGTGCCCGACCATGTTCTCGGAGATCAGCACCGGGATGTGTTGCCTGCCGTTATGGACCGCGATGGTGAGGCCGACCATGTCCGGGAGGACCATGGAACGGCGCGACCACGTCTTGATCGGACGGCGGTCATTCTTCTCGGACGCGATCGCCACCTTCTTGGCAAGGTGCAGATCGACGAACGGGCCTTTCTTGACTGAACGGGGCACTGCTCGCTCCTCTCAGGTTCAGTTGCGGCGGCGGATGATGAGTCCGGCCGTGCGTTTGTTGGTGCGGGTCTTCTTGCCCTTGGTCTTCCAACCCCAGGGCGAGACGGGATGCGGGTTGCCTTGGCCGGATTTACCCTCGCCGCCGCCGTGCGGGTGGTCGACCGGGTTCATGACCACGCCACGGACCGTCGGGCGGATGCCGCGCCAACGCATGGCGCCGGCCTTGCCGTAGACGATCAGGTTGTGCTCGTCGTTGCCCACTTCGCCGATCGTGGCACGGCAGTCGACGTGCACCTTGCGCATCTCGGTCGAGCGCAGGCGGATCGTCGCGTAGAGGCCTTCGCGGGCCACCAGCTGCACGGACGCGCCGGCGCTGCGGGCCAGCTGGCCGCCGCGGCCCGGCTTCAGCTCGACGTTGTGCACCTGCGTGCCGATCGGGATATTGCGCAGCGAGAGCGCATTGCCAGCCTTGATCGCGGCTTCGGTGCCGGAGTTGATCACATCGCCTGCGGCCATGCCCTTGGGCGCGAGGATGTAGCGACGCTCGCCGTCGGCATACAACACCAGGGCCAGGTTCGCGGTGCGGTTCGGGTCGTACTCGAGCCGCTCGACCTTGCCGGGAACACCATCCTTGTCGCGCAGGAAGTCGACGACGCGATAGCGCTGCCGGTGACCGCCGCCCTTGTGGCGCGTCGTGATGCGACCCATGTTGTTGCGCGCACCGGTTCGCTTCTGCGGCGCCGTGAGCGCGTGCACCGGCTCGCCCTTGTGCAGGTGCGAGCGGTCCGGCTTCAGGACGAAGCGCCGGCCCGGCGACGTCGGTTTGGTCTTGATGAGAGCCATGATTACGCCTTCCGTCTGCTGCCCGCCGCCGTCACTTCCCGACGCCGGCGAAATCGATCGTCTGGCCCTGCGCGAGTTTCACGTAGGCCTTCTTGAAGTCCGAGCGCTTGCCGTGGCGACCGCCGAAACGCTTCGCCTTGCCGGCTGCGTTCACGGTCTGGACCGCCTCGACTTTGACCTCGAACATGAATTCGACCGCCGCCTTGATCTCGGGCTTGGTCGCGTTGCGCGCGACGCGGAACACGACCTGGTTGCCCTTCTCGGCAAGCGTGGCGGCCTTCTCGGAAACGTGCGGGGCGATCAGCACCGCCATCAGTCTTTCCTTGCTGCTCATGCCAGCTTCTCCTCGAGCATGCGGACGGCGGCGACCGTCGCGAGCACGCGCTCGTGGCGGAGCAGGCTGACCGGGTCGATCGTGGCGACCGGTACCACGGACACGCCCATGAGGTTGCGCGAGGCCAGGTCGAGCTTCTCGTCGTAAGCCTCGACCAGGATCAACACGTTCGCGAGGCCGAGCTCCTTGAGCCGGGCCGCGAGCAGGCGCGTCTTCGGCGCTTCGAGGGCCAGCGTCTCGACGACCGTGAGGCGCTCGAGCCGGGCCAGTTCGGACAGCAGCGCGCTCATGGCGCCGCGGTACATCTTGCGGTTGACCTTCTGCTCATAGTCGCGCGGGCGCGCGGCAAACGCGCGTCCACCGCCGACCCAGATCGGGCTGCGGATGGAACCGGCGCGAGCGCGGCCGCCGCCCTTCTGGTTCCACGGCTTCTTGCCGCCGCCGCGCACTTCGGCGCGGCTCTTCTGGCGCTTGGTGCCCGCGCGGCCGGCCGCCATGTAGGCAGTCACGACCTGGTGCACCAGCGCCTCGTTGAATTCGCGGCCGAAGGCCTTCTCGGACACTTCGATGCTGCCGGTGGCAGCGCCGTTCTGCTGCAGCTTCAGTTGCGTCGGCATGGCGGGTTACTTCTTGCCCGGCTTGGCGGCCGGCGCCTTGGGAGCCAGGATCTTGCGCTTGGCGCGCCGGGCGGCCTTCACCGAAGGACGCACGATCACCTCGCCGCCCGCCGAACCCGGCACGGCGCCGCGGATCAGCAGGAGGTTGCGTGCGGCATCGATCTCGACGACCTGCAGGTTCTCGGTGGTGACACGGGTGGCGCCCATGTGGCCCGACATGCGCTTGCCCGGGAACACGCGGCCCGGCGTCTGGCGCTGGCCGATCGAGCCGGGAGCCCGGTGGAACACCGAGGCGCCGTGGGAGGCCGGGCCGCCCGCGAAGTGGTGGCGCTTGATCGTGCCGGCAAAGCCCTTGCCGATGGTGGTGCCCGTCACGTCCACGATCTGGCCGGGGGCGAACATGTCCACCTTGAACTCGGCGCCGGTCGCGAGGTCCGCGCCTTCGCCAGTGGCGAGACGGAACTCGACGAGTGACTGGCCGGGGCCGACCTTGGCCTTCGCATAATGGCCAGCGAGCGCGCGGCCCACGCGGGAGGGCTTGCGGCTGCCGTAGGTGACCTGGACGGCGCGATAACCGTCACCGTCGGTACCCTTCACCTGGGTGACGCGATTGGGCAGGGCTTCAATCACCGTCACCGGGATCGATTCGCCCGCGTCCGTGAAGACGCGCGTCATGCCGGCCTTGCGGCCAATCAGACCGATCGTCATCTGTTCGTCCTCATACACCGCCCCGGCTGCGATTGGCCCGGGCTGAAAAAGACCTCTCCCGGCCACGGAGCACGCCCGGGCAGGAACTCGTCAAGGAAGCTGCTGAGAGGTGCCGCCACCCGATGGGGGGCTGCGCCGCTCGAGCGGTACCGGCAAAGCCGGCCAGGCCTCGGCGAGAGAGCCGCGTATTATAGCGACTCGTCTTAGCGTTGCAAGCGTCCGCTCAGTTGAGCTTGATCTGGACGTCCACGCCGGCCGGCAGCTCGAGCTTCATCAGCGCGTCCACCGTCTTGTCCGTCGGGTTCAGGATGTCCATCAGGCGCTTGTGGGTGCGCATCTCGTACTGGTCGCGTGCGTCCTTGTCGGCGTGCGGCGAGATCAGCAGCGTGAAACGCTCCATCTTGACCGGCAGCGGCACCGGGCCGCGGACCGTGGCACCCGTGCGCTTGGCCGTCTCGACGATCTCGCGAGCCGAGTTGTCGATGAGACGGTGATCGAATGCCTTGAGGCGGATACGGATGTTCTGACGTGCCATGGGATGTATACCGCCTGTTACTTGAGGATTTTCGAGACCACGCCCGCACCGACGGTGCGGCCACCCTCGCGGATGGCGAAACGCAGGCCCTCTTCCATCGCGATCGGGCTGATCAGCTCGATCGTCATCTTGATGTTGTCGCCCGGCATGACCATCTCCACGCCCTCCGGCAACTCCACCGACCCCGTCACGTCCGTGGTGCGGAAGTAGAACTGCGGACGATACCCCTTGAAGAACGGCGTGTGACGACCGCCCTCCTCCTTGGTCAGCACGTACACCTCGCCCTCGAACTTCGTGTGCGGCGTGATCGAACCGGGCTTCGCCAGCACCTGGCCGCGCTCCACTTCCTCACGCTTCGTGCCGCGCAGCAGCACGCCCACGTTGTCCCCCGCCTGACCCTGGTCAAGCAGCTTCCGGAACATCTCAACCCCGGTGCAGATGGTCTTCACCGTCGGGCGCAGACCAATGATCTCCACCTCGTCGTTCACCTTGACGATGCCGCGCTCGATGCGACCGGTCACCACCGTGCCGCGACCCGAGATCGAGAACACGTCCTCGACCGGCATCAGGAACGCGCCGTCGATCGCGCGCTCCGGCACCGGGATGTACGAGTCCATCGCCTCCACCAGCTTCACCACCGAGGGCACGCCCAGCTCGCTCTTGTCGCCCTCGAGCGCCTTCAGCGCCGAACCCGTCACGATCGGCGTCTTGTCGCCCGGGAAGTCGTACTTCGAGAGCAGCTCGCGTACTTCCATCTCCACCAGCTCGAGCAGCTCGGCGTCATCCACCATGTCCGCCTTGTTCAGGTACACCACCATGTACGGAACGCCCACCTGGCGCGCCAGCAGGATGTGCTCGCGCGTCTGCGGCATCGGGCCATCGGCCGCCGACACCACCAGGATCGCACCGTCCATCTGCGCCGCGCCCGTGATCATGTTCTTCACGTAGTCCGCGTGCCCCGGACAGTCCACGTGCGCGTAGTGACGCGCCGGCGACTGGTACTCCACGTGCGCCGTCGAAATCGTGATGCCGCGAGCCTTCTCCTCCGGCGCCTTGTCAATCTGGTCGTACGCCATGAACGTGCCGCCGTGCGTCTCGGCCATCACCTTCGTCAGCGCTGCCGTCAGCGTCGTCTTGCCATGGTCAACGTGCCCAATGGTGCCCACGTTCACGTGCGGCTTCGTACGCGCAAATTTTTCCTTAGCCACGACCGATACCTCTAGCTAATTCAAGTAACAGGACTCTGGAGCCCACGACCGGAATCGAACCGGTGACCTCGTCCTTACCAAGGACGTGCTCTACCGACTGAGCTACGTGGGCCTCGAAAACCTCTCCAACCACCCCCGCACCACCGGATCTGGAGCGGGTGGTGGGAATCGAACCCACGTCAACAGCTTGGAAGGCTGAGGTTCTACCATTGAACTACACCCGCAGCGTTCACCGGCCCGCCTCTGCCGCGCCCTGCGCCTCCAGCCAAACCACCCGCTCGACAGCCATGGTGGAGGGGGTAGGATTCGAACCTACGAAGGCATAAGCCGGCAGATTTACAGTCTGCTCCCGTTGGCCGCTTGGGTACCCCTCCCGGACAGAGAGCCGCGTATTCTCGTCGGCAGTCGGGACGGTGTCAATCTGCATGTGAGGAGGGTTTGCTTGGAACTGAGAAAGCTGGGTCGGCAGGGGCTGGAAGTGTCCGCGCTCGGCCTGGGCTGCATGGGCATGACCTTCGCCTACAAGGGCGGTGCGGATGAGGCGGAATGCGTCGCCACGCTGGCCGCAGCGGTGGACAGCGGCGTCACGCTCGTCGACACGGCCGAGGTCTACGGCCCCTACGAGAACGAGAAACTCGTCGGCCGGGTCCTCGCCGGCGCCCGGCGCGACAAGGTCTGTCTTGCCACCAAATTCGGCTTCGACCTTTCAGGCAGCCAGCCAGGCAAGTCGTGGGCCCTCGACAGCCGCCCCGCACACATCCGCGAGGTGGTGGAACAGTCCCTGTTGCGGCTGCAGACCGACCGGATCGACCTCCTGTACCAGCACCGGGTGGACCCCGCCGTAGCCATCGAGGAGGTGGTCGGGACCATGGCCGACCTGGTCAGGGAAGGCAAGGTTCGCTACCTCGGACTCTCCGAAGCCAGCGCCGTCACCCTGCGCCGCGCCCACGCCGTCCACCCGATCAGCGCGCTGCAGTCCGAGTACTCGCTCTGGGAGCGGGGCATAGAACAGGACATCCTGCCGGCCTGCCGCGAGCTCGGGGTGGGGGTCGTGCCCTACTCACCGCTTGGCCGGGGCTTCCTGGCAGGCAATGCCACCCGGGCGGAGGACTTGCCGGAGGGCGACTTCCGGCGCGCCCAGCCACGCATCCAGGGCAGCAATTTCGATGCGAACCGCAAGCTCGTCGCGCGGGTCGAGGAACTGGCAATGCGCATCCGGGCCACCCCGGCGCAGATCGCGCTCGCCTGGCTGCTGGCGCAGGGGCCCGACGTGGTACCCATTTTCGGCACGACCCGCCGCACCCGACTGCGGGAGAACCTGGGCGCGGCCGGCGTCCGGCTGGCCTCCTGCGACCTGTTCCTGCTCGACCAGGTGTTCGCGCCGGGTGCCACCGCCGGCGACCGCTACAACGCCGCGTCTCTCGCGACGCTCGATCGTCCATCCTCGTGATCCGGAAAACTATCGTACGAATGCAGATTCCTGTATTATAAAACGCTTAATGTGACCGGACCCGCGGGACCGGTCACGCCCCGCTCTCGCGACGGAGCCGCAACGCGCCATGCCCGACATCCTGCTGTTCCCGTTCGACCAGTACTGGTGGTTCTACGCCGGCTTTGCAGTGTTCGTGCTGGCGATGCTCGCGCTGGATCTCGGCGTCTTCCACCGCGACGCCCACGAGGTGAGCGTACGCGAGGCGGCCACGTGGAGCGTGGTGTGGGTCGCGCTCGCGCTGCTGTTCAATTACGCGTTCTATCTCTACTCGGCCTGGCACCTGCCACAGGTGCCCGCGCTGGCCGGTCTCGACCATGCCCACCTCGCGCGCGATTCCGCGCTCGAATTCCTGGCGGGCTACGTCGTCGAGAAAGCGCTCGCCGTGGACAACATCTTCGTCTTCGTGGCCGTGTTCTCGTATTTCGCCGTGCCGCCCAGGTACCAGCACCGCGTGCTCTTCTACGGCATCCTCGGGGCGCTGGTGTTCCGCGCGCTGTTCATCTCGCTCGGCGCGGTGCTGATGCAGTACAAGTGGGTCGTCATCGTCTTCGGCGTCTTCCTGGTCCTCACCGGCATCAAGATCCTGTTCCTGCCGGAGAAGCCGCTCGAACCGGAGCGCAATCCGGTGATCCGCCTGTTGAAGCGCTGCATCCCGGTGTGGCCGCGCATCGAGGGCGACCGCTTCTGGCTGCGATCCGATGGCGTGCTCTACGCGACGCCGCTGCTGGTGGCGCTGCTGTTCATCGAGTTCTCGGACATCATCTTCGCCATCGACTCGGTGCCCGCGATCTTCGCGCTCACCAACGAGCCGCTGATCGTGTTCACCTCGAACATCTTCGCGATCCTGGGCCTGCGCGCGATGTATTTCCTGCTCGCCCAGGTCGTGCAGATGTTCCAGTACCTGAAGTACGGCCTCGGCGTGATCCTGGTGTTCGTCGGCCTGAAGATGGTCTGGCTCAACGAGGCGTTCGGCGGCAAGTTCCCGATCGCGTGGTCGCTCGCCATCATCGGCGGCATCCTGGCGGCGTCGATCCTGGTGTCGATCGCGGCGCGGCGGTTCGACTCCCGCGCGGCCTGAGCGGCTTCAGCGGCGCTGCCTGACCTTACCAGCGTGCTTCACGCGCGCCGCGGCAGAAACGGGTTCGCGTTTGCCGGGCGCGGACGCCGCCGGCGTCTCGACCTTCAGCGCGCGCAACAGGCCGTCGATGAAGTCGCGCCGCTGCCCTTCGAGCCGGGCCGCATCGGTGGCAGCGAACTCGTGCCGGTCCACCTCGTCCGCCAGGATCACTCCCCGGGCGCGCCCGATCGCCTCCACGGCGGCGAGCCGCTCCCGCAAGGCCCAGACCTCGCTCGCGAGGTTGAGCATCATCGAGATCACCTTGTCGACGGCCGGATCGGCGAAGAACACCGGGCGGCCGCCGCGGATGGTGCGCGGCAGGGGACGGCGATCACTCATGGATCATTTCCACGCGCCGAAGCAGTACCACTGGATGCCGTCGGCGAGACGGCCCGTCTTGTCGCTGTCCACCTCGGTCCCGGCGGCGAGCGCTCGCTTGAAGCCCTCCTCGCCGTACCAGCCGACGCTCGGGACGACGAACTGCACGAATTTCTCCGCGGCGAAACCTGCCGCCCGGCACAGCGCCTCGGGCTTCTGGTCACGGAACGGCTTGTAGTACGGCTCGTTGTTGTAGTAGCTGTCCCAGTCCAGGTAGAAGGCGTCGTAGGGCGACATCTGCGAGTTCGGCGGCAACTCCATGTGCAGCATCAGGCCGCCAGGCTTCAGCACGCGCCTTGCCTCGCTCAGCACTTTCGCGATGCCCTGGCGCGGCACTTCGTGCAGGAACATCGAGGAGAAGACCAGATCGAAGCGGGCATCGTCGTAAGCGAGCGATTCGGCGTTCATCTGCACGAACTCGATTGCGCGGCCCTGGGCGCGGGCGCGGGCCGCGCCATAACGCAGGCACGGCGCCGCGACGTCGACGCCGGTGACCTCGGCCACCGGGTACGAGTCCTTCCACGATCCCGTGTTGTGGCCGATCGTGCAGCCGAGGTCGAGGATGCGTCGCGGCTTGAACCCGGGGTACTTCGCGCGCACGAAACGCGAGACGGACTGGCCGATGTCGTCGAGGTTCTGGCCCATCAGCCCGAACGAGAAGACTGCAAGCCCGTTGTCGTAGACGGCACCGGCGCTCAGGTCGTCCGGCTGGTTCTCGCGATCGTAGCTGCCCGGCATCAGGTGGACGTCGATGGCGCTCACTGAACGTGGCACGGCGACCGACGGATCGAGTTCCAGCCTGACACCCGGCACCTGCTGCGCAAGTACTCGCGCACGCTCGGCCAGCGTGTCGCGTTCGCGGTCCACGATCGGCAGGACGCTCTGCCAGACCATGTCCTGAGCCGTGACGCGCATGCTCGAATAGAACTTGAAGTACTCGTTGGCGCGCATCGCCGCGTGGACTTCCGCTCCGTCCTGCGGCGCGCGACCATGGGCACGCTCGAAGCGGGGACGCACTTCGCATTCGTACGCGGCGCGCATGTCGGTCGCCATGTCGTTCAGGATGTAGGCGCGCAGCCCCGAGACGAAATTCTGGCGGGCCTTCTCGTCGAGCGTCTTGTCGAGCTTCAGTCCGTGTTGCAGTTCGAGCATTCGTCACCCTCCGTTGGCGTCAACATCGATGGATTCGCGCGCGCCGTCAAGAGGCGGCGCTGCCGGTGCCCGGCAGGTCGACGATCTCGACGTCGGCCGGCGCGATCGAGCATCCAAGAAACGTCCCGCCCACCCGGGCAAACCGCTCTGCCCCGTCGGTCGCCAGCAACGTCACGGACCCGGCGCCGGAGCCCGCGGCGCGCAAACCGGCGCCGGCCAGTATTTCGGCCAGCGCGACCGCAGTGGTTGCAGCGGAATCGACGATGGCAACCCGCGGGCCGAGCACAGCCCGGATTGCGGGCGCCAGCACCGGGAAGTGCGTGCAGCCGAGCACGAGCGTGTCGGGCGGCGGCGCCCCGGCCTGCGCGGCAAACAGATCATCCAGATAACGATGCACGACGGCCTCGACCACCGGACCCTCGGTCCAGCCCTCCTCGGCGAGTGCCACGAACAGCGGGCACGCTCGCGCCGTGACGACCGCGTCGGCCAGGCGGCCCTTGATGGCTGCCTGGTACGCGCCGCCCCGCACGGTGCTCTCGGTGGCGATGACGGCGATCCGGCCGGCGCGCGTCGCCCGGCACGCCGCTGCCGCGCCGGGTTCGAGCACACCGATCACCGGCACCGGCGCAAACTCGGTCATAAGCGCCTCCAGCGCCATGGCCGACGCGGTATTGCAGGCCACGACCAGGCATTTCACGCCCCGCCCGCGCAGGAGCCCCGCCGCCTGCAATGCGTAACGCCGGATCGATTCAGGACTCTTCGTGCCGTAAGGCAGCCGTGCCGTGTCGCCTAGATAGACGAAACTCTCCGCCGGCAGGCTGCGCGTGAGCGCGCGCAATACCGTCAACCCGCCGACGCCGGAATCGAACACCCCGATCGGCGCCGCAGCGCCTCCCGCCGGAAAAGATGCGCTCATGCCGTGACTCGAACCGTCCGCCGTGCAGTGGGGCGCGCAGGATAACCCACGCACCACTCGACATAACGCGACCGGACCAAAACAGGTACTTCACTCCGCCGCCGGGCCGTGCATAATTGCCCCAGCCAACGGCCCCGGACAACGACCAGAAAAGCGGCGCAGTGGAGAGACGACTCACAACTCGGCATCGAGCACGCACGACGGTGTACGTGCTGCTTCCAGGTTACCGCCGCCGGCTGTGCCGAGCGCGCAACCTGAGTGCGACCGGCGTGTTTGTCGAGACCGGCGACATGGGCTTGCGCACCGGGCAGACGGTCGAACTGGCATTCGCCATCACTCTCGGCATCGTCACCAAGATCCATCGACGCACCGCGGTCGTCGCGCACGTCTCGCGCGGCGGCACCGGCCTGATGATGGAAAACCACGGCACCTGAGCGGAGCCCGCGGCACCGCCGCGGCAACTCGCCGCTGCGTAAGGGATTCTGCGGATTCGGAGCGCAGCGACCGTCCGTAAGGTGAAGTCGGATACGCGCCGCGCTCCGGCTCGCAAATCGCGCGCCGGCCGCGCCTATCGGCGCGACCGTGGCGATGGCGAATTCGACGCCTGACACGACTGTTGCCGAAGCGATGAACCGCGTGCTCGA
>Ga0315275_10004996_pt1 | contig 12484 bp, 12 predicted proteins | sample YL17G03_0_MG_FD_205557 | JGI IMG/M metagenome (GOLD analysis project Ga0315275, IMG submission 205557) | Sediment microbial communities from Yellowstone Lake, YNP, Wyoming, USA - YL17G03_0 | ecosystem: Environmental > Aquatic > Freshwater > Lake > Sediment | place: USA: Wyoming | collected... | reverse complement strand
GGCCGCGTCTACGTGAACGGCGGGACCAGCGCCCCCCTGAGGATGAAGGTCAGGATCGGGGACACCGTGGACCGCGACGTCGAGATGACGCTCAAGCCGGTCGTGAACTACCGTCCGAAGCCACCGGATCCGATGTTCCGCCTGAGGGTGAGGGCCCAGGTCGGTGTGCTCGTCCCCGAGCTCGTCAGGACAGCCGGCGGGACGAGGCAGGACTTCTGGGACGGCGGGATCGGCTGGGACTTCTTCCACGTCGGAATCCTGAACGCGGCCGTGTACACGGGAATCCGGAGCCTCGGCGGCGGCCTCGGCGTGGACATCACGAGGAACTTCGGCACGTACGCCGGTTACTCCCTGGTCTATGACGGCTGGCGGTCGAGCGTGCACACCGGCGTCTTCTTCGCGTTCAACTGATCGTCCCGTAAATCCTCCGGACGGCGCCGTAGACCGCGCCATGAACGATCTGGTCCACGAGGATCAAGGGGCGCCAGGTCTCTCGGCCGAGAGGATCGGCTGGACGATCATCCACTTCTTCGAGAGCGGAGGTCAGAGGCCGGCCGTCGGGTGCCCCGCCTGCGGCGCCGTAATGATCGTTCGCGTCCGCGGCCGGGACGGGCGGGCTTTCCTCGGATGCTCTCGGTACTCGTCGTGCTTCGGGTCGCGGGACATCCCCGCCTGTGTTCAGGAAGAGTCGAAAAGATGGGAGAGGCGCATGATGTCCGGAATCGTGCCCCCCTCCAAGAAGGACAGGAGTGATCACATGAGCGATGAATCCGTCTCTGGAACGTCCGACAGCATGGTGTCGGGAATCGCCGCAAGGCTCAAGAAGAGCGCGGCGGCGGCGCCGTACAGGGTCGCCCGCATGCGCGCCCTCACGGAGGGCCGGGCGGCGCTCCTGGCTGCCCTGAAGCCGCGGGTCCAGCCCGCCGCCTTCGACATCGTCGAGGCCTTCCTCGAGACCGACGTCGGCCAGGGCGCGGTCATCGGCCTCATCGGGGTGGCCGGACCCATGACCCCGAAGTTCGGGAAGAACAAGCACGTCCAGGCCCTCTGCGACGAATTCCTGGAGGAGGGCATGGCCAAGGGGGCGAACCAGCTCCTCGGCCTTCTGGCCAGCATCATCGAGCCCGTCATCGCCTCCGCCGTCGCCTCCATGCCAGAGATCTCCGAAGTCGCCGACAAGGTCGTCCCGAAGCGGCGCCGTCGCCGCGTAGCGTCCACGGCGAACGCTCGAGTCCCCAGCTCTCCTCCGGACGAGTATGAGGAGGACTCTGTGGCGCGACCTCTCCGCGCGGTCGCGTCCCGATGAAGGACGTCCGTAAATATCGTCGGGACTCCGGTATTCGGCTGAAGGAGAACCTGCTACCATGAAGAACGTCCTCGCCATCCTCGCCCTCTCGATCGTCGCCTGCTCCGGATCCCCCGAGACGGGAGTCCAGCTGCTGCCCCCCTCTGACGGAGGGGCTGGCGGGGAGTCTGCCTCCTCCGACTCATCGACCGCCTCCGACTCGAGCTCGTCCGACTCATCGACCGCCTCCGACTCGAGCTCGTCCGGGGACGGGGGCGGAGGGCCGTGCGTCCCGAAGGACAAAGTTTCCGCCTGCGGGTCGAAGGACTGCGGGTCGGCATGGGACGGCTGTACCGGGGCTATCGACTGCGGCTCTTGTACGCTCCCTCAGGTCTGCGGGGGCGGGGGCGTCCCGGGTCAGTGCGGATGTACGCAGGTAACGAAGATCGTCGCCTGCACAGGAAGGAACTGCGGTCCGGTTTCCGACGCGTGCGGCGGCACCTACAGCTGCGGCACGTGCTCCCTGCCCGAGAGCTGCGAGGGGCAGACCCCCGTCATCGCCGGCGTCTGCGGGTGCACCCCGAAGCTCCCGGTCGCCGTCTGCGGCTCGAAGGAGTGCGGGACGGCCCCCGACGGGTGCGGAGGGACTGTCAGCTGCGGGACTTGCGGAGGGAGCGAGATCTGCAACGTCTTGTCCCCCGACCACTGCGACCTGTGCCCGAACGACGTTGGGCTCCTGACCGTCGGACAGGTTTGCCCCGTCGGACATCCCGTGCCGCGCCAGTGCCCGAGCACGGCCTACGTCCTTCCGGACTGCGTCGCGACGTTCTTCATCCCGGGAATCACCCCGGTCGGCCAGTACTGTTGCACTCTCTGATGTAACATCTCGGCACACCCAGGGCCGAACATGGAATCCGACGATCTAGTCCGCAAGATACGAGAGATCAGGACGAAGGAGGGCATATCTTTGAAGCCCTCTCCGTACCTCAGGAAGTCGTTCGTCGACGAGTACGGGGACGAGCGCGAAGTCTCGATCCGCAACTATCAGGCGCAGATGGTCATGAACCTCCTGACAATGGAGAAGATGATCTGCGCCGACGACACCGGCCTGGGCAAGACCCTCGAGGTCCTCTCCACGATCGGCTACGTGTGGATGAAGGAGCCGGAGTACGTCCCGGTCATCGTCACGACGAAGTCGGCGCTCTTCCAGTGGGCCTCCGAGGTCCGCAAGTTCATGCAGGGGATGGAGGCCGTCACGGTGAGCGGGGAGCCGTTCAAGCGGCACGCGCTGTACGAGGACTTCTTCGTGGGTCACGACCCGTCCCGCAGGAGGCTCCTAATCCTGACGTACGACCACGTCATGTACGACATGGAGGAGACCGTCATCAAGGAGAAGACCAAGTCTCCGCGCAAGGGGTTCGGGAAGGAGGTCGAGACGGCCAGGGCGGAGAAGAAGGCTGCCTCCGCCGTCGCATCCGCCTCCAAGGACCTCTTCGACACCGCTTTCGGGAGCCGTACGTTCGACATCGCTCACTACGTGGAGGAGTCCCTGAGGGAGGGCTCTTCGGGCCTGAAGGCCCCGCACGGGTGGGCGGAGGAGGACGCCGCCGTGCTGCGGTCGTTCGTCGCCTCCCGGGACCGCCTGGCCTCCGCCACGGAGGCGCTGAACTCCCTGAACCGCGAGGCGGCCCCGCCGAAGCGAGTCCCGGGTCTCATCGACTACGTCAGGGAGTTCAGGGCCTCCCATCCGACCGCCAAGGTCATGCTTGCCATGGACGAGGTGCACAAGCTCAAGAACCACAGGAGCCAGTTCCACGCCAAGACGGCGGCGCTCGCCGCCGAGTCCCAGCGCGTGGTCGGGATGACGGCCACGCCCGTGAAGAACCGTCTTATGGAGTTCTGGGCCCTGTTCCGGATCATCCAGCCCGGGCTCTTTCCGAAGATCACTCACTTCCAGAACGAGTACTGCGTCACCAAGCTCCAGAGCATCGGAGGCGGGAGGCAGGTTCCGATCGTCGTCGGCTACAAGAACCTGGACGGATTCATCAGGAAGATAGAGCCGTTCTACCTCTCCCGCAAGAAGCACGACGTCGCGAAGGAGCTCCCGGACCTCATCTCGCGCGAGGTCGAGTGCGAGCTCCACGAGCTCCAGGAGGAGCTTTACGACATGGCGGAGACCGGGCTGCTCAGCAAGAGCGACGATCCGGACACGTCGAACGCGGACCTGCTCACGTCGATGACGATGTGCCAGCAGGCCGTGAACTCGCCGAAGCTGATAGCGGACGAGGAGGGGACGCCGTACGACGGGCCGTCGTCCAAGGCGGATCAGCTCCTGGACCTCCTCGAGGACGAGGCCGACGGCCAGAAGGTGATCGTCTTCTCGAAGTTCGAGAAGATGATCAGCGTCGTGGACGCGATGCTGAAGGAGAAGGGCATTCCGTTCGTCCGCATCACGGGCAAGGAGAGCGACCCGAAGTACCGCGAGAAGGTGAAGAACCAGTTCCAGGACATGAAGTCCGGGACGAACGTGATCCTCATCACGACCGCGGGCTCCGAGAGCATCAACCTCCACTCGGCCCAGCACTTCGTCTTTCTGGACCTTCCCTGGAGCTGGGGCGACTACGTCCAGCTCACGGGCCGCATGGTCCGGATCGGCTCGTCGCACGAGACCGTCGTGGCGCACCATTTCCTCGGACGGAAGCGCGACGGCGGCAAGACGATCGACCATCACGTGCTCAAGGCGCTGCGCTCAAAGAAGAAGCTCGCGGACAAGGTGGCGGGCGAGTCCCTGAAGGACGGCCTCGTCTTCACGGGCGGCGAGGGAGACTCTGTGAGGGGAATCCTGGACCAGATCAAGTCGGACAGGGACGCCGCCGGGGATCCGAAGAGGGCGCCCGCCAAGAAGGCCGTCGAGAAGAAGAAGAAAGGCCTTCCGAGGAAGAGGCCGAAGGACGAGGAAGAGGACCATCCGATCACGACCGTTTCGATCGACCTCAGCGACCTGTAACATGTCGGACATGGCCTGTGGAACATGCGGAGGGGCCGGGACGGTCGACAGGGACGGCAAGACGTACGAGTGCGAGTGCTCGCTCTGGAAGCGGATCGCGTCCTCGATGCCGTCCTACGTCCTTACCGCCAAGTTCCTGCCCCAGCACCTGGAGAGCCCGCTCCTCAAGAGCGTGGGCCGCTCGTGCTTCATCACCGCCGCGTGGATCGACATGAGGGCCATCGTCAAGGCCGTCATGATGAAGCACTACGGAAAGTACGTCCGCATAACTTCGGACAGAGAGCTTCGGGACGTGTTCGTAGGGTCCAAGTCCAGGGCCAACCTGGAGGAGGACGCGAAGGTGGTGTACAACAGCGTTGAGGACCTGATGGGCGGCGGCGATCCTAAGGGTCGCGGGCCCGGGGGCCCCGACCTCGTGGTCCTGAGGCTGAACGAGCTCGGATACAAGAACAAGGCGGCCTCCGGAATCCTCGAGGAGGCCCTCGTCTGCAGGCTCGACTACGGCCGCCCGACCTGGGTTGTCTCCGACCTGGACAAGCCGTTCGGGACCGGGAGCCACGCCTATTCGGAGACCGTCTGGGACCTCCTCACCACGTCCTTCACGCAAGTCCGGATCCCGCGCATCTCACCGCGGAACGAGCCGCCGCCTCCGCCACAGAACTCTCTCCTCGGGTCGGCCTGGTCCGGCGACGACGCCCCGGAGCCGCAAAGGGCCCCCCGGGAGGCACGGGAGAGTGCCCCGGCGTCCACGGAGTCCCGGAGGCCGCCCGAGACCCGCCCGGCCCCGCCGGAGGCCGGGGAGAGGCCGAGGAGGGGCATCCAGCCGGTCCCTGACGACGACGCGCCGTCCGGGCTCGGCATGTACGGGATGGGGCTGGGGCGCAAAGGCAAGCTTGGATCTTCGAAGAAGCCCTTCGGGAAGGGCGACTGAAATGGAGAGAATACTTCGCAGCGTGATTCAGATCGGCGGCCATCCGGAAGTGGACGACGCGTACCAGAACTGGCTGAGGCTCAAGGAGTACCAGCTCGAGTTCCCGTCGGCCGAGGACCGGTCCATCCACGAGTACCTGGACACCTTCTACGCCCAGATGTCCGCCCCGCCGGACTACTCGCTCGTCCGAGAGTTCTTCGAGAAGAAGGACGAGATCGAGGTTACGGCCCGCCTGGACGAGGTGAAGAAGGCCCAGTTCTACATCAGGACCAACTTCATCTCCATAGTCCGGTCGGAGCGCGAGCAGCAGCAGGTGAAGAACCTGGTCCTCGTGTGCCGGGACGCCTCCGCGATCGCCGAGCACGGCAGGAACCTGGACAAGCCGATAGACGGCAAGAAGATCCTGCGCGGCGTGCAGGACGCCCTCGGGTTCCTCTTCGACAGGATGTCGTCCCTGACGACGTTCGAGACGGGGGAGAAGCTCGAGGGCGTCGTCTCGGAGGACGCGGAGGAGTTCCTCGACGAGTACGACGTCGTATCCAAGACGAACAAGTACGCCGGACGGAACTTGTTCGGGATGGAGCCCATCGACTCCGTCTGCGAGGGCCACAGGTCCGGGGAGTTCTGGGTCCACTGCGCCCACCCGGGCGAGCTCAAGACGACCCTCGCCCTGAACTACGCCTACAACAACGCGTACGTCTACGGGAAGAACATCTTCTACACGATCCTGGAGATGCCGTACAAGCAGCTCCGCCGTCAGCTCTTCACGCTCCACTCCTCGCACGGCAAGTTCGTGACCGACTGGTACGAGAAGGACCGCAAGGCGGGCGTCCACGAGCCGTACCTCGGTCTGGACTACAGGAAGATTCGCGACGGCCGTCTCTCGGACGCGGACCTCGTCAGGCTCAAGAAGGTGGCGCAGGACTTCAAGGCCTCGTCCAAGGGCAAGCTCTTCATCTGGAAGCCGCCGGACCAGGTCTCCATCCCGGACATCCACCGCAAGGCCGAGATGTTCCACAACAAGTACGGGTGCGACGGGATAGTGATCGACTACCTCGGCATGGTGAAGCCTCGCTTCAGGACGAACGACGCCATCGACCGCATCAACAGCGTCGTCACGGACGCCCGCATGCTCGCCCTCAACTTCGCCCGCGGAAAGGGCACGCCGGTGCTGTCCCTCTTCCAGATCAACCGTCAGGGGAAGCTCCGGGCGGACAAGGCGGACGGCCGGTATGACTTCGCGGCCATCGCGTACGCCAACCAGATCGAGAAGGACGCGGACGTCATCACGTACACGTACCTCAACGACCAGCTGCGGAAGGACGGCAAGTTCTACCTCGGCTGCATGAAGAACCGGGACAACCCGATATTCGAGCGGATGATAGGGAAGATCCTCTGGCAGACCAAGCGTATGCGCGCCATCGAGAACGGTCTTCTCGACATGAACAACGACCGCCTGCTGAGCGGGCAGGAGAGGATTCAGTCTCTCCTGTCGACGGCCGACATGATCGCGTGATGGTCCGGGAGAAGCGCGCCGTCAGGCCTGTGCACGAGAGGGAGGAGTGGGGGAAGGTCATGTCCTCCAACTTCCCGATCGACGACGCCGACTGGGCCGAGCTGAAGGCGCACGTCGCCGACGCGATGGCGGAGCTCGAGAGGTGGGACCTGAGGGTCGGGAAGGTCACCATCTCGGCCCGCCGTGACAACCCCGGGGGTGTCTACATAAAGGCGCGTCCGGAGAAGGGCTTCAGGGCCCCAGTCGGCGTCGTGAAGACCGTGGTCGTCCGGAGGTGCCAGGAGTGCGGCGTTATGTGGCCTTCCGGGAAGGTCCATAGGGACAACGGGTGTAACACGGGCATTGTGGACGAGATCATGTCGACGTAGGCCGTGAGTGTAAGCGTGGATCCCGCACAAGACGCGGACGTCAAAGGAGACTGTCATGGCCGAAGAAGAGCGCGCTCGAAAAGACGGAGACATGGTTCTGGCGCCGAACGAGTGGATGCTCGTACGCGACCAGACGAAGGGGAACGTGGACGTGTTCGTCGGCCCGTGCAAGACGGGCCTCTCCGGGACCGACCAGCCGGTCGTCTTCGACGAGAGGACAAAGAGGTTCCAGAACGTCACCCTCGAGCGCGCCATCCAGACGTTCATGACGGCCCCCGAGGGCTTCTACATCGTCCTGAAGAACCCGGCCGTAGGGGAGAAACACCCGGCCGGACAGGGCAAGGCCACGAACGCGGACCTCACGGTCGGCCGCAAGGTCAACATCCCGGGCCCGGTGTCATTCCCGCTCTGGCCCGGCCAGATGGCGAAGGTCCTGAAGGGGCACCACATCCGGTCCAACCAGTACCTCCTCGTCCGCGTCTACGACGCTGAGGCCGCCCGTCAGAACTGGAAGAAGGCCGTCGTGCAGCCCGTCGGATCCGCGCCCTCCGAGCTCGACGCCTCGAAGGATCCGGACTTCTCCGTCCTCACCTCGGGCGGGCTCACCATGGGCCAGCTCCTCGTGATCCGGGGCACCGACGTCGCCTTCTACATCCCGCCGACCGGCGTTGAGGTCGTCCCCGACGAGAAGGGCCAGCATGTCCGCGAGGCCGTCACCCTCGAGCGGCTCGAGTACGTCCTCCTCCGGGATCAGAACGGGAACAAGCGCTACGAGCAGGGGCCCGCCGTCGTCTTTCCGGAGCCGACCGAGGTCTTCTCCGAGCGAGAGGTCGAGAAGGACGGGAAGGTCACCAAGACCCGGAAGTTCAGGGCCATCGAGCTCAACGAGAACTCCGGCATCTACATCAAGGTCATCGCCGACTACTCGGAGGGCGGCCAGGACTATAAGGTCGGACAAGAGCTCTTCATCACCGGGAGGGAGCAGATGATCTACTTCCCCCGGGAGGAGCACGCGATCGTCAAGTACGACACCAACGAGATTCACTACGGCATCGCAATCCCGGCCGGCGAAGCCCGGTACGTCCTCGACCGCAACAAGGGCGGAATCTCCCTCGAGCGCGGCGCCACCATCTTCCTCCCGGATCCCCGGAACCAGGTGATCGTCCGCAGGATACTGGACTATAAGACCGTCTCCCTCCTCTACCCGGGGAACCACGTAGCGATCGAGCACAACGCTCAGCTCGCCGGCGTCGACGTCAGCACCTACATGTCGTCGTCGAGCGCGGTCGCGGAGGCCGCCGCGATGATGCTCATGGCCGTCCCCGGCACCGTCGGGGTTGGGGCCCTCGGGGCCGCGTATGCGGACCGGGGCGCCACTGGCCCCCAGGGCCCGCAAGGGTCGCTCGGCATCTCCAACGCCATCTCCGTCGGGGATTCACCGCTCGCCAGGGGACTCGGGAACTCTCCTGCCCGCGGGTTCTCCGGGGACGCCTTCCAGCGCAAGTCGCAGTATACGGAGCCGAGGACCATCACCCTTCCGACGAAGTTCGACGGGGCTGTCTCCTCGGACATCTGGCCGGGGTACGCCATGATGCTCGTCCGGAAGACCGGGGAGCGCCGCGTCTTCCAGGGGCCGGGGACCGTCCTGTTCGAGTACGACGAGCAGCCGCAGATCCTCACCCTCTCCCGCGGCAAGCCGAAGACGACCGACAACCTTCTCCGGACCGCGTTCCTCCTGACCAGGGCGAACAAGGTCTCCGACATCGTGGAGGTCGAGACGTCCGACTTCTGCAAGCTCAAGATCAAGGTCTCGTACCGCGTCAACTTCGAGGGCGATCCCGACAGATGGTTCTCGGTCGAGAACTACACGAAGTTCCTCACCGACCACATGCGGTCGAAGCTCCGGTCCTCCATCAAGCAGATCGGCGTGGAGAAGTTCTACGCCAACGCGGAGCCCACCGTCCGCGACGTAGTCCTCGGCAAGTCCGTGGACGCGGTCGACGGGAGGGCGCGGGCGCGGGCCGGGACCTCGTTCGAGGAGAACGGCATGCGGATATACGACGTCGAGGTCCTCGGCGTCGAGCTCGACAACAAGGACATCGCGACGGAGATCACGAACTCCCAGCGCGAGGTTATCAGGCACGCCCTCACGCTGGCGTCCTCGCGCAGGACTCTCGAGTTCTCGAAGGAGGCGGAGGACATCAAGCGGCAGACCGAGGCCGCGAAGCTCGAGACCGCCCGCGCGCTCCTGAAGATGGAGCAGGAGAAGCTCACGTCCCAGCTCGAGCTCGACCTCGCCCGCCTCGCCTCCAGCGCGAAGACCGCGCAGGAGCAGCACCAGTTGTCCCTGACAGCGGAGAGGTCGCGCGGCGAGGTGGAGGAGACGAAGCTCCGCATCGAGAGGGCCGAGACGGAGCAGGAGATCGCCATGGAGCAGGCCAGGCTCGACCAGCGCAAGGCCTGGCTCGAGGCGGAGGTCAAGGCCGTCGTCGACAAGGCGAAGGCCGTCGACCCGGCCCTCGTCGCCGCCCTGAGCTCGTTTGGCGAGCAGGCGATGATCGAGAAGGTCGCGGAGGCCATGTCGCCCCTTGCGATGATCAAGCAGGCCGGCGTGATGGACGTCCTCGGCGAGCTCCTCAAGGGGACCAAGCTCGGCGACCGCCTGCTGGTGTCGGCTCCGAAGAACGGATCCGCCCAGGCCGCACCTAGGTCCTGAGGATGCAGTCGTGAAGGTTCGCCTCGAGGACCTCGTGAAGCGCGAGGGAAAGCTGTCCAAGAGGCAGCTTTCCCTCGTCCGCTCATGGCTCGAAGCCGACTGGGAGGCTGCCGACGTCGACAGGAACGTCCTGAAGCTCATTCGCCGCCTCGTCGCGACGGCGTCCCATATCCCGGCCCGGTGAGGCCCTCCCGGCGCCAGGCCCCTTGTGGGCCGTACGGGCATGGACACAAAGAAAGTCGCAACGGGCCTCAAGATCTTCGGGGCCGTCCTCTTCGTCCTCTGCCTCGGAGGCCTCATATGGAGCCTGTTCAGGCCCGCGGTCACGCACGGACCTCCGGTCCCGGAGCCTGCACCGATGGGGTCGTCAAAGAAGACCGGCTGACGGTCTCGGCCGGAGCCTTCAAGCCCGGGGACGTCCTGGAGGTGGAAGGTCTCTTGGAGGGAGACGGGAAGTACGTCGTGACCGGCGTGGACTACGGCCTGAAGGGCTCGTCCATGGTCGTTTCCAAGATCCGCTTCTGCCCGGAGTGCGAGACTCCGTACTTCGGCCTCCATCCGGACGCCCCGTGCGCGCACGGGGCAGTGGAGAGGATCATGGAGTCGTGAGGTGCAGGCGCCAGTACCCGGGCGGCTGGGAGGGCCTCGTCGTTCCAGGAGGGAAGAGCTTCGGCCTGTGCGACCTCCCGCCGACCAAGTTCTTCGGCCTGAGCGACGGGACCGTGTACGCGGTTTGCGCCGCCCACGTTCATGACGTCGTCGGCATTCCGCGGTCGAAGCTCCCGGCCCTGCATCTCGCGGCGGACGAAGCCGAAGTCTTCTTCGTCATGGTTTCCTAGGTTGTTTATCCACTGACTAGTTCATGAGGAAGCCTGCTGACCTGAAGCGTGTTGCCGCGAGGATCGCGTCCGTCAGGACTGCCGGACAGGACCCGCTGGCCACGCTCGACGAGGTGTGCGGGATCCTGGAGGAGCTCATCAAGGACTTTCACAAGGTCGTCGACGAGCTCCCTGAGGGCGAGCCCCGGAAGGCCGACACGAAGAGCCGCCTGCAGGACCTCATCAGCGGGCTCGAAGTCCCCGTCTACAAGCCGCTCAAGCGTGTCACGGACCAGCTGAACAACAAGTATGACGTGAAGCCGAAGGCCGGGCACAAAGACGAAGGCGTCTGACCGGGTGTAAGCTCGCGGATGACCGACGCAGAGCTTGCAGACGTGCTGATCGAAAGGCTGAACTCGATCATCTCCGACCCAAAGGTCCGCGAGGACATTGGGAGGCTCATCGAGGAGCGTATCCTCGTCGGGGAGATGACGGCCGCTCATCCGTCTGTCCAGATCCAGCAGAACGCCGCGGGGGACGACGTGCTCGGTTTCCTCGGCCTCCTGAACGGCGTCGTCGGGACGATCTCGGACGGGAAGCGCAAGGGCTGGGGCTACGTCGCCGCCGTGTTCGACAGCTCCGGGCGCCTGCGGCGCTTCTGCCGGACAGACGCCGGGACGTAGAGTGGAGCTCGAGAAGACGTCGCTACAGGAGTGGATAGCCCTCCGCGCGGCCGCGGTCCGCGAGGCGTACTCCGCGTTTGACGTCCTCGTGGAGAAGGGCGTCGACGATGTCCCCGACCAGACCACCCCGACGCAGATAGCGTGCCCGTTCCACGGGGCCGACAGGAAGCCGTCCGCCAGGTACTACCCGAGATCGGGGAGCCGGCACGACTATGTCAGGTGCTACAAGTGCCGGGAGAACTGGGACTCGGTCGGCCTGTACGCGAAATTCCGCGGCGTCCGCTTTATGGACGCCCTGGCCGAGCTCGAGAGGAGGTTCAGGGTCCACGTCCCGCGGCGGCCCGAGGGGCCGGAGATAGTCGAGCCTGCGGACCGCGGGTCCGCGTACGTCAGCGACAAGTGGTCCGACGTCCTGCGCGTGCTCGCCATACTGGAGGCGAAGCTCCTGAGGATTAGGGACCGGTGCTCCATGTCCGACTACGTGAAGTTCTGCAGGCTCATGGACGCGGTCGCATGGGACTTCGACAAGGTCGGGAAGGCGACCCCCGAGATGGCGGCCGCGCTCAAGAAGGTGATGGACAGGATGGACGAGGCGGTCACGATGCCGGAGTTCGGCGAGGGGCCCGACGAGCCGGTAGCGTAGACGTATGAACATGGCCTTGGAGCACGAGACCGAGTGCGGCCTCCCCTGCGCCTCGTGCGGACGCGAAGGGTGGTCCTGTCCGTACATAGGCATAGCCTGCGGGCTTCCTCGCGAGGAGCACCGGTGCGACCGGTGCGATCCGGGATCCTGCGGCGAGTGCGGGTCCAGGGCCGGGCACTTCTTCGCCTGCCCGAGGAAGGCCTTTTGATAGCGGTCGTTGACTACGAGATCTCGCTGTCGAGCGGCGGAAGGGTCGTCCTGGTCGAGCTGGATCCCGGGAGGATTCCGGAGCTCCTGGATCCGGACGTCGTCGAAGCCTGCCGTGGGATTCTCGAGAGGTGCACGTTCGCCGCAAGAGAGGCGCTTGAACAGGCGAAGAGGGGGTACGACAAGGAACTTCTCCGCCTGCTTCGGGCGCCGGACGGGGGGCTCCTGAGAGCGTCGTCCCCGGTGTGCAGGCTGATAGACGACTGCGCGATGGCCGTCCCGTCCGCATGCACTCTCCGGAACCTCAGGA
>Ga0315275_10004995_pt1 | contig 12484 bp, 9 predicted proteins | sample YL17G03_0_MG_FD_205557 | JGI IMG/M metagenome (GOLD analysis project Ga0315275, IMG submission 205557) | Sediment microbial communities from Yellowstone Lake, YNP, Wyoming, USA - YL17G03_0 | ecosystem: Environmental > Aquatic > Freshwater > Lake > Sediment | place: USA: Wyoming | collected... | reverse complement strand
CGCAGCCGCTACTGGAGAACCTGGCGCCCTTCCCGGCGCACTTCGAGCAGTTCCAGCCCGAGAACATGCGGTTCGTCGAGAAGCACGGCTTCGATCTCAAGTGCAACGTGAAAGTGCTGCTCGATGCGTTCCTCGAGGTGTATCACCTGAAGTCGATCCACCAGGGCACGGTCGATCGATTTCTCGACCATCGCGGCATGACGACGGCGCTCTACCGCAACGGCCATTCCCTGATGGTGACGCCGAATCGCCGCCCGGACTGGGTGGACCCGGGCACCAAGGGCATGCCGCGAGTCGAAGCGGCGACCGTGATTTCCGCGAAGAACAATCCGTCGTGGAACTTCTATCCCAATCTCGTGGTGCCGATCGATCCGTCCGGCTGCCCGTTCCTGCTGTTCTGGCCGACCGGCGACACCACGATGCGCATCGAGTGCCATTGGTTCGCGCCGGACTGGGGCAGCGGCGAGATACATCCGCTGTGGCCCACGCGCATCCAGAATTTCGATCGCATCATGGCAGAAGACCTGCAGTTCGCCGAGCAGATCCAGAAATCGGTCGAGTCCCCGGGCTTCCGCGGCATGACGCTCAATTACCAGGAGCGCCGCATCTACCACTGGCACGAGGAACTCGACAGGCGCATCGACCGTGCCGGCATCACGATTGCCGACGAACTGCGCGTGATTCCACTGCTCGAGCCGTATTACGAGAAGTGATCCGGGAATGACTGCACGCACCGGCATCCGCAGCTTCGGCGCCTATCTGCCGCGCCTGCGCCTCGAGCGCACTGCGATCGCGGCGGCGACGGGCTGGGCGACGGGCACCCGTGGCAACAAGGCCCGTGGCGTGCGCAGTTGCTGTAACTGGGACGAGGACAGCCTGACCATGGCCGTTGAAGCGTCCCGCGCCTGCCTCGTGGGCAGCGACCGCAGCGGCGTGACCTGGCTCGCCTTCGCATCGACCACGCATCCTTTTGCGGATCGCTCGAATGCCGGCGTCGTCGCGACCGCCCTCAGTCTTCCGGAAGCGCTGCGCGCAGCCGACGTCTCGGGCACGCTTCGCGCCGGCACGGGTGCCCTGCTGCAGGCCTTCGTCCAGGTTCGCACCACGGCCGGCGATGCCCTGGTCGTGGCCGCAGAGCGGCGCATCGCCAAGCCCGCGAGCGAGCAGGAAATGTCCTTTGGTCACGGCGCTGCGGCGATCCGCGTGGGGACGGGCGACGACATCGTTGCCGAACTGCTCGGCTCGGCGTCGCTGCAGGACGACTTCGTCGACCACTATCGCGCCAGCGACTCCACGTTCGATTACGCGCTCGAAGAGCGCTGGGTCCGTGACGAGGGTTATCTCAAGATCGTTCCGCGCGCGATTGCCGCGGCACTCGCCGATGCCGGTGTCGCCGCGTCGGCGGTCAAGCATCTCGTCATTCAGGGGCCCGGCCGGTTCGCGGCTGCGATCGCGAAGGCCGCAGGCATTGCCGCGGACTCGCTGCAGGACGATCTGCACCTGGTTTGCGGCGACACGGGAACAGCCCATCCTCTGCTGATGCTCGGCGCGGTGCTCGAAAGGGCGGCGGCCGGCGACGTGATCCTGCTCGCCAGCTTCGGCCAGGGCAGCGATGCCATCGTGCTGCGAGCGACGGGCCGTACGCCCTCCTCCGGCCGCGGCTTGCAGGGCGCGCTCGCCGAAGGGGCGCCGGACCGCGAGTACCTTCGCTTCCTGTCGAACTGCGGCGTCGTGGACATCGACTGGGGCATGCGTGCCGAGCGTGACAATCGCACTGCGCACACGGTCGCATGGCGCAAGCATCGTGACGTGACGGGTTTCATCGGCGGCAAGTGCAGCCAGTGCGGCACGGTGCAGTTCCCGAAATCGCGTGCCTGCGTGAACCCGGAATGCCGCGCGTTCGACACGCAGGTGGAACATCCGCTCGCCGAATCCGGCGGCCGCGTGAAGACATTCACCGAGGACTGGCTCGCCGTGACGCGCAGCCCGCCGCACGTCTACGGCAACGTGGCCCTCGACGCAGGCGCCAACCTGTTCGCTGAGTTCGCCGACACGCCGCCGGGCGCACTTGCCATTGGCACGCCCGTGCGCTTCGTCTTCCGCATCAAGGATGTGGACCGGGTGCGCGACTTCCATCGTTACTTCTGGAAAGCCGCGCCGGTGAGGACCTGACCATGGCGACCGGCATCCGCGACAAGGTGGCCATCGTCGGCATGGGGTGCTCGCGCTTCGGCGAGCGCTGGGACAGCGGCGCCGACGACCTCATGGTCGAAGCGTTCAAGGAAGCGGTCGCGGACGCCGGCGTGGAGCGTGATCGCATCGACGCTGCGTGGCTCGGCGTCTTCTACCAGGAGCAGAGCACCTCGAAATCGGGCCTGCCGCTTGCCATGGCCCTGCGGCTGCCGAACACGCCGGTCACGCGCGTCGAGAACCTGTGCGCCACGGGGACCGAAGCGTTACGCGGCGCAGCCTATGCCGTGGCCGCCGGCGCGGTGGACATCGCGCTCGCCATGGGCGTCGAGAAACTGAAGGACACCGGATTCAGCGGCTTGCCCGAACGCACCAGGGGCACGTTCGACGATCTCTGGCACCCGGGCTTCACACCGCCCGGCGCGTTTGCACAGCTCGGCGCCGCTTACGCGGCACGCCACGGCTTCGCGATGGACGTGGTGAAGCGTGCGATGGCCCACATCTCGTGGAAGAGCCACGAAAATGCCGCATCCAACCCACGCGCGCACTTGCGCAACCGCATCACCATCGAGCAGGCGCTCACCGCGCCGATGATCTCCTACCCGCTCGGCACCTACGACTGCTGTGGCGTGAGCGACGGCGCGGCGTGCGCGATCGTCACCACGCCCGAGATCGCCGCCACGCTCGGCAAGCGCGATATGGTGACGATCAAGGCGCTCGCGCTCGCGCCTTCAAACGGTGTCGAGATGGGTCACGCCAGCTGGGACGGCAGCTACACCCTGACCTCACGCCTGGCCGCCCAGCGCGCTTATTGCGAGGCCGGGATCACTGACCCGGCAGCGCAGATCGACCTGATGGAGGTTCACGACTGCTTCTCGATCACCGAACTCGTGCTCATGGAGGACCTCGGGTTCTCCGCACCGGGACGGGCCGTGCACGACGTGCTCGACGGCCGCTACGACCGCGACGGGGCGGTGCCCTGCCAGACGGACGGCGGACTCAAGTGTTTCGGCCATCCGGTGGGGGCCTCGGGCCTGCGCATGGTCTACGAGATCTATACGCAATTGCTGGGACGGGCCGGCGAGCGCCAGTTGCAGGCGCCCACGCTCGGGCTCACGCACAATCTGGGCGGAATTCCGAATCGCAATGTGGCGAGCGTTTCCGTCCTGGGCCTGCGCAAGTTGTAATCATGAAACATCGTGATCGCCATTAACATCGTGGCGACCGTATGGCGCGGCGTGCCGCAGGTCGCGCGCAACTGCGCGGCGGCGAGCCCGACAATTTTCGTGTCTACTGACACGCCCTGAGCCCACCCGAAGGGAGAACCCGCATGTCCGAAACGCTGTTCACGCGCACACCACGCGACAAGTTACCCGAAAAATTCCACCTCGCCTGGGACACGCTCAACCAGCTCACGGCCGAGCCGGCGTTCGTCGAGGTCTTTGCCTCGAATCCGGACATGCTCGAATTCGTGATGAACCAGTTCTACATGGGAATTTTCTTCGGCGGCAAGGTGGACCAGCGCTACAAGCAGCTGGTGCGGCTGAAACTCTCGCTCCTTCACGGCTGCCGCACCTGCAACAAGCAGAACGTGCCCGGCGCGCTGGCGGCGGGCATCACGCAGGCGCAGGTCGACGCAATGGAGGAATTCGAGCACGGCCCGTTCACCGACGCCGAGAAGGCCGTGATCGCGTACGCCGACGAAGTCGCGCTCACCAATGCCGAGGGCCGCGTGACCCCAACCCTGTTTCAGCGCCTGCGCGCTCATTTCTCCGAGGCAGACATCCTCGAACTCGGCGTCACCATGGCCATCATCTCCGGCATGGCCAAGCTGTCGTTCGTGCTCGACCTCGTCGAGAAGGAGACCTACTGCCCCTTCGCCGCGACCGCGGCAGCGTAACGGCAGAGCCCGCAGGCCAGCAGAAGCGCATGAGTCAGCGCACCTATCCGGTCACGATGCCCAAGTGGGGCATCGAGATGCAGGAAGGCACCATCACCCAGTGGCATGCCACCCCGGGGCAGCCCGTCGCCAAGGGAGATGCCCTGCTCGACGTCGAGACGGAGAAAATCGTCAACTCGGTCGAGGCGCCCGTCGCAGGCACCCTGCGACGGATCCTGGCCGACACCGGCGCCACCGCAGCGGTCGGCGCGTTGATCGCCGTGTTTGCAGCACCCGATGTGGCCGAGTCCGAAGTGGACGCCTTCATCGCGGGCTTCCGACCTGCCGACACGACTTTCGAGCCGGATGCCGCAACGACCGGCAGCGCTGCGCCTGCGGCGGTCGCGCCAGTTCCAGCCGCCGCCCCGGCGCCGACCGAAGGCAAAGGCGAGACACGGGTGAGCCCGATCGCGCGCCGATTGGCCGAGCGGCTCGGCGTGGACGTCACCAGGATCAAGGGCACCGGCAGTCACGGCCGTGTCTCGAAGGAAGATGTCGAGGCCTATGCGGCAGCGATGCAGGGCGGCCCCGCCGCCACGACGTCGGCCGCTGCGGGGACTGCCCCTGTGCGCGAAAAAATGACCTCAATGCGGGCGACCATTGCCCGGCGTCTGCTCGAATCGAAGCTGTCGATTCCACACTACCGGCTGGCGGTGGATGTGGAGCTCACAGCCCTGCTCGGGCGGCGCGCCCAGTTGAACGCGGGCGGCGGCAACAAGATCTCGGTCAACGACCTGCTGGTCCGCGCGTGTGCGCTGGCCCTCGTGAAACACAGCAGCGTGAATGCGCAACTGCACGGTGACGAGGTGGTCAAGTTCCCGCACGCCGACATCTGCATCGCCGTGGCCTCCGACAACGGGCTTGTGACCCCCGTCGTCCGCGCAGCCGACACCAAGAGCACGGCGCAGATCGCCACGGAGGTCGCCGATCTTGCCGAGCGTGCACGGAACGGCCGCCTCACCCGCGACGAGATCACCGGCGGCACGTTCACGATCTCGAACCTCGGCATGTTCGGCGTGGACCGCTTCGATGCGATCATCAATCCGCCGCAGGTTGCGATCCTCGCGGTTGGGGCGGGCTCAGATCGCGTCGTTGCACGAAATGGGCAATCGACCGTGGCCCAGGTAGCGACACTGACGCTTTCGTGCGATCACCGCGTCGTCGATGGTGCGGCGGGTGCGCAGTTCCTCGCCACGCTGCGCGGACTCGTCGAGCGCCCGGACACGCTGTAGACCGAGCCGTCCGTGCCTCGCTTCCTGAATCCACGTTCTCAGCCGCAAAAGAAAAGGCCGGCTTGCGCCGGCCTCTCCAACAGCGAACTGGGATCGCTGATCACCAACCGAAGTTCATACCCACCTGCACGCCGTAGTTGCGCGGTGCGCCGAACTGCGAGTGCGTCCAGAGGTTGCTGACGACCTGCGAGGCTACGCGATAGCGCTCGTCCGTGAGGTTGTTGCCGAAGAGCCGCACGAAATAGCGGTCGTCGCTGCCAGTGTAGGTCACGCTCGCATCCATGAGCGTCTTCTCATCGAGGTAGGAGTCGAACTCGGCGCCGAGCCCTTTCGAGCGGTCTGCATAGTAGAAGATCGTCTTGTCCTCGTAGGACACGACGAGGCTATAGTCCATGCGGCCGCCGAACGCCTCGTGCGAGTAGAGGCCATTGATGCCCCACTTCCACTCGGGCGTGCGGGTGAGCGTGAGGCCGCTCAGGTCGAGGTCGTCGACGCCGTCGCCGTTCGTGTCGGTCGTGAACTTGTCGTACTTGGCATCGTTGTAGGAGACGTTGGCCCGGATGACGAAGCCATCGGTCACGAGCGCCGTGCCCTCGAGCTCGATGCCCTTCACGCTCACGTCCGCCGCGTTGAAGAACGCAGTGGCCTGGAACGGATCGCCCGCCTGCCCGCCCGGACAGGTGATCGGTCCGCCTGCGCGCGGGATGCAGGTCGAGCTCACCACCGAGCGCTGCGCGTCGGTGTAATCCACCATGAACGCCGCTGCGTTGACACGCAGCCGATTGTCCAGGAACGTCGACTTGAAGCCGAGCTCGAACGAATCGGCGAACTCGGGGTCGTAGGCCTTGAGCAGCGCCGGGACGAAGAAGGTCTGCGTGCCCGTCTGGTCGTTGTAGCCGCCGCTCTTGAAGCCGCGGTCGTAACGCAAGTACGCGCCGAGGTCGTCGGTGAACTGGTAGGCGATGCGTGCGCTGTAGGTCGGCTCGGACCAGTCCTCCTTCTCCTTGCAGATGCCCGTGAGCGTGCCGGACACGGCCGGGTTGTCTCGGCACGCGCCGTTGCCCGCCCAGTCCGAGCGGCCGAAGTTGGCGAGGTCGAGCGGCTCGCCGAAGTCCTGCCAGGTCGCATTCGGGTCGCCGGTGATCTGGGCCACCGTGCCCTGCGGGCGGCCCGTCCACTTGCGCTCCTCGTAGGTCCAGCGGGCGCCGGCACCGAACTGCAGCTGGTCGGTCGCCTGCCACGTCACGTCGCCGAAGCCCGCGTAGGACATCGCATCCTGTGCGTTGCAGAGGACTTGCGGCGTCTCGTTGGCGCCCGGCACGCCGAAGAACTCGTTGATGCCGAGCATCTGCGCGACGCAGAACGTGGCGTCGTTCTGCTGAAAGAAGCCGCCGACGACCCAGTCCCACGCCCCTTCATTGTTGCCCGCAAGGCGGAGTTCGAACTGGGTGGTCTCGCGGTCATCGTCGCGCGAGGCGTCGAACAGCGAGATCTCGTCGCCGTTCGCCTTGACCGGCACCGCGCCCGTGTAGGTGTTCGGCAGGCGCGAGTTCTGCTCTCGATAGCCCGCCACGGCGTGCAGCGTGGCGAAATCGAGGTTCCAGTCGAGGTTGGCGTAGAAGCCGTCGACGTCGATCTTCTGGCCGCGTTTCGTGGCCATGAAGCCGTCGTTGCGGCTGGTCGTCGCCATGTTGTCGATCGGGTCGCCGTTCGGCTGGGTCACGCCGATCGAGTTCCAGATGAAATTGCAGCCGCCCGCCGCGGGATTGCCGAACGGAATGCAGCCCGGCTCCTTCGGCGTGTCGTTGAACGATGGCACCGCATCGGAGCGGTCGCGCACGAACTCGTACTGCATCAGCAGGCTCAGGTCGTCGCTCGGCTGCCAGAGGCCCTTGAGGCGGCCGTTCATCGAGTCGTCGCCGCCGACGGTCTTACCGTTGCCCTTGCCCTGCAGTCCGTTCACCTCGGGCAGGAACCCGATCGTAGGGCCATAGGTGGCGCCGTTCTTGTAGTAGCCATCGGACTTGTTGTAGCTCACCGCGCCGCGCACGGCGAACGTGTCGCCGATCGGCACGTTGACCGCGCCCTGCAGCTGGTAACGGTCGAAGCTGCCGTACATTGCGCGCACCTCGGCGGCCGACTCGCCGAGCAGCGGCTTCTTGGTGGTGACGTTGACCAGACCGCCGGTGGTGTTCTTGCCGAACAACGTGCCCTGCGGACCGCGCAGGACTTCGACGCGCTCGATGTCGAAAGTGTCGAGCAGCTGCGTCTGCACGCTCGGGGTCACGAAGTCATCGATGTTCACCGCGACCGGCGAGTCCAGGTACACGATGATGTCGCTCAGGCCGACGCCGCGGATGGCGAACGAAGCGGCGTTGAACGCCGTGATTCGCGACGCCGAGAAGTTCGGCACGTCGGCCGCAATGCCGCTCAAGTCCTTGCCGACCATGCGATTGAGATCCTCGTTGCTGAACGCGGTGACCGCGATCGGCGTCCTCTGCAGGTCTGTCTCGCCGTGGCGGGTGGCGGTCACCATCACTTCCTCGAGACCGCTGGCGTCTGCGGCGTAAACCATTGCCGGCGCGAGACCCGCGGCACTGGCGAGCACGGCGGAAACAATGCGCGCAATCGGCGTTCGACGGGAGCGATTCAACTTCATGTCTTTAACCCCTGGTATTGAAGGCGGCCGGAAACCATATCTGAGAGGTTCCGGGACCATCTCCCGGCTCCGTAAGAATCATCGGCTGGGCGATTTGTAATGCAAGCCGGAAAAAAAAGCAAGCATGACTGTTTTTCCTTTCCGCAACGCAAGAAGATACCCATCGCGATTGGTGAAAGGGCGCAAAAAGCTGCGCCATTCCTTCGCGACGAGATTTCCTGTCGCGTCCCAGCAACAACCTCGCCGAGTCCCATTCGGGCACCCGGAATAAAACAGTCATGCCTGTTTCTTTTCAGGTCCGCTTTGCTATATTCGACCGACGTCCCTCGCGGCGCCTTGGCAACCAGGAGAATTCTCTATGGCGGCGAATCTCAAGCCTCAGTGGCCGATGACCCTGAACGCCCCTCGCGGCTCGCTCGAGGCCAAGCAACCCGACGTCGACAACGGCATCACGCCGCCCGACCCCTCGCGCTACTACTCGCGCGAGTTCATGGAGAAGGAATGGCAGCACCTCTGGCCGCGGGTCTGGCTGCTGGCCGGCGTCACCTCCGACATACCCGAGGCCGGCGACTACACGGTCTTCAATCACGGCCATGAAAGCTTCGTGGTCGTGCGACAGGAGGACGGCGGCATCCGCGCGTTCTTCAACGCCTGCCCGCACCGCGCCAACCCCATCGCGCTCAACGAGCGTGGCAGCGTCGCCAAGTTCACCTGCGCGTTCCACGCCTGGCGCTTCTGCATCGACGGCAAGCTCGATCGCATCACCGACGAGGAATCGTTCAACCCCAGGATGGTCGCGCACCGCCCGGGCCTGACCGAGGTGCGCTGCGACGCCATCGGCGGCCTGATCTTCATCAACATCGACGGCAAGGCGCCGCCGCTCAGCGAGTGGATCGGCCTGCCCCCCGGCTACATCGAGAATTACCAGATCGATAAGATGCACGTCGTGCGCCACGTGCGCACCGAGTGGTACGCGAACTGGAAGACGGGCGTGGATGCGTTCTACGAGACCTATCACCTGCCCCACATCCACCCGCAGACGCAGGGCGTGATGGAGGACTTCTCGCAGTACGACTGCTACCCGAACGGCTTTACCCGCATGATCGTGCCGATCTGCACGGCCAGTCACCGCATGCTCGACCGCGACCAGATCAACGACGGCCTGAAGTACATGATGATGGAAGCCGGCATGAACCCGGTCGAGTTCAAGGGCACGGGGCTCGAGGTTCGCGAGGCGGTGCAGAAAGCGAAGCGCGCGCGCGCCAAACGGCTCGGGCTCGATCACTACGAGAAGTTCACCGACGGCCAGCTGAGCGACAGCTGGGCAACCGGTTACTTCCCGAACGTCCAGATCGGCATGCACCCGGAGGGCGTGTTCATCATGCGCTTCCAGCCGCACCCCACGGACCCGGAGCGCTTCTTCTACGACAACATGACGCTGGTCCGGCCCGTGGACGACCCCGCCTACTTCGTGCCGGGCTGGATGGGCCTGCCGAAAGACACGGACGTTTCGGGCGCAACCCGACCGAACATCGAGAGCTACCCGGCCGGGGTACGCGCCGATCTCGGCGACGTCCTGAACCAGGATGTCGACCTGGTCGAGGCCGTGCAGCGCGGGCAGAAGTCGCGTGGCTTCCGCGGTGCGCTCTGGGGCGACCAGGAACAGCGCATCCGCCACTACCACCGCGAGATCGACCGCTACCTCAACGGCGAGAAGTGAGCGCGGGCCGGCGTCCCGGCCGCAGTTCGACGCAGTTGCCCACGTAGGCAGGGACGTCTTGGCGATGGTGAGTCGCGAGGACGACCTGCGCGCCGCCGCGCACGGCCGCGTCCACCAGGGCGCGCACCCGGGCGCTGACATCCGCATCGAGTCCGTCGAACGGTTCATCCAGCAGCAGCAGGCGCCGTGGCAGCACCAGCGCGCGCGCAAAGAGCGCGAGGCGCAACTGGCCGTAGGAGAGTTGCCTCGCGTGGCGGTCCGCAAGTTCGAGCAATCCGACGTGCCTCAGCACATGCCGCGCGCGGGTTCGCTCTGCGCGCGTCTGCGACGCGTCGAGTCCGATGCTCGAGTGCATGCCCGAGAGCGCGATCTCCTCCACCGTGCATGCGGTTGCAGCATAGGCCGCCTGCAGCTCGGGAGACACGAGCCCCACCAGGCGTTTCCATTCGCCGACGGCGGCACCGCGCGGCACCGCCAACCGCTCGATGCACCCGCCGAGCGCCGGACAGAGATCGCCGTACAGGAGGGCCAGCAACGTGGACTTGCCCGAGCCGTTCGGCCCGGTGATGCACCAGTGCTGCCCGTTGCGAATCGTCCAGTCGAAACGCGCAATCACGCGGCGATAGTCGCGATAGACGGTGACGTCGGTGAGGCGGACGAGATCATCGCCTGGAGTCGCATCCTGCCGCGCAACGGATGAAGGCCGCGCACGCGGCGGCGCGCTGACGGAAACCGGGAACAGTTCGCCACGCACGTCTGCGATCGGACCTGCCACGGTGATCGCCCCGCCATCGAGCCGCGCCGCATGCGTCACGCCCTGCGGAATGTCGGTGCGCCGGTGGCTGCTCAGCACCCATGCCGTCTGCGGCCCGGTGGCGCGACGCAATGCCCGCAGGAAAGCGCGACGCGATGCGGCGTCGAGGCCGTTCAATGCCTCGTCGAGCAGCAGCACGTCGGGACGGCGCACCAATGCTCGCGCCAGCAGTACGCGGCGGCGCTGGCCATAGGACAAGGTGAGGAACCGCCGCTGCGCAAAGCCAGCGAGCCCCACGCCGGCCAGCGACAAGAGCACCGCACGCCGCTGCCGCGCATGCGGCCGCTCGAGCGGGAGGTCCGTATCGTTGAGGCCGGTCGCGACGACCTCAAACACCGGAAGATTCCATTCGTAGCGCTCGTAGCGATCCTGCCGCTCGGGCCCGAGATACGCGATCCGATCCCGTGCCACGGCTGGCTGTTCGTGCCGCTCCCGCCCCAACGCATAGCTGCGCCGTTCACGCCCGGTGGGCGTCGGCCAGAGGTCGCCGCGCAGCAGCTTGAGCAGCACGGTCTTGCCGGCCCCGTTCGCACCGGTCAGCAACCAGCGCTCGCCCGAACGGAGTTCGAACGACACGTCCTTGACCGCCCAGTGCCGTCCGTAGCGGACGCTCACCGTATCGAGCTGGATGCTCCTGAGGCGCGGGCCGCGCCGGCCTGCCGATCCGCTCACTCGCCGAGCCAGGTCCAGGTCTCGCCACTGCGGGCGGCGCGTCCGTCCTCTTCGAGCTTGATCGCGTGTGCCAGCAGCGAAAACCTCGCCAATTCGTGCAGGGCCCGCGGCGTGTCCTCGTAGACCTCGGCCAGCACGTCGTCAAGCGTGGCCGCGCCGCGCTGGCTGAGCGCTGTCACCAGCTTGGCCTCGCGCTTCAACCGGTGCGCGATTACGCGCTCGATGTCAGCCGGCGCATTGGGAATAACGGCGCCGTGTCCCGGCGCCAGCGACACGATCGGCATGGCCAGCAAGCGGCGCAGCGATTCCAGATACAGTCGCATCGAACCATCGGGAGGCAGGATCACCACGGTGGAGCCGCTCATCAGGTGATCGCCCGTAAAAAGCATCCCCGTCTCTTCGAGCAGGAAACAGATGTGATTGGATGCATGCCCCGGCGTATGCAGGGCGCGCAAGGTTGCCCCCGCGACGGCGATCCGCTCGTCGTGGTCAAGGCCCTGATCGGGCGCGTACGTCCCGTCCTGGTAGTCGTCGTCCGGCGCAGGCCGGCCGCGCACGATGGCGCCGGTCAGCGCCTGCAGCGGTGCGGCACCCGGCGAGTGATCGCTGTGCGAGTGGGTACAGAGGATCTGCTCGATCCGGTCTCCCCCCAGGGCGACGATGGTTTCGAGGTGCGCCGGATCGTCGGGACCAGGGTCGATGACGACGCGGGTTTCGGAACCGATCACGTACGTGTTAGTGCCGGGCCCGGTGAGCGCACTCGGGTTCGACGCCACGATGCGCCAGACGTTCGGCGCGATGAGATCGACGCCGCCCGTGAGTGCCGGAGCGCTGGGATCGACCTCAATCAAGTTCCGCCTCCCAGGTTGCCGGCAGCTTGAATGCGACGCCGCCTTTGACGACGAGCAGGTCGCCGAAACGCCCCGGCGCGAACCCCGGGGCAAGAGGCACCCGGCGCAGCCCGCGCATAGCAAAGCCTGAAAACATGGTGGCGCGGCCGGAGGGATTCGAACCCCCGACCCTCAGGTTCGAAGCCTGATGCTCTATCCAACTGAGCTACGGCCGCGCGGGACGCCGGGCGATTCTACCGTCACTTCATCGTCGGCATGACGAATTGCGCGCGCTCGCGATGGGAGGTCGGCCAGCGCGAGGTGACCGTCTTCATGCGCGTGTAGAAGCGCACGCCATCCGGACCGTGCACGTGCAGCGGGCCGAACAGCGAGCGCTTCCAGCCGCCGAACGAGTGGAACGCCATCGG
>Ga0315275_10004994_pt1 | contig 12487 bp, 6 predicted proteins | sample YL17G03_0_MG_FD_205557 | JGI IMG/M metagenome (GOLD analysis project Ga0315275, IMG submission 205557) | Sediment microbial communities from Yellowstone Lake, YNP, Wyoming, USA - YL17G03_0 | ecosystem: Environmental > Aquatic > Freshwater > Lake > Sediment | place: USA: Wyoming | collected... | reverse complement strand
TACCCCCATCCTTGAGAACCGTTCGCTGCATGTATCCCTGATATCCCTGTAATGCGGATCTTCGTTAATGTCATAGATGGTGACAAGTTTCTTGTTTTTTGTGAGCACATCGATAAATGGGTCATCGTATTGTATGCATTCATTCTCATTGGGTTTTACACCTTCAGTCTCATCGCCGATGAATAGTGTCTGGCACTCTTTTTTCTGCGGATTCAAAATAAGAACACCAGCCTTATCGATAAACATCTCAAGCCTCACGGTATTTATGAGCTTCCGTATAACCTCATCGAGATCAAGCATGGACGTCAAAGCGTTGCTGACTTTTGTGACTGTTTCCTTGTAGCTAAACTTTTTCCGGTAAAAGAGTTTGTCAACAGCGGTTTGAACAGTTTTGTTCAGCGGGTTAAAGAGGAAAACGACCAGAACGGCAAAAAGGACTGGATAGATTTTTTCCGCGTGTTCACCAAAAACCGGCTGGAAGGTTGCTCTCACTCCCACCTGCAATGAGAAATACGTCAGGCCGACGACGGCTGTCATAATACCATAGCCAACCGCCCTCTTGATGTAGACATCTACGTCAAAAAGGTTGTGCTTTCCTATGGCATAGGCTATGGATGCCGGGAAAAAAATAAGTGGAACGGCCAGAAAGTTGTTCTGGATTATCAATTCCCTGGAGATTCCACCTAAAAAAGAGAAAAGCATACCGATTGCCGGCAAGGGAAAAGCGAGCGCAGCACCAAAGAGTACCACCTTTGCTCTAAGTCGGGCAAGATCAGTCGAGCCTCTAAAATAGGCATGTATTGCAGAAGCTAACATCGCAAGTGCGCCTATTACCACATAAACAGGGACTAATTTATAAACCTGAACAAAGAGAGGTTCTGGATACAGGTATTGAATAAGTCCGGCAAGAATTGCCGAAATAACATAAGGGATAACTTGCACGTATGGGTTTTTTCGAATAATTTTCTGTTCTTCAGGAAAAAGCAGGCTGAGATGAAGGAAAGCAGCCGGGAAAAAAGCACTCACGACAAAATAAGGTCTTATAAATCCCCAGTGAGTGGCTCCTATATCAAAGGTAATGATGGTGTATATGCTCAGAAAGAAGCAGCTCAGGAAAAAAGACCAGCTGACCTTTGTATCCGGTTTCATGATAAAAACCGTTAACCCAACCAGAAAATAAATAATGCCGGACAAAAACATGATCCCAAAAGTCATAAAGAGATCGGATACGGTAAAGATCATTGTTGGAATTGCTACCTGAATGACGCTCCCTCTTTTCTCAACAGAATATGTTACGGAATCTCCTATACTCTTGCTGTTGAATATTTCTTCCAGATCCTTTGATGAGTGAATGGGTTTCCCATCAGCGCCCAGTATCTTGTCAGGAAATTTCAGGCCAGCCCGTGTCCCTGTCCAGTGATATTGCCCCGTACCGGAGACTACCATGCGTTCGTTAAAAAAGAACCCTGCGAAGTGCTTTCCTACCCACGTATACGCGCCAAACAGGGAAATCGAGGCTGAAATCAAAACCGTCAGGATTAACACAACAAGAATTGCCCTGTTGAGCAATTCTTTTTTTGAGAGATCACGGAACAGTTTCAGCCTTGCTGTTTTATGCATGTTTAAGAACCGATGGATTTCTTCATTCTTGTTCTTGATCTTTTAAAAGCGAAAATGATGAGTGTTATCATAATAGCAAAATTCAGATAAACGAAAACATCTCCATATCGGGTATAGAAAGTTTTTGTTTGACCGACAGGGACAGGCATCGTCAAATAACCCGTTGTAAAGGTAATCTTACCAAGGTTGTCCTTGACCATGCCGGTAATACGCCCGCACGGGTCAATAAAACAAGAAATACCCGTATTCGCTGAACGTGCGACAGAGACATGATTCTCGACTGCTCGGAAGACGCTCATTGATAGAAACTGATACGGTGCTGCTGTATCCCCAAACCATGCTTCGTTCGTGATATTGACCATAAAATGAGCCCCTTTTTCTACAAATCGTCGGAAAAGTGATGGAAAAATATTTTCCCAGCATATGAGAACACCGAAAGATTCTCCCTCGATATGAAAGAGTGTTTCTTCTTTGCCGGGTATTAACTTGTCTGTTATTAACTCAAAGCGCTCCGGCCACGGCAAGCTTCCCTTATACGGCAGGTACTCCGCAAAAGGAAGAAGCTGGATCTTGTCGTACCTGTTCACCATACCCCCCTCAGGGGATAATAGAAAGGCACTGTTAAAAAGATGTTTGCTACGAAATTCTCTCGAACCGAATTTTGGGCGCTGACCGGTCCCGATGAGCAAATAGGTTTTCAACTCCTTCGCAAGCAAAGGAATCGTCTGCAATAAAAATACATTCTTTGTGAAAGCCTCCGGAATAGACGATTCCGGCCAGACAATCAATGACGTGCTGCTTTTTGCTGAAGCCTCTTTTGAGAGCATTATATGCGTTTCAAGGTTCTGCCGCATGAAATCCGGATCCCATTTTATCTGCTGGGGGATGTTTCCCTGAACGACTGTGACATTGATGAATTTTGCCTCTTCCTTTTGAGACAGGCTCCGGTAGCCATAGAGGAATGACCCGCACATCAATAAAATACCGACAAGGCTTATAATTTTTGTGCAGCACGGGAATGGTACGTCGGCATGCTCGCTTTTATTCCTCCTGAAAAGGTAAAAAGCAAACTCACTGAGGATGGCACTGACCATGACAATTAAAAAAGATACGCCGTAGGTGCCGGTTAATGAAGCAATCTGTATGATCGGGAGGTTAAGATACTGCGAATGGCCGAGGATCGCCCATGGCAGCGCCATGAATCCCGCATTCGAGCGAAGATATTCCAGTGACACCCACAGAACCGGAGCGGTAAGAACAGGCGTCAACTGTGTTTTTTTGGTAATGAAGTTAAGCAGCAGACCGAATATGCCGAAATACGATCCCAGATAGATCCCTAAAATAAGAAAGTCCAGGAAACTGAACCCCTTTACGGTATTGATCCAGTAGAAGACGCCCATGAAGAAGACTATTCCCGTCAGGAAAGAGAGGCCAAACGATAATGTGAGAGGTTTTCCCCTCAAACTCAGAAACAACGGTACGAGGGAAAACCATGCGAGGAATTCAAGATCGAATGCCGGGAAGGAGAGGACAAGAAGAAGAGATGAACACACTGCGAGAATGATTTCTTTCATAACAGTCACATAGTGATGATAATATATCAACCAAGGTCGTTTCTATAAAAAAGAAGGTACATCTCCACCCATAAAGTAAGAGAGATGTACCTTCATCTCAAACGCTTGAATCGTCGAGACTTACTTCACAACCCAGTACAGAAGAACAACGTTAGCGGTCATATGCATGCCATCTACTGATCTCTGAATATCAAAGGCATCAGAAATCTCCATCGCTTCCCCGCCTTCTCTCGAATAGCACTGTCTGGGTGTTTGGGGGTTAACCTTATTTTCCGGTATAATCCAACCGATAAGGTCAATGGCTTGTACATCCTTAAAATTATACTTTTTATCCCCGGACGTGTCATTAATGTAGGCGCCCAGCGGATTGCTGAGCGTATGTTTTATATTGGCTGAGCATTTCATTCCACCCGTATAACAATCAGCACAGCACCCTTCTATTCTGACCGTAAACGTTATCCATGCTGTTTCATTTTCATTAATGGCTATATCCAATATATCCAATGTGAGCTTGCCAACAATGGCCGGCCCTGACTTTACCGAACCTGCTGGGGGCTCTCCCCAGTTCGCATAAACATTCGATGTTATTCCTATCATGAGGAGTAACACCAACCCCATTAATGCAATAATGCTTTTCCGTTTCATCATCTTTTCCTCCTTTTGCCGTTGATCTCTCCAGCATCAACAGCTTAACCGTTTATTATGAAAATCCATTTTGCTAATCTGTCTCACGTGTGTGTGCTTCTCCATCACCTCCCTTCAAGCTTTTTCCCCTTCACTTGCCTCACAATTAGAAGAACACCTGTAATGCAAGTGATACGTATTCAGACTTCAATGCATTATTCGATCCGGCAAATCTGTTTCTATAAGAGAGGGTCGTACTCAACGGCACGGGAAACTTCTTCTCCATATAAAGCGGAAGAGTCGAGTATGTCAGACGAGCTATAAAGATATGTTCGGTATAGTCCGTCTCCTCTTCAAGGGACTCGTACGCGTACCCCTTGTCACCGGAAACGCTGTCCTTTTGCTTGAAGCCATACCGGTACAGGAGCGTTGTATCAAAACCTTTTGCAAGTGTATAGCGCCCCAGGAACTCGAGTTCTCCAACATCTCCGACATCCCTGTCGACTTTCTCCTCGTCCCTGGTGATGGGGAGGCTGACGTCCGCAGGCACCCTTAACTTCTCTTCATCAGGGAGTTGAATATCGTACTTAAAGGAGGCATTGAGGAGCAGGTTCTTGATGCCGGTATAGTCGTTGTGCACCGTGAAAAAGATTGCATACACACCGTTGCCAAGGTGATAATCCACCAGATTATTAGGATCATCCCTTTCCCCTGAGGGAAACCGCATTCCAGCAGTAACCGCCAGTCGCCACTTCTCTGTCTTGAAATACTGATACTTGGCTCCGATCTCAATATCCCCTAACCCATTGTGAGAATAGGTGCCGAATCTATCATACCCGAACCCCTGAATTTCAAGTGTTCCGTCACCGTTAATATCGAGCCCTTTTCCTAAAAGATCTATCACGTCACGCTTTGTGAGGGGGACAGTACCAGGAACCGCAAGAGGAGTAAGGTTATTCAGGGGGACATTCTTTCCTACGGTAGCCTTCGAAGTATTCAGCTTCGAATCGACATCGGTTTTTGCCCAACGGTAGGGTATCTTGATCCCGGCAGACAGTCTGTCGGTAATACCGTAGGCAACTGTAACCTCCAACGCCTTCAGTTCAATATCGAATGACACAACACTCCGTCCGACATTCGCAGAACCCGAAGGCATTTTAAAAAACTGTTCTACGAGTCCCAGCCCGGGGAATACCCTGCTGTCCAACGTCGTATTGTAATCTACTGCCACATCCTCAACATCTCCATCGGGATCATAGCGCTCGTTGATCGGGAAATAGTAAAAAAACTCAGCATTGGTTCCCAATATGCCTTTGGGCAATACAAACGCATCTTCCGCATAGGCAATAATAGAACTGAAAAACAGAAAACTTAAGACGCATATACCTGCAGCCAGCCCTCTTTTCACATCTTTCACTATACCCTCCTTTATATCCTCATGAGTGCACAGCTGAGCCTTTACTCCTCACCCGCATTCTTTTCCCTTACCTTTTAATCTTCCTGCAGAATTCATCGAACCCTTTTGCCTTCTGCAGGTTTTCTGCGCACTTTATTCCGATCGTACTCCTCATCCTCTCGATCTTATTTTTGTGTTTTATCTCGTACTGAACAGCGGTGGCTACCCATTTGCTCCCCACATCGGTCACCGAAAACTGAATAGCCTTCAGATCGGTATTAACCTGAGTTGCAAGGTTCTTGTAGTCAGCAACAAAACCTTCGGGGGGGCTCACTGACGTAGTAACGCCCCAATCGCCAGCGCTTTCAAACACAAACGGGTAAAGTTCCTGCGTACCGTTCCACTCTATATACTCCGGCTCAATAATAAGCAGTTCAGACCCCTGCTTTTTTGTATACTTGGCCGGCACCACACTGTCTGCTTTCACAATAACCTGCAGGTACTTTTGCACAGTATCTCCCGCCGCCACGCTGCCCACGCTCACGCCGACATAGATCAGGGCGTCATCAGTCCTTGCAGGGTCCTGATCATACTCCCCAATCGCTATATAATTTCCGGGGGGCACAGGTATGTAGGCAATACCCTTGTTGTCTCCGGTTCCTGCTGTAACGCCGGATGCTTTCGCAGGACAGAACTGATAGATATTTTTGTAGTTTTGCCAGGAGACCCCGTATCCGGATACGCAGGGATCAAACTTATCGACAACCTTAACCGGCATCCCTCCCTTGCCTTCTTTTGTTGAACCGGGATATGTACCACTGCCAACTGAATGAACATCAGCCTTGATTATCAGCATCCCAGTCGGGATAGCATCTCCGTTGTCAGCAGGGTTGCAGTTCTCGTCAATGCCGTTTCCGGGGATTTCAGTAGCGCCTGGGTGAATATTTTTGCCGTCGTCTGCTGTATTTGCGATTCCATCTTTACCATCAGGTCGATCATCGCAGTCCGGAACAATGTACTGTCCGAAAGCTTCAGGATAATAGTAGCCGTCCTGGTCTGCGTCTGCCACAAGGGAGAAATCAACGCTGTTCGATGTGATAGCGCCTTCCCATTTAACGCCCTTAGTACCGCCGTAATTCTTCAGTTCCGAGTAATCTGTTCCGGAAACTGTATGATCGATGCCATAGAACGTCCTCATCTGGATGAAAGCCTTAACTGAATATTTTCCAGGTTTCGGTAAAGAGTAAAATTTATTCGCATCGAAGGACATTCTCACCGTCCAGTTACCATCCAGAGTTTCAACAGGCGCGACCTGAACGAGTTCAGCTACTCCATCACCGTTGATATCAACAGGGATGACCGGCGGTGGCGGGGCATCCCGATGGATCAGGTTCTGTAATTCTGTGGCGTTGATAGCCTTGCCGTCAGGATCGATGAAAGTGAGATATAGATTGAACTTGGTGTCCTTGAACCCCTTGGCCGTAAAGACCTGAGATGCTCCATTCTGCACAGTAAGCACAACCGTTATCGGATCTGTATCAGGCTGAGGCGTGGCCGGGTTGTTATCGAAAAAGTAGACCAGTCTGTTTGGTGCCCGGCTGCCGGAAAGAGCCAGGCTCACCTTGATATCGGGAGGTGCGCCCTGTGCCCTGTCGCTGATGGCAGTACCCCCTAAAAAGATCACACTGATTGTCATAATCAACAGTATTTTGATTATCTTTTTCACAGTTACACCTCCTTATTGGTTATGAATTTGTATTTGTGAGCTGGCTTCCGCGCTAAACGTGTGATCCCGTGACCAGTTGCCAGACACATTCGCCATTATACAGTTGTAAACCGTGGTGTGATAAATCCCCACGGCATGTCCCAATTCATGGGTGATCGTGCTCTTAAGCGCATGTTTCCACGTATATTCGTAATTAGAATCGATGCTTGACGCGAGACTACACTCCGGAAGTTCGACATTCCCATCCTTATCAATGTCAAAAGGACTTAAATTCTTATTGAGGGTGCAGGTCGGGTGTACACACGTCTTTGTTGCCACCTGCAGTAAATCGCCATTGAGTTTTCTGTCATTATTTTTGTCTTCACCCGTATCCTTGGTGCCATTGTCGTTCACATCTTCAACAGTGAATAGAGAATCTGCTGCGGTTCTAATCGGGTCCAATTTCCCTGATTCTCCGGGGGTTTGCTCAATATATGGCTTCTGGGTAAAATAGTTGGAGTGAGCAAGTTGGTATGTTCTCGTTCCAGCACCCCAGTAAATGCCATTTCCCACTCCGCTCAGTCCCTTTGTATCCCAGGCCCAGTCCCTTATCCCGGTCTGGTGGATATTTCCGCCGTATCCGGAGTTAGTATCATACCCCGTATCTGAGATAATCTCGAGAGGGTCTATCTCCTGGGAGCCGAGAGAAGCTGTCAGAGTCTTATCCACCGCGTGCACATCTATCCTCGCATTGTTAAATGCAGCTCCAACGGCGAAGGGATATGTGTCGGAATAGTTGACGTACTGAACAAAAAGATCCTTCCGTGTCGGGTCTGTCCGGAAATGGTCGGTTTTCATGGTCAGGTCAGCATTCTTAACCGGAAGATAAGCAACTGTCTTATAAGTCGCATCAGGAAGAGCATTCGGCGCCAGCCATCCCCACTTAAACCCGCGGTATTCCTGGAAGTTCGTAAGTCCGTCTCCGACAAATGTATTATCCAAACTCGTATCGATATCTCCATTGGGTTGGAGGTCTCCGCAGTTACAGGCGATTTCCCACTTGTCGGGCAGACTGTCCCGGTCGGTATCCTTTGGGATAATAAAATCATCCGTGTAGGTTTGTCCCGAAATAGTCGCAATCGCACGTATGGTTACCGACCCACCGAAATCATTCGACGTGAGGGTCACTGTGTCCCCGGTCTGGGACGAGGTAAAATCTGCACTTGAGTCAGTAGACGCATCATTGGTGTATTTACCGGGATAACTCGTGCTCGTAACCGTAATGCTTGAAAGGGTTCCACCCGGCACGGTTACTTTTACCGTGGCACTCTTTCCAAGACTATCTGGAAGCCAGTTCTCGTACGCTGTATTATCAGGATTAGTAAATGTAAAAACGATGTACTTGTCAGGAGTTGCCGGATTACAGTCGTTGTCCTTGCCGTCATTCGGGATCTCTCCAATCCCGGGGTTAATCGCCGCATCAAGGTCATTGCAATCGTTGCCGCCGAAATAAACAGAAATGTAGCCGTCGTTGTCAGCATCCTGATCACAGGCATTACCGCCAGTTCGCGGATTGGTCGGATCATAGATATCGCCATCCAAATTTGCCTGGTCAGGATTCTTTACTGTTGGGCAGTTATCCACATTACCGCAGACTCCGTCGCCGTCACTGTCATTTGCGGCATCATTTGGACAGCTGTCACAGACGTTTCCTTTACCATCGCCATCGTCATCGAGCTGATTGGCGTTTGCAACAGAAGGGCAATTGTCCTGTGGGTCATATCTCCCATCGCCATCGGTATCCTGCTGGGCATTTCCGGTATTTACTACCTCGGTTTGCATGTCATCACAGGCATCGCCAATGCCGTCAAGATCATAATCAGGCTGTGAATTAGAATGGGTAATCCCTTTTATATCCACCCACGGTGCCACAGGATTTGACACACCGGGACAATTATCGCAGGCACTGCCGACATGATCACCATCGATGTCTTCCTGGAACAGATTGTAAACACTGATGCAGTTATCGCAGGCGTCCCCCCGTGTTCCGTGGTCAGTATCTACCTGGCCAGGATTAGATATCGTTTTACAGTTATCCATCATATCATTAACCAAGTCATCATCGGTATCAGATTTATTCGGGTCAGTACCCAGTGCATACTCCTCTTCCGATGTCAACTGGTCTCCGTCATCATCTGCATCGGCACACGCATCTCCTATTCCATCGCCATTAGTATCTATCTGGTCAGGATTGTATACAGTCGGGCAGTTGTCTGAGGTGTCGCCTACGCCGTCTCCGCCGTACATCCAAATATCAAGCTCCCCGGATTTATTGTCCCGCCACACAACCCGGTCCCTGAAGATGGCCGGTTCCAGGGCAGTCGATGTACCAGTACTGATCTGTTTAATACTACCGTCATTGTCGTACATCCAAATGCTATAAAAGCTGCTTGCAACATTGTCAGCTCGGCTCCAGACCATACGGCCTCCTGAAATTGAGACAGATCCCAAGTTTACGGTATCAGTAGCTATAAGCGCTGTAATACCGGAAGGTATATGATGTCTTAAGATATACGAAGTAAATACATTTGCAATTCCAGATTCAGAATAGGCAATCATATCTCCGGAGATATCCCAATTTTCAAGTTGTGCCGAGGTACTGGTGATCTGAGTTTCCGTCTGCGTTCTTATATCATACATATAAAGCTGCGCCTGTCCATTTCGATAATCACGCCAGATAATGCGGTCACCCGAAATCCTCGGCCAATCCTGGTCATAGGCATTATAAGTGATCCTCGTCTCCTGACCTGTACTGATATCGTACATATATATATCGCTGTTTCCATTCCTCATGTCTCTCCATACAATGCGGTCTCCGGATATCGAAGGCTCCTCTTGCATAGAAGTATCAATGGTTATCTGCGTCTCTGTGTTTGTCGCAAGGTCATACAGATAAATGTCGCGGTTATCATCGAAATTGTCATTTCTGAAATCAGTCCAAACAATGCGATCACCACAAATTTTAGGCTGCATTTTCAAGGCTGATGTATTAAGCAGTCTATAGGAATTATCAGAGATGTCATACACGGATATATCCCACCATTGAACTGCCGGTCCCCCGCTGAAATTTTGGTAGCGAACATACGCGATGCGATCACCGGATATTGACGGCTCGGTCATTGTTTCATAAGAAATTGTAGTATGGGGGGCTGCATTGGTGACCTGGGTTTCCTGTGCATCGAGGACATCCGAAAACTCACTACCATTCAGCGGAAATGCATCAGCGAGGTCATCAAATTGCCCATCATCATCAGTATCCGGATTGTCCGGAAATGTACCGAAAAGAACTTCTTCGTAGTTTGTTAATCCATCAAGATCATTGTCAGCAGCATAACCGTCAGACTGTATGATTTGGGTATTACTATTACCGTACCCTACAGCAACGAAAGAGCCTCCATACCCGCATGTTACTTCAAAGTGTATACCGGAAGATAAGCCTATAGCTTTCTGCGTCCACGAAACACCATCTCGGGAGCTGTAAATAGCTCCATTAGAGCCTGTTGCAACGAAAATACCATAACCAAAGGCTACCCCCCATAAAGGATCGGCCCCTGCCATGGCTGACGTCCAAGAATTACCATCTGTTGAATTAAGTACCCTCCCCAAATCTCCCACGGCAACAAATTTTCCGTTTCCAAAGGCTACTCCATGAATCCATGAGGTAAGACCTGGTGACCGGTCTATCCAAGTCACATAAGGATTTGTGGTGCTAAGGACTGTGCCGTTAACTCCTACGGAAACATAAGTTCCATTGCCGTATGTCACAGATAGGAGATCATTAGAAGTCGTTATGGGACTTAAATTCCAAATAATACCATCCGATGATGTAATTATTCTGCCAGAGATTCCCACAGCTACGAATATTCCATTCCCATAAGTTACACCTTCAAGAGCTACTGGTACCCCCGAGTCTCTCTGCGTCCAGAGTACTCCATCTGTTGAGGTCAAAATCAGCCCGTTCGTTCGAGAGAATTTTGATCCAACTGCAACAAATAGCGCATTGCCATATGTAACTGCAGATATTGATTCTGTTACCCCCGCTGTTTGGGGGGTCCAACTAGTGCCATCGTTTGAAGTCAAAATTGTGCTCCCAGACCCAACAGCAACAAATTTTCCACCACCGTAGGCTACCCCATATAAGTCTGGGCTTCCTGAATATCGCGCATGCCAGTTATCTATTGGCTCTGCAATCACCAAAGTACTGAAAAATATACTGGTTAAAATTAACGTCGAAAGAATGAAAATTATTTTGAATAGACGGCTTTCTTGATTCATCGTCTTCCCTCCTTCTGCCTCCCCCGGAGGCTCATAATTATTTTCGTTATAAAACCACCATCAACCTTTTCTCTTATGTTCATGCCACATTATCTCCCCCTCTCTCAATTAGAGTCTCAAAATAATATTCGTACATTTCTCTATATCCGTCATGCCCGAGGCCTGCCCTCGAAGTTCGTAGTCGGAGGTTTTAGTCGGGCATCCATTTTCGGATAACATGGATTCCCGACAAGCGGGAATGACGGAAAAATGGAAATATAACACCGGAACGGAAACGATATTCTTAGGACATATTTGCTGCAAACTTTATACCCCCCCTGACAGTCTCCCCATCAGATTCTTCCCCATTCCGGTTTTCTTTTCCGCATTCGGGGATGAATAGCACTATGCGGTTGTAAAGCTAATAATACAGAATTTGTACAATATATCAAGTCCCCTATAGTCTTAATTATCATTATCTTTAGTTTCATTTTTTTATCAAACTATAGTTTTCATTCATCGCTTAATGTTGTGGAACATTTTCATTTTTTCTGTTTATACCATATCACATGCTCGGTCACAGATCAGTCACAGATTCCAATTACTGAACTGCCTTATTCCTGACAAGCACAATGTCTGCAACCATCTCCTTGCCGTTGTTATTAGATTTGGTGACGCGCCTGATACTGTAACCGTCTCCGCATATGCTCTTTCCAATATCTTCGGCTTTTGTATTTGAGAATTCTTTCTGATTCATTTTCAATGTAGCCGGACCTATGGTTACAGGCTCCCCTTGACAATAGCCAGCCACCATTCCGGTTGCAGTGCCCGTAGCTTGATCATAGTTGACTGCCATTCTTCCGGAGATCTCGGATGAAGACGAACCGCCGAATGCCCCTGATGAGATCGTCAGGCTCAACAGAATACACATTAATGAAATAAGAATGAATTTTCCCCCGGCTTCTGACATAACATCCTCCCTTTAATTTTCTGATTCATTGACTCTAACCAAATCCTTTGCTAAACTACGTGTATCTAAAAAATAAGGATACATTGCGATGCCTAAAGTGCTTGAATTACCAGAAATTGAGTATATAACTACCCCCGAGGGCAAACCAAAATCAGTGGTTTTACGTATTGATGACTGGAAAAGAATAAGCGAAACCCTTAAAATTATGTCAAATAAAGAATTCATGCAGTCTATCAAGCGGGCAAAACAGCAGTTACGTAGTAAAGCCAAATTGCTCACTCTCG
>Ga0315275_10004993_pt1 | contig 12487 bp, 10 predicted proteins | sample YL17G03_0_MG_FD_205557 | JGI IMG/M metagenome (GOLD analysis project Ga0315275, IMG submission 205557) | Sediment microbial communities from Yellowstone Lake, YNP, Wyoming, USA - YL17G03_0 | ecosystem: Environmental > Aquatic > Freshwater > Lake > Sediment | place: USA: Wyoming | collected... | reverse complement strand
CCATCGGCAGGTTGCGCAAGAAGCGCTTCCGCCTGATCGCCTCCGTCACGTAGCCGTCGTGCACGATATGCACGTCGCTTAGGATTACCGCCGGCTTCACACCGTCGTTGAGCGCTGACTCAGGATGCTCGTGCACGCAGCCGTGGAAGCGAATGCCCAGATGATTGCGGAACAGCCGCACCGGCACATCGGGCTTGAAGTCCGCGTCAACCGCGTGGTGATGCTGGCGGATGACATAGCCGTTGTACATGTTGTCTCGTAAGTACTTAGCCAGCTGCTCCGCGCCAACCAGATGTTCGTCGGCATCGAGCCACAGAATCCAATCGCCACTCGCCTTCTCGATGCTGCGGTTGCGGGCAACAGAGAAATCGTCTTCCCACGGGATCTCATACACGTGATCCGTGTACTCCCGCGCGATCTCGATCGTGTGGTCGGTCGAGCCGGTATCGCAGATGATGATCTCGTCGGCGATCGGCTTGACGCTATCGAGACACCGATAGAGCGTCCCCTGCGCGTCCTTCACGATCATGCAGACGGAGAGGGTCTGGCGGTCACCCCGCTCCGTTCGGCACGAGCTTGCCGCTTCCGAACCGCGGCCGTCCGTTCGGCAGGCCTGCCCTGAGCCTGGCCGAAGGGAGCTTGCTCCTGCCCGGAGCTTCTCAAAGAGCCCATCCCATTCGCCCGCAATGTCCTTCCACTGGCACCGCTCCTCGACGCGCCTCCGCGCGGCCGCGCTCAGCTCTTGCCAGCGCGCCTCGTCGTCGAGCAAGCCGATGACCGCGTCAACGAACCCCTGCTGGTACTCCTCGCCATGCGGTTCGCCTGGAACCAGCACTCCGCTCTCGCCATCGGCCACCGTCTCTTTGAGGGCACAGTACCGCGACGTGACCACCGGCGCGCCGCAGGCCGCCGCCTCGATCATGCTGATGCAGCTCACCTCCGGAAACGTCGCCGGATAGACCACCAGCGCGGATCGCGCAAGCTCGCGGTAGAGGTCCCGCTTGTTCAGCGGGCCGAGGAACTCGATGTCGGGCAACTGCTCGGCGAATCGCCGCAGCGTCCCGACGTATTCCGCCATCTGCGCGTCGGCCGCCGGGTTCTCGTAATGGGCGATCGCCAGCTTGAGGTCGGGTCGCCGCTCCTTCATCTCCGGCCACATCGTCAGCAGCACATCGAGGCCGCGCTCGGGCCGGCTCGTGTAGATGACGCGATTCGGGTCGCGCCCGACGCCGGAGATGCTCTCATCCACGAGCGCGAGGTCCACGCCATTTCGCGTAACGATGTAGCGCTCCTCGGGCACGTCGAGGTGTCGCTGGAACTGCTCCTTGTGGAACTCCGACAGCACGAACAGCCGGTCGAGCTTGTACATCAGCGACATCACATGACTTGCGACCGGCTTCACCATCACATCGTGGTTCCAGAGCACGTTCACCCTGGAGCGGATCGGCGCCGTCAGCCCGCGCAAGTGCCGGCAGCATACGAACACATCGCATTCGCCCGTTTCGACGAACTCGCCGAAGTCGGTGAGGTCGTGATAGACGACCCCGTCGTACTCGCCCGGCCTCGGGCAGTGGCAGTATATGCGCACGCGGTGCCCGCGGCGCGCCAGCTCCCGCGCCATGAACACCACCGCGCTTTCCGACCCGCCAAGCGATCGCTCGAACGGGGTGCGACCATCGAACGGAAGACCTTCCGTGTAGATGACGATGTCCACGCACTCCTCCACAAACACGTGGGGCAGGAGCACATGCTCCTGCCCGGAAATGCAGGCGGCGGACACCGCTCGGTGTCCGCCGCTTATCTACGCAATCCGCCAGAGGCGGACAAGTCTGCGGATTCGCCGTTACCGCAAGGCGCGCTCCGCCAACATCCTCACCACATTCCCCCCCAGTATCTTCGCCTTGACTTCATCGCTCAGGTACGACGCCCTGATAGTAGCGATGATGGCGGCGGGGTCGTTGATCGTATAGTCGCTCCCGAACAGCACCCGGTCCGGCCCCGCGCAGCGCACCGCCAGATCGAGCACTCCCATCCGCTGCACGCCGTGCCCGCACAGGTCGAGGTACAGGTTCGCGTGCTTCGCCGCCAGCTCGCACCGCTCGACGACTTCCTTCGGCGAGTCGCCCGGGTGCGGCAGCACGAAGGTCGTGCGCGGGAACTCCGCGCAGATGCGATCCATCTCCCTTCCCTCGGAGTGGATCTGCACCACCATGTTCAGCTCGGTCGCAGTTTCTATCGCCTTCGCAAACGCTGGCGTATCATACGTGTAGCCGCTCGCGTATCCGCACAGCTCGCCGACCCATACCATGCCGAGGTCATCGTGGCATCGCCTGATCTCCGCGACCGCGTCGTCACCAAGGTTCGTGTTCACGAGACACGCCGGGACGAACATCTCCGGGTGCGCCTTCGCCGCCGCGGCTGCTTCATCGTTGCCCGCGATCATCTCCTCCGGCGTCGTCGCCACCTCGCCCCGCATCGAGTTGGCGATGGCGCGGTCCACCCCACACCGCCGCAGGTATCGCACCGCTGCATCGAGATCAGGCGTGAACGGCTGCCATTCCCACGTTCGGTCGAGGCCGGGCGATGGCAGATGCACGTGACAGTCGAAGATCATCTCACTTCCTCAGTTCTGTCTCCCCTCGATCGCACAGAGCAGCACGCCGGCCGCGAGGCCGAGTCTGCGATCGAATGTGTGCGTCTGATCCGCCGAGAAGTCGCACATCAGTCGCAGCGTGAGCGGGTTGAAGTTCTGCCGGTATGTGGCCACCGGAACTCCGTCGATCTCCGCGTGATACCGCTGCGGGACGAGGTTGGTGAGGAACCGGCGCAGCAGCGCCAGCGCTACGCTGTCCTCGCGGATGAACCCGATCTCGTTATCATCGGCGTCCATCACTACCCACTCGTCCTGGAGGATCGACTTCCATCCCTTTCGCTTCAGCGCGCCGATCTTCTGCTCGCTGGCGGCATCGATGACATCATAGGCCGACGACCAGTCGATGATACTGCGCGCCTTGATCAGCAGTGCCTCCTCCTGCATATCTTCGCCCGTGTAGAGCCGGATGTCCTCCCTCAGCTTGAATGCCCGCTGGTTCGCGAAAAGCACCAGCCGCCCGTACGGATCGTAGATCCTGAACTTGCCGCCAAACAGCTTCAGGAACTGCTTGCGGATCACGTAAGTCTGATGGTCGAGAGCGCTAGCCGTCATCTCCTCCCCCTTCCCTTGCTTTGTGCGCGCTCCACAGTCAGAGCGCTTGGCCTCTCCTACCACGTCTGGACGGCGCGCGCCTCTTTGGTCGGCCGGGCCGGGGCTGGGGCCCCGGCCCGGCCTGGGCGCCCCCTGGCAGGAGGCGTTGGGGAGGAGGCGAGACGGCCCCACCCCTCGCAAGCGAGGGGTGGGCTACGTGAGTCCGACCATCATCCCGTGCGCGTTCTCGTTGCGCAGCTCGAGCGTGTACTCGCCCACGACCTGGCCGCGCTGGTAGTCTCCGCCCTTGGCGAGTTCCTCGAACTGGAACGAACGGCCCTTGAGCGGCACGACCTTGATGCGGCTGGAGTCGAGCGCGAGGATGGTGTCGTCCGGCAGCCAGCGGTTCATGATGACCCGCTGCGAGCCGAAGTCGCTTTCATACACCTCGACCACGTTGCGGTAAGCATTCGCGTCATTGGTAACGTGAATACGGCTGCTGTTCCAGCCGGAGATGATGCGCTTCTGCTTCGGCGGCGCCACGATCAGATCAACATCGCGGCCGCCCTTGTTGTAGCACAACTGGAGGAGGTTACCGAGCGCCGACTCGGTCAGCGTCGCGGTGCTCATGACATTGGTCGCGAGCGAGCAGACGATGCCCGCCATCGTGCGCCGCGCCGTGTCCGACCCGATGGTCGCGACATCGGTACGACCGAGCAGCACCGTCTTCTCCAGATCGCGCAGCAGCTCGCGCAGCCGCATCACCTTCGCGTCGGCGAGCTTGTCACCAGTCGTTATCCAGCCAACCGCCTGCGCGGTGCCGGAGATCTTCACTCCGACCTTCATGATCTGGCACCAGTTCGACTTGCGCGTCTGGCGGGTGGTCCGGTCCTCATCGGTGTCCTCGCCCTCGAGCGCGGCATTGCCGATGATGGTGACAGTCGAGCCGACAGTGTGCGCGGCCGCTGCGGTCGCGCCATAGCCGCGGGTCACACCGATGGTGCTCGCGTCGAAGACAGAGTTGACCAGCATCACTTCCTTGTCCGCCTGCACCACGTCACCGATGCGGAAGTAGGGCGAGTGGGCGACGTTGAGGCCGGTCTGGCCGGTTGCCGACGCCACCGCCGTCGAGACCACATCGGTGGTCGGGTTGAGCGTGTCCTCCAGCCACTCGTGCTTCACGTTCATGGCGGGATGATCGCCCACGCCGACCACGTCCAGCAGGGGTGTCTCGAACGGCGCGAGGAAGGCGACAAGGTCAGAGACGTCCTCGCCGATCCCCTCGAAGTTATCGTACGTCGCAAGACCGTTGAAAGGCATGCATGCCTCCTTAGCTGTTCTTGACTCGATCCCTCAGGTGAGAGTACTCGCGCAGGGCGCGGCGGTCTCCCCGTGCCGCCTCGGCGGCGAGGCGCTCGAGCCGCGCCTCATCCCGCCCGGCCGGGTTCGGGGGATTGGTGTTGGTCAGCCCGCGCGGGTGCGGGCGCGACAGCTTCTCCGCGATCGGCTTGAGCTTCTCGATGTAGGCGGCGACCGTCTCGGGGTCGCCCTCGGGCACCAAGTCGAGCAGCTCGGTCGGCAGCCCGGAATGATGGAACAAGTCGAGGCGCTCCGCGCGCCACTCGGCCTCGGCCGCGCGAGCGGCCGCCTCATCTCGATCGCGGGTGGTGCGGCTCAGCTCTGCCTCGCGCTCTGCGCGCAGGGCCGCCAGCTCCTTCTCCAGCTTCTCCGCCTGCCGCCGCCAGTAGAACTCCTGCTTGTCCTGAGGCGACTGGCCTGAAGAAGACTGAGGCGTCCGCTCTTCTGCGGACGCCTCGGGTGTGGTCTCCTGCTCCCCGTTCGGGGCATCAGGGGTGTCTGACATCGGTTCTCCCTCCTGGTAATGGCAATGGAAGTCATGTAGGGGGAAGCCTCTGCGGGCCCCCGGAAACAGAAAGGGCGACCCAGCGGGTCGCCCTACGTCTTCAGCACTCGCCACAGGCGAATGCCATCCGCGTTCATCAGCGTTCATCTGCGGCTAAGATGCCGGTCCCTCGCGCTTCCTCTTCCTCCCCACCTTCAACCGCTCCAGCACCTCGACGTCCTCGCCCCAGTGCTCGCGCACCACCTCGGGCGGCACCTTCGCCAACACGTAGCCCACCACGAACGCGACCAGCAGCGCATCATCGAGGTACCCCGCGCCCGGGATCCAATCCGGGATGATGTCAATCGGCGTCGCAAGGTAAGCGGCGAGCCCGGCCAGCGCCGCCTTCACCGTCCACGGCACCCGCGGCTCCTTCACCAGATGCCAGAGGAACTTGGCGAGGCGCGGGATCAACGTCACGAGCGATTCGCGGGGGCGGTCTGTCGCCTCGGGTTTCTCAGTCATGTCGGTCCGCTCACTCATCCCCACAGGTCAAGCGTCGGCTCCTCCGGAGGGAACAGGTCGAAGCACATCTTGATTGTGTCAGCGCCGGAGGCATTGGGAGGTGCTTTCCCTGCGATCTTGCACCCGAGTCTTTCGTACCATTCGCGCCGGCAGGCATAGGCATCTATGAAGAGCCAACGACAGCCGACATATGGCGCTATCCGATCGCGCGCCAACCCCAGCGCCCACTCGAATATCCCCCTGCCAAATCCCCGAGAACGAAACCTGTCGTCAACTGCCAGCCGACCGAGCAGGACCCCCGGCATCGGCAACCCAATGCCCTCCAGTCCGGCTTCCGCCTGGGTTTTCTCCCCTTCGGCGCGGAACCGAACCGAGCCGGCGCTCAGCGTGCAAAACCCCACCAAACGGCTTTCAGACCATACGAGGTACGTCCGGCTCAGGTAATCGTTCTCGTACCGAAGAGCATCGTTCTTGAGGAAGTCCTCCAGGTCCTCTGCGCCCGGTCCCTCCCTACAGCAAAACCCCGACACCTCGTCCCGGCTCTGGAGCTGGGTAAGGGTCAGGGGTTCGTTGGTCATCCGTAGAGGGCTGTTCCCGTCTACTCGGTCGTGGAGGAGCGCTTCCTCGGTTCGGCCAGCTTGAGCCGACTCCAGTCCAGCTTGTCCACCTCACGCAGGGTCCTCAGCGCGGCCTCATTCGGCCGCATGGACAGCAGCCGCGCCACCTCCGCAGCCGGGTCCTCGCACTCTATCACGTACTCAAACTCGAGGGGTCTTGCCATTGGTGACGCCTCCTACCGATCATGGACATGGTACCACAAATGGCCCACCGTGGGCTATTCTGTTTCGGTGCCAACCGGGGAATCCCGGACAACCGCCCGGGAACCAGCAGCAGACCTCTCCGCATCCACCTTCTCCAGTTCCTCCTCCACTCGCTCGATCCCCCGCTCGGCGGCGACGGTGGCGCGGGACTTGATCCGCAGCACCTGGTTCTCCATCTGGAGCACGCGCAACTGGCGCTCGTCATCTACCGGCAGCACCGGGTCGGCGATGATGCGGTGGCTCGTGTCGGCGAAGGTTCCGTTGCCCTGCATCTCCAGTATCCGCAATGCCATCCGGTTCGCCGCCTCCAGCCCGGTGAAGTAGCTGCCGCGCATCTCCTGGACCTTACGCACCAGCTCGACCAGATGGAGCGAGACCGAGTAGCCGCTCACTTCCCTGCGGTCCTGAAGCGCGGACAGCGCCAGCTCCGGCGTGTTTCGCTCGATGCTCGTCTGGATGCGGTCGAGGAAGGCGAGCACATCCGGCAGATTGCCCCGCCACTCCAGAAACTCGAACGAGCCCTCGGGAGTCGGCACCCACCACACCGTCGCCACCGGCCGCCCCTCCGCGTCGACGGTCTGCTTCTTCAGCGAGCCGCGCTCCATGCCGCGGCCGACGATCACCGGATCGGCGTAGAGCTTGGCGATGTCGAACATGAACGAGGCCAGCTCGTTGAGCGCGTCCACCGTCGGCAGCAGGTTGTGGAACGAGCACAGCCCGAACTCCTCGCCGATGTCAGTGTTGCGGATGTGCACGATCGGGATGAACCCCAGCGGGTTATCGTAGCGCGCGGCGATCCGCTCCGGGTCGCGCTCATCGTAGAGCAGGATCTCCTCCGGCGTGATGATCTCCTTGTGGATCTCCCGCCCATGCACGTACTCGATCTTGCAGGCGAGCATGCGCTTGCGGTCGTGCGGATCGTACCGCGGCGAAACCGCGTCCGGCGGCAGCACGTTGAGCAGCACCGGCCGCTCCGGATCGGCGTCCGCGTTCAGCTCCCACGGCCGGTTGTCCACCACTTTGATGAAAGCGTCGCCGCAGCAAGCGCCATAGCGGGCGAGCAGGTACTTCTCCTGCTGGAACTCGCTCCATTCCCAGAGCCGGTTCACCGCGCCTTCGACCTCTGGTTCGGCCTTCACCTGGAGCCGCTCGCCCATGGTGAAGCGCGCGTCGGTGTCCACGATCTTCGTGATCTGGTTGAAGATCGCCCGCATCTTCGCGTAGAGCCCCGGCCGCGGCTCGCTGTACGGCATGTTCTGATAGTAGCGCCAGTTCCGCCGGTAGCGCAGGTTGCGGCTATAATCCGTCTCCCTCAAGGAGAGGATTGCTTGCTCGACAAGAGTCGGTTGGATCATCGCTCACCCTTTGTCAAGGACTGTAGGGGCGCATGGCAATGCGCCCCAGCGCGCAGTCGGTTCGGTCGTCCGGGCGCATTGCCATGCGCCCCTACATGCCTTCTCCGCGGTCTCTGCGACTCTGCGGTGAATGCCGCTACCTCAACTCCACCCCCTCCGCCTCCGCCGCGCTACCCCAGTGCCCCACCACGAAGTACCGCAGGGCGTCCGGCCCGTGGTCGTCCTGATCCTTGAACACCTCGTCCGAGCCCTCGCGGTAGCGGTACCGGCCCAGTTCCCCGATCAGATGCTCGCACCGGCGATCCACATGCAGCCGCGGTGGCCCGCCCCCGGGCGGCCGGAGCAGCTTGCGCACGGCGATGATGCCGTCATCCACACGCGAGCGCCTGCTCACCGCGGGGATGCCGGCGCGCCGCAGCTCCGCAGTCTCGCCCGCACCGGCCGGATCGCAGTGCCAGGCCTTCACTTGATAGCCGTCATAGACCGGCCGGTAGACGTTCTGTGCCAGGTCCGAGAGCGACCGCTGGCTGTGGTAGTGCTCCTCGATCACGAACACGTCTTCGCTCGGGCTCAACTGCATCACAAGCGCCACCGACGGGTTCGTGTACCCGAAGTCCTGCCCCACATACGTCGGCCACATCGGGTTGTAGTCGAAGTCGCCCACGTGCAGGTCGGGATCGAACTCCCGGTAGACCAGCGACCCCGAGCCGATGAAGTCGCACTCGTACTCCTGCGCCCACTGCTCATCGGTGAAGCGCGGCCGCTGCTCTCGGTACCAGTTGCCCTGCTCGCCCGCCCGGCTGCGCTCCTCCGGATCATCGAGCATGAACCCCTCCGGGTTGTATTCCGGGCACTCCGACCAGTGAATGCGGAACCGCTCGAACGAGCGCTTGCCGATAGCGCTCTCCTGCCAGAGCCGGTGGAAGGCGTTGGCCTTTCCCTTCGGCGTCGAGATCACCGTCAGGCGCCCGCCCCGCGCCGCGCAGGGAGCCACCGCCTGGTAGATCTCATCCGCCCACGGCAGGTGGGCGAACTCATCGAGATAGACCGCCGTCGCCGAGAAAGTGCGGCCGGTGTCCTCCGTCGCCGGCAGGCTCCTGATGACCGAACGGTTCTCTAACTCCAGCTCCGCCTCGCTGCGCCGGATGGGGCTGAGCGCGTTCGGGTCGGAGCGCATGAGCTGGTAGACCATGCGCTGGAGGTGCTGGGCGGCCGCCTGATTGCGGCTCACGAACAGGACCTGCCCTCCCTCGAACTGCTGGGCGAGGTAGAGCGCCTCGCCCGCGATCAGTTGCGAGACCCCGACTTGCCTGGCCTTGACGATGATGCGCTGGGGGGCGGTGGACTCCAGCAGCCGGCGCTGATACGGGTAGAGGTCAAAGCGCGTCTCCCCCTTCGTCGGGTGGAGGATCGTTCTTCTGCCAAGGTAAGCGGCCGGGTCCCACCTTCCCTTGAGCCGTTCTCTTACTCGGGCGCGCATCGCCCGCCGCTGCGACGGAGTCAGCATCCTCCAGCAGGCCCATAATCTCGTAAGCAGTGGATGCCGGCAGGCCGTCGAGCTCCCGCGCAAGCTCTTCCGAGACCGCCCCTCTTCTGCGCGCATCATCAGCCTCCGATAGGTCGAGCTCATCGCCCAGCAGCTTCATCACCAGCGCCGCCGCCCGGGCGTCGCCGCCCTTCGCCTGGTCGAGAATGACCCGCGCTACCGCCGGCGCCTCCCGGCGGAGCAACTCGCTCACCGTCTCGCCCTCGACCGCAGAGGTGGCGAGGCTTGTCGTGCACACCGCGGCCCAGCGCCGTTGCCACTTTCGGATGGTGGCCGTGGTAACGTGAACCTCCTCCGCCACCGCGCTGACAGCGGTGCCCTCCTGAAGCAGCCCGAACACCCGCGCCCTGATCGCCTCCCAACGTTTCCTGGACCGCCCTCTTGCCGACTTCCGCGCCATGGAACCCTCCGTGTGTGTAACGGCTCACTCTTCGTGAGAGAAGGCTACAATGAGAGGCGAATCTCGCCTGACAGAACCTCACCCCGCGGCTGCAATGATCGCTTTCTGTGGTCTGTGCGCCCCCTCTCCGTGCACGGAGAGGGGGATGGGGGTGAGGTTCGCAGGGCGCACCCACCCGCTCTTTGAAAGCCTCTCTCATCAAGAGTGAACAGTTGCCCGTGTCGCCGCCCCTGGTCATGCCAAACAGAACGGGCAGCGCCTCGGAGAGACGCTGCCCGGATGGTGTCCGCAGGGGGTGCGGTAGAACCAGCCTCCACACGCAACCCGCTACAGTATAACACGCCGTGTCAAGGGTTTTGGGCGAAAAGCTAGGAAATTGCTGTACTTTTATGGTGGCCAAAAAAGGCAAATTCGCGCAATTCCCGGAGAACCCCACCCCCTTTCCCTGCTACTCTGCGAAGTGGCGAAGCCCCTTCGCTACGAAGCACGAGCCTCCCCGTGAACGGAGAGGGGGAGGTAGGAACAGCCGGGGCGGGGATGTTCAGCCGTGTGGATTGCGGCACTTCAGTGCCGCTTTGTCAGCGCCCGGAGGGCGCACCTGCGCGGCCGGTCCTGCCTGCTCTATGCGGCTCCGCCGGAGATGAAAGCGGCGCTGAAGCGCCGCACTCCATAGGCGGAGGGCGCCGCTCCCGACAAGTCGGCCGCCCTCCGCGGTGAACCCGTTCTTGCCGCCTCACCTCCATGCTCATCTTCTCGCACACGCCTGTCTTGACGAACCGACACGTCTGTGCTAGCCTCTGACGCGTGTTGTGCCGCGATGGCGAGGGCGCGGCCCTGGGTTTGTCATGTCCAGAAGCCAAGGAGGCCGTCATGCCGGATGTTGCGCGCGATCGGGCATCATCTGCTGTTCGCCCCGTTGACTTGAGCAAGCTGCTCGAACGGCTGGAGCTTGGGATAGGCCAGGCGGCCCAGCTCTGCGGGGTGTCCATCCGCCAGCTCTCATACTGGACCGACAAGGGCATCATCAAGCCCTCGGACCGGGGCAGCAGCCGCACCTATGACCGCGCCGCGATCGAGAAGGTCTGCCTCATCAAGCAGGCACTCGATCAGGGCTACAGCCTGGAGGGGGCGGTGGCTGAGGCGGGGGCTTTCCTCGCCCAGCACAGCAGCGACCAGGACGCCCTCATGGCGATGGACGAGGTCGAGCTGCGCAAGCTCGTCCTCTCTCGCGCCGAGAGGCTCAACCAGTTTGCGGACCGCATCCGGCGCGGGCTTCGCACCTACCGCGTGAGTGGCGACCTGGGGCGGCTGGTGGCTTCCGTCAACGGCCTCGAGAAGCTGATCGCCTTCCTGGAAGCGAACCCGTACACGGTCAACACGGCGCGCCAGATTGCGCTGCGCGTTGGACGAGAGGGCGAGCAGGTGCAGAAGGAACTGGATCTGCTGGAGCAGCGGCGATTCGTCCAGAAGATCACCTACCCCGGGGCGGATGTCTACCGCTACCTCCCGTCGCGCCAGCGCTGAACAATCGGGCGGGGTTGCACAATGGGTCTCATTCGACGCAGGAGTGGCGAGGTCAGCGTGGCATGGGTTTCACCTGTCAGAAGGACAGAGGAAGCCCGCCCGTCTTCCCGACGGGCGGGAATGGAAGTCATCTCAAGAGTCACGTGAGTGCGTGAGGCAAGCTACCTCCAACCTCCTGCCGGAGTCTTGAGATAGCTACGAGTCAGAGCGCCTAGCAGAGCCTGTTGCCGGCCGTGAGAAACGCCTCCAGCTCGCTTCCCCTGGTGAGCGGCGGGGTCCTGTTAGCGGCTCTTTGGGAGAATCGGATGGATCGAGTCAAGACTGGTATCGAGGGCCTGGATCAACTGCTATACGGCGGCTTTCTGCGGGGGGATGCGATAATCGTGGCGGGGGCGCCCGGCACCGGCAAGACCAGCCTCGGCATGCAGTACGTGTACAACGGCATCACCAAGTACCGTGAGAACGGCCTCTTCATCACCTTCGAGGAGTTTCCCGAGCGCATCTACCGCGATGCTGACAACTTCGGCTGGGACTTCCGCGCGCTCGAGGAGCAGGGCAAGCTCAAGGTGCTCTTCACCTCGCCCGAGGTGCTCCAGCAGGATGTCATCCGCGAGCAGGGGATCGTCCACGAGATGATCGCCGAGACCGGCGCCACCCGGGTCGTGGTGGACAGCATCAGCAATCTGGAGGGCACGGCGGAGAGCCCGCGCAAGCTGCGGGAGTCGGTCTACGGGCTGGTCAACGCGCTCAAGGCCGAGTCGCTCACCGCCATCCTCACTCGCGAGTTGCACGAGGAAGAGGAGATCGGGATGGGGCCGGAGGAGTTCATCGCCGACGGCCTGATCGTGCTCACTCGTGATTACGTTATGGGCCACCGCATGCGCTATCTGGAAGTGCTAAAGAGCCGGGGTTCACCGCACGTCCAGATCCCCAGCCTCTACTTCATCGGCGAGGGCGGAATCCGCATCCTGCCGCCGTTCCAGGAACCGTTCTACCGGTTCGAAGAGGCGGCTTCGACGGGCATTCCACAGCTTGACGATCTGCTCGGCGGCGGCATTCCGTATGGGAGCTTCTACCTGGTGGAGATGGACGTTGATATCCATCAGGACATCTTCGATGCCGGGTTTGCCAAGGAGGCGCTGGAGGCGGGAGATCGCTATGTGCGCATCGCCGCCCAGAGCGATCAGCGGTCGCGCTGGCGGGCGCTGCTGAAGACGGCCGGGCTCGAGGAGAAGCTGAGGCAGGCGCTCGAGTCCGGGGCGGCCACCTTCATGGGCTGCCAGCCGGAG
>Ga0315275_10004992_pt1 | contig 12489 bp, 8 predicted proteins | sample YL17G03_0_MG_FD_205557 | JGI IMG/M metagenome (GOLD analysis project Ga0315275, IMG submission 205557) | Sediment microbial communities from Yellowstone Lake, YNP, Wyoming, USA - YL17G03_0 | ecosystem: Environmental > Aquatic > Freshwater > Lake > Sediment | place: USA: Wyoming | collected... | reverse complement strand
GACGAGCTTCAAGACCACCTTTCTCATATGCTCTCCTGGATGGGCCAGCACAATCAAGACGGCCTCTGGGAGGAGATGGGCAGGCATATGGAACAGATGGGGTCACGCATCCAGTCAATGAGAAATCATATGAGGGAGATTTATGGTGCCGATGGGGGTCATCACGGAGGGATGATGTAATCCAGGCAAGTCCACAGAAATCGAACAGGAATGCCATCCGGTATCACGATATCCCTCGATGAAAGTGAGGCCTCCATCAGCTGAGCACTTTTACTTTCTCACCCCTATCCCCACGTTGGCCGTCCGGCAACGGCCTTCGAGTAATGTCTTGCTTACTGAATCTTCTGAATGACAGTGGGCATCAAATCAAAGAGGAACAACTATTTTTCTTTAGCATAAGGAGGAAGAAGAAATGGTCAAAAGGTCATTGGCAATGATTCTGGCTCTGGTTTTCGTCTTGAGTAGTGTGCATGCATGGGCAGGGGCAGCGCAGGAGAGCGAGCAGTTTAAGCACATTCAGAAACAACTGATAGCGCACGGTTACCAGTGTCAATGCACTGGGATGATGGATGAAGCAACCGTGGCGGTAATCAAGCAATTCCAAAGGGATCATGGTCTAAAGGACGATGGCATATGCGGACCGATGACCACGAAGGCTTTGGAGGAGGTACATGCGGAAAAAGCAAAAAGTGCGGAACAGGAGCAGGTACAGTAATACACGCAATCCTCGTAGCTAGTTGACCAGACAGGCCCACGGTTCCGCCCGTATTGCGCGTGGCTATGCTGAACAGAGACTGGAAGTTGCGGAGCGTGAATATTCAGAATGCGAGGATAAGCTGCAGAAGAGCAAGTTGCAGTCGGAAAGAGGAGCTGTGCGGGGTGAGCTGGCCAAAAAGAACTCTACTGTGTGGAGGGCTTTGAGCAGAAGCTTGGCGTTTGGGTGAGCGAAGTGGAAGCACTCCTTTCTCGCTGTCGTCAGAAGACTCCGTGAACTAAGTTTCGATGCAGCCCGTATCCCGGATGAGAACTGAAGGAGAGGGCCCATGAGGGACACATGGCGTTTGCCATCCCGATACCTACCTGCTCTGCGGGGCGATTAATCATAGTATGAAAGGATGGGAAATGACTAAAGGGAGATCATTGGCGATCATCCTGGCGGCAGTAGTCTTTGTCATTGCAGGCACTTCAACAAATGGATCGGCAAGCGATCAGATACCCAGGATGACAAAGGAAGAACTTAAGGCCCAACTCGGTAATCCTGATGTAGTGATCATAGACGTCCGCGTTGGAGGCTCGTGGAACGGAAGTGAATACAAGATCAAAGGCGCAGTCAGGGAAGATCCGGAAGACGTGAGTCCCTGGATAGAGAAATACCCAAAGGACAAGACACTGGTCTTTTACTGTTCGTGACACGTCGAATTTACAAGTGCCCGTGTGGCACGGGAGTTCAAGGACAAGGGGTTTAAGAAGGTCTATGCGCTCAAGGGCGGCTGGAATGAATGGCAGAAAGCAGAGTACCCAACTGAGAAGAAGTAACGGTAACGACCTCCTTCAATGATCATCGAGGAAGAGGGCGGATTGGGACTTTCCGCTCCTGTCGTTGACGGAAAATTCTGAGGCAAAAATCTTCAAGCGTTCGAGGCGAGATACAGGGCAAGAGGGGCCTCCTGGCAGGCGAGCCTCCTGAGCAACGATGTCAAGAATTCGGGGACAGGACTCGCCCCCCTAGATGTTGTGGTTGCCCCTTTCTTTAAGACCTCCCACTCAGCCAGGCAACTCCGCCAACTCCTTCCTCACCAGCCAACTCAACGCGTGGTAAATTACGCAAACGGGAACAAGTGGGCAGCCCCACCGTGCTGGAGCCACAAATCTCTTCCGAAGCATTCGAGCGCAATTGGGTCCGTTTGATTAGAAAAGTGTACGAGACGGACCCCTTGGTCTCTCTTCGCCGTCAAGAACAAATGCGAGTCGCTACACGTGAATACCTGGAGTCCGCAAGCCGTCTTCAGTGACAGCGTGTGACCGACACGATCGTCTTCTTCGGGTCTTCTCGAGCGTGTCCGCGAGAGGAGGCGGAAAGACACTTACGTGCTGTTCAAAGGGGGCTTAGGCGCGGTTCCAAGCCGACGCCGCGGTCCAGGAAGAGTGGTACGGGCCGAGCAGTGAGTCAAGGCGGCCACGCTGGCGCGCCTGATCGTGGGCTGGGCCAAGGCCCTGAATAGCGGGATGAAACGAATGATGATCTGTTCCGGCGGCGGACCCGGCATCATGGAGGCAGCGAACCGAAGAAATCCTCAAGCCAATGCAGCAGAAGGGGGTTCTTTCGAGAGAGCTACAATTCGAGCTGGACGCCGAGCTCGATGACACGGTTGGGCGGGATCCTGAAGAACATCGAGGGATCCAGTGCGTTGCGGGACAGGAAAGCGAACATTCTCTTCTGCCATCTGAACATGCTCGACACCGAGGTTCGGCCGAGGACGAGACTCTCGCGCCCCAGGAAGAAGCTCGTCTTCATCATATCGAAGTCGCAGCCTTCAATTCGGACCTTTTGAAGAGCCTCAGGGACATCCGGGCTCTCGAAGAAGCCGTAGCGCAGGATGACGCGGTACAGCCCCGCCCCAAGCTCTTTGACCTCGATCCGGTCGTCGGGTCTGACGCGCGATACATCCTCGGTCCGAATATTGAGGAGCACAATGGTCTTATGCAGCGCCTGGTTGTGTTTGAAATTGTGCAGCAGGGTGGACGGAATGCCGGTAGGGTTACCGGTCAGAAACACAGCGGTCCCCGGAACACGAATCGGCTTGGAGATCTCGAGGTCCTTCAAAAAGAGCTCGACCGGAACGCTCCGATCGATCAGCTGCCTTCTCAGCTCGGCGCGTCCCCTCCTCCAGGTGGTCGTGACGAGAAAGACGATTCCGGCCACCAGGAGGGGCACCCATCCTCCCGAGGCCACCTTCAGAAGGTTGGAGAAAAAGAAGGTGAAGTCCACTGAAAGGAAGACGCCGGCCAGGAGCAGGGAGGTCCAAATTTTCCAGCCCCAGAGGCGCCGTGCAACTGTGTAAAGGAAAACCGTCGTGATGAACATCGTAGCAGAGACGGCGACACCATAGGCCGCAGCCAGGTTTCCTGAACTGCGAAAGATCAGGATCAACAGGATCGTTCCTAACATCAGCAGCCAGTTCACCCCAGGGAGGTAGACCTGGCCGATCTTCTGGGAAGAAGTGTGGACGATCGTCATCCTGGGGCTGTAGCCCAGCTGGACAGACTGGTGCATGAGCGAGAAAGCGCCCGAGATGACTGCCTGAGAGGCGATGATCGTTGCTGTCGTTGACAGTACGATCATAGGATAGAGGGCCCAAGTAGGAGCGAGACGATAGAACAGGTTGGTCAGCACACCCGGAGACTGCAACAGGCAGGCCCCCTGACCCAAGTAGTTCAGCAAGAGAGCCGGAAAGACAATGTAGAACCAGCCTAACCGTATGGACTTCTTGCCGAAATGACCTAAGTCTGCGTAAAGGGCTTCGGCCCCGGTAAAGACGAGAAACACGGTGCCCATCACAAAAAAGGCGCTCCATCCATTCTCGGCAAAGAATCTCACGGCATAGAGGGGGTTGACAGCCAGGAGTACCCTGGGCTCCCTCAGGATGGAGGCCATGCCCAAGGTGGCGAGAACAAGAAACCAGAGGAGCATGATCGGGCCGAAGACCACACCGATGCTTGCTGTCCCACGGCGCTGGAAGAGAAAAAGACCAACCAGGACCCCCATGGAGAGGGGAAGGACATAGGGCTCGAAGAAGGAGGTGGCCACGTTCAGACCTTCCACCGCACTCAAGACCGAGATGGCTGGGGTAATCATCGCATCGGCGTAGAGCAATGCCGAACCAAAAAGCCCAATGGTCAGGAACATGCGGGAAGCTTGACCCATTTGGCCCAGATGCCGGGTAACCAGGGTCATGATCGCCAGGATGCCGCCTTCCCCCCGGTTGTCCGCGCGTAGGATGAAAACGAGGTACTTGATCGAAACGACGAGCGTGAGAGCCCAGAGGAGGAGCGAGAGCAATCCCAATACGTTGTCTGGAGTAGGAGAAAGCCGGTGCGGTCCCAGGAAGCACTCTCGAAGAGCGTACAGGGGGCTGGTGCCGATGTCGCCATACACCACACCCAGAGCCCCGAGAACCAGCAGGCGCATGGGATCCCTGTTGTGCGAGTCTCGATTGCCGATGTCTGGTGGGTCCATGGTGCATCCCTGACTGCGTTCAGATAGATACGTCAAGATGAGGCTGAGCAGGTGAGGATTCGAATCCTATTCTCCATGGGCGCTCTGGGCGAACCTGAAGACGTCGTCTATGTCCATCCCGTCCAGGGGGTTTTCTTCGTCCCGGGCCGGCAGCTTCTGGTAGGCATAGGCAAACGAGCATCTGACGCCGCCTCCCAGGACGCTGAAAGGGTGAGCTCATCTTCTCGGGTAGGCGTTGCGCTCTCCTCCGGCCTCAGTTGCTGTTATGCCACTGATAGGCGTGGGGCCACTGGGTCCTGTCGGAACGGACCGATGTGTGGCAGACGTTGCAGACGGTTCTCTGTTGTGGCTGGGTCCCGCCGTGCTGTCCTGCAAAGCCCCCGATGTCCTCCTCGTCTCCTCTCGAGTTCGCGTGGCAAACACCGCAGCTGCCGATCGTCTTGGCTTCGTTCTGATAGTGGATGGCCTGATAATTGTCGGACGCCTCTCTGCTTGGGATCATCGCGTGCGGGCTGCTATGGCAGGCCTCGCATTACATGCTTCCGTGTCCTCTTGCATTCCGGTACAGTTCCGGTGTCCACCTGGGCCACGCCTCCTTTCATCGCTATTCGACCCCGTTGAGCCGCCGGCGCAGTTCCTCCAACTCGTTGCGAACCTCCCAGGGAACGCGCGGCCCCAAGGTGTCAAGAAACTCGCCGATGCTGTCCGCCTCGTTCCTCCAATCCTGAACGTTCACCTCAAGAAGCTTTTCCATGGTCTTTTCAGAAACATTGAGACCCGTCATGTCAAAGGCGTTAGGAGTCGGCAAGTAGCCGATGGGTGACTTCCTCGTCTTGCCCTCGCCGCGTGTGCGTTCAAGAATCCACTCGAGCACACGCAGGTTTTCGCCGAAACCAGGCCAAAGGAAACGGCCTTGGTCGTCCTTGCGGAACCAGTTGACATGAAATATCTTGGGCGGATGCTTGAGTTTACGACCGATGTTAACCCAGTGTTTGAAGTAGTCGGCTATGTTGTAACCGCAGAACGGCAGCATGGCAAAGGGATCGCGGCGGACTTCGCCCTGCTTTCCGTACTGGGCCGCGGTGCGCTCACTGGCCATGCTCGCGCCGACAAAGACGCCGTGATTCCATGAAAAGCTCTCGTACACCAGGGGCGCCAGGTGCTCGCGCCGTCCACCGAAGATCAAGGCAGAGATCGGCACCCCGTGATGATGTTCCATGCGATGGGATGCAGTAGGACACTGGCGCAAGGGTGCGGTGAAGCGGCTGTTGGCGTGGGCGCCCTGGATCGTCTGCCCGCTCTCGTCCTTCTTGCCGGGATACCAGGGGCGACCGAGCCAGTCCTCGGCGCCGGCTGGCGGCTCCCCATCGCCATCCTCCCACCAGACCATTCCATTCTTGCCAAGGACCACGTTGGTGAAGATCGTGTTCTTCTGGATTGTGATCATGGCGTTCCGGTTGGTCTTGGAGTTGGTGCCCGGAGCCACGCCGAAGAACCCGGTCTCCGGGTTCACGGCCCAGAGCCGTCCATCGGTGTCCGGTCGAATCCAGGCGATATCGTCCCCCAGCGTCCAAATGCGGTAGCCCTTGCTTCTCAGGCCTTCGGGCGGGATGAGCATCGCCAGGTTGGTCTTGCCGCAGGCACTGGGGAAGGCGGCCGCCACGTAGTCGATGTAACCACTGGGCTCCTCGATACCCAGGATGAGCATGTGTTCGGCCAGCCAGCCCTCCTTGCGAGCCATCCAGGAGGCGATGCGCAGGGAGAGGCACTTCTTGCCGAGCAGCACGTTTCCGCCGTAGCCCGAGTTCACGGACCAGATGGCGTTGTCCTCAGGAAAATGCAGAATGCGGCGTTTCTCCGGCTCCAGGCAGGCCTTGCTGTGCAGGCATCGCGTGAAATCGCGGCTGTTGCCCAGCGCCTCCAGCACCTCGGTGCCCACACGGGTCATGATGAGCATGTTGAGGACCACGTAAATGCTGTCCGTGAGTTCCACGCCGATCTTGCTGAAGGGAGAGCCCACGGGCCCCATCGAAAAGGGGATCACGTACATCGTGCGGCCTCGCATGGATCCGCGCAAAAAATTGGCCGCCTCGAGGTAGGCCTCATCGGGAGCTTTCCAGTTGTTGGTGGGTCCGGCATCGCGCTTTTCGCGGCAGCAGACGAAGGTCTTGTCCTCGGTGCGGGCCACGTCGCTCGGGTCTGTGCGGTGGTAATAGCAGCCGGGCAGCTTTTCCTGGTTGAGCTCGATCAGCTCGCCGCTGCGGCAGGCCTCGGCCCGCAGCGCATCGCGTTGCTCGTTCGATCCGTCGATCCAGACGATCTTGTCAGGCAGACAGAGCGCAGCCATTTCTTCTATCCATGTTCTCAGGGTCCTGTTGCTGCTGATTGAATTGCCGTTGTTCATAGTAGTCCGCTCCAGGTGGAAAAGAAGTTAAAGCCAAGGGAGAATCGCAAGAAGGGATTCAACTCAGGCGAGGCCCCCTGCCTTTCCTCGGGCTCGAAAGACTGAGGGAGGACCGGCGGTCACCCTTCATGATACGGAACTCACACGGGGAGTCAAGCATCTGGCCTGGGATCGTCTGGCCGGGGTTGGAAGATGTACAAGACAACCTGACACCCCGCATCTTGTGGTCCGTTCCGGTCATGGAATACCAACACTGTCTGCTATCTACACGCCCCTTGGTTGTTCCTCTTGGAACTTCATATTTCACATGCCATGTCGGTGAGGCAGAAAATCAAGGTTTCTATCAAGCACCCATAGAAGACCAGCATCGAAATATTTCAGATCGGCGTGACAAATACTCTGTGAATGGAGGGAGCAGCGGGAGGAGCCTCTCTGGCGACTATCTTCATTCGGGAGTACAGGCGCCGGAAGGGTGATACATGAAACTCAAGCCAATGTGGCAGTCGACCTCGATCATGAGCAATTATGGGACGAATTCTCTAGCTCACTCCGGGCGACGGGCATAATCTCTTCTAGGCCTCCTGGGTACGGGCGAGCCGGTGCTTTCGGGAGGATACACTCATCTCCAGATATATGGCTTCCGCTTTCTTTAAATTTTCCACGCCCGCCTCCTTCTGATCTGTGTATGTTCACCTCTGGCCGAGAGCTGCGTTAGCCAAGTAGAAGGCAACCTCCTGTCTCGAACTGTAGGATACTCTGCACCTGTGGTGTGGAATAGTCTTCAATAGCCTTCTCCCATAAGCACCCTCGGACTCCAGACCCATCTCCAACTCATCTAAATGACAGGAAAGACGAGGATGCCCTTCCTTGGCATCCCTCCTGCACAGTCTTTGGATCGAAGACAAGGCTAATCAATAACTGGATAAAACAAAAAGGAGGACCCGCAATGAGAAATGGAAGAATCGTCGCATCTCTGCTGGCAGCTCTCTTGGTCGTACTTCTGACTGCACCCCCGACGGTGAATGCCAAAGTCGATGTGCCCAAACTGATGCACGTGCAGAAGACCCTGAAAGCGTTGGATTACAGCTGCCACTGCACTGGGAAGATGGATGCGGCCACCGTGGAGGCCATCCAACTGTTTCAGAAGGATCATGGCCTGAAAGTCGATGGTCAGCTTACGCCCGAAACAGTGTCGGCCATCGAAAAGGTATGGGAGGATAAGGTAAAGAAGGCGGAACAAGAAGCTGCGGGGCAATGATCGGTCCGCCGTCCACGGAAGAGGGTACGTATCCGCCGTTCAATGGAAAGAAGGAGCGTTCCATCCGCGACATCAAGAGCTACGAGCGCGCCATGCGTCGTCACACGACAGGGACAACCCTTTGCGAGCTTTTGGGCGAAGCCATCCATGACCTGAACGAACAGAGGCCTCGGCCCGTTCTCTGCGGCCGGACGGCAAGGGAAGTGTTCGAGGCAGACTTGACCGTACTTCCTGACAGGGGGAGTCTTCAGAAAGGAGGTGGAAGAGGTAGAGAAGAACTTGCTTGGGATGGCCTGCTCTCGAAGAGGGCAGGCAGCCGCTCGACGCAAGGCCGTCGAAGCGGTATTCCTACGTTACGGACTGTTCAAAGAATTGGTGGACGTGTCACCCGAATCGGGCGTGAAAATCGTGACAGATTAATTGGGCGCTACAGATATCGCTTCTGACTATCGCCGGACAGCAATAGATCAGGAACCAACAAGAAACAGGAAACAATGAGAATCAGAAAGCGCCAGATATCACTTTGCCGGGAGGAAAGAATGAAAAGCAAAAGAAGGATCAGGGGATTTCTTTCCATCACGGTCATGGCCTTGTTGCTCGCCGCGTGTGGAGGTGGGGACGGACAGGCTCTCAACATCCCGCCCGTATTGACTCCGACCTCGATGACGAGCACAACTGATTTCTATGACCTATCCCTTCGCGAGGCGGATGTCGAGATCATTCCTGCAATGTTGACCCGCATCATGGGCTTCAACGGTCTCACTCCAGGCCCTACCGTCCGGGCGCGCGTGGGACGACAGGTCGTCATGAGCCACTTCAATGGTCTTCCGGTCACCACCCTCGGCGGCGCACCCGGAGATGTCGCCATTCATCTGCACGGCGGACACGTACCCTCTTCCGAGGACGGCTTCCCGACGGACAAGGTGGCCCCGAACGCGAACCGCAGCTATACCTATCCGAACAACCAGCTGCCGGCCACCCTTTGGTACCACGACCACCTCATGGGCTATACCGGCCCCCATGTATGGTTCGGGATGGCGGGATTTTACATCCTGACGGACGACTACGAGGACAGCCTGGGGCTGCCGAACGGCGCCTACGAAGTACCGTTGGTCATCCAGGACCGCAACTTCGATTCGACCGGGAAGCTTGTTTACACCGGCAACCGGAATGGAGAGACGGGCAACACTATTCTCGTGAACGGCACCATAGAACCGTATTTCAAGGTTGCCTCACGCAAGTACCGATTCCGTGTGCTGAACGGCTCCAATGCGCGCAAGTACCAGATCGCCTTGAGCAACGGCCAGCCCTTCCACGTGCTCGGCATGGAGGGAGGTCTCCTGCCCGCGCCGGTCAAGGTGAACTACCTTGTACTGGCCTCGGCAGAGCGAGCGGATATCGTGGTGGATTTTTCGTCACTCCCCGTGGGCAGCTCCGTAGAGCTGCAAAACTCCCTGGGGTCGGGGAGCACGGCGAACATCATGCGCTTTGACGTGGACAGGGTGGAGACGGACACCAGTCAAATACCCTCCAGCCTCCGCCCGCTTGAGAAGCTGAGCGCAAGCCAGGCGGTGCGCACTCGCAGCTTTACGTTCTCTGGCTGCATGATGTGTATGATGGGCGGCGGCCCCTGGGTCATCAACGGAAAACCATTCGATCCCAACAGGGTAGATGCAAACCCGAAGCTGGGCACGGTGGAGATTTGGGAGTTCCGGAACATGTCCATGATGGATCATCCCGCACACCTGCACCAGACCATGTTCCAGATCCTGAACATCAACGGGAATCTTCCCCCGCCGACCCACGCCGGGTGGAAGGACACGGTGAACGTCCCCGCCATGGGGACCGTCCGGATTATCATGCGCTTCGCCGATTATGCGGGGAAGTATGTCTTGCACTGCCACGTTCTCGAACACGAGGACAATGCCATGATGGCGCGGTTCGACGTGGTGCCCTAGCATTCGGACAGCAATAGATCAGGAACCAACAAGGAACAGGAAACAACGAGAAATCGAAAGGGTAAATTCTCAGCTGCTTTTCCCTCTACGATAGAAAGCTCCTGGCGGAGCTGAGCCGATGTGGCTGGGAATCCCTCAAAAGCTTTCTCCAGGCCGCTGTCCCACACACCATCGCTGTGCCCGGTGCCGTGATCGGAGTCCAGACCTTTGGCTGAGGTAGACACAGAAGACAGGCAGGGAAACGGTCAAGATCTCATCTTCGATACATCAAGCAGGGTTGAGTAGACCACGGTTTACACATGTTGCAGATAGGCGATAACGAGAGTCGGCGGGGCAGATTCTCGTTATCGTCAAGGAACGAAGCCGCGCATTGGGAGCAGGCTGGTCCCGGTCTTGCAAATGGGGATTCAATCGAACAAGGGGAGGATAAGAACGATTAGGCGAGTTGGTATGGCAGTGGGATTCGGATCTGCAAGGAGAAGGATCGGGTCAAGAGTGGGGGAAACAAGGCTGGCAGGCCTCGGATGACGGTAGCGGTGAAGGAGAAAAGAGATCTCTGGGCGCACGGGTGCTATGACCTCCCGGTAGTGGGAAGAGAAAAAAGCTGCGCGCTTGGTTTTATGAAGCGGCGGAACCGGTGGGTGAGGCTCAGGAGGAGTTGAGGATGGGTGAGGAGAGAGAAAGGAGAGCCGAGAGGGTAAGGTTTTCGGGGAGAGGCAGTCGAAGGAGGTTGGCGCCACACCGGGGGCAGACGGTGACGTCGATGCCGGTGAGCTTGCGAAGGAGTTGTTGCCAGGTTAGGAGATGAACAGCAGGGGTGTTGTTGGGATGGGCCGGGGAGACATCAAGGGTTGAGTGTTCAGAGGCCAGCAGAAGGGACCTGGCCTTTTCCAATTTGGATGGGGTGTTCCGAGGGGCCATCAGACCGAAGTGACGGATACGGACAAAGCCGTCAGGAAGGACATGGAGGAGAAAGCGACGGATAAACTCCGGAGCGGGCAAGCGGAGAAGTCTGTAGGTTCCGGGGTGGGTGTTGTCTCGGGCGCGGAAGGTCACGACTTGACCGTCGAAGGCGAGGAGGCGCTGGTTGGAGATGGCGGTCCGGTGGGTGTAATGGCCGAGGTAGCTGAAAACATGTTGAGGATGGTCGAAGGGGGGTTTGGAGTAGGCGTACCATCTGATTCTTCTCAGGTTGCGGATAAGTCTTTTGAAGGCGGGAGGCTTTTGGAGATGTTGACTCATCGGTGAGAAAAGAAGATGGCCTTGGCCGAAGGCTGCTTGCAGGCCGTCAAGGAACTTACCGCGGAGCAGTTTGGCGAGGGCGCGGACCGGGACGAGGAAGTTGTTCTTTGTCGGGATCCAGCGCGTGTTGTCTCGGTTGAGCCCGCCGGCGGTGACCACAATATGCAGGTGGACGTGGGAGTTGAGATCCTGGTTCCAGGTGTGAAGTATTGCGGTGAAGCCGGGCTGGGCTTGGAGCCGTGGCCAGCCTTGAGCCAATTGGAGCAGAGCTTGGGAGGCAGCCTCGAAGAAGAGGTTGTACAGGAGCCGAGGGTTTTGAAGCACGAGGAGGTTGAGTTCGTGAGGGAGGGTGAGGACCACATGAAAATATCGGGTGGGCAGGAGTTTTTCTGAACGTTGGGAGAGCCAGCGGACCTTCTGCAGGCTTTGACACCTGGGGCAGTGACGGTTGCGGCAGGAGTGGAAGGAGATGCGCTGATAACCGCAGCGGTTTTCACAACTCTCCAGGTGGCCCCCGAGGGCTGGGGTTCTACAGTTTAGGATGTCGCGGATGACCTTGCGTTGTTGTCCATCTACGGGATGGTTTTGGATGTAAGATTGCCCGTGGGTGCGAAGAATGTCTGCCAACTGTACGGAGGTTCCTGACGGAGTGGGCCGCGGCAGATCTAAGATTACTCTTGCGGTTTGCATGGCGGCTCTCCTTTTTGTTGGAGCTTCTGGAGGGCATCCCAGGGGCTTTCGATGGTTCGCAGGTAGGCATTGCTGACGTGGGTGTATCGGACCGTGGTCCGGATGGAGGTGTGCCCGAGCAGTTCCTGAACGAAGCGGATATCGGTACCGTTTTCCAAGAGGTGCGTGGCAAACGAGTGACGAAGCGAGTGAAAGGTAGCCTTCTTTTTGATGCCCGCCTTCTTGACTGCCTTTTTGAAGGCCACACTGACCGTGCACGGGCAGATGTGTTTTTGGGGATTTTGGCCGGGGAAGAGCCATTGGCCTTTGGGACGGGATTTAGTCCAGTAATCGCGTAGGAGCTCAAGGAGCATGGGGCTCAAGATGCTGTGGCGGTCTTTGTTGCCTTTGCCCAACTGGATGTAGATGCGCATCCGTTTGCTGTCCACGTCGGTTTTTCTAAGGCTGGAGACTTCTGCGATGCGCATGCCCGTCCCGTAGCTGGTGGCCACGATGGCCTTGTGCTTGAGGGATTTGATGACTTGAAAGATGGCCAGCACCTCTTCTCTGCTCAGGACCACGGGAAGCCGTTTAGGAAGTTTTGGGTTGCGCAAATTCTCCACGACTTCCGGACGCTTCAAGATTTCTCTGTAGAGGAACTTCAGTGCGTTGATATAGGCTTTCTGCACGGAGGGACTGGCGTTTTGCTCCGTGATCAGGT
>Ga0315275_10004990_pt1 | contig 12491 bp, 7 predicted proteins | sample YL17G03_0_MG_FD_205557 | JGI IMG/M metagenome (GOLD analysis project Ga0315275, IMG submission 205557) | Sediment microbial communities from Yellowstone Lake, YNP, Wyoming, USA - YL17G03_0 | ecosystem: Environmental > Aquatic > Freshwater > Lake > Sediment | place: USA: Wyoming | collected... | reverse complement strand
ACAGGCTCTGTCCCGAGAAGATTTCCGGTGAAAGATGGCTTGAGGTCATGGAGACGGCACACAAGTTAGGGATCAAAACAAATGCAACAATGCTCTATGGGCATATCGAAACGTATGAAGATCGTGTAGATCATTTATTTGCTTTGAGGGCCCTTCAGGACAGGACGGGTGGCTTTCAGGCATTTGTTCCGCTTTCTTATCATCCAAAAGGCAATGATGTGGGAGGCTCTTTTTTATCAGGGATAGATGACCTGAGGACCATTGCTGTGAGCAGAATAGTGCTCGACAATTTCGATCACATCACCGCTTACTGGATTATGCTCGGAGAGAAGATTTCTCAGCTTTCACTCCTCTTTGGAGCTGATGACCTCAGCGGAACGATTATTGAGGAGAAGATTACCCATTCTGCTGGAGCCCTTTCGGCAGAGTCGATGACTCCAGAAGAACTTGCTCATATGATAACAACGGCAGGAAGAATTCCTGTTGAAAGAGATTGTTTCTACAGAGAAGTAAGAAGTTAAGAGTTAGCCCGGATTATTCACTACTCGTGAAGGAGCAGAGCAGATGCAGTATCGTCGCTCATTCTCGGTCCGCTTCTGCGGACCTCCGAGGTATCCCGAAAGCTTTCGGGATAAAGCCGCTCTGATACCACATCTGCTCTGATGATTAAGAAATTTATGTATTAGTATTTAAGATCTTTTGGATCTGTCATTGCCCAACTTGATTGGGCAATCCAGAAAAAAGGAACTGGATTATCCGGTCGAGCCGGATAATGACAAACATTGGAGCAGGATTCACTATAAGTGAAAAACAATAACCGTATTACAAGAAAAGAAGGATTGAGGTTGCTAAGGAAGGGTGATCTGCTTGAACTCGGCCGGATGGCCGATAGCGTGAGGAAAAACCTGCATCCTGAAGGCATTGTCACTTTTATTGTAGACAGGAACATCAATTACACGAATGTCTGCATTAACAGGTGCCGGTTTTGCGCCTTCTGGAAAGATGAAAACGACCCCGGGGCTTATCTGTTGGAGAAAGACGAACTATTCAAAAAAATTGAGGAGACCATGCAATTGGGAGGTACACAGATCCTCCTTCAGGGTGGACTGCATCCCAAACTTGATATTACTTATTTTTTAGATCTTCTGAAGGACGTAAAGAACAGGTTTGATATTAATGTCCATGGGTTTTCTCCTCCCGAAATCTGCTATATGGCTGACAAGTCTGACCTTACTATCAGGGAAGCATTGCATCTTCTCAGGAATGCAGGGCTTGACTCTATTCCGGGTGGAGGCGCGGAGATTCTCTCTGACAGAGTAAGGGAAGTTCTCAGTCCAAGGAAGATTAAATCCGGCAGATGGTTAAAGGTCATGGAAGAAGCTCATGGGCTTGGAATGAAGACGACGGCAACAATGATGTTTGGAAGTATTGAGCAACCAGAGGACGTCATCGAACATCTCGACGCTGTCAGAAACCTTCAGGACAAAACGGGTGGGTTCACAGCCTTCATACCCTGGAGTTTTCAGCCGGGGAATACGGAGTTAGCCAAGAGCTTAGAGCATAGAGCGAAGAGCGAAGAACAGAGGGCGCAAAGCGGAGAGCGAAGAGCGGAGAGCATAGAGTTCGGATCCAGAGGTAAGAACTTAGCTCTTAGCTCCTGGCACTTAGCTGATAAAATTCATCCCGCTACTGCTGTTGAATATTTAAAGGTACTTGCCCTTTCAAGGATATACCTCGATAACATCAAGAATATACAGGCTTCATGGGTTACGCAGGGGCTGAAACTTGCACAGGTTGCATTGAGATTTGGAGCAAATGATTTTGGTTCCACAATGCTGGAGGAAAATGTCATAGCATCAACAGGCGTAAGTTACAGGGTATCAAAGGAAGATATCATCAAGTCGATAAGAGATGCCGGATTCAACCCTGCACAGAGGAATACACAATATAAGATCCTTCAATATTTTTGATTCTTTCGCAAAAAAGATAAAATGCACTTCGGAGGCTCAATGTATATCGAGCCGGGAAATAAGCGAAAATATTGTATCCTTCTTATGCTTGTTAAGTAATTGATTTAGGGCGGAAACATTTTTCCCGGATTCAGAATATTTTTTGGATCAAAAACCTCTTTTATTGATTTCATGATTGACAGTCCTGTCTCTGAAATCTCCATCCCGATATAAGGCGCTTTCGTCAACCCGATGCCGTGTTCTCCAGAGATGGTGCCACCAAGCTCAAGGGTTTCCTGAAATACACGCATAACAAGCTTTACCCCCTTTGTGTATTCCTCTTTATTGTTTTTATCAACCATAATATTCACGTGGATATTACCATCACCTGCATGCCCGAAGTTTACTATCTTTATACCGCTTTCCTCCGAGAGCCTCCTAAGGCGTTTCAGCATCTCGGGTATTCTGTTGCGAGGAACGACAATATCTTCATTAATTTTGGTCGGACTGATATGATAAAGGGCAGGAGAAACAGCACGCCTTGCCTCCCATAGTTTAGCCCGCGCCTCTTCGTCCTCCGCCATACTTATCTCAGCGCCGAGATGACTGCATATATCAGCCACTTTTTCGGCCTCCCTAATAATCGTCGATGGGTATCCATCGAGCTCTATGAGTAGCACTGCCTCTGCTTTCCGAGGAAGACCGACGGGTTTAAAATGTTCAACTGCCGTTATAGCCTCGCAATCCATAAATTCAAGGGTTCTTGGTATTATTTTGGAAGCTATAATATCAGATACTGCATGACCTGATGACTCAAGACTATTAAACATGGCGAGTAAAGTAATGACTTCTTCAGGCCGGGGTAGGATCTTCAATCGAATTTTTGTAAATACCGACAGCGTTCCCTCTGATCCGACAAAAAGCCTTGTAAGGTCATAGCCGACAACGCCTTTCGGAGTTTTTACGCCGGTAGTTAATATCTTGCCGTTCGGAAGCACCGCCTCTAACTCCATCACATAGTCCCTTGTTACTCCGTATTTAATTGCCCTCGGACCCCCTGCATTTTCTGCAACGTTCCCCCCTATCGTACAGAAGTTCATACTCGCAGGATCGGGCGGATAGAAGAGCCCTCTTCTTTCAAGATCACGCTGGAGTCTTCCATTTATCATACCCGGCTCACAGAGGACAGAAAGATTCTCAGAATCAACCTCAAGTATTCTATTCATCTTCTCCAGACTCAGCACGACCGCCCCTGATACCGGCACAACCCCACCTGTCATGCCTGTTCCTGCACCCCGAGGAACAACAGGTATGCCGCTCTCATAGGCATACTTCATTATCTTCACAACATCTTCCGTATGTTCCGGCCAGACAACTGCCGACGGAGAAGCTTCCAATCCCGAGGCGTCAAAACCGTAGCAGAGTAAGTCTTCAGGAGCAGTTGATATTTTAATGTCTGGAAATTCGTCTACCAGTTTGTTCATGAGAAAGTAGACCTGGTTATGCTGCTTCGACAAGCTGCATGGATATCACCTTGGAGACCCCCGCCTCTTCCATGGTTATACCGTAAAGATAATCGGCTGCGCTCATTGTAGTCCTATTATGAGTGATGATGATAAACTGGATATCCCTTGACAGTCCGCGCAGCATATTCGCAAATCGCTCTGTGTTCGACTCATCAAGGGTAGCATCTGCTTCATCCAGAATGCAGAGAGGAGTCGGTTTGATTAAAAAGCTTGCAAAGAGAAGGGAAAGAGCCGTGAGTGCCTTCTCCCCGCCGGAAAGGAGGTTTATATTCTGCAGTCTCTTCCCAGGCGGCTGAGCTATAATCTCAAGGCCTGACTCAATGATATTGTCCTCATCGGTTAAGACAAGGTCAGCCTGTCCTCCACCAAGAAGCATAGTAAAGACTTCAGAAAATTTTGCCCTGAGTACTTCGAAAGCCTCCCTGAGCTTCCTCCGGGTTGTTGCATTTATCTTTGTTATCGCCTCTTCAAGTTCTGCTATGGATTTGATCAAGTCCTCCCGTTGCATGGAGAGGAATTCATACCGTGTACGCAGCTCTTCATACTCTTCCAGGGTGCCTAAATTCACAGGACCGAGTTCCTGGATCTTCTCTTTGAGAACTGCAAGCCTCTCTTCATCTGCTGAAGTAAGGGGATCAACCTCTATTGTATCGATATCTGAACCGTAGTTTTGGCTTATGTGTTCAGAAAGGTTATCCAACTTTATTCTGTATTCGGTTCTCGATATATCGAGTTCTGCCACACCCTGTGAAAGGGAATCTATTTCACGCCTGAGCAATCTTAGTTCCTGTTCCGCTTTGAGCACCTCCTGATTTTCAGCCTCAACCACTTCCCTTCTTTCCGATACTTCCTTTCTAAATGTATCTGCTGCAGTGATCAACGATTTGATCTGTTCTTCATAGCCTGCCATTTCTGTCTCTCGTTGAGAGATACGGGAGTTTACTGATGAGATTTCTTCAAGCAGGTAACCCTTTTTCTTCTCAATCTCCTCGATCTTTTTAAGTAAGGCTTCTTTTTCCTTCATGGCTGACTCGGTTTTTTCTTTGAGAGATGCAATGGAAAGCCTGAGGTCTGTCACATCGGACCGATGACTTTCAAGGTCTGCTTTTTTCCCGGAGATTCCCCCCAGAAGGGAAGCGCTATCCCTTTCCATATCCAGTTTCTTTCTTTCCGCCACCTGAACTTCAGCTTCCTTTTCTGTGATGAGTTTCTGTGTCGACTCCTTTTCTCCGATCAACTGTCCCACCTCCGTCGAGAGGTAGGAGAATTTTCTCTCTATGCGCTCTTTTTCTTCAGTATAGTTATCAAATGTCAATCTTAGGAGGGAAATTTCTTTCTCCGCCTCCACGATGCGTGACTCGATATCCCTGAGTACAGATTCTCCCTTTTCAATTGACTGCTGGGCTGAGAATAAATCAGCTTCAAGCCCCCCCGCCATGGTTTTCTTCTGTTCGACTAATTTTTCAAGTTCCCTTATTTCCCTTTTTCTCTTAAATATGCCCTTGACCTCTCCTCCAATAACTGTACCTGAAGGTTCAATAACCTCTCCAGCAAGGGTTACGTAGAATGATCTCTTCCCTGCTTCCCAAAGATTAAGGGCTTCCGTCAGATTTCGGATTATAAAGATATTGTCTAACAGCGCCTTTGTAACTCCCGAGAACTCCCCGCGTGTCTTTACAAAATCTGATGCCTTTCCAATCACCTCTTCGAGGACATCGATCTTTTCAGAAAATCCGTCTTGTTCTCCTCTTTCAAATCCTTCCTCACCCCCCTGTGCTTTCGCCTCGGCGAATCCGCCTGAGTGTGGAAAAGGGGGTATGGGGGGATTTACAGATGTAAAAGCTGTTCTGCCAAGACCTTTCTGTTTCAGGGAAGATACGGCACTTTCAATCTCGCTGAAGGATGACAGGATAAACAAATTTACCTTTTCAGAGAGAGCGCTTTCAATGGCCTTTTCATATTCAGCTTCGACCTCAAAGATATCTGAAATAGATTCAAGGATGTGGAAATCTGAACCTTCCAAGAGGAGCTCCTTTGTCGGCTTATCAAAGACAATTTCCCTGAGGGATTCAAGCCGCGATTTATATGACGCGACATCTTCCCTTAGATTCGATAGCGCCTGTCTAATCTGTTCGATCTTGCTTCTACTGTCAGTGAGTTCTTTTATGTGTGTCTCTTTCTGTTCATTCAGCAAAGTAAGTTGACTATTCCTTTCCAGAAGCACTGTCTCTGTATCTCTTATTGAGGAATCTATCTCAGTCAGTCTCTTTCTCAGATTCTCAATATCCTTTTGAGAAGACACTTCCCTCCTGGTCAGGTCTTCGAGAGATGACAAGAGCATATTGAGGTCATTTCTCAGGTTGCTGTTCTCTTCCGAAATCCTGAAGATCTCCCGTCTCTTCTCCTCGAGAAGCCCTTCTTTCTCCGAAAGGCCTTCTTCCAGAGATTTCAGGAGATCTGTTTTCTCCCCGAGCATCTCTTTCCGCCTCCCCATGTCTGAGAGGAGATCCTCCTCCTCAATATCCAAACTGTTCATTCTTGTTACTGCGTCATGACTTTGCGTATTAAATTCTTCCTCTTGCTGGTAAAGCTTCGCAAGATACTCCTTCAGGTTATCCCTATCAGTTTTAGCAATTGCTGTGTCCTTTTCGAGTTCAGCGACCTCTTTCTCTAAGCTCTGTAACTTCTCCAGGAGATCCTGCAATGCCTTTTCTTTCTCAAGGAGTTCCAGCCGTCTGACTTCAGTCAGGTTCTCAATTCTTGTAAGTTCTGCCCTCTTCAGCGACTCCTCTTGTCTCAAGATGTTATACTGTGAAAGGATTCTTGAGAACGACTCTTTCAGTGCCTGGTAATCTCTCTTTGCAATCTTGAGTTCTATTGACCTGATTTCGGAGGAGAGACTTTTGTACCTTTCGGCCTTTTTTGCAATCCTGTCAAGGAGGTTGATCTGCTTCTTCACCTCTACTGTAATATCGCTTATCCTCTGCAGGTTCGTCCTTGATAATTCGAGTTTGGCCACGGCTTCTCTTTTCCGCACATTGTACTTCATAATCCCCGCCACTTCTTCTATAAGGACCCTTCTGTCTTGAGGTTTGGAGTTCAGTATCGATGAAACGCCTTCCTGCTCAAGTATCGAATAACTTTTTAGCTCCAATCCGGTGTCGAGAAAAAGGTCTTTAATATCTTTGAGCCGACACTGATTTTTATTCAGAATATATTCGCTATCGCCCGATCTGTACAGCCTCCTGGTAACAGAGGCAGCATCTGTCGCTCCCTCTCCGTTTTCATCATTTGACCCGGCACCATTGAGACCGGAGACCAGCATGGTGACCTCTGCCATCCCCTTCGGTTTCTTTGAAGCAGAACCATTAAAGATAACCTCTTCCATTTTCTCACCTCTGAGGGTCTTTGCACTCTGCTCTCCGAGAACCCACCTGAAAGCATCAACGACATTACTCTTTCCGCAACCGTTGGGACCGACAATGCAGGTAATGCCTTGATGGAAGTTAAATATTGTTTTTCCCGAGAAGGATTTAAAACCGATTAGCTCTATCCTATCAATTCGCATTATGAATAATATACCTCATACCGCTTCGACTGACAAGTCCATTTCGCAAATGATTGAAAATTCTTTCAGTCTTTTTGACAGTCAAAAGATGTCTCTGTTAGAATTTGGGAAGAATGAAACCGTACACAGTAAGAAAAATACTGAAAAAACACGAGACATGGTTTGAAGAAAGAGAAGATTATATTGCTGTAGAAAAAAGACTGAAGGTTTCTGTTAACGGGAAAGATTTTATTACCCTCCACTGCACACCCCTCATGATAAAGGAGTTGATTATTGGTCTTTTTGTCACAGAAGGAATCATTCCGGAAATACATCCGGAGAATATAAAAATAGAATATGGAGAAGATGTATCGGTCGACATTTCTGTTCTTGAAAGTATATTACCAGAAGGATTAATAACCTCGCGATGCATCGGCGGTGTCACTCTTGGCAAGGAAAAGTATTTCGAGAAAGCGAAAGACGATTTCTTTCTCGAGGCGGAAACTCTTAAGAAAATCTTTGAGGATTTTCAAAAGAAGTCGGGGCTTTTCAGACTGACAGGTTGCTTCCATGGTGCAGCAGTATCCGATGAAGAAAAAATTCTTGTTTTCGCTGAGGACATTGGAAGACACAATGCTGTTGATAAAGTGATTGGATATTTCCTTCTCGAGAATATCACCTTCAAAAGAAAAGTAATGCTTGTCAGTTGCCGTCTCTCTTCAGAAATTGTCTCAAAATGTTCAAGGTGGGGTATTCCAATATTAGCAAGCAGGGCTGCTCCCACAGACCTTGCAGTTGAGATAGCGGAGACAACAGGCATAACTCTTATAGGTTTCGTAAGGGGCGATAGTATGAATGTATATACGCACCCGCAGAGGCTGCTCTTTTAGCAGAAACCAAAGGGCATTTAGCTGCGAGTTAAGATTTGCTATTTTTGCTATCTTATTTCGTATTTAGACAGTCTGTGACGGAAGGATCTAAAAGATAAGTTGAGAAGTTTTGCCGCTTCCTTCTTAACGCCGCCGGACTTCTCGAGTGCCTTGAGCAGATACCTCTTCTCAAGATCTCCAATAATTGCATCGATATCGATCCCGGCTTCAGTAAGTTCAGGAATCTCTTTTGTATTATCTGTATATCCAAGGATTTCACTGGGAAGTTCTGCCGGCGTTATTTCTTCTTTTTCTGTAAGAAGAACTGTTCGTTCGATGACATTCTCAAGTTCCCTCACATTACCCTTCCAAGGATAGCTCACCAATGTTCGCATTGCCTCCGATGTAATTTTCCTCGGCTGGCTTGATATCTTTCTAAGAAAATGTTCTACGAGTAACGGGATATCTTCCTTCCTCTCTCGCAGGGGGGGTATATGAATAGGAACAACATTGAGCCTGTAATATAAATCTTCCCTGAACCTGCTGAATGCAAGCTCTTCCTTTACATCTTTGTTTGTTGCCGATATAACTCTTACGTCAACTTTTATGTCCGTTGTCCCTCCCACGCGCCTGAATGAGCCATTCTCAAGGACTCTGAGAAGTTTCGCCTGAAGGTTAATCGGCATTTCACCGATTTCATCGAGGAAAAGGCTCCCACTATCTGCTATTTCAAAAAGCCCTTGCTTGTTATGCAAAGCGCCGGTGAAAGACCCTCTCATGTGCCCAAAGAGTTCTGACTCCAAAAGCCCTTCTGGAAAAGCTGCACAGTTTACTGCCACAAAATTTCTATCCTTGCGATTACTGAGGTTATGCAGTGCCGCTGCAACTAATTCCTTACCCGAGCCACTTTCGCCAACAATCAGCACATTCGAGGTGCTCTGCGCGACCTTAGGGATCAGCCTGAAGAGTTCCTGCATCTGAGGGCTTTGACCGATAATATTCTCAAGTCTACATGTTGTCTTTACTTTCTTCCTTAAGAGGGAAACCTCCTCACTCAGTCTCTTCTTCTCGATGGCCTTTTCAACGATTAATCTAATTTCGTCTATTTTGAAGGGTTTGTTAATATAGTCGTACGCACCGGATTTCATGGCTTCAATTGCTGCCTCTGTTGTGCCGAAGGCCGTTATCATGATTACAATCGTATCAGGAGAAATCTCTTTTGTTTTTTTCAAGAGTTCGAAGCCGTCAACTTTAGGCATTTTCACATCTGTTATGACAAGATCAAAGATGTCGTTCGCAAGATACGAAAGTCCTTCGAGTCCGTCTGAGGCAGAGACTACTTCATACCTCTCTCCCTCGAGGAGAATCTTTAGGACCTCCCTCATGCTTTTCTCATCTTCCACGATGAGTATCCTTCCTTTATACTTTTCCATCTGTCTTAGGTAATATAACCTCAAAGGTAGTGCCAAATCCAGGATTACTTTTCACGCTTATCGAACCGGCATGTTCCTCGATGATCCTGTAGGCTATAGCAAGTCCAAGACCTGTTCCGTTCTCTTTGGTAGTAAAAAAGGGATAAAAGATTCTTCCGACGTCATGGTCTCCGATACCAATCCCGGAATCCTGAAACATAATTTCCGTAGTTGCGTCCGTGCTCCTCGTGGAAACAATCAGCTCCCCTCCCTCAGGCATCGCCTCTATTGCGTTGAGCCCGAGATTCCAGAAAACCTGCCTCATTTTCTGAGGGTCCGCGTCCACCTCAAGAGTACCCGTGTATTTTTTACCGATGGAAATATTGCCCCTGTATTGTTCTGCGTGTTTCAGAAGTTCCAAGGTCTCATCGAGGATATTGTGAAGTTCACACCGTCTAAACTTGGAGGGCGTCGGTCGCGAATAGGTAAGAAAGTCGGTTATGATGCGGTTGAGACGCTCCATTTCTTTCAGGGCAATTTCCATAAGCCTCTGCTTCTGGTTCCGGGGGATAGCATCTTCTTTGAGCATCTCTATAGAACCCTTCAGAGATGCAAGGGGATTCCTGATCTCATGGGCGATATTTGACGAGAGTTCCCCTAAAGCTGCCCATTTTTCCTTCAACTTCATCTCCGCTTCAAACTTCTTCAATTCCGTGATGTCCTGAAATATTCCTATGAAACCTGTCCCATTCCCCACGATGTCCCTCAGAGGAGTAATCTGTAGCCCGATTACCTTCTGGATTCCGTCTGCCTTTATGATTTCCTCACGACGACCGCTCACGAACGTAGACGGAAAGAATGGCAAAACTTCATTTATCTTCCGGCCTATGACAGTCTCCTTCTTCATGCCTGTTATCTTTTCAGCGGCACGATTGAAGATTAAGACTCTGCTTGATAGATCCATTGTGAATAAGCCACTCGGGAGACTTTCTATGACTTCTTCGTTGAAAAATTCGAGATCCCGCAGGTTGGTATCCCTTTCATCAAGCTTTTTTGTTGTTTTCTCAAGTCTTGACGACAGATAGCCACTGAGGAAGGCGGTAAGATAGAAGGAAACGATATGAATAAAGATGTTATAGAAGTAGTCCTTCATCACTACGAACTGCCCTGCATTAAGAGGAAGCAGCCCGTGCAACTGTAAGTTTATCAATGTCCCGTAAAGGATACTGCACACCGTTGCAATTATGTAGCCGGCCCTTTCATTCAACACAATACTTGAGGATATAATGGTAAGCACGAGAGTAAATGAAAACCAGCTCTCTATCCCGCCCGTTATATAGACCAGCACTATCCCAAAAACCACATCAAGAATTAGCTGGGAATAAGCAAAAACAAAAAGCTTACTAATTCTTTCAAGTGAGATGGCATATAGAATGGTTAAGGCATAAAGGGAGATGATAAGATATGAGAGTGCTTGCGGATGAGGAAATTTTTCGTATCCCGCTTTAAGAAGGAAAGATGAGCCGAGCAAGAGGGTTACAAAGCCGGCTCTAAGGGCTATGAGTGCTTTTATCCGTATTCTTAAGGCTGCAGCATTTTCTGACATCTCCGTCCCATTTTGGTTTGTCCTCCTCAGGAGCTCTTGCAAAGTTTTGTGAATAACATATCACAGTCCTTTGAACCTATCGCCCTTCGCCACCCTTCAACCCTTATGGTGATCGCGATCATTTTATAAGGGTAATCAATTTGAATATCGGGAGATACATGGCGACAACGATAAACCCAACGGTGGTCCCAAGAAAAATCATCAGCACAGGTTCCATCATCGCCGTTAGATTCGATACGGCAGCGTCGACCTCGTCATCATAAAAATCAGAAATCTTACTGAGCATTGCATCCAGAGCACCCGTTGATTCACCAACAGCCACCATATGAGTTACCATCGGGGGAAAAACCTTTGCCTTCTTAATAGGATCGGCAAGGGTCTTTCCTCCCACAACTTCTTTTCTGACATCAAGAATGGCATATTCGACTACTTTATTGCCTGATGTCTTTGCCGTTATCTCAAGACAATCCAAGATTGGCACGCCACTGCTGACGAGGGTTCCGAGTGTCCTTGTAAATTTTGCGACAGCCACCTTTTTCAGAAGTGCACCAAAAATGGGAACCTTAAGCAGTATGGAATCAGAGATTTTCTTGCCTTTTTCTGCCTTCCGAAACTGAACGATAAAGACAATAGCAGCAATCATTACAATGAGAGTTATGAGTCCGCCTATCCCAGCAATGAAGTTACTTAAGCCAATTACCATTCTCGTGGGTAGCGGAAGCGTTCCGCCAAGCTGGATGAACATCTTTGAGAACGTGGGAACAACAAAGAGCATAATGATAACAATTACTAAAACAGCTACTGCTGTAACTACTGCAGGATAAACCATTGCTCCCTTTACCTTCTTCTTCAGTTTCATTGCCTTCTCTATGTAAGCAGCCAACCTGTTGAGTATGGTATCGAGAACACCGCCGGCTTCCCCAGCGGCAACCATGTTCACATACAACTCACTGAAAACCCTTGGGTGCTTCTTAAGAGCGTCGGCAAAGGTTAAGCCTGATTCAACATCTGTCTTGATCTGTGCAATAGTCTTGCCGAAATTCTTATTCTCAACCTGGGTCGAAAGTATCTCAAGGGCTTGCACGAGAGGAAGTCCTGCATTGATCATCGTGGAAAACTGCCTCGTAAAGACGACAATGTCTTTATCCTTTATCTTCCCTCCTAAACGAGGAATTCGAACCTTCTTTGGCTTTTCTGTTATAAGAGTAGGTACAATTTTTCTCTTCCCGAGGATTGCGATAACGTCTTCCTTTGTTGATGCCGTTATTTCTCCTGATTCAATGAACCCCTTTTGCGTTTTGCCTGACCATTGGTACACAACCATTTTTTATTCCCTCCCTCTGCCCGAGACAGCCAATGAGCCTTTCCTCTGGATCATTGCGTTCAACTCCTCAGGCAGACATGATCTTCCCATCGCTTCCTCGTATGATATAAGCCCTTTTGAAAGAAGCTCAATTAATGACTGGTTCATTGTCTGCATACCATATTTTGCCTGACCAGTCTGCATCGTCGAGTAGAGCTGGTGTATCTTGTCTTCCCTTATTAAGTTTCTGATCGCTACATTTGGGATCATCAACTCAAA
>Ga0315275_10004989_pt1 | contig 12493 bp, 12 predicted proteins | sample YL17G03_0_MG_FD_205557 | JGI IMG/M metagenome (GOLD analysis project Ga0315275, IMG submission 205557) | Sediment microbial communities from Yellowstone Lake, YNP, Wyoming, USA - YL17G03_0 | ecosystem: Environmental > Aquatic > Freshwater > Lake > Sediment | place: USA: Wyoming | collected... | reverse complement strand
CAAGGACAACGGGGTCGCGCCATCCGACATCGCCGTGCTGATGGGCTCAGCCCGCGCGGGAGCGCTGCGCCGCGGCAAGCGCATTGGCGCGTTCGAAACCACTGAAGACCAGACGGCGGAGCCTTCGAAGGTGCTGCTCGAGTCGATCCGGCGGTTCAAGGGCCTGGAGCGGCTCGTGGTGGTGCTGACCGCGATCGACGACCTGTCCGCAGACGACGAGACGGCGCTGTTGTATGTCGGCCTCAGCCGCGCGCGCGTCCATCTGGTCGTGATTGCCACCGACGAGACGATGAAGCGGCTTGGGCTGGCGGGAAGCGGGTAGGCGGAGGGAACTGGTCCCTGCGACGCCTGCATTGGCGCCTTTGGGCGCGAATGTGGCACGGACCCACGGAAGGTCCAGAAACCGACCGGACATCCGCCCTAGGCAGGGGCATGTCTTCGACCGACGACCTTGACTCTCACGTCATCGTCGGCGATTCCAGACAACACGACGGGATCGCGGTCGGGGAACTCGGCGACGAGCGACAGATTGCCCCCCATCGCCTTGACGGTTTTCCGAAGCGTCGACAGGAGGAGGTCGCTCCGCTTCTCGAGGCGCGATACACCCTCCTGCGTGATGCCGAGGGCCTTGGCCATGCGGACCTGCGTCAGCTTCCGGGCCTGCCGAAGTTCCTGAAGCGTCATCTCCTCCGCCAGCAACTGCGCGGCGCGCGTTTCGATCTTCTTGCGGCGCGTGGAGATCAGTCCCTTTCTGATGCGTGCGAGGTTCGTCATGGTCATGACTTCCTTCCTTGCTCTTTCTGCTTCTTCATGCTGGCCAGGTGCGCGTCAAACCTCGAGTCCGCTCTCGCGACGAGCTGCACATAGAATCGCTTTCCACTTCCGCCGGACTTATCGCCCCCGCATAAGATGATGACCTGCCGGCTCGGGTCAAAGGCGAATGCGAAACGCCACACGCCGTCTGCGGCGTCAAACCTCAACTCCTTCATGTTCGCGTGGCGGGAGCCCTTGAGCGTGTCGACTCGAGGTCGGCCAAGCAAGGGGCCGAACTGTTCAAGCAAGGTGACGCACGCCAACAACTCGTCTTGAACGTCCCTGGGGAGGGCGTGATACTCGGCGACGAAGTCGTCATGGAAATCAGCTGTCCACGTCACCCTCGAAGTATACACTCAAAGACATATGTTGTCAAAGACATTGTCCGATCACGGGGTCGCGCCATCCGACATCGCCGTGCTGATGGGCTCAGCCCGCGCGGGAGCGCTGCGCCGCGGCAAGCGCATTGGCGCGTTCGAAACCACTGAAGACCAGACCGCGGAGCCTTCGAAGGTGCTGCTCGAGTCGATCCGGCGGTTCAAGGGCCTGGAGCGGCTCGTGGTGGTGCTGACCGCCATCGACGACCTGTCCGCAGGCGACGAGACGGCGCTGCTGTATGTCGGCCTCAGCCGCGCGCGCGTCCATCTGGTCGTGATTGCCACCGACGAGACGATGACGCGGCTTGGGCTGGCGGGAAGCGAGTAGGCCGCACCCGGCCTGGCTCATCAACGCTGAGCTCGAATCGACGCTTGGGTGCCGCGTGCAGGTGGTGACGGAGGACGGAGCCCCTGTGAGACTCTTGGGGCTGGACGCGTCAGCCGTCGTTCGACGATCGTGAGGGAAGGGGCAGAATGCGGATTTGCGTGTAGGCCAACATCGCCCCGAAGTCGAGGTCGTGAGTGACAAGCACCTGGTCGTGTTCTCGTGCCCACGCCAGGATGGCGACGTCGGGCGCACGGTAGTTCCCGATCTCCGACCAATGCACGACGTCGTGGCCGGAGTCGGCGAGGAGGCCCGCCAGCGCTGGCGACAGGTTCATGTCGAGCAGCAGATTCACGGCTGGACCAGCGGGACTTCCTGCTCTTCCGCGCGCCACGCTGCGTAGGCGAGCGCCTCACGGATGTCGTCGGCTTCAAGGTAGGGATAGGCCGTCAGGATCTCTTCGGTGCTCCTGCCCGCGGCAAGCAGTCCGATGATGGTACCGACGGTCACTCGCATGCCTCGAATGCAAGGCTTTCCGCTCATCACCGCGGGGTCGCAGATGATGCGCCTCAAGGGTGTCATGTCAAACGCTCCCGTGCCATTGTAGCGCGCCGCGGCGGCAGTGGAGGCGGCGCGCGCGGAACCCGCGTCAGAAGGGCTCTCCGGGAGGCGGCGGGAGTCGGACTTGACAGGGTTTCTGACAACAGGCCTGTTTCTGCATTTTCGCTGAAAACAACGCCCGCGCAACGCGCGACTTCCGCTGAACACGCGTTCCATAGCCCCAAATCAACCCCAGCTGGACGAGGGCTCCGCCACGCGCCGGCTCAGCGTGTTATGATCCGCTCCAACCCGGAAACGTTGTCAGCGAGGGACTATGCCGGCGCTCCTTGATCGCATCACGATTGACCCGGACATCTGTCACGGGAAGCCGTGTATCCGTGGGCTGCGGTATCCGGTCGAACAGATCCTCGAACTGCTGAGCGGGGGAGCGACGACCGATGACCTCTTGCGCGACTACGAGGATCTCGAGCGTGACGACATCCTGGCCGCCCTGGCCTTTGCCACCCGTCTCGCGCAGGTAAAGCGCATCCAGCCGCCGGCAGCATGAAGTTCCTGCTCGACGCGATGCTGCCACGCCGGCTCGCCCGACGGCTGACCGTGCTCGGCCGTGACGCCGTCCACACCCTGGACCTGCCGCTCGGCAACCGGACCAGTGATCGGGACATTCGTGCGTTGGCGGATCGGGACGGCCGGGTGGTCGTCACCAAGGACGCCGACTTCGTCAGTTCTCACGTCATTTCCGGGAGCCCGGCGCGCCTATTGCTGGTGTCTACCGGCAACACCGGGAACGACGAACTGGAAGTCCGCCTTCTCGCGCAACTGGCTCCGATCGAGGAGTGCCTGATGGCGCCCGGCTTCGTCGAACTGACACGAGACGGCTTGGTGATCCACGAGTCCTAGCGGCGAGCGCGCCGTTCCGCTCACAGAGACAGCCCCGCAGCCCGGATGAGCGCTCCCACCGTCCTTCGCGGCGCGCCACCTCCCCCCGACGCCGATGTTGTCGACCCGAGCACGGCATCCTGCAAGCGCTGCAGGGCGGAGGGCTTGCCAACGATGTAGTCCGCCAGGGCCTTCTCCTTCTCTTTCAGCGGGAGCTCGTGGACGCGCCGGTCGATATCGGCGCGCTTGAGCGTGCGACGTGTCACCGGCGGACTTTGCTCCGCCGCCGTCGCAAGCAATGCCTCGTCGATCCGCAGGAACTCGGCCATGGCTTGCTGGGCACCGCTCAACGCTCCGAGCCCGGCCGGGACCGGCGGTTCGAAGTCGTCATCGCCAAGTTCGCCGGACTGGAGTCGGAGCAGCCAGCCGAGATACAGCGCGCGTACGTCCCCCCGGGCCAGTTCCGATCGGATCGAGATCATGGAGGACAGTCGTCCCTCCGTTTCGCACAACTCGTCGCCTTCGTCGGTCTCCGACACGAACGTGAGGACGACCTGGCCGCCTCGCGTCCGCGTAGCCGCGCTCCCGCCGTGGCAGTACACCCGTACCGTAGTGGCCTTCACGGTCTCCGCGCTCAACCGGAAGGAGAGAATGTGCGTCCCCCAGTTCGCGAGATAGAGAAACGCGTCGAAGTACCGCTCCATCCAGGCGTCCTGATTGCCTTTGAAGTTCCCCCACTGATAGTCGTTGACGAAACTGGTCGGCGTGATGCGGGCGCGGGTGGAGTACTTGCTCAATTCCGCCATCTCAAGGCGCGTCAGCGGGCGGTCGATGGCCTGGAATTCGTAGTACTGGAACTCGCTCATCACGCACCATCCTCAGCGGTCAATACTGTGCGCGGGACCTACCGGCCGCGCGCCCAGCCCCGATACGCCCCCATCCACTCGACTCCCCTTGGGGGGGCCCGATCCGACATCCTCAGGGGCGACCCGTTTCCGCGCATTCTCCCATAGAATCGGATCGTTACGCCGCACTTGATCCCGGCTAGACTGACCCTCATGCCGAGCAGACCGATACCCTTGCTCGTCTCGCGGGCTTCGCCGCCCCACGAGAAGATCGCGCTCTTCCGTTCGCTCTTCCTCGGTCGGGAAGACGTGTACCCGCGCCGATTCGAGAGCCGACGAACCGGGAGGGCAGGCTATCAGCCGGCCTGTGCCAACGAATGGGTGAGGGGCCTGTGCGAGAAGCCGCGGATCAAGTGTTCGGACTGCCTCCAGCGTCGCTTGCTGCCGGTGACCGACGACGTGATCAGCTGGCATCTGAGGGGCAAGGACGCCGCCGGCCAACCGTTCGTCGCGGGTGTGTATCCGCTGCTGCTGGATGAAACGTGTCACTTCCTCGCGATCGACTTCGACAAAGCTGGGTGGCAGGAGGATGCCGTCGCCTTCCTCGCGACTTGCCGGCGGTTCGACCTTCCGGCGGCGCTCGAGCGGTCTCGCTCCGGGCGGGGCGGTCATGTCTGGATCTTCTTCGATCAGGCTATCCCGGCAGCGCTCGCCCGAAGGTTGGGATCGTTCATGCTCACCGAGACGATGGAGGAACGGCCGGACATCGGGTTGGATTCGTACGACCGGCTGTTCCCCAACCAGGACACGATGCCACACGGCGGATTCGGGAACCTGATCGCCCTGCCCCTGCAGCGGCAAGCCCGCGATGAGGGGAACAGCGTGTTCCTCGACGAGCATCTGTCACCCTGGCCGGACCAGTGGGCCTTTCTGGCCGGCGTGTCGCGAGTTCGTCGGGACCACGCCGAGCGACTGGCGCAGGAGGCCGAACACAGCGGCCGCGTCGTCGGCGTACGCCTGCCGCCTGACGAGGACGACGATGCGCCGTGGACGGTGGCGCCCTCACGTCGTCACAAGGAGTCGACCGTCAGCGGGGTCCTGCCGGAGTCGCTTGAGATCGTTCAGGCAAACCAGCTCTACATCCCGAAAGACGGCCTGAATCCCGGGCTTCGGAATCGGTTGCTGCGGGTGGCGGCCTTTCAGAACCCCGAGTTCTACGCGGCGCAGGCCATGCGGTTGTCCACGTTCGGCAAGCCTCGCGTGATGGCCTGTGCGGAGGACCACCCACATCACATCGGTCTGCCACGAGGCTGTCTGGATGATGTTCGCGCGGTGCTGGACAACGCAGGCGTGCGGGCAGTGCTCCGCGATGAACGCCAGGCGGGCACGAATCTGGACGTACGTTTCCAAGGAGAGCTGCGAGTCGACCAGCAGCGCGCCGCTGACGCCATGCTGAGGCACGACACCGGGGTCCTGGCGGCCACGACGGCCTTCGGGAAGACCGTCATCGCCGCGTGGCTGATCGCCCGACGCGGCGTGAACACGCTCGTGCTGGTCCACCGCCGGCAACTCATGGATCAGTGGGTGGATCGATTGTCGACGTTCCTCGGCGTGCCATCGAAGGCCATCGGTCGAATTGGAGGCGGGCGCGATCGCGCCACGGGCCAACTCGATGTCGCCATCATCCAGAGCCTGGTCCGAAAGGGTGTCGTTGACGATCGAGTCGCCGACTATGGGCACCTCATCGTCGACGAGTGTCACCACCTGTCGGCGCAGAGCTTCGAGAACGTTGCCCGCCAGTCGAAGGCCCGGTTCGTGTTAGGACTCTCGGCGACTGTGACGCGCAAGGACGGTCACCACCCGATCATCTTCATGCAGTGCGGGCCCGTCCGGCATCGTGTTGACCCACGGACGCAAGCCGCCGCCCGCCCCTTCGAGCACATCGTGCTCGTGCAACCGACGTCCTTCGTGCCCCTTCGAGATGCTGAGCCGGACAGACGTCTGGAGTTTCAGCGGTTGTACCAGGGCCTGGTGGAAGACGACGAACGCAATCGGCGCATCTGTGCCGACGTGGTCGACGCCGTGGGCACTGGGCGGTCTCCGCTCGTCCTGACGGAACGGAATGAGCACCTCGAGCGGCTCGAGGCGGGGATCGTCGGTCACGTCGCCCACGTGATCACCCTGAAGGCCGGGCTCGGCAAGAGGCAACGGCTCGCGATGGCCGAGCGCCTGGCGTCCGTGCCACCCGACCAAGGGCGCGTCATCCTGGCGACAGGGAAGCACATCGGTGAGGGGTTCGACGATCCGAGGTTGGACACGCTGTTTCTGACGATGCCCGTGTCCTGGCGCGGCACCGTGGCCCAGTACGCCGGTCGGTTGCACCGGCTCCACGATGGCAAGCGTGACGTGCGCGTGTACGACTACGCCGACCTCAATGTCCCCATGCTGGCACGGATGTTCGATCGTCGTTGCCGGGGCTACGAAGCGATTGGCTACCGGATATTCCTCCCGGCGAGTGCGATTCCAGGATGGCCGGCGGACGTCGTCCTGCCGTCAGACCCGGTGTGGAAGCGCGACTACTCCGGCAGCGTCCGGCGGCTCGTCCGCGATGGCGTCGATGTGCCGCTCGCCAGCCTGTTCGTGCACGCGGCGCGCGCGGTGCCGCCTGATGCCGAAGGTGCGGCACGCGCCCGCAGCGCCACGGAGGAGTTCCTGTTCCGGCGATTGGAAACACTCGTCGACACCAAGCGGCGGTTCGTGCTGAACGAGTCCCTGGCGATTCCCTTCGACCAGCAGGGACGATTGGAGGTCGATCTGCTGTGCGCAGATGCCCGCATGGCTGTTGAGCTGGACGGCGGTCAGCACCTCGGAGATCCGGAGGCTTACCGACGAGACCGCAAGAAGGACCAACTGCTGCAGGAGCACGGCTACTTTGTGCTGCGGTTCCTGGCTGAGGATGTCGGGAAGTGCCTCGACCAGGTCTTGGATGCGATTCTGCGGACGATGTCCGGCAGACGCCGCTCGCACGCTGTGGACGGGCGCGCATGAACAGCCTCGAGTCAGGGTTCAGTCGGTGCCGACCGGCAATCGCCGGATGCGAATGCGGGTGTCGTAGAACGCAGCCACCGCCCCGCGATCCAACTCGGTCGCAATGGCCGGCAGATTGCCGATCAGCAACTCTGCCTGCAGGGAAGGGCGCCGTGGTGTGCCGCGTCTGAACAGAATCACCGACGGCTTGGTCTCGTTCCGAACAGCCAGGATTGCGCCGAAGTCGGTGTCCGCAGAGAGAATCACGCGCCCCTCAGCCTTCGCGATGTCGACGAGTACTTCGTCGTCGGCCTGGTGCAATCCTCGATCGCGCACGTGTACCGCGTCGTGGCCGGCGGCATTCAGTGCCTCCGCGACAAGCGGCGAGACGGGGTTGTCCACCAGGAATTTCACAGCGTCGACGCAAGCGGAAGTTCGCGCTCTCTGACGGCCGCCGCCGCAAACCGGAGCGCTTCCCGTACATCGGCCTCGTCGAGATCGGGGTACGCGGCCAGGATCTCATCGGTCGTCATCCCCTCAGCGACCATGCCCACCACCGTCGCGACAGGGATTCTGAGGCGCCGGATACAGGCGACGCCGCCGAGTTGACGCGGATCCGCAGTGATCCGAGTGAATTCCATGGTGCCCTCGCGCAAGGTGTTCAAGGACTCTGACTCGATAGGCCAGTATAACCCCGCGGGGATGCCTGGCGCTTCCGTCCGTCGCGCCTGGTATCGGTCCCGTTGGATCGGGAGGCGGCGGGATTGGAACTCGCGTCAGAAGGTGCGTGGAACTTCGTGCGGAGGAGCCACGGGCCGAGCCGATTTGTTCCGCTGCTCCTGCCAGACACGCCGAACCCGCCCGCTGCTTGCGGGATTCGCGGGTTTGGCGTGTCTGAAGAAGTTTGGAGGCGGCGGGAGTCGAACTTGACAGGGTTTTCAAGATCCGGCCTGTTTCTGCATTTTGGCCGAAAACCGCGACCGCGCAACACGCGTGATCCGCAGAACACGCGTTCCAAACCCCCAAATCAGCCCCAGCGATGTGACTCGAACGAAGCCCCGGCAACCGTCAGGTGAGTACCTTGACTGCACTGTCCGGCCCCGTATGCTTATCCCATGCCTTTGCCCGGCGGAGACGCAGACAAGCTCGGAAACCGTTACGAACTGTGGTGGACCGTCGCCCAGCTTGAGCGGATGCTGCATGGAGAAATCGGTTCGATTCGCATTGAAGATCCGGGCGTCGACAAGGCGGAGTTTGTAGCGCACCTCAGTGGACATCGCGAGCTGCACCAAGCCAAACACAGCCATCCAGCCGGCAAATGGAGCCTTGCGTCGCTGGCCGGTGCCGACGTTCAAGTTCTCCAGGCGATCTACGCGCAACTGCGAGGCAACCAGGACGAGTTCGTCTTCGTGTCGCCGAGCGACGCTGGCGAACTTGCGGAACTCGCTCTGCGGGCGCGAGGCGCGGAAACGCCACAAGAACTCGAGGCGATCTTCCTGCAGGCCCATGGCCCTCACGAGAATCTCGATCGGCTTCGGCGCGCGTGGGACTCATGCGACGACGCAACCCTGTGGGATATCCTGCGACGCATCCAGGTTCGAAGCCTAGACGAGCAGAGTCTCACGGAGCGGGTGCGAATCGGTGCCCAGGCGCTCTTTCTCGCCAATCCCGACGACGTCTGCAGCGTGTTGCGGGCCGTCGCGCTCGATGCGGTGCATCAGACGATCTCTAGAGACGATCTCACCGAAGAACTCAAGAAGCGTGGTTTCGTCCTGCGCCGCCTCACCGATGGCGCTCAGGCCGCGGCCGTCATCACGGAAGCAACGACCCGTTACCTCGACGGCACACGTCGTCGGCTCATACGTCACGTGTTGCTCCACAGGGCCGCAACCGACACGCTTCTCTCAAAGCTCGGCACTGAAGCGGGCGACTCCGTCATCACGGGAAGGGCTGGCACCGGAAAGACGGCCTGCATCGTCGACTTCGTCGAGCAGCTTCAGGCACGCGGCATTCCAGTTCTTGTGTTTAGGCTCGACCGCATCGAGCCCGTCTCAAACGCCGTCGAGTTGGGCAAGAAGCTAGGCTTCGAAGAGTCGCCCGCGTTGATACTTGCGTCGGCGGCGCAGGGACGCGAGGCGGTCCTAATCGTCGATCAGCTTGATGCCGTGAGCACCACCTCTGGCCGAGCGACGAGCTTCCTTGAAGCAGTCGAAGGGCTGCTCATTGAAGCACGCGGACTGCGTGACCGTCTGCCGTTGCACGTCGTCGTGGCCTGTCGGGAATTTGATTGGAGGAACGATCATCGCCTGCGGGGGCTCTTGCCACAGCACCACACCGAAGTGGCGGTCGTGGAGTTTGCGCTCGAAGAAGTGAAGCGCCTCCTAACGGACGCGGGCTTCGATGTGGCGGCGTTTAAAGAACGGCAGCTTGAACTTCTGCGTCTACCTCAGAATCTCTCGCTCTTTCTGGAGTCAGGCTTTGATCCCGGACGACCGCCGACATTCAGCACGGTAATTGAGATGTTCGATCGCTACTGGGATCAAAAACAGAGAGCCGTTGCACAGCGTGCCGCGCCCGTGGCGGACACCTGGGCTGAGGTGATTCGCGTACTCGTTGATGAAATGGCGGCAAGTCAGCAACTGTCGGTGCCGCGCGAGAAGCTCGATCACGTACCATTCGGATACCTGGAACAGATGGCCTCCGAGGGCGTGTTGTCGTTCGACGGCCGCCGCTATGGGTTCGGCCATGAGAGTTTCTTTGACTACTGCTTCGCACGGTCGTACTTCCGGAAGGACCAGTCGCTCGTCTCCTTTCTCACCAGCTCGGAGCAACACCTCTTCCGTCGGGGCCAGATCCGGCAAGTGCTTGCGTATCTTCGAGACGCAGACCGCGTTCGGTATCTCCGCGAACTTCGTGCGATCGTGACAGAGCAGCGCATTCGTCCTCATCTGAAGGATTCGACCCTCGCTCTTTTGGCGAACGTTCCAGAGCCGAGCGACGAGGAATGGTCGATCTGGGAGGAGTTGCTGGGTCCATTCTTCGACGCCCTAAGAGCGGACCGCACGTGCGATGACAAGTTGTCGAATCTGGCCTGGCGACATTTCTTCCCGTCGATATCGTGGTTTGGATACGCGAACGAGCGCGGCCTTGTTGCGAAATGGCTCGCGACGGAGGGGGGGACCGTAAACGCCGCGATGCAGTACGTTCGCCTGCACGAACGACATGCGCCAGACGCAGTCGTCGAACTGCTTGAACCGTACGTCGGGAAGGGCGGCGAGTGGTCAGCGCGGCTTGGGTACGTGGTGCAGTGGTCAGATCAGATGGGCACTCGGCGCTACTTCGACTTCGTCTTGCGCTTGATCGATGACGGCACGCTCGACGAGGCACGCGGACCGATCGCGGTCAATAGCACGTTTTGGAGTCTGTTCTACACGGTCGGCAAGAAACGGCCGGAGTGGATTCCCGAGGTCCTGGCGCACTGGCTTCGACGGCGAGCCGCCATCGCGAAGTCCGAGGGGCGAGCGCTCGGTCGCGACGAGGTATTCGGTCATGACCAATTCGCCGACGAACCGATTGGCGAAGGCGCGGAGAAGGCTCCCGGCAGGTTCGTGGAGCACGTGCTTCCGGCAGTGCTCGAAATCTCCGATGCCGCGACCGATCCGACCCAAGACACTCCGAAGCGAGATGCAGTCTGGCCGTATACCTTCAAGTATGCACACCATGCCGGTCCGATTGATGCAAGCTTCGAGGGACTGATGAAGGCGCTCAGTGCCTTGGCGATCGACGCTGTAGTCGATCTCAAGGACGTCATCTCGGAACTTCGTCGCCGGGAAACGCACCTCTCAAACTTCCTCTTGCTTACGGTGTACACCGCCGGTGGCGCTCGCTTCGCAGACGAGGCAGCGGCGGTGCTCTGCGAGCAGCCGTGGCGATTGAAATGCGGGTTCACAGACAGCACGTACTGGACCGCGATGGAGGCCATCCGATCAATTGTGCCGCATTGCTCGGCCGACAGTCGCGCTCGGCTTGAGAAGACGATTCTTGAGTACGCGCCGGCCTTTGAGCGAACGCCCGACGGATACAAGCACGCCGGGCACGCCCGCTTCACGCTGCTCTCGACGATCCCGAGCGGCCAGCGGAGCAGGAATGCGAATGCACGCTATGAGGAGCTTGAACGCAAGTTCGGAAAGCCCGATGAGGCTCCGCGCGGCATCACGGGCGGCATCGTCGGCTCTCCGATCGAATCCAAGGCGGCGGACAGGATGACCGACGACCAGTGGCTTGGCGCGATGGCGAAGTATCACAGCGAGCATCGCGATTTCAGGAGAGTCGACGATGCACTGAGAGGCGGAGCCATTGAGCTGGCTCGTCAGTTGCAGACGTATGTCGAGAAGGAGCCAGAACGATTCGCTCGGCTCGCGCAGCGATTCTCGGCGGACACCAATTGCGTGTACTTCGACCATGTTCTGTACGGACTCAAGAAAGCCGCCATTCCGAGCGAGCTCAAACTTGAGGTCTGTCGAAAGGTGTACGCCGATTATCGTGAGAAGTGCGGAGGTCCGATCGCACAGCTCTTGGGAGCCTTCGAAGATCCGCTGCCGGATGACGCGGTCGCGATGCTCGACTGGCTCGCGACGCAGCATCCCGATCCGGACAAGGAGCTTTGGCAGATCACAGCCAGCGGTGGCACGCCGTACTACGGTGGCAGAATCTACGACAATGGCATCAACACCACTCGGGGACAGGCCGTTGGCGCGATCGGTGATTTGATTCTCAAAGACTCCGCCTACATCAAGAGGTTTGATGCGACGCTTGCCCACATGGTCGAGGATCCGAGCGCATCCGTGCGCTCCTGCGTCGCGTGGACGCTCCGTGCGGTCGCGCATCACAGTATCCCGGTCGCCATGTCACTTCTATCGCGAATGAACCTATCTGAGGATCGGGTGCTCGCGACACCGCGTATGGATGAGCTGGTCAGGGACGCGTTGCCGAAGCACCTCGACAACGTGCGACACATCGTTGAGAGGATGCTCCGATCGCAGGATCCCGACGTCGCCGAAGCCGGTGCACGCCTATCCGCGCTGAGCGCCATCTACCATCCCGAGGTCGCCGCGTTGGAGGCGGAAGCGTTTAGAGGTTCAGCTCAGCAGCGTCTCGGCGTTGCGCGAGTTGCGTCCGCCAACATTGCCCTCGCCGATTGTAGGCTGTGGTGTGAAAGTAGACTCGTGAGTCTCTTTGACGACGAGGATCAGGAGGTACGCCGCGAGGCCGCGACCTGTTTCCGCTACTTGGAGAAAGAGGCCCTTGAAGGGTATGCGGAACTAATCGCAGCGTTCTGCGATCGCAGAGCATTTCAGGACGATTCCTTTTCGATTCTCCACGTCCTGGAGGAATCGCTCCGCAAACTCCCTGGCATGGCCTGCATCGTGTGCGAGAAGTTCCTTGAACGTTTCAGCGACGAGGCGAGAGACGTTCGCACAAGTCGTATCGGCGATGCGCACACAGTCACGCAGCTGGTGTTTCGAACGTACCAGCAGCACCAACAGGACGAATGGACCTCCAAGGCGCTGGATCTGATCGACCGGCTGTGTCTTGAGGGCGTCGGGGATGTCAACGACGCGTTTGGAGTATTCGACCGCTAACCTAGTGGGTGCGGGCGGCGGGGA
>Ga0315275_10004987_pt1 | contig 12495 bp, 9 predicted proteins | sample YL17G03_0_MG_FD_205557 | JGI IMG/M metagenome (GOLD analysis project Ga0315275, IMG submission 205557) | Sediment microbial communities from Yellowstone Lake, YNP, Wyoming, USA - YL17G03_0 | ecosystem: Environmental > Aquatic > Freshwater > Lake > Sediment | place: USA: Wyoming | collected... | reverse complement strand
GATCTGCCCCATCCGGTGATCTTCGTCGCACGAACCCGGTGTCCTGGCTCGCTTTCCGGCCACCGGGTGACCGCTGTCACCGTGCGCACAGGCAGGGTTGACGCTATTTTCGACGCGTCCCCGGGGCCCCGGGTCCGTTCCCGGCGCCTGTCCTGATGGGGTTCACCGCACAAGGGAGGATTGCCATGACTGGTAGAATGCGCGTTGGCACAGCGCTGGTGGCCGGCCTGCTGGGCTTCGCGGCGCAGGCCTCGGCGCAGATCCCGGGCATGCCGCTCTTTACGAACCCGCGGTACGGGACTGGGCTCCGGGTCCACGCAGACCTCGGCCAGTCCGTGGACTCGGGTACGGCACTCACCGCGTCCACGGTCGTCCAGGCCGGCGCGAGCCTTGCCCTGGGGCCGATCGGCCTCAACGCGATGGTGGGCATGCTGAAGAACGACGTGAGCGAGGCGCAGACGTGCGTCGACCACCCTACGCTCGACTGCAAGGACAAGACCATCTCGGCGAGCTTGCTGGGGCAGTTGCGGCTCGCGGGCGGAGGCCGGTCGAACCTGTCGATGTCCGTCTTCGGCGGGGCGGCCATGACCGTGAAGGCAGCAGAGTTTGCGGACCTCACGGCCGCGCAGAAGGCAGAGCTCGGCATCACCGATGCCAAGGCGCTGACCGTCCCGGTCGGCTTGGCGGTAGGGCTGCGCATCCCGCTCGGCCTCGCCAGCCTCAACATCTGGGGCGCCCCGCGCATGAATCTGACGCGGTGGGTCAACTGCACGGTAAGCTGCCCGGAGAACAAGGCGACCTTCAGGTGGGCGGTGGGAGCCGACCTGCCGATCTTCAGTATCCTCTCCGTGCGGGCCTCCTTCGACAGCGGCAAGATCAGGAACGCGGCGGGGCAGGACGTGACGAACAACTACTGGGGCATCGGCGCCTCCATCGGCCTCGGAGGCATGCGCTAGACTGTGGGCTAGTCGGCGGGAGGCTCCAGGAGGCTGAGCAACAGGCCGACTGAGCGTTCTGCGGCGCCCTGACCGCGATCGACGACCGCCCGTGCTGCCGCTCCCGCGGCGGTGCGGGCGGTCTCGTCGTGGAGCCAGTGCCGGAGCGCGGCTTCCAGCGTGGTCTTGTCGGACACGCTCCGGCCGCCGGCGGCGTCGAGCAGGAGGCGCGCGTCGCGGCTCCCCTGCCAGCGTGGCCCGAAGAGCACCGGCACACCGAGCGCGGCCGGTTCGATCACCGAGTGCAGGCCTGCGCGGCCGAACCCTCCGCCCACGTAGGCGAGGGCCGCCGCCGCATAGAGGTCCGCGAGCACCCCCACCCGGTCCACCAGGCAGACATCCCACCCGGCGCCGGGAGGCTGCGCGCCACCGGGCGGCGAGCCGCCGGGCAACTGAGCCTCGAGGTCGGAGAGGGACCGGGCGCGCACGAGGGAACCAAGCGCGAGCGGGAGGGATTCGGCCAGGCCAGAGAGGTGGGCCGCGGTCGGTTCGTGCGGCGCGAGGACGAGCCGCAGCGCGGACCCCTCACCGAGCACGCGCCCCACGGCGGCGAGCAGGCGGGTCTCGTCGGCGGGCCACGTCGAGCCCGCCACGAGGACCGGCCGCAGGTCGCCATCAACGGCGAGCGCGCGCAGGTGCGGGACGGTGCGGTCCACGGCGGTCGCGCGGGCGTGAGCGGCGTCGTGCCGCGTGTCGCCCGTCACGGTGATGCGGTCTTTGCGCACGCCGAGCGCCACGAGCCGCGCGGCGTGGGCGTCGTCGATCGCGCCGACCCGATCGAAGGCCGCGTACGCCGGTCCGAGGAGCGAGCGTGCCACGGTCCCGAGGCGTGACGACGCGGCGGCGAGGTTCGCGGAGACAAGGGCGAGTCTCACGCCGCGGCGCGATGCCTGCCGCACCAGCTCCGGCCACACGTCGGTGGCGCTGAAGCACAGGAGGTCGGGTCGCACCGCGTCGAGTGCGCGGCCCGTGTCCCCTGGGGTGTCCGCTGGGACGTAGCCGGCGAACGCCACCGGCAGCGTCGCGGCGAGCCGCTCGGCGGAGGGCGACAGGAACGTGTAGACGAACTGCCAGCCGGGCCGGGCGATCCGCAAGCGCTGGAGGATGGCCTCGGCCTGCCGTCCCTCGCCCACCGACGCCGCGTGCATCCAGACGAGCGGGCGACCGCGTTCGCGGTGCGCCGCGGCCCAGGCCGCCAGCGCGCCGGCTCCGCCGAGGCGGCCGCGGACCGCGCGGGCGAGCTTGGAGTCCCCGCGGGCGGCGAGCCCGGCGATGGGGCGGGCGAGCGCCCACGCGGCGCGGTACCAGGGCGGGGTCATGGCGCGGGAAACGTGGACGGTCGGATGCGGGCGGTCAACTGGGACGCCCACCACTTCAGACTGCGGTCCTGCGAACTTGCCGGCGCACCGCTGCGTTGCTAGCGTGTTCGAATGAGCGTGAAGGACTACCTCCGCCACTCGCGGGCGCCGCGCTACAGCCTGGTCTTCGCGCTGCCGCTCCTTCTCCTCTACGAGGGGCTGTCGGCCGCGCTGACCGGTTCGGCCGTCGAGGGTGTCCGCAGCGGCGCCGACGTCCTGCTGAAGACGCTGTTCCTGGGCCTCGGCGGGCGCGGCGGGCTCTACCTCTTCGGCGTCCTGCTGGTGGGGGGCGGCTTGTGGCTTGTCTGGCGCGACCGTCGCGCGGCCGGCGAGAAGTACGAGGCGCGCGTCTTCGCGTGGATGGCACTCGAGAGCGGCGTCTACGCCGCCGCCTTCGGGGGACTGGTGGGCTGGCTCACCACGCTCGTCCTCTCCGGGCCGCGATCTCTCTCGGCGGGCGGGGTGGCGGCGCTCGACCTGCCGACGCAGCTCGTGATCTCGCTCGGTGCGGGGCTCTACGAGGAACTGGTGTTCCGCGTCCTGCTGGTGGGGTTGTTGCTGCGGCTCTTCCTGGTGCTGCTGCCGGCGGGGAGGAAGACCGGGACGGCGCTCGCCGTGGTCGTCTCCGCCCTCATCTTCTCCTCTTTCCACTATATCGGACCGCTTGGCGACGCGTTCGCCCTGCCGAGCTTCACGTTCCGGGCCATCGCGGGCGTGGTCTTCAGCGTGCTGTTCGTGGCGCGCGGCTTCGGCATCGCGGCGTGGACGCACGCGCTGTACGATTTGGGGCTGTCGGTGATTCAGGCGGGGTCCTGACTGCTCGAGCGCCTGGCAGCGCTCCGATCAGTGTGCAGTGGGCAGTGCCAAGTAGTGTACAGACGCGCAGACGCGCAGTGGTCTTTCGGTGGGTCGGTGACAGGTCGCCACCGGGGCGATACCGGACGAGTGACAAGTGCCGCACTTGACACCAGCCCACCCTCGGTTCGCAGCGAACTGGCCACGTGGCACTGGCAGTACCACCTTGCCTCTGCGCGTCTTGACACTACTGGGTATCGAGGTCCTGCCGACTTCCTTGCGGGATTCTACCTGCTCCAGATGGCGATCACCCCGCAGCGCAGGTTCGAGCGCTGGAACTCCGGGGGCACCTCGAAGATGCTCCGGTAGACCTCGACCGAGCGTACGATGCGCACGGGGAAGTCCCAGCCGACCGCGTTGGTGGCGGGGAAGCCGTCGAGGAACCACTCGGGGCGGCAGTTGATGCCGCTCGCCATCATCAGCACCTGGCAGGTGGTGCCGCGGCACGAGGTCAGGACTCCCGGCACTATCTGGAGCAGGTCATTGAGGACGCTGGCCTGGCGCTCCTCGATCATCTCGTTGGTGATGAAATAGCCGATGCCCCTCTGGCGCCGCATCTCGAACCCATCGGCAGAGCGCCAGTTGCGGTCCCGCGGCGCCTCGACGACCAGGGTGTCGAGGGCGAGGTTCTGGGGGGTCATCTCGAAGACCCGATCAACCGTCATCCCGATCGGCAGGGTGACCTGCCACCGGCCCATCCGGTAGCCGAGAGCGCGCACCTCGAAGGTGACGTCGCCGTTGGGGAGGCTCTGCATCGCGAAGTGGCCGGCCGAGTCCGTCGACACGGCCACACGCGTGCCGACGAGCAGGACGTGGGCGCCTGCGACGGGTTCCCGGGTCACCTGGTCCAGGATCCGGCCCGATACCGAGCCGCTCCCGCGACGCTGGGCGCCGGCGTCCCGTGGGACCAGGAGGCCGATGGCCAGAATGGCGCACAGGGCCCAGGCGCACGCCGGGGGCAGCCTGACAGCGGCAGGCCTCGCGGGGAGCGGGATGGTGGCCCGGTTGACTTCCTTGTGACGCATCGGCGTGAGCATGGGGTCTCCAGTAAGTACGGTAGCGGCGCCTGGCCGGTTACGAAAGAGGGACACGGCGAGTCGCGGCCGGATCGTCCGCGGACGGGGACAGCGGCCCTCCACCCCTCGTCGGACAGGGGGGGGGCGGCGCCAGGCCCGTAAGGGCCAAGTGAAGCTTGACAATCGTTGCGCCGGGCCGTATTAAGGTCGGCAACGCCATCCGGACTGCGAACCGGATTGCGCCATAGTGCTGGGTTTGTCTGCTGTACTGAGCAAACGACAACTGAGGCCACGCTCCACCGCGCCATCCGGCACCGACCGGAGCGCCACCCGCATCACACGGGCTCTGGGCCGTGGTCCATACAGGATGTTGTGTAGAACCCGCAGGCCACCGCGGCGCGCGACTCAAGCGCGACGGGGTGCATAGCGTGCGGGGCCCTTTCCTCTCTTGCAGGGGGAGCTTCATGAATCGTTCAACGTTCAGGACCCTGCGGGTCGGCGCGGTGCTCCTGGCCTTGCTTGCCGGCGCGGCAGGCGCGGCTCTGGCGCAGAACGCCGTGTTCCGCGGGACGGTGCGCTCCGACCTCGGGGAACTCATCGAAGGCGCCAGCGTGATCATCCCCGAGATGGCCATCCAGACAGCCACGGCGGCGAACGGTCAGTTCTTGATCAGCGTCGCCGCTGCCCGGGTGCGCAATCAGGCGGTCACGTTGCGTGTCCGGATGATCGGGTTCCGGCCGCACACACAGATGCTCGTCGTCAGACCGGGTGAGCAGGTCTTCGACGTGACTCTGGCGGCCGACGTCAACCGGCTCGAGGACATCGTGGTCACCGGCGTGATGGAAGGCACGCCGATGACCAGCACGACGTTCTCGGTCGCCCGGGTGAACATCGCCGACATGGCGGTGCCGGGGCTGAACCCCTTGGCAGCGCTCGCCGGCCAGGTCCCGGGCGTCAACGTGCAGTCGAGCGGCCGTCCCGGCTCGTCGCCCGACGTGATGCTGCGCGGACCCACCTCGATCAACGCGACCGGCCGCGGCCAGGGCCCGCTGTACATCGTGGACGGCGTCATCATCAGCGGCGGCCTCCCCGACCTCAACTCCCAGGACGTCGAGAACATCGAGGTGGTGAAGGGCGCGGCCGGCGCGTCGCTGTACGGCGCTCGCGCGGCAAACGGCGTCATCAACATCACGACCAAGTCCGGCCGCACGTCGGCCGAGGGCCTCAGCTTCCGGATACGGCAGGAGGCCGGGGCGAGCGACATCGAGCGCGAGTTCGATCTGGCGATGCAGCACTCGTACTTGACGACCGAGTCGGGCACGCGGTTCTGCATCGCGGACAACACCCAGCCGCTGTGCGCGCGGGCGCTCGACTGGATCGCGGAGACGAACCGGCTGAACAACGCGCCGGGCGACTACTCTCCACAGCCCCCGTCGTTGACAGTCGACATGAGTTCCACCGCTGCGGGTGCGATGCTGTGGTCCAACTACCTGTCGCGCTACTGGCCGGTCCCCACATACAACGCGGTGCGCCAGCTCACGACCAGCTCGCCGTTCCTGAACACAAACATGGACGCTACGGGGCGGATGGGTGGCACGCAGTACTTCGCCAGCGTGTCGTATCTGCGCCAGCAGGGCGCCATCAAGTATCTGGAAGGCTTCAACCGCTACACGACGCGCCTCAACGTCGACCAGCGCATCGGTGGCAACCTGTCGCTGTCCTTCCGGACGTATTACTCGCGGGGCTGGCAGGACGGCTTCGGGCAGGAATCGGGCAACATGTTCTTCCGTATCACGCGCCAGCCGGCAGCGGTGAATCTCCTGGCGCGCGACACGCTCGGGAGGTTGTTCGCGCGATCGAACATCGCGTACACGGGTAACCAGAACAACAACCCGCTCCTCTACACGACGGAAAACGGCTACGTCGACCAGCAGGTCTCCGACCGCTTCATCGGCGGCGGGACGCTGCGCTGGTCGCCGATGTCGTGGGCGGACTTCGAGGCGAACTTCTCGTACGACCGCGGGGCCTACCGGTACGAAAGGTACCAGAACAAGGGGTTCCGCACTCAGCGATCCTCCGACCAGGCCTACCTGGGCTACGTGAGGAGGAATCCCTACGGGAGCGAGAACTACAACAGCAGCCTGAACCTCACGCTCCGCCGGAGCGTCGGGCGCGACCTCCGTACGCGAGTCAACTTCCGCTATCTGTTCGAGCGGCAGGACACGTACAGCGCCGACGAGTGGGGCAACACGCTCGCGGTCGTGGGCGTGGACGCCGCGATCAACGCGACGCAGAACATCAACATTCGTTCGAGCCGCACCTCGCAGCGCCTGGTCGGACTGTTCGCGGGGGCGAACCTCGAGTACAAGGAACGCTACATCGCCGACGTCCTGATCCGGCGCGACGGCTCGTCGCTGTTCGGGGCGGACAACCGGTGGGCTACGTTCGGCCGCGCCTCGCTGGCGTACCGGCTGTCGCAGGAAAGCTGGTGGCCGTTCCGCGACCTGATGAACGAGTTCAAGCTGCGGTACTCGTACGGCACCGCGGGCGGCCGGCCCAGCTTCGCCGCGCAGTACGAGACGTACGACATCGGCGCGGGCGGATCGCTCTCGCCCGGGCAGCTCGGTAACGCCAATCTGAAGCCGGAGACCAACGTCGAGACGGAGATCGGCGCCGACATCGAACTGTTCCGCCGGATCGGCGTGACGGTTACGCACTCCGCGTCGGACACGAGGAACCAGATCCTGCCGGTCCCGACGCCCGCGATCACGGGGTTCGGCTCGCAGTGGCAGAACGCCGGGACGCTGTCCAACAATACGTGGGAGCTGTCGGTCAACATCCCGGTGGTGCGCCGCCGCGACCTGTCGTGGTCGATGCGGTTCAACTGGGACCGGACCCGCACCGTCATCACCAAGCTGAACGTCCCGCCCTTCAGCTTCGGCACCGAGGGGGGCAACAGCGGTTACTCTTACCTGATGGCCAACGAGGGTGAGCGGTACGGCACCTTCTACGGCTACAAGGTGCTTACCGGCTATGGCAAGGACGGCTGCGAGCTGCTGCCGGCGAGCTTCCAGTCGCAGTGCGGCCCCGGTCTGGCCTACCAGGTCAACGACGACGGCTTCCTCACGTGGGTCGGCGACGGCAACACCTGGCGGGACGGCATCACGAAGAACCTCTGGGGCACCCAGCTCCCGGCCGCGTCGGCGCCGTGGGGTGCGACCCTGTGGTGGGGGACGCTGATCTCGCTCCGTGACTCCGCCACCAGCAACCGGAGGCTGGTGCCGCTCGGCACCGCGCTGCCCAACTGGCGGTTCTCGGTGTCCCAGACGTTCCAGTTCCACCAGCTCTCGGTGTACGCGCTCCTGGAGGGAGTGATGGGCCGCCGCGTGTGGAATGAGGCCCGTCACTGGTCGTACCTCGATTTCATCAACGGGGACGAGGAGCAGCGGGGCAGGAGCGTCGAGGAAGCCAAGATCGTCGGGTACTACTACCGGGCCGGCCCGCCCGCGTCCGGGATCGGCGGCTTGTACCAGGTGCTGTTCCCGTTCAGCCACACCGTGGAGGACGCGAGCTTCGCGAAGCTGCGTGAGCTGTCGCTCACCTACCACGTCGGGCGAGCCGCCGGCTTCGGCAATTGGGACGTCAGCCTCATCGGCCGGAACCTGTTCACGATCACCAAGTACCGGGGCTTCGACCCCGAGACCGGGGTCAACGGCGGGTCGGCGAACTCGGCGATGATCAACGCCGCCGACGCGTATATGTTCCCGAACCTGCGGACGTTCACGCTCGCACTGTCCACGAGCTTCTAGGCGGAGGCGGCGACCGCCGGACCGGGCCCGAGGGCCCGGTCCGGCGGGAGCCCTTCACGCGGAGGATACCGATGCACAAGCTCAACCGTGCGCTGTCCGGACTGCTCGTGGCCGCGGCGCTCGTGGCCTGCCAGGACGCGCTGCAAGTGACGAACACCAACAACCCCGACCGGGCGCGCGTGCTCGCGCGGCCGACGGACCTCGAGGCGCTGATCAAGGGCACGTTCAAGACAACGTTCAACGGGACGTACGGCACCAACGGCGTCGCGCCGTCGGCGCGGACGATTGCCTGGGAGCACGCCTCGGCCCTCAATAACTTCGGGATGGGGCCCCGCAGCTCCATTCCCCGCCAGGCGGTCGACAACTCGCGTAGCAACACCTTCTACACCAACAACGAGGCGGACTTCAACGCCCTGCAGCGGGCCGCCCGGGCGGCGGCAGACGGAATCCACACCATTCCGCTGGTGAGCCTCGGGTCGGCCCAGTTGGACGCCCGCGGAAGGGCCTTCGCGTGGTTCGGCCTGGGCGTGGCGCTGGGCTACGTGTCGATGGTGTACGATTCCGCGGCCATCCCCGACCCGTTCGAGGACCTCGGGATCGTTCCCGACCTCTTCGGCTACGCGGACGTCTACGCGGCCGCCCTCGCCGCGCTCGACTCGGCCAAGACCTGGTCGGACACCGCGCGCGTCAAGGGGTACCTCGCGGGTACGATGCTCACGAGCGAGTGGCTCAACGGCGCTACGTACACGGCGGACGAGTTCATCCGGCTGATTCGTAGCTACAAGGCGTACTTCCGTGCGAACGTGGCGCGGACGCCGGCGGACCGGGCTGCCGTGAATTGGACGCTGGTGCGTGACGATGCGCTCGCCGGCATCACGGCCACCATCTCCATCAGCACCGGCGCCGGGTCCGGCTGGACGGCGACGATGAATGCGTGGCAGCAGGACGCCACCTGGAACCAGTTCGCCAACATCATAGCCGGTATGGCGGACTCCACCGTCACTCCCTACGAAGCCTGGCTGGCCACTCCGGACGCCTCCAAGGACCGGTTCCTGGTTCGGACGCCGGATCTGCGCTTCCCGTCCGGGGATATCCGTGCGACACAGAACACCAACTCGCCGACCGTTCCGTCCGGGAGGCTGTACGTCAGAAACAACGCCCCGGGCCTGGACGTGGACGCCAGGCCGTGGAACTCGCAGTACAGCTGGTACCGGATGCAGGCGTGGGTGAACAACGCCGGCGGAACAGGGCCATTCCCCTTCTTCCCGAAGGCGATGAACGATCTGCTGCTGGCTGAAGCGCAGATCAGGCTCGGGAACCTCGCCGCCGCGGCGACGCTGATCGATTTGACGCGGACCACGAGCGGCCTGCCGGCGCTCTCGACAGGCGCCCCGTCCTGGGTGTCCACGGCAACGGCCACGACCCCCGGCCCGGGCGGCAACGCGTGTGTCCCGCACATCCCGCAGTCGCCGGCGTACACGACGACGGCGTGTGGCAACATCATGGAGATGATGAAGTGGGAGTACCGGATGGAGACCATGTACGTGTCCTACGGGTCGCAGTGGTTCTCCAGCCGCGGTTGGGGCGATCTACCGGAAGGCACGCCGATCCACTGGCCGGTGCCCTACGGCGAGATGGATACGCGCCAGAAGGTGATGTACAATCTCGGCGGCGTGGGCCGTGAGGGCGGGTCGGTCGGCAAGGGAAACTACGGGTACTAGGTGTCGACGATGCGCCGGGTACCGCTCGGGCTGCTGGTGGTCCCCCTCCTCGCGGGCTGCTATGTGTATCAGCCGCTCGGAGGGGACTTGCCTGAGCCGGTACCCGGCGCCATGGTGGCACTCGAACTCAATGACCAGGGCCGTGTGGGGATGGAACGGCAGGTCGGTACCGAAGTGGCCCGCATCGAGGGCGCGGTGGTCTCGCGCTCGGATACAGGGTACGTGATGGGCGTCCGCACGGTGATCAAACTGTGGGGCTCCCAGTCGCGCTGGCAGGGCGAACAGATCTCGGTCCGCGCCGACTATGTTCGGCGAATGAGCGAGCGGCGGCTCTCGCCGGGGCGTACAGTGATGGCCGCCGGCGGAGCGACCCTGGGTTTCGTAGTCTACCTGCTTGCGAACACACTGGTGGGCGGCGGCAATGCACCCGGGCCCGGACCGGAACCGCCGCCACCAGGCGGCAACTGAGCGTTCGGTGGCTCCAACCTCTAGACAGTGAGCCTGACATGACTTGGTCTCGATTCGGATTGGCGTGTGCGGTCGGCGTGATGCTGGCGGCGTGCAACAAGGCGGAACAGGGCGTGCTGCAGCCACAGCCTCCGCTGGCCGGATTGCGCTACGTGAATCTCGTGACGGATACCGGCGCGGTGGATTTCGTCATCGTCAACTTCGTCGGTGACGCTCCCCTCACGCGCGCGGCCACCTTCCGCACCGGCGGGGCGCCGTACGGTGTGGGGACCAACTTCCTCCCCCCCCACTGGCCCGTCGAAGCGGGGCGGGACGTGCAGATCAGGGTCTTCATGAACGGCACCACCCCGGCGATCGCGTCGCAGGTCGTGTTCGACACGACGTGCACGTTCGCTGCGAACCTCAACTACACCTTCTTCCTCTACGGGAACGCCCGCGGGGCCGCCGTCCACGCCAGGGTGACGGTGGACACCCTGCCGGCGCCAGCCGGCGTGGCCTTCCGGGTGATCAACCTGGGAGGCACCGCCGTCGGCGCGGTGGACGTGGACGTGGTGGCGCAGGCCGTTGTGGCCCCGCTCACGGGCACGGCCTCCTTCGCCAACGTGGCGGTTGGCGCAGTGACGGCCTACACGAACTTCGCCGTCAGCACCACGCTGAAGGCGACGGCGACCGCCCCGGCGACACGGACCCCGTTCCTCTTCTCGGCTAACGCACCGGCTGGGGTGAGGGGCGACACCCTCGTCAACCCCGTCGCAGGTACGAACGTGGCGGGAACCGCCATCTCGGCGGTCATCGTGCCGGCGTCGGTGGTAGGCAGCACGGCCCCGCAGGGCGGTGCTTTCGTGAGTCCGACGATCCTATTCATGATCGACAGGAAGCCTGCGCTCACGGCGCCTTGACGCCGTAGCAGGGCCTCAACGCGAAGCGGCCGGTCCCTCTCGGGGCCGGCCGCTCGTGTTCCCTGGCCTCTCGTCGCCGCGGAGCCCGCCCAGCATCTTGGTCGCCGGGCGACTGTGTGGTGCGGCGCCGCGCTACCGCGGCCCCTGCGTCTTGACACGCACGATGGAATCGAGGACCGCGCGGAAGACCTCGATGGGCTGGGCGCCCACCAGCAAGCCGCCCTCGATGTAGAAGGTCGGAGTCGAGCGCGCACCCGAGCGCACCGCGCCCTCCGCGTCGGCCCGCACCAGCGCGCGCACGGCGCCATCTCGCAGACAGGTGGAGATAGAGTCGCGGTTCGCCCCGGCCGAGTCGCCGAGGGAGAGGAAGTAGCTCCCCGGCTCCCCGAGGCCCGCCCAGCGCTGCTGGTTCCGGAACAGCAGGTCGTGGAGCTGCCAGAACCTGCCCTGCCGCGCGCCGCACATCGCCAGCTCGGCCGCGGGAACGGCGTTCTTGTGGTACGAGAGCGGCAGGTTCACCCAGACGAAGCGCACCTTGCCTGTCTGCACGTACTCACGGTCGAGCGCTGGCATCGTCTGCAAGGCGAACTCGGCGCAGAACGGGCACTGGAAGTCGGACATCTCATAGACCGTGACGGGCGCCGTGGGACTGCCCTTGGTACGCGTCGCGTGCGGGTCGTCCTGTTTGGCCACGCCGTGCGCCACAGGGCCCGCCACGAGGCCCACCGCCGCCAGAACGATCGTGAGACCAAGACGCATAGGGAATCCCTCCTGCATGCAAGTTAACCGGTGGAATGGTCGGAACGGTGCGCAGGGGGCAGTGGGCAGCAGTGGGCAAACGCGCAGACGCCAAGTGGTACAACCGTGCCAAGTGGCAAGTCGCTCCCGGCGCCGTGGCGCGCTAGTGACAAGTGCTGCACTTGGCACTCACCGGCCATCGCGGTGGGACCAACTGGCTCCTTGGTACTGACGTACCACTGCGCGTCTGCGCGTCTGAACACTACTTGCCACTGTCTCCTTCGTACTGAGGAAGACGGTCTCGCCACCTGCATCCCGCATTTGCCCCTGCCGCCGGCCCCGGCGAGATTCCATCCCCGATGAACGCTCTCTGGCTGGCCCTGCTCCTGCAGCTCCAGATCCCCTCGCCCACGGGGTACGTGAACGACTTCGCGGGCATCCTCGACGAGGGGTCGCGGCGCGCGATGCTGGCGGTCATAGACCAGGTGCGGCAGGCGTCCGGGGGCGAGATCGTCGTCGTGACGTTGCGGGACCTCGGTGGCCGGGCGTCCATCGACGTGGCGCGCGACATCGGGCGGACGTGGGGCGTCGGAGCGCGGGGCACCGCCGGCGACAGTGCCCGCAACGCCGGCGTGG
>Ga0315275_10004985_pt1 | contig 12498 bp, 14 predicted proteins | sample YL17G03_0_MG_FD_205557 | JGI IMG/M metagenome (GOLD analysis project Ga0315275, IMG submission 205557) | Sediment microbial communities from Yellowstone Lake, YNP, Wyoming, USA - YL17G03_0 | ecosystem: Environmental > Aquatic > Freshwater > Lake > Sediment | place: USA: Wyoming | collected... | reverse complement strand
AACTCTACCTCGAAGAATTGCTTTTCAAAATCAAACGATTCGTAGAACACGCCAGGGTCATCATCTCCACTTATAGTGTCCAGATAGAGAAAATCTCCATTAGAATTGATTTTATAATAAATATCCACAGATTGGTCAGTAGTTAGAGCTATAGTCCTGAGCGAAAGCGAGTTTCCCACCTTCTCTGTGTTCGGAGAACCAGCATCATACCTTAGCGTAGCAACATAAGCCGCAGTTTCTTTTTTGGTGTAATCAAGATTGTCTATGCCATAAAACGAGCCTATAGTTATAGCATCACCATCCCAGGTATCTGCAATCGCATTATCTACCGTGACTGTGGTGCCGTTTGTATAGCCAGTTATGGTGCGGTATGTGCCATCAGTAGTGTTCTTTACTTGCCTGCCCACCATGGCTGCCGTAAAAATGCTGGTAGTAGCTACAAGCGTACTTGCAGTAGAGCTAGACGAGGCCGTACCCGTTACCGAAGCAGGCGTACTATCGCTCCAGCAGACAAATAAGTTCTGAGCATCCAGACCATAAACGGCTCCTATACTTATCTTGTCGGTCACTATTCTTTGCGAGGTCTGGAAGTCCTTGTTCAAAGTTTCTGGGTAATCCTTACTCTTGGTCCCCATTGAATAAATAGCCCTGTCCAAAGAGGTCGTACCGCTATTTATGCCCCAAAGAACGAGTCCTTCCCAAACGCTCAAACCACCTTCGGCTACTAAGCAGGTATCATTCTGGCCCACGAATTTAATCCTACGCATGAGCGTTAAGGCTCCAGAATAGATTGAGATGAGATTTTGAGTGCCATGAATCACATATAAAAGATTATTATTGGTAATCATGGCGTTTACCTGACCATTCACATCAATGAACGAGTTAAAGGTTGGTGCTGTGCCATCCCAAAAGTATATCCGTGACCTTCCCGAAGCCCCAGCAGTAGTCCCGTTCCAGGTAGCAACAGCAATGTAATCTCCAATAGTTTCAAGACAATGTGCTACCTCATCTGGCGGAAAAGTGACAGACTCGCTATTTAAGACCTCAGCATCATCAATCGTACCCAGGAATCTGCCATTACAGTAACAAAGTTTGTTTGTAAATACCCGCATCTGATGATAGGTACTACTTTCTATCGGTCTAAAATATTCCCGATAATAAGCTGTTGAAAAATCAGCCGTAGTTGCCACATAAACTGTCGTTGTCCCAGCAGAAGCCTGTAAATGTATATGATAATAACCACCTCGTATAATATTGACCGTATTAGGATTTGGCGTAAATCGGAACTGAGTATTGTTGGCCAAGCTTCCATTCACTATTGTGGTTGTTGAAACCGCAGTATTGTTACTATCATGCAATATTACCGATAGGTCCCCAGTACCTTTTGAACCCACCGAAATCGTTATACCCGCAAAACTTGTCTTGTTGGGTACAAACTCTATCTTATTAACAGCCGTTTCATTTGAGGCTGGAGCGGTTGTAGGCACAGTATATAAATTCGGAAAAGATGTTCCTATCGAACCAGCGTCTACATCTCCATAATTTACCGCACTAGCTATCGAAACGAATTTATTTAGAGTCAAGGAAGGCGTGCCAGCAGGCGTAGTCATTTTGTTAAGACTCGCAGTACCCGCATAATAAATAGCATTATAAAAGAATCCAAAGCCTTCACCAGTGCTTGATGCAACTAAAGTGTCGTAATCGTAGCTTCCAGCTGAGTTCCTGCGATACATTCTGCCAGTATTATCGTAAAACCAGGTATCCGACATCTCACGGATAATCGCCCTCACAAGTCCATTGGGATTCTTCTCTTTCTTTAAAGGTGGCATGACCTGGAGTTTGTCGGGGTCTGTCCGATAATCCAATGCCAAGCCGTCATTAAAAGCATTGGCGTAGCCGAGGCGTGTTCCCTCAGCTATGCCACCAGTCCAGCCGTTTTGGATATAAGCGAATAATTTTTCAGAACTGCCAGCTTTAGGACCGCTGGTAATCTTTCCTTTTACGATTCTTTTGGTCGCCATATTATGGTAATGCGGGAGTCACAGTCGGATACATATTCGGATTCCAGATAGTGGCTCGCCTTGGTGATGTAAAATCTTCAACTGTCTTGGCATTGGTGTTCTCTTTGAGCCGCTGCTCATACTCGTTAAATCTGTCTGCCAATAAAGCAGCCTGCACTTCATCCTTCTTGTAAAGGGCCCAATATTCTCTCGCAGCACCAATCCATAAAATATCCGTAAAAGGTTCGGGAATTGTAGGCAAATCACCTATCAAATAAGGATAACCCGTCAGCGTGGTCCCCTGGAACACCTCTGAAATTGTGAGAGATGTGTCATTGGTCACTACGGAAATCAGGTATGCCTCATCATTTATAATGATATAGCTACCAGCTACCACATTACTTGCCCAAAGTGTGGCTGTGCCCGTTACTGTAGTTCCGCCATTAGTAACAGATATTAAACCCTCATTATAATCAGCCTGCACCATGTTCACAGGAGCTTTCAGGTAAAACATCTTTATAGAATCGGTAGAAGTGGAACAGAACGGAAATATGAGTAATTTCTTTCCTCTAACATGATAATATTGGGCTACAAACGCAGACATTACTGTGCTCATATAAAAGAGCCTATTGAATGCCTTAGGGTCTGGTAGCTCATTGATGGGCCACTCCCTGGTTCCGTATGTCTGGGAAACTGTAATCATTTTGCGGTAATCCTTAGGCAAGGCAAAGCTGCCAACACCAGTGACAGTAGGCACAGTATACAGACTTTCCAGAAAATGGTAATTGTGAGAAGCACAGAGCATCTTCTGGATAGCGTTTATTTTATCTATCCCACGCTGCGAGTTCTCGGCACTATCATCCCTAGTATTGTCAAGATACTGCTTCTGTAGGTAGCCTAGTGTAATCATCAGTTTTTATTAAAAGCTATTTTCTTTTCTTTTTGAGTGCGATTAGAGCGGCAATCATCTTGCCACGCTTGTCTTTTCCGCCACCAGACTCTTCTTTACGCTCTTCTTTAGCTTCCTCGGCTGATGATTCTTTTGCCTCTTCAGCCTTTGGTTCCTGTTTCTCATCTTCTTCTTCGCCAACATCCTTTTTCTTGTTGTTCTTCCTTATGGAAGCCACAATTAAATTCTTATTCATGTCAGTTTCCTCTTTTGAATTAAATTTATGTGGAGCTTCGGACTCCATTTTTTCCAGTCTATCATAGTAATCTGGAATTTCTTTTAAGTGGTCTAGGGCTATCTTTTTGGCTACGCCAGGACCGCCATGATGCTCTTTTTCAACCTGTTCTCCCATTTTAAGTTGTTTAGAGCTTATTTTCATCAGTATTGAGCTAAAACCCAGGCATTTGCCCTACCATCAGTGGTAATCGTTGCTGTAACCTTCACAAACTGAAAACAATCCATTGGGTCAAGTGTATAAAGCACCGATTCATTACTGGAAGATGTATAACTTGCCACTCTCGTAACTTGCTGACCATTGGTGTTAGCCACATTCGTAATCAGTTTATTGTACGGGATATAAACAGTACCATCAACCGATACTGTGACCGTATAAACAGTATTACCAGAACTGTGGTTGGTCCTTTGCAAGACCAGAACCACTTTTTTTGCCCCGCCAATATCTACCGCATCACTTATGGTAGTGGAATTAACAGAAGTTAAAGCTTTTGTCAGGTAGACCTGACCTGGACCATTCGTAGCCATGATTTTTGAATAATAATTAGCTAATTCTATGAAAGCAAAATTACTTATTCAACAGGCAGCAAAAAGGGGAGTGCTCGCTCCCCTCTTTGTTAGAATAAAAAGTGTGCTTATGCTTGTTTGAGTGCCTTCTGCTCTTCACGCCATTTTTTTAAAGCCTCGCCTCTTTGACTCACCTTCGGGGGCTCAATAACTTCCTCAACATCTTTTCCCAACAACAACCTACCCGCCTCTTTTGCCATGTGTTCCAAGTCTGCCGTCAGCCATAGTTTTGTACTTTGCCTTCCAGTAGCCAATTCTTCCTCTTTCCACTCCTCAGTGATAATCCGTTTAGCAAGCTGCATAGCCAGCCATTTTGCCCTATGTAATGGAAAGACTCGAATTTGTCCTGCCTTGAAGGTAACTGGCACAGAGTTTGTGGAATCGTTAACTGGGATTGAAAATTCCCACTTGGAATCGTTCTTAACTCGGTACATATCCCAATCTATAGGATTTTCTGGTTTAACTGGAGCATCTCTGTCTGGCAAAAGGTCGCTGATGGGGTCTACCATGAGAAGAAGAATAATAAATATAAAGTTAATATACAACAAAAAGGGGGCTTATGTAAAGCCCCCTTTTCTAACCTAGCTGTACTTACATTCCGTAAGTAGGATAAACCAGCTGGGCATCCGTTAAACCCGCACCTGTGCGAGCTGCACGGAAAACTGCACCCAATACCCTGACAGTAGATGCGTCATCTACCTGACCAGCAGTTGCTGTGCTATTCACCAGACCATTATCAGCAACATCTCCAACAGTGTAAATGGTTGCCTTGCCATATACCTGGACCCAGCCATAGGTACTAGCAGTAAGAGCGGAAACCATTACCCCAACTGGACCAACTGCACCACTACCAACAAGTAAAGTGACTGCTCCAGTTTCGTCAATCACGCAGGCATATCCTACTGCCCCGCTTGTGACACCAGAAACATACACATACTCATTACCAGCGGTATCTCTTCCTTTGGTCCCCAATGGAAGTTGCTGGATTGTAGAAACAAGAGTCAAACCCTGGTCTACAATCACAGGCCCCGTAAGTAAATTTGCCATGTTAAAACCCTAACTAAAATTAAGTCTAGGTGGAACCAGTTGCTCCAGTTACACCAGTTGCACCCGTAATGCCAGTAGCACCTGTGACTCCAGTATTACCTGCAGCACCAGTAGCACCTGTAACCCCAGTGTTACCTACAGCACCAGCCACTCCAGTATTACCTGCAGCACCAGCGGCTCCAGTAGCTCCAGTAACACCAGTAGAACCAATACCAGTAGCACCTACAGTTCCCGAAATTGCGGAACCAGAGCTATTGCTTGTTGGCACTGTCGAGCTGACTCTTGCAGAGCCATCATTAGCCAAAAACAAGTAATAGGTCGTACCATTGTTGCTCACAAGCTTCAGGTAGGAAGGAGAACCAGCTGTTCCCAGGCCGCCAAGGTCTGCATTCACCAAGAGTTCTGCCAGAACTGGCACATAATCCTTTAGTGTTGCCATTTTGTTTCCTTATTAAAAATTAAGAGAAAATCAAAACAGCATGCCTGTTAGGATTAAAAGTAACCAGATTACCACGCAGGATGATATAACCAACCTGTGCGTACTGGGTCGGGATTTTGATGAAATCACTAAAGATTGCACCTACACCCCTAATTTCAGACTCGCCATCAGCACCTTCGGTTGCTTCTTGTTTTCCAAAAGGAATGTTCCTGTAACCATCTGGTGCTGTTTCAATGCCGAACCAGTTAATGTATTCCTTATTCAAGACATACATATAATTGGTCGTGCACTTTTCATCAGATACCACAGGGATACCACGAATCCAAAGGGCATTAAAGCCAAAATCGGCAACTGCACCACTCTTATTATCAATGTTCTGGCCTGTGCGGGTTACAACATTGAATCCATCAGACTTCGCATCAAAGCGGGCTGACGGCTGTGCAAGTGCCTCTAATGAGGAAAACAAAGCACGAGTCGTGATTATCACCTTGTCACCCAACATATTACTGTACGCTTCTGTAGCGTTAATTGCGGTAATAATCGGTGTCAAGCTGTTCAGAACTGTACCAACTGAGTTCTTGTACGAAGCCCAGGTAGTGTAGGTCAACCTATCAATACCACCATAGGTTTGTACTGAATTACCATCATCAACTGCTGCCTTTAAGCCAAGAAAGTCCTTATTGCTATTGCCTGTGCCATCACCATAGAAAAGCGAGCCAATATTCTGACTCATGGCATGAGTGCCCTCTTCTAATTTGTCTGCCACATAATCTGCAGCAGCATTGGCATCAGCGGCATTGACATCCCTCTCCAAACCAACCAAAGGAATCGCCTGGTAATAACCTCTCAGGTCAAACGAAGAGCGAAGTTTGGTGTTGGAAACAGAGGTAGCAAATGGGTCTAACCCAGCAAAAGAACCGCCAGTTGTCGGAGCCGAAATCTGGATTGATTTGTCCAGAGTCAAGCCTCTCCAGGGCTTGGCATTGTTCAACATAAGACCAGCAAGAAAGTTGGTCTTAGTCACAGTATCCATGACCTTCTTCATCAGATGAGGAAGTTCTATACTGTTGAAATCTGCGGTAAATGTCATGTTAAATAATTAAAATTTATTTAGTGATTGTCCCTCGCTGAGCAGCTCTTCTGAGAATATCTCTCATATCCCCAGTAGTGTCCAGTTGCGGAGCAACCTTTCCGCCAATCTTGGTCTTGCTAATCTTTCTAGCAGCTTGTGACACTTCGGGCTGTTTATAAATGTACGCCTTATAAACATCATATAAGGAGTCCAAATCTCTAGCCCAGTTAGGTACGGAATCGGGGTCTTTATTAACCACCAACTCCTCTACCCAGTCCTTGAACGCTTGAAAGCCATTAACATCTGTACCAAATTCGGCTTCAATTTTGTCAAGTTTTCTATCATTCTCTTCTACCATTTTTTGGGTTATCTGTTCGCTCTCCTGCGTAAGCTTCTGATTCTTCCTAGTCAATGAATTGAAAAGGACATCATCAAACTTATCGCCTTTTTTCTCGTAAAGAGCGTTCAACAAAGAGTCTAGGAAATTATCATCATTGGCAGCATTATGTATAACATCAGAATAAAACTCGTCTATGTTGGCATATTGTGTTTTAAATTTGCCACCTGCTTGTTGCGGCACATTGAGTGCCTGAGTTTTCTGTTCATCTAGCTGCCTTCTTAATGTTTCCAGTTCCTCTTTGTAAGCCTTTCGCTCATCATTAACCTCTTTAAATCGGTTATAGGGAATGGTTGTGCCTTGTTCGCCAGCACTGGCGGTTTGTTCACCTTCGGTTGCAGTTGATGAGTCTGCGGTGTCGGTGACGACCATGCTTCCTGCCATCTTATTAAAATAAAAAGTTAAACAGCTATGACGGGCTGAACCCTACACTTTTTATTCTAATTAGAATAGTGCCACAAAAGAATTACTTATTCAATATCTTTACCTGAGTGGCATATTAGACGTCTGCATTCCCGCCCCCAGATTAGGAACTCCAGGTGGTCTAGGCATGGGATTCTGTTGCATACCAGTATTAGGTGTCTGTTGCACAGTAGGTCCAACAGATTGAGGTTGATTAACTGGCGGGGCCATGTTACCACCTTGACCCATAGGCTGCATCTGTTGTTGCTGAGCTAGAAGTGCCCGTAATAAATCATTCTCCTGCTTGACATGGACATTATACTTCTTCTGGTTCTCGGAAAGCATTTGCTCATAAGGTTCCAGATTTTCCTCTATCTCCACGCCCTTGATGTAATCGGTATGGGTTGCAATATGGCTATTCAGCATGGAAATATCCCTTGTTTGCGTTAAATATCTCGGAGCTGAGATATCTGTGCCCGCCTGCAGAAGCTCAGTGTGCTCAATTGCCTCAACATCAAACGGCTCGTCATTATTCAGCATAGGATAGACCATATCTGGCTTTAATTGCTGCATAGCAGCATTCTGAGCCAGAGTTTCGGGATTAGGATAGCCCAGAATCTTCAATAGGTCCTTCGTAGATAGGCAGCCCAGCTTAAATAAGTTCAAAGCCTCAACTTTCCGTTCAGAATCGTCTTTCCCAACATTTATTTCAGTCTTGACAACAATTTTGACATCTTTTAGCTCGGAATTGACGATAAAGTTCTTCCTTTGCAGTTCAGACATGGTTTTTATGTCGCCAGTCTTGCCAATTGACATGATTGGATGCTTTTTAGTATAGAAAACATACATCAACTGTAGGGACCACTCATACAAAGCCTGGTCTACAGTTGCAATACTGCGTTCTATCGTTTCTAAGCGACCCGAATCTGCGGATTTCAGCATCATTGTCGCTCCCAGAGTCCTCTGATTAGTACCAGCAAGCCCACGAGTAGCGGGATGAGTGCCCAAAATGTTATCAATTTCGTTCTGTGAAGCCGTCAGGTCGGTCATAATGCCTTGGTCAAAGGCTCGACCAGTAAAGAAGGTCAATGCTTGGGAAGGAACGCCTTTCTGAATAAAAAGCTTACTCTTGGCTGTGAAGTCTATCTTATCCAGGCTCTCTTTGGTCATAAAGTCACCCGAACCTATCAGCATCCCATTACCAAAATCAGCATTCTGCTCTATCTGCCGCTTCCTCTTGTTAATTCCATCCTGCAAGCCAACCACCTGTTCCACCTTGGAAATCGGGTCAATAATACTGTCGCCGAAATTATTTTCCCTCAGAAAGATATAGGGCATTTTCGGACCCACAAACTGATTCATTTTCTTATTTTCCCAGTTGTAATTCGGGTTCTTATCATATCCCAAAAGCACATTCTTGAACTTCCATGCCACAAACTCATTCTCCCAATACTCGTAGTAGCGTATCGGCGAGTTCTCATCCACTTTCTGGCCCTTATTGATAAGTTCGTAGACCGCCTGCTCTTTGTCTGGGAACTTTTCACAAACCTCGCCATAGGTAGAGTCAATCAACTCAATCAGATAAGGTGCTACACACTCGTTCCTGGCCTCTTTCAAGACATACATCCTACCCCTGGGAACCAGCTCCACATCTATACATTCCCGTTCAGTATCATAGAATATCTTGTAGCAGGCATATCTGTCCGTGAAGTGTGCTCTGACCGCCTGCGAATGCATGGTTTTCATATCCCAAGCACCCAAAAACAGGTCGTTATAGATGTAGTTTCTTAATTTCTCCCCCAATTGTGAGGTGCGTTTATTTATTGGGGTAAGTGTTAAAATCGGCTCAGAAAGATTCTTAACAATAAGCGGGACAAGGGTTTCAATAGAAGTAAAAATGCGGTTATCCACAATCTTGGTTTCCCCTTCATAGAGGTCGCCATCCTTTATCTGCTTACCAACATAGTAATCCCTGCTCTTCTCTGAGGTACGCCAAAGCTCATCCCTGTATGGCTGGCATGTTTTAATGCCCTTGTTTATCTTATCCAACAATCTTTTCTCAACTTCCTCTGGCTCGCCCTCTAAATCAGGAGCATCAATTACATAAACACCTTCCATTGGAGCTGGCGATTCAGCGGATTGATAATCTCTTTCGTAATTGGTCATAGATATTCAGTTAAGTATTTCAAAAATTCTAGCCTTTAGTAATTAGTTATTCAATCAGTGGTTATCCCAGACAACCTTGGAAGCCTCTTGGACCACGCCCACGAGCTGCTCATAGGATAATGTCAGCGTATCCGTGGGCACAGGCTTCCTTTTTAGCTCAAAAATCTCGCCCTTATTTGTGAGCCCTATCACAATCCCGTCAGCCAGGTCGGGAGAATAGCCAAAATTCTTCTTCATATCCCGCTTTGATTCTATCTGAATATTTTGCTCAGAAATGAAGTAACGAATGTTCAACAGTTCCTTGATGACCTCAGTATCGTTCAAAATCTCAATCTCGTTGTTCTGCACCATATCCCTCAGCTTCCAGTAATCCTCGGCCCGCTTGTTCTTAAAGTTGTAGATGGTGCTTTTAATAACGGAACTGGTAGCAGCATTACCAGAATTATAAGTGGCAACCTCAAATCCTTTCCCGAAACAGTGGTCTACCACACCTGAACCCACCCCCACAACATCCACACACACATTCTTGGGGTCAACCTTACGCTCCTTGGCCCGTTCAATAAGGATTTCGCCAGTTACATTGGTCTTTTGGTTCTTAAAGGTTTCGTATTCTCCAAAAATATTGCCCTGATGATACCAGAACACAGTCCTATCATTGCCTTCCCTAGCCACATCCACGCCTATGCCATTTGGTTTGAAGTTCTCAGGCTTGTCAATCAGAACATCCTTCAGCCATTCCCAGATAATGAGCTGGTTCGGGTCATCAGAATAGTTCCAGTTATTCTCCACATACCTGGAATACTCTGTCGGCGGAAGCCTACGCAGAAACTCGAAGAACTCAGGCGGGTTATACTTGTTGTCTACAGGCACAGACTCTTGAAAGTACACCTTTGGGTCCAGCTTGCCATTGATGAACTTGTCGTAATAGGTCGTTTTTATCCAGCCAACTGTGGGATTCAGGTCCATAAAAATAGAAGGCTTTAGAAAGTAGCCCTCGCCCTCAACAGTAAAGTCGTTCCACCTGCCTACCCTGGTAGCCGCAATGTCCACATACTTCTTATCTATCTGGTTCACCTCGTTGAAATAGGCGATTGCATACTCGGAACCCTTGGCATTATCGCAATCTGGGTCCTTTGTGATGTCAGCCCATTGAAAGACTATCTCAGAACCGTTCTTGAAACGCTGGGTCATATCTACAATGTCTGGAGTATCCCCCAATATACGGCAAATCTTCCTGTAGGAAGGGATAGTATTTTGTTTGAGATTCTTCTCGGATTTCCGAAATATGAAGATGCGGATGTTTGGTAGGAATTTACAGATGAGGTGCAAGAGGATGAGTATACCAATGGTCTTACCTGAGCCCGTACCACCTGCGAGGACATAGTAGAGGTACTTGCCTTCCTGGTACGCCGCAAAGAGTTCCTTTTGTTTGTCCGTGAGTAATCCCTCATCCATGTACTATATATAATGTATACACTATAGGCTATATTTCTCTCCAAGTCTATGTTTCTTCCTATCCGCAAGCTCTTTATCCATAGCCTTTCTCTGCTCATCATCACTCCTGCCGACATTGCTGTGGGTCTTTTTTAGTATCTCCCTGAAGTCGCCATATTCCTTTTTGAAATCTGGGTTATCAACAACCCTGCCGTTTTTTACAATCTGTGGCTGGAGCATGAGCTTGGGGTTCCTTTTCATCTCGCCCTGTATTCTTTTAATAGAGTCTACTGCCTGGCTCTCGGACTGGCCTGAAGCCATCATCTTCTGTACCTGTTCTCTAGTTATTCCTTCAGTTATCCGTTCTGCCACGGGTCATCCTGTCAAATTTAAAACTCTGTATGTCTTTTTCGAGCTGTGGTGCTCTAGAAAGGGCTTCATCCTTCTTTAGGTCAGCTACAGTCCTTTTCTTTATCGAAACAACTTCGCCCGTTTCATCATGGTATTCGGAGATTTCCCCCTTAGGCGTATAGGTCGGCTTCCCAGTCCTCACCCTCTTTAGAAACTTCCTCTTGACCAAATCCCTGTAGTGTCCCCTCAAATCTATGTATAAGTATGTCAAAGATACGCACCAAATCGTCAAGAGCAGCACCATTATCGTTTCCATCTTCGTCTTTTTGATATAAAAAGTAATACCTTAAATAGGCTGAAATCCAGGTGATAGCATCCAGCGTCACTGGACACGCCACAGGCTTGTAAAAAGGGTTCAAGATAACCTTCCTTCGCTCCAACGCTTCCCACTTCTCCCGTGATGAACATATCAACTTGTTTATCTTCTCCGCAAAAAGAGGATTCTTCATTATCAGCCAGATAGGGTCCTGATACCTCTCCTTCTGCCTCATATACTGCTTCCGCCTCGAAACCTGCGAAAATTGCGTGTTGGTTGGATAACTACGCTTCTGGCTCAATGGATGCATCTTCTTTATCCCATTTTTTAAGTAGTCGGTCAAAGGTCCTCGCATCATTTATGTATATCCGCTTCTCTAAATTACTTACATCCCTCGCTGTGTACTCTGGCCTTAGCTTGTAACGACCCCTCGTGTACCCCCTCTTCCTCGGCACTATGTCCTCTATCTCAAAATATGCCCGTATTATCACCTTCGCTATCGTCTTTGTAAAACCAAACTCCTCTTGCCTCATCCCGTATTGGTCACAATACTGCAATACCAGCTGCCTCACCCACCCCTTGTTGTATATCCATAACTCGTTCACAGCTAATATCGGGTCGTAACTCCCGCTCAATGCCTTCAGTGCATGCCCCTCTGCTACCCCCAACCCCTCTTTCTCTTCCTTGTACATCCGCCGCCATAACCGCCTGTCCCTGAATAACCTGCCACCCACTACCGCCTCTATCCCTATCTTTGAAATGAGTAGCTTGATGTAACTCCCCCTGTCTAACCCACTCGCCTCTGCCTTCTTCCCTAATTCCTCGTATAACCACGGCTTGAACCTTATTTGAAAAAGTATGTCCCGTACAGATTTGTCCTTCTCCTTCATATATCATATATGTTTACATAAGTCCCTGACATCCTAACCCCATTCCTTAATACCCGCTTCTTATCGTATAACTCGGTTAACCCATCCTGCCTTAGCTTCGCTATCAATGCCGCCTTCTGCTCTGGCTCAAATTTTACCGCCTCGCTAGGTATTACCTTTTTCCCCTTAGGTATTACCAAACTCGCCTCTATTAATCCCACTATATACCTGTTCCTGTTTATCCCAAGCGGCCCT
>Ga0315275_10004984_pt1 | contig 12498 bp, 5 predicted proteins | sample YL17G03_0_MG_FD_205557 | JGI IMG/M metagenome (GOLD analysis project Ga0315275, IMG submission 205557) | Sediment microbial communities from Yellowstone Lake, YNP, Wyoming, USA - YL17G03_0 | ecosystem: Environmental > Aquatic > Freshwater > Lake > Sediment | place: USA: Wyoming | collected... | reverse complement strand
AAAACTCTTGATCAGGAAGAAAAAATTTTAAATTATCCCTAAAAACTAATCCAAATGAAAATCCCAATCGCAAAACAAAAGATTTTTATTTCAGATTTTGAAAAAATAAGACCTGTGTATGAAAAATTTGCCGTCCTGCTAAGCCAGATTCTTCAGAAAGCAGTCGATCAGTTGGGATATCTGGCAATAGTCCAGGTAAGAGCAAAGAAAGTTGTAAGCTTTTCAAACAAGATTATAATGAAGGACAAGTACCAGAATCCACTTTCGGACGTCACAGATCTTTGCGGCGGCAGGGTGATTGTACACTTCCAGAGCCAGGTAGCTGCCGTTTGTGAGTTCATTAAGAATAACTTCACTATCGATGAAGCAAACAGCCTCGACCTGAAATCGCGACTTAAGGTAAACGAATTCGGGTACAGGTCAGTGCATTATATTATCACTCCCAAAAAGAGCTCAATCCTTGGGATCCCAATAGAAGAGGAATTCAGGAATTTAAAAGCAGAAATACAGGTCCGTACTCTTGCAGAACATGTCTGGGCCGACATTTCCCACGACCGTCTTTATAAAACCGACCTTACAATCCCTGAAGAGTGGAAAAGGGAAGCGGCCCGCCTGTCGGCAATACTTGAAAATGCAGACAATACCTTCGCTTCAATGTCGCAGGCTATCGATTCAGTAAGTAATGTCTATGAACTGCAATACGAGACAGAGAAGGCAAAGATAAATATCGAAAGACTGGAAACACTTGCAGAAATCAATAAAACAAAACCGGAAGAAGGTATTAAAAATGTAATTAGCCTTATTCCGGTTTATAATGCTCTGAACCTCACGGAAAAAGCAAAGTTGATTATTGAAGAATGGATTAAAATAGTGGCTTGGGATAATTACTGGAAGACAAGACTGAATTTCGAAGACCTTATGATTGAGATGTCCGCCTGTTTTGGTCAAATGTCAGGTTCAGATTATAACAGAAAGACCAGAAAAATTAAAGATATTCTTGAGGAACTCAAAAGACTCCATGAAGAGAATCGGATCCCCGGAGCCCATGAACTGAGCTTTTTATATTTCCGCTATGGCTCTCTTCTTCAGAACAACCTGCAAAAGCAGGATGATGCCCTTAACGCCGTCAGAATGGCCCTCGAACTTATGCCTGATAATCCTTTATATCTGACCGCCCTCGCTGAATGCATGGTTTTGCGGAATATCGATATTGCCCATCATACAATTACCCTGTTCAGAAATATCCTTGAAAAGAATATTACAGAACTTGAAGAACTGATCAGCCTTGGTATAGATGCCATTCCTGCCTGGTTTGCTGTCGGCCGGTGCCATTTTTTCCTGGGAAACAATAATGCCTGCATAAAAGCTTACGCAAATGCTGTATCAATTATCCTGGATAAAAAATATGCAAGCAGCTGTTTTGTTGTTAATTCGGAAATCTCAAGGATGGGCAGACTCCTCTCTTTCGATAATAAACTGGCTGAACAGATAGCTCTGTTCCTGAACATTGCAATGACAATTTCTGATATAGCAAAAGATATTACAAGCTTTAAATCTGCCCTTGAAGAGGCTCAGTTACGGACAGATCCACTTAATAAACCTGTTGTGATTATTGCAGGAGGAGCATCTCTGATGGATAGTTCAAAGGTCAATTCATACAGGGAGTATATCGAAGAATTAATGCTCGGTTTCAAAGGTACAATTATCTGTGGAGGCACTACTGCAGGAATTCCTGGACTAGTAGGCATGATCGCCGGAGCAATGAAGAATAAAAAACTCACAGATTGTGAGTTATTGGCATATCTCCCTGAAAAGCTTCCGTCCGATGCAACTGAATCGCATGATTATGACAATCTGTACAGGACCTCATCTGATGAATTTTCCGCTCTTGATATACTGACAAGCTGGACTGATATTATTCTGTCAGGGATTCATCCTTCGGAAGTTATAATTATTGGGATCAACGGAGGTGAAATAGCTGATCTGGAATACAGGATAGGTCTATCTCTTGGTGCAAAGGTTTGCGTTATCGCTTACTCCGGAAGAGCAGTTGCAGATCTTATTCAGGAAAAGCAATGGAAAGAACATCCTAACCTTATTCAGATACCTAACGATCCCTTTACTTTATGGGCTATTGTGAATCAAAAAACAGCATCGGTCCTCTCAAAAGAACAAATAGAAACTCTTGCCCCTCTAGTTCATGAATTTTACAGGGAAAAAAGAGTGGAAGGATTAAAAGCTACTGAGACCGATATAAACAAATATAAGGTTATAATGAGATGGAAAAAGCTTGATCCTTTATTGCAGGAGTCCAACAGGCTTCAGGTAGCATTCTATGAGCATATCCTAAAAAGAGTGAATCTGGGGATCCGGAAATCGGTAAAACCCGTTCTGTTTGATATTAAAAAGAATCTACCAGTAACTGATCGTGACATGCTGGCTAAACTTGAACATGCCCGGTGGAATGCCGAACGACTGCTTGAAGGATGGAGATACGGCCCCCAGAAAGACCTGGCAAGAAAATTAAACCCTTACCTGGTTGCCTGGAAAAACCTCGATGAAGATATTAAACCTTACGACTATGATCCGGTCGATAATATCCCGTTAATGCTCGAAAAGATTGGCTATGAGGTGTACAGGATCAGAAATAGCGCCGGAAAAGCTCCAGTCAGTCCTTCAAAGAACTAAATCAATAATAAAATGGCAACAAACAATGATATTCTTGTGACCGGTGACTTTGTAATCGATCACCACCTTTTAAAAGGCAATAAGAGTGAAGCTTTTGGCTCCGGAAGCACTGGAACCCGTCAGACCTCAACATACGGAGGGGCAAAGCTTACTTTCGATCTGCTTGAGTATTTCTTAAAAAAGTTACCAGTTAAGAAAGAGGAGATTGTATCAGAATGTTCATGGCACTTTCATGACCTGTACGATCTTAAGTCCTTCGCAGGTACTATCCATGATTCCTACCTTCGCTGGGAAATATTAAGGTCTGAGAATAAAAAGGACGGAGAGAACAAACCCTATTGTAAATTATACGAAAAATTGGGCTTCGGAGAAGATAAGGATAAGGATGAAACCCCCTGGTATAAAACTGATCAGGAAATTAATTTAAGATCCTTTAAAATAATTGCAATTGATGAAGCAGGTATAGGTTTCAGAAATCATATCGAATCATGGCCCGACTTCAGCAAAACAGAAAAGATAATACTGAAAACAACCTACCCTCTTTGCCAGGGTCCCTTATGGAATGAACTTGTCAGGCAAAGGGAAAAACTGATAACCATTGTAAATCTTTACCAGATAAAGCATTACAATGTCAGGATAAGCAATGGAATCTCCTGGGAACAGACTGCTCTTGATATTGTTTATGGTATCCACCAGGATCCGGTGCTGAAAAATCTGCTTAAATCTTCTGAGGTGATTATTACAACAGGTACGGCAGGAGCTGTTCACATTAAAACCGGTGAAACTCCCCGCGATTATGAGTACAGACTCATCTTTGATCCCGAAAACATGGAAGAGGAATGGGAAGAAAAGTACTCATCTGAAATAATAAACCAGATCGGACTTGGCAGTGCATTTCTTGCAGGATTTGCCGCTTCACTGTCGGCAGGATCACTTAAATCCCAGGAAATTGTAAAAGTGGGATTGAACTCCATGGTTGCAGCAATGTTAAAAGGAGTATTTGATCTTACAGATGATTATAATCTTCAGCCTCAGGATCTTTCATCTGCTTTGAATGAACGCTTCCATAACAGGTATTATTCATCTGCATTTATACCCTCGCCTGCATGGATCGATGGACTCGCTTATGTCCATAACCAGGAGTGGTCGATTCTTGAAAACAATTACGAGAACAGGAAACCGGACTATACTCCAAAATCAGATTTGTATCCTCTGGCATTTTCACTTGCAATGAATGGTACTGATACTCTTCATTTCGCTCCCAGGCTCTCTTTGGGCAAAGCTGTAATTTTCGGCAGAAGCGAAATTGAGAATGTCAGGAATCTCCGGAAGCAGATTGAATTCTACGACAAGTATGAAGATGGCAGGAAGCCTTTGAATATAGCTGTATTCGGTCCTCCCGGAGCAGGCAAGTCGTTCATAATTAAGGCTCTGGCAGGGAATCTCTTTAAAAATAAAAAAACTACTCCCTCCTTTCTTACTATAAACCTTTCGCAATTCAGGAATGAGTCTGAGCTTCCCGGGGCATTTCATTCCATTCGCGACGCTGTTTTAAAAGGACTTCTTCCCGTCGTTTTCTGGGATGAATTTGATTCCGAGGATTACAGGTGGCTGAAATCATTTATAGCCCCTATGCAGGATGGAACCTTCCAGGAAGGAAAAGAGACCCATCCGGTAGGAAAAGCAATTTTCATCTTTGCCGGGGGTATGACATACACAATGGACCATTTTTCAGAAAAAATGGAAACAGCATCCCTGGTTGAGAAAAAAGGACCTGATTTCCTGAGCAGGATAAGCGGTTATCTGAATGTTTTCGGCCCCAACAGGAAGCCATGGTTTGATACCCTGGCAGGGCAATGGCAAAAGGAAGGGGATATGGATGACAACTGTTTTTCAATCAGACGGGCTTTGTTCATAAGGTACATGCTGGGATCGGGCACCAGTAATTTAAACATCGATTTGCAGCTGCTGAGAGCTCTTATTGAGGTAGACTCTTATAAAAACGGGGCAAGAGGACTCGAACGACTGCTTACAAACCTTTCGGTTCATACCGGAAGAAAGATTGAACTCTCGGATCTTCCGTCAAAAGAGATTATCCAGAGGAATGTGGATTACAATGATTTCATGAATAAGATACAGGACCAAAGTATCCTTGAAAGAACAAACTTTGAGCATCTGGCAGTTTCTATACATAACACATGGCTCAACATTGAGGTTAAGGATTCTGTTTATTATGAAGAATACCGGGACCTGAATTATGACGGACGTCTTGACAATATCAGCGCTGCCAGGCGGATTGGCGAGGTCATTGCTGCGTCAGGGAAATTTTCACTCATACCTGAAACCGAAAGGATTGCAAGAATATTAAATGAAGCGAAAGATGATTTTGAAGAGTATATCAAAGACGAAAATAATCTGGACAAACTGGCTGAAAAAGAGCATGCAGGCTGGATGGAATCAAGGAAAATAGCCCGATGGGTTTTAGGAGCCAGGAGCGACTATCATAAAAAGCATCCCTGTCTTGTGCCATGGGACGAACTGGACCATGGAACAGCAGTGCGGGCAAACCAGGAACAAAAAAACAAGGATCGCAATTCAATAGAAGAATACACAACCATGCTTGAAGGGAGCGGATATACGATTGTATCCAAACAATAGCTACAGGTTCCAGGTTGCGGGTTGCAGGTTAAAAACAACATGCAACCTGTAACCTGCAACCTGCAACGTTTATTTTAAATTAAACCTGACAATTCCATGCCTCAGCAAACTAAAATCTTCAGAGTCTTTGTAAGCTCTACTTTTACAGATATGCAGTATGAAAGAAGCATTCTTCAGAGAGATGCTTTTCCAAGGCTTGAAAAATACTGCGAGGAAAACGGAGCCCGTTTTCAGGCTGTCGACCTGAGATGGGGCGTGAATGAGGAATCACAGCTGAACCAGAAAACCCTTCAGATCTGTTTCAACGAAATTGCCAGGTGCCAGAAGATCTCACCCAAGCCGAACTTTGTAATACTCCTCGGCGAAAAATATGGCTGGCAACCGATCCCCGAAATAATACCGAATGAAGAAATGGATGCAATTCTCAAAGTGCTGTCAGAAGAAGATAAAAAACTGATCAGCACATTGTACCGGTTTGATGAAAACGCTGTTCCTCCTGAATACGTCCTTCAGCCAAGAAATGAAGATTTGAAAGAGTACCAGTCGTGGGAAAAAGTTGAAAGTCAGATCCGCAACGCTTTGCGGATAGCTGTCGACAACCTAAATTTTACACCTGATCAAAGAATTAAATATTTTGCTTCCGCAACACATCAGGAAATAATCAGGGGTGCCTTAAATACTCCCGAAGGTATTGAAAGTCCGGAAAAGCATGTTTTTGCATTTTCAAGAACCATCTCTGGTATGCCTCGTGATATATTTGCAAGAAGATACATTGATCTGCTTGATGGACAGCCAGATGGAACCAGTAATGCAAAGCTTAATGAGTTAAAATCACAACTTCAGGAAAAGCTGGGGAATGACCATTTCAAAGAGTACAAGGGAGAATGGAAAGAAGGTACACTTTGTATTGACGAAAAGGATTTAAAGAAGTTCAATGATGAAGTGCATGATAAAATTAAAGCAGTGATCAGTGAACAGCTTGCGAATGTTGTCGACAAAGATGAAATAGTGTTTGAATCAAAGCTTCATGGTGAATTTAAAGTAAAGCTGACTGAGCACTTTTGCGGACGTACCGGAATTTTACAAAATCTGAATGAGTACCTTAATGATGATTCGGAAAAGAGAGTTTTTGCAATGATCGGCGATTCGGGTTCGGGAAAATCGAGTGTGATGGCTGAACTTGTAAGGCAGGCAGAAACCAGAAAGAATGACCAGGTAATTGTTTACAGGTTTATCGGTACCTCTTCAAGGTCGTCCAACATCATATCCCTTTTGCAAAGTGTATGCGGGCAGATTGCCAATAAGTACAATACAACGGTTGAAGCACTTGCCGGTGAAGGAAGGGAAAAGTCACTGTATGACCTTAACGGTCTGACGGAAATCCTGAAAAAAACACTTGCTCTGGCTACTCCGGGAAAACCGGTTCTGCTTTTTCTTGATGCCCTTGACCAGCTGTCGGAATCTGATAGTTCAAAATCACTTTACTGGCTGCCACGGGAGTTACCTATGAATACCAGAATAGTTGTTTCATCCTTGCCCGAACTGAGTACACAGCTGAGCAATCAATATCAGGTTGATCTGCCTGTTCTCCCGGTTGAAGAAGCATCAAAGATACTTGAGAGATGGTTGAAAGCCGTAAGCCGCGAGCTGACTGAGGGACAGCAGAAAGAGGTGCTTGATAAATTCGCTCTGACAGGGCTTCCGATATATCTGAAGCTAGCATTTGAGAGGGCAAAGAAGTGGAATTCATATACTGAACAAAAAGAATATACACTTCAGGAGGATGTAAAGGGCATTATCAACAGTTTCATTGATCTGCTTGAGGAAGAGCATACTGAGGATTTTGTAAGGGATGTGATCTGTCTGATGCTTTGCGGGCGATATCAGGGACTGACCGAAAATGAGATCCTCGAGATCTTTGCTTTTGACAAGGATTTATGGCAGCAATTTCTTAACAGAACACATGAAGACCACCGGAAGGAAATGGAAAATATGAAAGAAGAACTTGAAAAAGATAAAAAGTCAATGAAAATCCCGATAGTTGTCTGGTCGAGATTGTTTCTTGACCTGGAGCCCTACCTCACTGAGCGCGATGCTGACGGAGTACCGATCATTACATTTTTCCACAGGCAGTTTAATGAGGTGCTGAGGGAGAGGTTTGGATTGGTTGCAGAAAATGTCGAATAATAAAACCTTGGTATTAGTATGAGACAAGTTGCGAAAAATCATCATTTAAAACTGGGCAACTATTTTAAAAGCAAGGCGTATGGTACTGACCAGGAATGGTCAGGTAAATATCGCCGTGGTTTTTCGGAATTGGTTTACCACTTTGTCAAAGCAAAAGAATGGCAAGAAGTTGAAACCCTACTTACCAATTTTGCTTTCCTCGAGGAAAAATCAAAACAAAAACTTACCGAGGGTATTTATGAAGATTATCAATTGGTTTTTGAAAACGCTGCAAAAAATACAAAACTTAGACTTGAAATTTGGGAAGCTTTTATCCGCGAGCGTATGCACATACTACGCAGGGGTAATGCCGAATGGCCTTCATACAAAATCTTCCTGCAGCTAGCTGTTGAACATGCGGATGATAGTCCTGTAACTCTTGGAGCTGAGCAATGGCTTGCCAAAGGCAATTGCACCTGGTACTGGTTGTGCCGGAACCACCGCCTGCCTCATGTTCAGATAAAACCTAGTATTGCTGTTTTTGAAGGGCATTATGGTGAGGTAAATGGGGCATTAGAAATCCGAAACGGAATGTTCCTTTCATGGTCAAAAGATAAAACTTTACGGCTATGGAACAAAAGTGGTAAACAAATTTTTATACTAGAGGGGCATAATGATAGCATTGAAGGCGCCTTGGAAACACGAGCTGGAAATTTCCTGTCATGGTCACGTGAAAAAACCATCAGACTTTGGGACAAAACAGGAAAATCCATCGCTGTGTTTGAGGGACATACCAATTTGGTGAAAGGCGCCAAGGAAACACAGGATGGGAGTTTCCTTTCATGGTCTGATGATAATACTCTTCGGCTTTGGAATAATCAGGGGAATTCCCTTGAGGTGTTGAAAGGACATACTGGTGCGGTTTCCGGTGCAATAGAAACCCAGGAAGGAAATTTCCTTTCATGGTCAGATGACCATACCCTTAGGCTCTGGGGTAGAAAAGGGAAACTTATTTCCTTGATGAAGGGTCATACTAATCAGGTAATAGGCGCACTGGAATCGCAGGAAGGAAATATCCTTTCCTGGTCACGGGATAATATTCTTCGGTTGTGGGATAAAAGAGGAAATAATATAGCTGTATTGCAGGGATATTCTGATGATTTTTGTCATTTTCAAATATTAGGTGCCTTAGAAACACAGGAAGGGAATTTTCTTTCATGGTCGGGGAGAAGATATATGTTATGGGATAAAACAGGAAAATGTATTGCACGGTCATGTGGTCCATTAGATTGCAATGACGGCATAATAAAAACCCGAGAAGGTAATTTCCTTTCATGGTCTGTTGATGGTACCATTATGTTGTGGGGTATAGATATGGGTGAGATTGCTGAATTAAACGGGCATATTGATGAAGTAATTGGCGCTCTGGAAACCAGGGAAGGAAATTTCATTTCATGGTCAAAGGATAATACTCTTAGATTTTGGGATAAAAATGGAAAGTCTGTTTCCGTTATACAGGGTCATTCCAAAGAAATATCAGGTGCCCTGGAAACCAGCGAAGGGAATATCCTTTCATGGTCTAATGATAATTCGCTTAGGTTGTGGAACAGATACAATAATAAAATCAGCGTGTCGGAGGGGCATGCTTATTCAGTTAAAAATCTTCTTGAGACCAGGGAAGGGAATTTTTTATCCGAATCTATTGATAATACCATCATGTTTTGGGACAAAAGCGGGAATCCCTTATCTATGTCCGAGGGACAAAATTTTATTAAAGGATGGGGGTTGGAAACTCAGAACGGTAATTTCATTTCATATTCCGGTAAAATCCTTAGATTGTGGGACAAAACCTGGAAATCTATTCCCTGTCAAAAAGGCCATACTGAAAATATCAGGGGGATTCTGGAAACCCAAGATGGAAATTTCCTTACATGGGCAAATGATGGCCAATGCAGAGATTTTTCACCGTATCTGTGGGATAAAAATGGAAAGATCATTGCTGTACTAGATGGGCATACTTATTATGTAATTGGCGCCCTGGAAACCAGTGAAGGAAATTTCCTTTCCTGGTCCGAAGATAAGACTATCAGACTGTGGGATAAAAACGGGAAGTCCATTGCTGTATTTAAAGGACATACTGATATGGATAGAGGAGATGAGATTAAAGGTGTGTTTGAAACTCGTGAAGGAAATTTTCTTTCATGGTCCCATGACCATCTCCTTAGACTGTGGGATAAAAGCGGAAAATCTATTGCCATATTAAAAGGGCATAGTGATTCTATTGAAGGAGTTCTGGAAACCATGGATGGTAATTTCCTTTCATGGGAGCAATGGGGAGAGAACTTTCGGTTATGGCATAAAAGTGGCAAACCAATTGCCTTGTTAAAGAAGCATAATGAGCGAGTAAATGGCATCATAGAGACAATTGAAGGGAATTTTATTTCGCTGGCTGCAGATAACGTCCTTCGTCTTTGGGACAGACAAGGGAAATTTTTGGAAGTTTATTCACTTGAGGAAGGTTTGCATAAATTTCAGGAATGGTTGCTTATCAATAAAGTAACAAATAATGATCTTTTAAAATACCTTTCATGGATAGGTCTATTTTATATAACCTTACCGAATTGTTGGAAACCATTTTCACAGAGTGTATCATGGCATGATGATTCAACATGTTTTCCTCATTATCTTAAACCAGATGGCAGAGTGATTGTTACCCATGCTACTGGAAAGGTGTCCTTTTTACAATTATATTATGGGAATGATGCCGTTGGTTTCAGGAACTTTGAAAGTTTTACTAAAACGGAAAGAAGTAGGAATAGAATGAATGAATTATATAAGATAATTGGGATTGATGATATTCATTCAAGTACAGTAAGAGACAAAGTAGAAAAGTATTGTAAAGAAATTTCTTTACATCAACTAAGAATACAAAATGATCCTTCAAATATAGCGGTTAAACACCATTTAGCATTGGTTTATAAAGGATTAGCCCAGGTATTAAATGGATGCGAGTATAAAGACAAAGTTTTGCCTATATTAAATTTAGCTAGGAATATTTGAATGAATTAACTGAACCATTCCAAATATAAATATGGATAAAAGAGATTTATAAGAAATAAACAAATTAACCAACAAACATGTAAGATCCAAAACTTTCTGGTAAAAGGGAAAGGCAAAGTTGATGCATATGTGATAAATTCAAAATATAAATTAGATTTCTTAGATGCCATCAGATTTGCATGCAAAAGAAATCCATCCGTGTTATAAACACCCTATGATGTTTAAATTAAGATAATTTAAAAGTATGGAAATCTTATTCAATGCAAAAAAAATCAATTAAATACCACACCTGTCTCTCCAACTACTTCTTCACCCAATTCCTTTTTATTGATGGCGACCTGAAAAAGAAGCCACACATCCGAAAATGTATCGAACTCCCGTTTCAACAAACAAAAGCTGAAATGTGGGATGAAGTAACAGATACCTTATGCGATCTTGAATTTATCCAGGCAAAAGCAGTTGCTAAAATGACTTATGACCTAATACGGGATTTCAATGATGTGTTAGAGGTTATCCCTGACAATGCAGAAAATATCAGTAAGGAAAAGGCAAGGCAGGAACGGATGAATAAATATACAAATGATCTGATTGCCTATGCCAAAGGAGAGATATTCAAATTAGAGATTCCTGAAAGCATTACCCCATGGCCGCAGGGGAAAATTGATACTGAAATCAATCGAATGAAAACCAATCCAACAAGGGCGGACAGATTAAAAGATTTTCTTAATTTCCTTGGTAAAGAAGCTGGAAATCTGCAGAATTACGCTTTTGAATTCTCACACTTTGCCACCCAACAGGCATGGAATTATTCTGCTGAAGGTCCGGTTGGAAAGGCAGTCGAAAAAGCGCCATCGGAAGTGTCCAAATCTTTGCTTCGTCGCATCCCACCGACCCGCCCGTACTGGAATCCTTTACCCCAAGTATTGCGGATCCTCAGGGTGCATACTGACTCTGTCAGTGCTATATTCATCACCTCGGATGGGCAAAGGGCAATCTCAGGTTCTCATGATAATACATGTATCTTCTGGGACCTGGGGACTGGTCAAGTGCTACAGACCCTCAGGGGACATACTTCCTATGTCGCTGCCATTTCCATTACACCAGACGGGCAAAGAGCAATCTCCTGTTCCTATGACAGAACCTGTATTCTCTGGGACATGGTGACCAGCCAGATGCTTCAGATCCTCAGGGGGCATACTCACTCCGTCTTGACCATTTCTATCACCCCGGATGGGCAAAGGGCAATCTCTGGTTCTGATGACAATACATGCATACTATGGGACTTAGGAACACGTAGAAAGTTGGCCTGTTTCACTTCTTCTTCTTCTATTTCTAGCGTAAGAATCTGTTCGAATGTAATTCTTATAGGATGCCTATCAGGAGAAGTGGTAATTGTTAAGATAGATAAGAATTTTTTGTGCCCAGGCGCGGCCATTACCACCACCCGGAAAATATGGGATTTTGAATTGCAACAGTACTTGCCATTATCTGCCGATTGCCCTTTATGCGGCCACCGGTTTGCACCACCTTCTTCCATAATAGCTACTATAGAAGCCATTACAAAAGAAGCTGGACTTAGGCCCGAACAATCTCCTTGCCTGGAGTTAAATGATAAAGCCTGGAAAAATCCTGGTTTGCTTGGTAATTGCCTAAAATGCAGAGGGGAATTGAAGTTTAATCCATTCATTGCCGGTGGAGACAATTAAATTATGCCAAAATGAAAATCTTGAAAAGATAAACATTTCATTAATATCCTATTTATTAGGATATAAATTGATATATTTGTATCAAATATTAGGATAATATTACCATGATACAGGAAGAAATTGAAAGAAAGCTGCTTGATTTCAGAGAATTAGACTTTCCGGAATATACAAAAAGAAATGGCATAATAAAAGAGGCAACTCAAATGGTAAGCGCTATAAC
>Ga0315275_10004982_pt1 | contig 12499 bp, 15 predicted proteins | sample YL17G03_0_MG_FD_205557 | JGI IMG/M metagenome (GOLD analysis project Ga0315275, IMG submission 205557) | Sediment microbial communities from Yellowstone Lake, YNP, Wyoming, USA - YL17G03_0 | ecosystem: Environmental > Aquatic > Freshwater > Lake > Sediment | place: USA: Wyoming | collected... | reverse complement strand
CCACTGTGGCGACGTCCCAGACGCCGTCCCACGAGCCGTCCTCGTCGCCGTCGTTGGAGACCGACGCGTCCCACTTGCCGCCGTCGGGAGTCACGCCGAACTCGAAGCCGGTGCGGTGGTCGTGGTAGGGGTCCATGATGACGAAGATGTGGTCTGTGGCCGGGAAGTCGTCGCGCCGCGAGAGCAGGCGGCGGATGGTCCCGGGCTCGGGGTCGAAGGCCCGGACGAAGACGAAGATGTTGCGGTCGTCGTACGCGACCTGCGCCAGCGTCCGATAGCGCGGCTCGCCGTCCTCGTGCGGGTTCCACTCGCGGAACGCGGTGATGGGCTCGGCCTCGCGCCAGACATCGTCGTCGTCCCGGCCATCGACGGTGGGGGCACGCACGGCGCGCATCGCCCGTGCCGCAAGCACCGGCGGGGCGACCGCCGGGGCCGCGGCAGGGGCGGCTGCGGGAGCGGCGGCGGGAACCTGGGGTGTGGCCTGGAGACTGAGGGCGGCGACGATCGCGGACACGACTGGCAGCATGACGGCGTGGCCTGGTTAGGGTCTGACTATATGACGGATTTGGGGGCCAAAAGGTTTGAAACTGGCCGGAATCACCGCCACGCGGCGGTGCCCAGCCACAGCTGGTATGCGCCGAAGCCCGCCAGGGCCAGCGCCGACGCGCCGACCAGCGCCCGCGTGATGCGCGGACCCGCGCCCCTCGCCAGGTGGAACAGGAGGACGATGCCCGCGAAGCCGGCGATCATCGTCCCGTAGAAGCTCGCCACGACGGCGATCCCGTGGGCGGGCGACTCGTGCCAGCCCTTGAGCAGCAGCGGACCGAGGACCAGGCTCCACCCGAGATACGGGTTGGGATTGAGGAGGTTCACCGTCGCCGCCTCGAAGAGGCTCCGCTCGGTGCTCGTCGGCGTCGCGGCGGCGGCGTCGAAGTCGCGCCACGAGCGCCAGGCGCCGACGGCGAGATAGAGGACGAAGGCGCCGCCGAAGAGGTGCAGCCACTGCACCAATCCCGCGGGCATCCGCGTCAGCACCAGCAGCACGAGGAGGGCGATGGGGCCGTCGCTCAGCAGGGGCGCGAAGATGGCCGGCAGCGTGCGTCGCCAGCCCTGGGTCAGGGCACGGGAGATGAGGTAGGCTGTGAAAGGTCCCGGCTGCACCGCGGCGGCGAAACCGAAGGTTGTTCCGAGGAGCAGATACTCAATCATCAGGGGCCAGGGACCAGGGACCAGGGGCCAGGGGCCAGGCTACTGCGGCAGCTTGCCGAGTCGGCCCCACACCCAACGATGGACCCGGTGGAACCACCCGGCGGGCTCGGCGAACATCAAGACGCACTCGTGGTGCACGACCGCGATGCCGTGCTCCTCGCAGAACCGGATGGCCGCCGCGGACTCCGAGCCCTGCTGCATCCACACCCTCGTGATGCCCGCCGCGTGCGCGGCCGCGACCACCTTCTCGGTCTCCGCCGGGGGGACGACGGTCACCACGCCGCCCACCGGTTCGGGGAGGCTGGCCAGGCTCGGCCAGCAGCGCACGCCGTCGATGGTGTCGGCCGAGGGGTGCACCGGGTGGACGGTATAGCCCTTGGCGCGCAGCTCCTTGAGCGCCGCGTTGCCGAACTTCCGTCCTCCGCGCGAGAGCCCCACGAGCGCGAGCGTCCGCTGGGCGAGGAAGTCCGCGATGAGTTGCCGGCTGGACGTCATGCGAGCATCCCGCGCCGGTTGACGACGATGCCCCCGGCGCCGAGGGTCACGAAGATCAGCGCCTGCACCACCGTGCGGTATTGCACCGGCGACGCGCCGAGACCAACGACCAGGAAGGCCGCGCCGAGGAGGACGATGAGGCCGTACACCAGCTGCATCGCGCCGGCGGCGCGGCGGCGGGTCGCCGGGGTGTCCTCGCCGAACTTCCGGAAGAAGAGCACCAGGGCGCCGGCGGCGCAGACGTCGAGCACGGCGAAGATGAGCCAGAAGAGCCGCGTGCGTCCCGCGACCGCCGCCGTGTGCAGCACGGGCTCGATCATCCGCGCGTACAGGAAGGCGCCGATGTTGGAGCCGAGCAGCGAGCCGAAGACGCCGTACAAGAAGCCGAAGCCCATGTAGAGCGCCTTGCGGTCCGGCGGCGCCACGAGGCCGATGAACGAGTAGTACTTGGGGTGCGCCGTCATCTCGCCGAGCGAGAAGACCACGATGCCGGCGATGAACACCCACGGGCTGGTGGAGGCGGCGAGCAGCGCGAAGCCCACCGCGCCGAGCAGCATCCCGACGATCATCGTCGGGAGCGCGTTGCGGTCCGCCACGAGCCGGCTCACCACCACCTGCAGCAGCACGATGGTGCCGGCGTTGATCACCGTCACGTGCTCGATGTCGAAGCGGAACGCCACGTGCAGGCCGACGCCCTGGAGCAGCGCGGTCATCGCGGCGCTCACCGGCGCCTTGTCCACCACGTCGCGCAGGTACCAGAGGACGGTGCCGAAGTTCTGGAAATACAGGATCCAGAAGCCGGAGTACACGACGACCATCAGCATGAACCGGGCGTCGCCCAGCACCTCGGTGGCGCCGGCCAGGACGTCGCGCAGGGACTTGGTGCTCTCGGGGCGCTGCGGCTCGCGGTAGACGAAGATGGTCGGGAGCAGCATCGCGGCGCAGTAGGCCGCGGAGGCGACGAAGACGTACGACCAGGCGAACCCGCGCAGCCAGCTCACCACGAGCGGCGCGAGGAAGGCGCCCAAGTTGATCATCCAGTAGTAGATGCCGAAGCCGAACGCCGAGGTGCGCTCGTCGGTGGTGCGCGCGATGGTGCCGGAGATGATGGGCTTGAAGAGCCCCGAGCCGGTCGCCATCACGAGCAGCGCGAGGAAGACCAACGCGTAGGCGGAGGCCTGGCCCGCCGCGAAGTAGCCGGCGGCGAGCAGGCTGAACGCCACCAGCAGCATCCGCCGGTAGCCGTACCGGTCCGCGAGCGCCCCGCCGAGGATCGGGACGACGTAGGTGACGGCGTAGACGATGCCCTGCAGGAACCCCACCGACTGCGTGCTGAACCCCAGACCGCCCTCCGCGACGGCGAGGGTCAGGTAGCCGGCGAGGATCGAGTTCATGCCGTAGTACGCGGCACGCTCGAACAGCTCCATCCCGTTCGCTGTCCAGAACGTGCGGGAGTAGTCCCGCAGGAGGTTCACCTGGGCCATGCGTTGCCCTCCGCGGGCGCTCCGGAAGGAAAGTGCGGTTTCGGGTGGTGCGGGTGCTACGCTGCTGGTACCGCGGCGAAGACGTGTTCGTCCAGCCACTCCGCGAACTGACGATCGAGCTCGGCGGGCACGGCTTCGCCGACCTGCTCGGCGACCACCCAGCGCTTGCCCCCGAGCATGGCGTACCACGTCGGCGGCTGCGCGGCCAGCTGCTTCTTCACGTCGGCGGCCTGTCCCTCGTAGGATACGAAGTGAAAGGAGCGCCCGCGATGGACGAGGTGGTGCTGCTGCGTCTTGTATGCACTCATGACGATGCTCCCCGTTGTCGGCCGGAATCAACGAAAGGGCGGACATCTGTCCGGCCTGTGGGAATGCACAAATCTAGCCGGTCCTGGCGCGTGGCGCTGAGTCGGGGTGATGTTGGATGACATCGCTCACGGGCGGAGGACGCCGAACATGAGGACGAGGCGGGGGACGTCGTGGCCGCGCGCGGGGACGCTCGCACGCGTGGCCGTCGCCAGTTCGCTGCTCACCGCGGGGTGCTCGCTCAACCGCTTCGCGGTCAACAAGCTGGGGAACGCCCTGGCCGAATCCGGCACCACCTTCGCCTCCGACGACGACCCGGACCTGGTCGCGGCGGCGATCCCGTTCAGTCTCAAGCTGATGGAAAGTCTGCTGGCCGCGTCGCCGTCGCATCGGGGTCTTCTCCTGGCCACCGCCTCCGGCTTCACGCAGTACTCGTACGCCTTCGTGCAGCAGGAGGCCGAGCAGCTGGAGGACCGGGACCTCGCGCGCGCCGCGGAGATGCGGACACGGGCGCGGAAGCTGTACCTGCGGGCGAGGGACTACGGCCTGCGCGGGCTGGAGACCGGCCACCCCGGCTTCGGACAGCAGCTGCGGGCGGACGCGCGCGCGGCGGCGTGGGCGGCCACAGTGGCGGACGTGCCGCTCCTCTACTGGACCGCGGCGGCCTGGGGCGCGGCGATCGCCCTCTCCAAGGACAATCCCGACATCGTCGCCGATCAGGGACTCGTCGAGGCCCTGATCGACCGCGCCCTCGAGCTGGACGAACGGTTCGACAACGGCGCGATCCACGGCTTTCTCATCAGCTACGAGCTGGCGCGGCAAGGTGCCCGCGGGGACCCGAACGAGCGGGCGCGGGTACACTTCGACCGGGCGGTGAGTCTCACGGGCGGGCTGCTGGCCGGGCCGTACGTCTCCCTGGCGGAGGGCGTGAGCGTGAGCCGGCAGGATCGTCGGGAGTTCGAATCCCTGTTGCACCGGGCGCTCGAGATCGATCCGGACGCGAAGCCCGAGTGGCGGCTGGCGAATCTGGTGCTGCAGCGGCGTGCGCGGTGGCTGCTCGCCAGAGCGGATGAGTTGTTTCTCGATGGGAGCCCGCGATGATGTCCTGGCGTGCCGTTCTGATCTCGTCCGCGGCTGCGATCGTCGCGCTGGGGGGAACCCCGCGCGCCGCGGCGGCGCAAGGCGCTCCCGTGCGCATCCGCCTGGGCACGTTGGCCCCACAGGGGACGTCGTATCACCGCATCCTCCAGGAGATGGGCGAGCGCTGGCGCACCGCCACCAACGGCCAGGTCCAGCTGACCGTCTATGCCGGAACGATGGGCAGCGAGGCCGAGCTGGTCCGGCGGATGCGCCTCGGGCAGTTGCAGGCCGCGGCCATGACGGGCGTGGGGATGAGCGAGATCGACGAGGCGGTCAGCGCGCTCCAGGAGATGCCGATGGTGTTCCGCTCGCTCGAGGAGTACGAGTACGTGCGGACGCGGCTCGAGCCTGTGCTGGCCGCCCGCCTGGCTGAGCGGGGCTTCGTGGCACTCTTCTGGGGTGACGCGGGCTGGATACGCATGTTCACCCGCCGCCCCGCGGTGCGTCCCGACGACTTCCGGAACCTCAAGATCTTCGTGACGGCCGGGGACAACGAGCAGTTCGACCTGATGCGGTCGTCGGGCTTCTCGCCGGTGTTCCTCGATTGGGCGGACGCGCTCACGGGGCTCCAGACGGGGATGATCGACGGGGTGCCTACCATCCCGTACTTCGCGCTCTCGATGCAGTTCCACACGGTCGCCAGTTTCATGCTGGAGGTGAACTGGATGCCGCTGCTGGGCGCCACCCTCATCAGCAAGCGGACGTGGGACGGCCTTTCGGCGGAGGCGCAGACGGCGATGCGGACCGCGGCGGCCGAAGCGGGCCGGCAGTTCCAGGCGCGCGGGCGCGCCGAGAGCGACTCGGCGGTGGCTGCGATGCGCCGGCGGGGCCTGACGGTCGAGCCGCTTCCGCCAGCCGCCGAGGCGGAATGGCGCAACATGAGCGAGCGGCTCTATCCCCAGATCCGGGGCCGGATGGTGCCGGCGGACATGTTCGACGAGGTGCTGCGCCTGCTGGCTGAGTTCCGGAGGACGCACCCGCGGTGACGGCGCTGCCCGGGTCCCTGGAGGGCGGCCCACCCGCCACGGGATGGCGCGGTCTTTCCGCGCGGGCCGAGAGTCTCGCGCTTTCGGTGGTCCTCGCCGGAATGATGGTCCTGCCGCTGCTCGTGGTTCCCCTCCGGGCGATCCACGTGCAGATCCGGGGGCAGGGGTCCATCGTCCAGCACCTCACGCTGATCGCGGGCATGATCGGGGCGGCCATCGCGGCGCGCGAGGGCCGGCTGCTCTCGCTGTCCTCCGTGGACCTACTGGTGCGGGGCAGGTGGCGCCCGGTGGCGCGGAGCTTCGCCGCCGCCGTCGCCGCCGCGGTGACCGCGATGCTCTGCCTGGCCAGCCTCCGGTTCGTCCTGAGCGAACGGGTGAGCGGCGCCACGCTGGCGTACGATCTCCCCACCTGGGTCGTGCAGCTGGCACTGCCGATCGGCTTCGCGCTGATCACGCTCCGCATCCTCTGGAGAGTGTCGGACACGTGGGGGTGGCGCGGCGCGACCGTGGCGCTGGCGGGGCTGCTCACGCTGGGCGCGGTGCACCCGCCGGTGCCGCCGACGCAGCTCGTCATTCCGGCGTTTGCGCTGCTCCTCCTCGCCACCATCCTGGGCGCGCCGATCTTCACGGCCCTGGGCGGCGCCGGTCTGATCCTGTTCTGGGGCGTCGGATCGCCGATCGCGTCGCTCACCGTGGACCACTACGGCCTCGTGACCAACCCCACGCTCCCCACGGTGCCGCTGTTCACGCTGGCGGGCTACTTCCTCGCCGAGGGCGGCGCGTCGCGGCGCCTCATCCGTCTGTTCCGCGCCGTGGTCGGCCAGCTGCGCGGCGGCCCGGCGATCCTCGTCGCGTTGGTGTGCGCCTTCTTCACGTCGTTCACCGGCGCATCGGGTGTCACGATCCTGGCGCTGGGCGGTCTGCTGATGCCGGTGCTCCTGGCCGCCGGGTATTCCGAGCGGGCGTCGCTCGGTCTGCTCACCGGATCCGGTTCGCTCGGCCTGCTCCTCCCACCCTGCCTACCCCTCATCTTCTACGGCGTCATCGCGGGCGTGGACATCAAGGCGATGTTCCTCGGGGGGATCGTCCCCGGGATGCTGCTGATCGCCCTGACAGCCCTCTGGGGAATCAGCCAGGCGCCGCGCACGGCGGCGGTGAGGCAGGAGTTCGACGCCCGGGAGGCGCGCCGCGCCGCCTGGGACGCCAAGTGGGAATTGCTCGTCCCGGTGGTCGCGCTCGGGGCGCTCTTCAGCGGGCTCGCGACGCCGGTGGAGGCCGCCGCGCTCACGGCCTTCTATGTCTTCGTGATCGAGACCATCGTGTACAAGGACCTCCGGCCGTTGGGGGATTCCCCCCGCGTCATGGCGGAGTCCGGCGTGCTGGTCGGCGGCGTGCTGCTGATCCTGGGAGTGGCGCTGGGCTTCACGAACTATCTCGCCTTCGCCGAGGTCCCGGCCCGTGCGGTGGAGTGGGTGACGGCGGCGGTCCACTCGAAGTGGGTCTTCCTCCTCCTGCTCAACCTCTTTCTGCTCGTCGTCGGCGCGCTGATGGACGTCTACTCGGCCATCGTGATCGTCGCGCCGCTGCTGGTCCCCCTGGGCGTTGCGTTCAACATCGCGCCGGTCCACCTGGGCATCGTCTTCCTCGCCAACCTCGAGCTGGGGTTCCTCACGCCGCCGGTCGGCGTGAACCTATTCCTCGCCTCGATGCGCTTCAACAAGCCGATGTCCGAGGTCATCCGTTCCATCGTGCCGATGCTCCTGGTTCTGCTTCTCGGCGTGCTCCTCATCACCTACATCCCGGCGATGACCACGACGCTGCCGCGCTGGTTCGGGAGGTAGGAGCCGCTAAGCCGTCGCCCCCTCCGCGCGCTGCGCCCGGGCCTTCAGCGGGCTCTCATTCCACAGACGCACCATCAGGATCGCGCCGAGCAGCGAGAACGGCATGATCATCCAGGTCCACGCGCCCCAGCCGTACTTGTCGAGGAAGTGGCCGAGGAGGAACCCGGTCAGGCCCGACGCCAAGTACTGCACGCCGTCCAATAGCCCGGTGACCGTCGAGGCGGCCTTCGTCCCGCCGAAGTCCATCGACGCGGTGCCTGAGAGCATCCCGTGCACACCGAAGATCCACATGCAGGTGAAGCCGATCATGAACGCCGCGAGCCACGGCGTGGTGGCCCGCCCGAGCACGAAGAGCGAGCCGATCTGCCCCAGGTAGAAGATGAAGGCCACCGGCGGGCGCCTCGACTGGAACACGCGGTCCGAAAGGAAGCCGCAGAGGAGGCCGCCGCAGATGCCGCCGACCGTGACGCCAAGGGTGGCGACCGAGAAGAGCGTGGTCCCGGCCGCGATGTGGTGGACCTCGCTGAGGAACGGCACGAACCAGAGCATCAGCGCCTGGCGCACGAAGCCGGTGCAGAACTCCGCGAACGCGAGCGTGATGATCACGGGATTGGTGAAGACGCGCGTGACGAGGTGGTGCCAGTCCACCGGCTTGTCGCGGTCGGCGTCGTGGCTCGTCGCGTCCTCGGTGTTGAAGGCGGCGAAGCCCGCCTGCGCGGGGGTGTCCTTCACGAGGAAGAAGTCCACCACCAGCATCGTGGTGATGGCGGCGGAAGGGATCAGGAACACCCAGTACCACGGCAGCGCCGCGAGGATCCAGCCTCCCACGGTCATCGCCAGGAAGTACCCGCTCGAGATCATGACGCCGAAGATGCCGCCGAAGATGCCGCGCTCCCGCACGTGGAACCACGGGGCGTTGATCTTGACGACCGAGAGGGCGCCGAACGACTGGAAGTACTGGCTGACGGCGTAGAGCAGCGACATCCCGACGATGATCTTGGTCTGCCAGCCGCTCAGGAACAGGAGGCCGATGAGCAGGTTCACCGCCGCGGTGCCCGCCCCGCCGATCAGGATCGCCTTCTTCCCGCCGATGCGGTCGGCGAGCGGACCGTTGAACATGACCGCGACGGCATAGGTCCAGAACCCCGCCGTCGCGATCGTCCCGAACTCCCCCTTCGAGAGATGGAAGTCGTCCATCATCGTCTTGGAGGAGACGTTCAGGTTGTAGCGGCCCATGTAGAACGTCGCGTACGTCAGGCCGAGGGGGAACCAGTTCCGGAAGCGGCGCGTGCGGAACGCCGGGCTGTGCTGCAACGGATTGGACATCGGGTCGGGCCCCCTACCTGGTCGTCGAAGGTCGCATCTGCTTCCACAGCCGCGCGAAGACGTCGTCCAGCGCGGGCCCGAGCTTCGCCGGATCGTCGGTCCGCTCGGGCTCGTTGTCGAACACGGCGAAGGGGACGTCGAAATCCCGGATCTTCATCGTGCCCGTGCTCCGGCCTCCCGAGAGGCGCTCCCAGTCGTTGGTCCGATAGTAGAAGGCCATCTTCTCGTCGGGAAGTCCGTGGAAGAGGATCGAGTCGGCCTGCGCGGGGTCGAAGCGTCGCCGGTTCTTCCGGCACGATTCCTCGTACGAGACGTTGATATAGACGATCCCCGCTCGGCTCAGGATCTCGTCCGCCAGCAGCCCGAACGCCTCGCCGAAACCGTTGTCCCCGCCGCGCGAGAACTCGACGACGACCGTCTGCTTCGTCGTGAACTCGGCGTCCCTGGCGAGCCGCTTCCGGAACTCGAGGTTGATCCGCTCGATGAAGAGGTTCCAGACGTGGGGCCCGGTGAAGAAGTACTTCGCGTCGGTGAAGGCGCGGGGCTGGCCCATCCGCTCGAGGATGTCGTCGATCTCGAACGTCTCCCACACGAAGGGGAAGTCGTCCAGCTCGGCGAAGGGGCCGATGTGGAAGCGCCGCGCCCGCTCGGCCTCGCCGGTCTTCTTGAGGAAGTCGATGACTTCGCTCTTGCCGGCCGCCGGGCGACCGATCAGGATGATCGTTTCGAAACGATCATGCATTGCCATTCCCTCCTGAGATCCCAGAGGCCCCGTCCCGCGATCGCGGAGATTCTACACCGATTCAGGTTCCAGGGGCCAGGGGCCAGGAGCCAGGGGTCAGGGGCCAGGGGTCAGGGGTCACGTGCCAGGGGCCAGGGCGGTGTTAGCGCCAAGCATTCCCCGACGGGCCGAGGCGCCGCCACTCGCGGGCGACGGCGTCACCGGTGCTCCCGTAGAACCGGAAGATGGGGTCGGCGTCGCGCACCTCGACGTCCGTCCAGCGGAAGCCGAGGGCGGAGCCCTCTTCGCACCCCGTGATCGCGGTCCACGGGATGAGCAGGGGCGGGTGCCGGAACCGGAGGACGGCCAGCACGGCAAGGTGCAAGGCGACGGGGGTCAGGGAGATGGTGACGCAGCCTCTGTATCGCGCCGGGAACAAGGGGAGTCGTCGCAGGAGGACGCTGCGGAACCGGAGCCGCTGCTCCGGCGCGACCTCGAATCCGTCGGGCGCGCCGTAGCGGTCGGCCGTGGCGTGCCACCCGCCGAGTAGCGAGATCAGGCCCGTGGCCAGAATCCAGGTCGCCGCGAAGGCGAGGGGCGCAAGCAGCGCCACGACCATCGTCATTGTCGACCTCCGGCGCTCCGGTCGAATGCCGGCTGCTCCATCGAGGCCGGCATCCGCACGGCGACGACCTCGCCGCGCGCGGTCACCATGCCGGCGGCCGTGACCGTGGCGTGCACGAGGACCTTTCGCGCGCCGACCTCGACCGCGCGCGCCCTGACCTCGAGTTCCGGCCCGTGCGGCGTGGGGGCGAGGTACTCGACGCGCAGCGACGCCGTGACGAACCGCGGCGCCGGCGCGTCGCCGATCTCGCGGCCCTGCGCCCGTTCCGACGCCGCGGCCGCCGTGCCCATCGCGTGGCAGTCGATCAGCGAGGCGATGAGGCCGCCGTACACGAAGCCCGGCATCGCTGTGTGCTCGGGGCGGGGGGTGAACCGCGCCACCGTCTCATCGCCGTCCCAGCGAGTCTGGAGCTGGAGGCCATGGGGATTGAGGCGGCCGCACCCGTAGCAGTGGGCGACGTCCTCGGGGTAGTAGTCCTGCAGGGCGGGCGCGGCGGGTTCGATCACGGGTGCTCCATCGTCAAGGAAGTACCGCTGCGTCCGAGAGGTGGTGCACGAGGCCGATGGCGCGCGTGCGGCGGGCCAGCGCGCGGTCGGCGGTGACGAGCGGGCAGTCGAGCGCGACGGCGAGAGCGACGAACGAGGCGTCGTAGAAGCTGAGGTTGTGGGCGCGGGCGAGGCGCGCAGCGCGGGCGAGGAGCGCGGGGTCGGGCGGCGCCACGACGAGGCGTGAGGCGGCGATCCCGGCCAGCACCGCGGCGACGGCATCGTCGTCCAAGTCGCTCTTGCGAGTCAGAATATTTCCCACCTCATAAAGAAGCAGGGCCGGTGCGTACACCTCGGCGCGGGCGCGTTCGACGCGCTCGAGCAGGGCGCGCGCCTCCGCGGTGAGGTCCTCGTCCTCGGTCTTGAACCACTTGACCAGGACCGAGGTGTCAACGACGAGGGCGGCGGCCGTACTCGGCGTCCCGGTCGTCGCGGATTACGCGCGTGGAGTCCCACCGGCCGACCCAGTGGCCGTCCACGTGCTCCCGCACCATGCCCAGCGTCTCGCCCCAGCCGGGGCGCTGCTGTCCTTCCCGTTCGAGCACCAGGCGCAGCGCGTCGCGGAACAACTCGCTGCGCGAGCGGTGCTGGCGCTTGGCGAGGTGATCGGCCTCGCGGAGGAGCGGGTCGGGAAGGGAGATGAGGACTTTGGCCATTGGCGGAAGATAGCTATTGGATATACAATGGCAATCCCCGCATCTCAGATGGGCCGTCGCCGGAGGACGAGCCGCTGGATGCTGCGCGGGACCAGGGGCTGAACACCTTGCACCGCGGGCCGGTCCTGGACGGTGAGGATCTCCTCCTCCAGGAAGACTCCGCGGAGCCGGATGCTCGAGACCACCAGGGCGTCGCCGACCTTGAAGGGCAGGACGAGCACCTCGCCGATCCAGCGCGCGACGAGCCGTGTCCCGTCGCCTTCGTCGAGGTACAAGTCCTCGGCACCCGACCCCCGGCAGAGACGGTAGTCCTTGACCTGGCGCACCGTCCCGCCTTCCACGTAGACCGTGCGCCACGGCGTGCAGCCGCCGTCCGCGGCGGGCAGCGGCCCGATCTCCACCGTGACGTTCACGGGCGCGGCGCCGGGGAGGGCGGGGACGTTCGTCAGTCTCCCCTGCCACACGCCGCTGAGGTCCGGCGGCGTGTCCTGTGCGCGGAGGAGGCTCGGCGCAGCGGCGAAGGTCGCCAGCGCGGCGGCGGCGCACCTCAGCACTGACCGAGCCCGCCTCATCGCGGCACCTCCCGCGCCTCGGCGGGCGTCTTCCAGTAGCCGAACTCCTTCTCGAAGCACACGCCCTCCAGGTCGATGGCCCGCTCCTGGAAGTACTGCTGCGCGTCGGCGATCGCCTGATTGTAGACGGTCGGCCCGATCTCCTTCAGGAAGAAGTCCAGCAGCCCGTCGGCCTTCAGGTCACCGATGTCCCGTTCGAGGTTCTCCGCCACGTAGCGTTTGAGGGAGCCGCGGAGTTGCCTCGCGGCGTCGGGGGAGAGTGTGATGGCCACGACTGTTCCTTCCTCCTTCCGGCGCTACCGGGCCGGGTTCGCCGCGGGCGGCGCCGGCTTCACGTACCGGTCGAACCACGCCACGCGGCGCTCGAGACGATCCCGGAGGAAGCTGGGCCGCGTGATGCCGTGGTACTCGCCGGGGTAGACGACCAGCTGCGTCGGCACACCCAGCCGCCTGAGCGCCTGATACATCTGCTCGCTCCCCGTGATCGGCACGTTGGCGTCCAGCGCCCCGCCCATGAAGAGCGTCGGGGTCCGGATGCGGTCGGCGTGCAGGAACGGATAGGAGAGACGCAGGTACAGGGCGGTGTTGGTCCA
>Ga0315275_10004981_pt1 | contig 12500 bp, 18 predicted proteins | sample YL17G03_0_MG_FD_205557 | JGI IMG/M metagenome (GOLD analysis project Ga0315275, IMG submission 205557) | Sediment microbial communities from Yellowstone Lake, YNP, Wyoming, USA - YL17G03_0 | ecosystem: Environmental > Aquatic > Freshwater > Lake > Sediment | place: USA: Wyoming | collected... | reverse complement strand
TATTTTTTGATTTTAGTTTAAAGTTTAGATTTGGGCATAAAATGTCATAAATTGCATAATTTTGCTAAAAAAACACATTTTAAAACAGTCATGTTTGAATTTAGACAGTATTTTATAGTAAAATATTAGAAATTATCCATTCTGAAGCAAAACAACAAATACATAATTTAAAAATCAGTGTTTTTGATTCAGTGTGATGAGTGTAGAGCGTATAGTTTTTGAATTTGTAAAATATATTCATAAAGAACCCGGCAAGTGTCCTGCATGTGGATTTAACATTATAATTGAATGTTGTAGTTTTATAAAAGGTCGGGGTTGGTTTTGCCCAAAGTGTAAAACGTTATCAGTGTATGATGAAGAAATTCAAAAAATGATAGGAGATAATGTTTCAATATTACCTGTTATTCCAAAGCCACCATATTCTTTTGGTGAAACTTTGAGGGCATCACCAAAAGTACGTCGTGTAGATTAGCAATTAAAATAAATCATAAAATAATAAAATAATCAAAGTCTCAAAAATCATCTTTGATCAAATTCTAGTTTGACGTAAAATAGGCATAAAGGGACCAACAATTAAAGGATATTCAACGGAATTAAGGTTAAAGTTCATACAAAATTAGAGAAAACAAAAGGAAGCATATCAGTAAAAAAAAGATGCACTAAGAACCGCAAACTTGCAGTGGTCGGTCTAATAGTAGTATAATAGTAATTAGTATCACATTGACGTTTTGATTAGATTTAGTATATGATGATTTTCTTATGAAAAAATAAAGACAACAAGCATAAATCTACCATCAATAAAAAAAGACCATGCATTGTGATGATAAACGAACACTATCCGTTTTAAAAGAAAACATTATTAATTATTTTAATGAATTAAAAGAAAAGGATTTTGATAATGAAATTATCTTAAAGAAATTTAATGACTCCATAGCAGAGTATAATGAATGTAAACTTTAGATATAGAAAACTAAACCACAAATAGAATCCTTAATCTATGATAATAAATTTAGAAAAATATGACAAATTGTTTCGTTTGTGGAAAAAAGAAAGAAGATCATGAAGTTTGGTGGAATAAAATAGCAATATGCATCACATATGATTCAGAATTTCAAAATAATGAAATCATAAGTAATATGTCAGATAAATCGATGATGTGTCACGCATGTATTAAAACAATGGAAAAAAAAGTTGGAGAGAAAAATAAATTATAATTTTGGCTCATTGAGATTCTAGTGTATGTCAGTTGCATTAGATAGATTAGTAATAAAAAATACTTTTTAATTACTATATACAAACTATATGTCTATTACCTAATATATTATGAAGTTTAACTTTTAATGGGAAAGAAATGTTAGTAGATAAAAAAATATTTGCGGGGGGGATTGCCATGTTAGTAGTAGGAGTAATTATCATGATCAACATTAATGCCGCGATTCCAGTTGGTCAATCTGGAATGACTGAGGAGGAGGTCATAGATTTGATGATAATGCAGCAAGAAAATAAAGACCTGAACACTCTAGCAGGAATTTTAATTGGAATTGGATTTATGTTAATTTTAATTAGTTTTGGTGCTAAAAGAAGAAGAAAAGGCAGTATAAAAAAAGAAGAAAAAAAGCCAATTACCTAAATTTTAAACATTTTAATTCCAAAATTATGATTAAGTTGTATTGATTCATGCAGAAATTAGCATCTATCCGATTGGGACAGGTGCTACGAGTGTAAGTTTCTACATTGCTAAAGGAATAGAAGCAATACAAAACATCAAAGAAATAAGATACGAGATAAATTCGATGGGAACAATTTTAGAGTCAGAGAATATCGACAAAATTTACGAAGCTGCCAAAATCATTATGGAGATAGTCCATAATTTAGGAGTAAACAGGGTAGAAGTGATTTTAAAAATAGACTCAAGAAAAGACAAACAAGTAAAAATGGAAGATAAATTAGAATCCATAAAAAAACATCTAAGTAAAAATAAAATTTAGAATTTCTTGATAATATTAAAAAAGGTATCACGTTGTGCTGGTTGACGTCCAATTTCTTTTACCATTGTAGCCAACTCTTCGACAGATGAAGTAGTGGGTTTTCCTGCAGCACGATAAATTTCTTCAGAAAATGCAGTTCCGACTAAGTCATTTCCACCATTAGATAATGCAACTTGTGCAAGTTTTTTACCATATGCAACCCAATAAACAGAAATATTATTCAAAACATTTGCAAGCATTAACCTAGATAATGCAATAATTCTTAAATCATATACAGATGAGCATTCATTGTTTACTAGATGTTCTTGCTCAAGTTCAGTGTTATCAAGACTAAATTTAAGAGGAATTAATGTAATAAAACCATTAGTCTTTTTTTGTAATTCACGAATTTTTATTAGATGATCAATAACATGAAATGGTTTTTCAATATGACCATACAGCATTGTGACATTACTTTTGATTCCAAGATTATGAGCTTGTTTAATTGTGTCTAACCATTCCTGTCCCGAACATTTCCCCCTAACAATTTTTCCCCTTATTTCAGGGTGGAATAATTCAGCCCCTCCTCCAGGCATAGAGTCAAGACCAGCATCTTTAAGACGAGAGAGAATCTCCTTGACAGAATTTTTTGTTAATTTAGACAAATAGAAAATTTCAGCTGCAGTTAGTGCCTTAATTTTTAATTGTGGATGATTTTTCTTTATAATTCTCATCATGTCTTCATAGTACTCAAGAGGAAGTTTTGGATGAAATCCACCTACAATGTGAACTTCGGTTGCACCCATATTTTTTGCAATGGCAACACGTTGTTCAATTTGCTCTGGAGTGAGAGTGTATGCATCTTCAGCACCATCTTTTCTATAAAATGCGCACATTTGACAACTTGCAGCGCAAACATTTGTGTAATTCATGTAATATGATGCAGCAAAAGTTACTGTATCGCCAACTAATTTCTTTCTAGTAATATCAGCAACTGCACTTAACACATGTAAATTATCATAATTCATCAATTCCAGACCATCATCATAAGTTAATTCTTCTCCAGCAATTGCTCGATCTAATGCCTTCGATTCACCTACTAGTTGTTCTAACATATAACATGTCAACTGTTAAAGGATATATTCCTTAACTGTCAGTCTCAAGAAATAAGTAGGCAAGCAGATTACAAACATTATGGTACTTCCACTTGTCGATGAAGATAAGCTAAAGTGTTACTTGTGTCATATAGGATTTGAGAATATTGAAAAACTCAGAGAGCATCAAAATACAACGCATAAAGAATTTTTTGAATCCCATGAAAAAAACAGTAAACGTGAACCGGTGCCAGGCGATGTTACTGTGTTTTAGATTTTTGTTTTTGTACAGACTTTAACAGTTCTTTAACCATTTCTTTACTAATGCTAGCAAGGTCATAATCGTGATCAATAGATAATGCTTTTTTAAAATGTTTTAATGCATCGGCAAGATTTCCCAATTCGCCTAGAGATAATCCTTTGTAAGCCAATGCCATAGCACATTTTTTATCAACTTTAAGGGCCAGATCATAACACTTGATTGCATCTTTGTATTTTTCACTTGTATGCAATGATGCACCCTTGTTCACTAATGCATTGAGATTTTTTGGATCAATGAATAGTGCCTTGTCATAATATTTCATAGATTGTTTTATCCTACCCAAATTTTGTAGTGTTACACCTTTGTCTATTAGTGCATTAATGTTTTTAGGCTCTTGTTTTAATGCAAAATCATATAGTTTCAGAGCATCTAAAAAATTACCATCTTCACAAAGATCATAAGCTTGTGATAATATTTTATCTAATTCTTTACTCAATGTATACTTGATAATACTTTATCAATAATATAGATTGACCATTAGTTAACTATATTGTTTAATTATCATTGAACTCATTGATAAAGAGAGAAACAAATTGGTAAAAAAACAACTAGATTCAAATGATTATTCAAGATGCACTAGACAAAGATAAAGAAACTATAGGGCTTACCACAAATTCAAGCAATCAATAAAACGAGAAACCACTCTAAGAGCATATAATCATGCACTAGACAAATTTATGATTCTCAGATTTAATTTTAAGACCAAAAATCTCACTAAATCCTCAAGTCAATACAAATCTTAGAAAATTCATTGGTGCCAGGGGTTCTAACGCCTCTCATAATCCAATTTATGAGATTTTAGGATATTCTTAAGTATGATTCTGCCATAGTATACACTATGGGGTTTGAGAAACTCTTGCAAAGAATAATGGATTCAGATGTAAACATTAGACATAGTGTAATTACCGATGGTGAAGGTGACATTATCGCCGTGAATCATCGTCCTGGAGTAACAAATTACTTATCTCAAGAAGAAACTAAAACTTCGCTTAAAAGAGCAGCTAGTTCATGGAAAGCAAGAAAACAACTCAGTTCAAAAATAGGAAAAGGATTGTATGCTGTTGCAGCATTTGAAAAGATTACTAGAATCACTTTTCCATTAGGAGATAACAACCTTATCTTTGTAAGTATGGGTTCTGATACTACTCGAATGGATCTTCATGAAGGAGGTCAAAAGCAAATTATTACACATATTTTGAATATTTTAACAGGGGACCCAACAAAGGCATAATCAAACAAAATTAAATTATAATCTCTTTTTTCCTTAAAACTTAAGTTGACAGAAAATTCAATTAAATCATTCTATGAAAATTTCGAAAATTCAAAAATCATTAAAAAATATTATTTCAGGAGAGGTATTTTGGGACAAAGAAATTTTAAACTATTATTCCGTTGATGCAAGCTCGTATCAAGTTATTCCTAAGATAGTAATAATTCCAAAAAATGAAAAAGACGTGATTAATGTAGTTAAAATTGCAAAAAAATACAAAATATCGGTCACTGCAAGAGGTGCAGGAACAGGTTTGGTGGGAAATTCGCTAAATAATGGGATTATATTAGATTTAAAAAAATTTGATTCGATAAAAATTAAAAATAATCATGTCATATTAGGTTCAGGTACAATCAAAGGCAAACTAGACCAAACATTAAAAAAAAGCGGAAAGTTTTTTCCACCTAATCCCTCCATTGGTCCATATTGTTCAGTTGGAGGAATGATTGGCAATAATTCCTCTGGAAGTCGAAGTTTGAAATATGGCAGTGTAATTGATAATATTGAGGAAATTACTTTTGTTGATGGCAATGGCAAAAAAATAATATTGCCAAAAAATAAAAAAGTAGGCGCAAAAATTTTTAAATTAGCAAAAAAGTTAGAGTGTGAAAAATTTCCCAAAGTCACAAAAAATTCTTCAGGATACAGGCTAGATTCAATTAAATCAATTAAAAATACACACAAAGTTATTGTTGGCTCTGAAGGAACTTTGGGAATAGTACTGTCAGCTAAGTTAAGAATTAAATCTATTCCAAAAAAAAGAGTGCTTTTTGTAATAGAATATAAATCCGAAAATGACGCTGCACAAGACTGTACCAGAATTTTAACTACATTACCCGTAGCAGTAGAGTTTCTGGATAAGACAATAATGAAAAACATCAACTACAAATTCAATAGAAAAACCAATTGCTTGCTTTTTGTTGAATATGACTCTGAAATAAAAAATATTCAAAAAAGATTGAAAAAAGTAATTACAGGAAATATTGCAAAAACTATCAAAAATGATTCAGAGGTTCAACGTTGGTGGAAATTCAGAGATTCTTCATTGCATTATAGTTTAAAATCAATTGAAAATAAAACTCCACATGTAATTGAGGATGCCACAGTTCCGGTTAAACATCTTCCAGAATTATTTTCAGTAATTAATAAAATCAATCAAAAGTTTCACACCAAATCAATTACATACGGACATGCAGGTAACGGAAATATCCATGTTCGATTAATTTCAGATGGGAAAAAGATCGAGATCATCAAGAAGATTGTAGATGAGTATTTTGATAAAATCATTAAACTTGGAGGAACCATTACTGGTGAACATGGAGATGGCTTGGCAAGGTCAGAATATATTAGAAAACAATATGGTCCAGTAAATTATAGAATTTTTAAGGAATTAAAAAGCCAGTTTGATCCTGAGAATATACTAAATCCTGGGAAAATTATCTCTCATAAGAGTAGCATAATAAAGAATCTAGAAAATTTGAAGCATTTGAATAGACAATCGTGATCATAATGATATAATTTATCCATAATGATATAATTTATTCATAATGCTCTTCGTGTCATTACTTTTTGTTGCTAAATTCTTAAGTTTATAAAAAATTCAGAGAGTTAATGACATTTGTTCTAAAATGTAAATATATTCAAAACATGTTTTCTAATAATATCAATGGAAATTAGATGTCCACGTTGTAATTGCCTTCCTTCAGAATGCAGAATCAGCGACACACCATATGATTGTCCTAATTGTACTTGGACACAATGCGACTGTTGGGTAGAAAATAATGGAGATTTATAGTGTATTGAAATTAACCTTTGAGAATATGGAACGATTTGTAAAATTAGAAAAACAATCTCATCATAGATGAAAATTAAAAGTTTAATCTCTATAAATCCTTGAGATGTATCAGTTAAGATATGAAACTCTTTGATAATGTCAAAACATACTTTACTAAACGTAAATATAAATTCATAATTAGTTGCTAGAAAATAAGGATATTTTATAGATCCATGTTTTGATCTAATTTTAGACCTTTGTATCTATTTCTTATTGTAACCTCAGTCACACTTGCAGCTTCTGCAATATCGCGCTGAGTTACATCTTCACCATTTTTAACACATGCCAAATATAGTGCAGCTGCAGCCAATCCCATTGGATCTTTTCCTGCAGATTCTTCATGCTCTTGGGATATTTTTAGAACTTTTGCGGCATAGCGTTTTGTTTTTTCTGTAATTCCAATTCTACTTGCAATACGGGCAACACATTGAATTGGATCCACTACAGGCATTTTTAGATCTAGTTCTCGATGTAACAATCTATAACATCTAGCAATGTCTTTTTTTTTAAGATTTGCAGCTTCTCCTACATCATTTAGGGTTCGTGGGGTTTCAGTATCTCTACATGCAGCATAAAGTGCAGATGCAATCATTGCAGATATGGATCTTCCACGTACTAATTTTTTTTCAATAGCTTTTCTGTAAATGTAAGCTGCTTTTTCAATTACAGCATCAGAAAGTGCAAGTTTATCTTTTAGTCTATTTAATTCACTTAATGCCTGTCTAAGATTTCTATCAACAGACTCATGAACTTGACTTCGACTATCCCAAGTTCTCAGTCTTTCAATTGTGCTCTTCATTGAGGCAGTGAGTGGTTTTCCAGACGCATCTTTATTCATAGGATTAATGATTGTAGATAATCCCATATCGTGCATAGTCAGGGATGTTGGTGCCCCTGCTCGTGCTTTATTGCCATGTTCATCTTGTGTAAAAGATCTCCATTCAGGTCCAGATTCTTGTGATTTCTCAGAAATTACATATCCACATTTCCCACAAAATCTTTCTCCAGTAACATCATCAGTTAATAAAGAATTTTTTGCACAACGAGGGCAATTATCGGCAGTATTGGTGGATTTTAAGACCATAATACTATCAGTTATGTGTCACTTTATAATAACTAGTAGGAAATCGTTGAATTATTTAATTGAATTTATTCGTAAAGAGGATGACAGAAACCAAGTTTTTGTGAAAGATAATCAAAATAAGAAATTATAGGTAAAAGGAGGAATCATGATGCGTGTTTATCTCTTGGATCAATTTCTAACGATTTGTTAAAGCATTCCAAAGCTTCTTCGTACCTACCTAAACTACGTAGGGATACAGCCTTAAAATTCCACAATTCAGGGTTATTTTGATTCAATAGTAATGCTTGCTCAAAATAACCTAACGCGTATTCAAAATTCCCAGATTCTAAAAAACTTTGGCCTTTTAAAACTAGTTCTTTAATTTGTTCCATATCAAATTTTGACAGTCGTTAGTTTTAAGTTTGAATTGAGATAAAAAACATAAAATAGATTAAAATTAAATAAAATTAAACAGATATTTAATAAATCAGCGAAAAGTTAAATGCATTTTTAGCATATACAATACATATGAATTTAGATAAAACAGATGAAAGAATTCTTAAAAATCTAATGGTAGATTCTAGATCATCTGCAAGACAACTTGCACTAAAGCTTGGAATATCAACAGTTACAGTGTTATCAAGAATAAAAAAATTAGAAAAAGAAAAAATAATCAAAGGGTATACAGCACTAATAGACCATGAAAAATTAGGTTATAATCTGACTGCAATAATTGAGATCAATGCAAAAAAAGACAAAATCATAGGTATTGAAGCAGAATTATCAAAAATAGAGAATGTGTGTGGTGTTTACGACATTACAGGAAATACAGATACGTTAGTCATTGCAAAATTCAAATCCCGTAACGAATTAAGTGAATTTGTAAAAGGATTAGCATCAATTCAAAATATAGAAAATACCATCACACATGTAGTTCTAAATACTGCAAAAGAAGACTTTAGATTGACATAAACAAAATGAAAAATTTCGGCATTATCATATTTGGGATAATATTCATAAGCATGATTCAAAATGTTTCAGGACAATCAGATAATACTGGAAAAAAATTACAAATGGAATTAATTGTAACTGATGAACAAAAAGTCATTTTATTTGCCGGTTTCTTATTAGCAGTCATAGGTCTTTTTGTGTATCTTGCAAGAGATGTAATTCTAAGGAGAAAAACATCATACGATTCTACAGAATTTGATTCAAAAAATGACAAAACATATGAAAAATATCATTCAGACTGGTCAGATGATTATGAAGAATTTGGATTTAGAAAAAATTCAAAAGAAGATAAAGAATTTAGAATAGCATCTCAAAATTCTTCATTGCCAGATTATTATAAGATATTAGAAATTCCACAAAATGCAACACATGAAGAAATAAAAAAACAATACAGAGAACTGGCAAAAAAAATACATCCAGATAAAAATAAAGGAGAAAAATCAGAAGAAATAATGGTTCAAATCAACAAAGCGTATGAAATATTATCAAATAAAGAATTACGTAAAAAATATGATGTATATCTTAACAAAAATTAATTAGATTCCAGTTTTATCAAAATCATATTTAATTCAATTTTGGATGAACTTTGTACACTGTTTATCAAGTTTGTAAACATAGACAAAGTTATTTTTTTATCATTGTCAATAATTTGTGTTGTAATTTTAATTTCACCAAATTCAGTATTTGGACCCAACATAGTTTTTGACAATAATGGAACGACAGATAGATCAGCAATCATTCCTTTTATTTTGTATGCAAATGTATCTGAAAAATATACCCCACCTCTTGTAGTAGGTGAATTAACAGGTATTGGAGAATTTACAATGGAGACATCAGACAAATGGTATTTGAGACCATCAAGATACAAAACATACTCTAGATGTTGTTTTTCATTAATGTTAATGAGTAATTCAAGTAAATCCAAGTTAATAGACAATAAAAGCAGAAAAATGACAATTCTATTGAGTCTTTCCAATGAAAACAGAACCAAAATTTTCAGATATTATCTAATTTTTAGAAGAGATTTTCAACAAATAAAGAAGCATCTTTAAAAATAACAATTAGAACCTATAATTATTGCAAAAATTTGCAAATCCACCCATTATGCGAAATGAGATCATGAGCCTAATTGTTGAAAGTGGTATGGATGAAGATTGCTACACAGAGATGCTAGACTATACTATCGAATTATTTGAAACACAGGGACTAGGAAGTGATTATTATGGATATCACAATATCACCCACGAGTTAGAAGTCACATATGTTTCACTGTTATCTGCAAATCTAAACAACACTTCAAAAAAATTTTCAGATAATGATTTAAAATATCTGTATACCGCTGCGTTATTTCATGATTTTGATCCTCAAAAAAGTGTAGACAAACCACATGAAGATAATGTTGTAAAATTTATTTCAATGGATAAAAAATTGAGAAAACTTTTAGATGTTGCAAACTTAGATCTTGAAATAATCAAAGTACTGATACTTAGAACAACATATCCATGGAGTGGGTATCTTAAGGAAAATGCAGAACGACAAATTAGAGAATGTTTTAGAAATTCAGAACTAACAAAAAATAATGAAGCAAAACAAGAACATTTCATGAATTTGGGATGGTATCTTTCAGTGGTAGATAGAATTAGCGGTTATGCTGTAGGTGATTTTACAAAAGCGATGGAAATGGCAAAAATGAATGCACATGCTTTAGCATGGAGGCCATCATTGATTGTGAGAAGTTCTGTAGCATATTTTGAAGAACTATTAAACAAAGAAACTGAAATGTGTCAATTTATTTTAAAATCATTGCCAAAACATATGCGAAAGAATTTTTATGACACGGTATTATCATTTATGAATATCCGACAACAAGAGATTAGCATACAAGCAAATTATACATATGAGAACTTGAAATTGGTTCCAACTATTGAAAAAATAGACACCCGTAGAGACCCTGAATTTATCAAATCAATATACTCAATATTTCTAGAGTTACCAAAACCACTCCAATTTGCAAAAGATAATTTTGAAAACTCGGTAAAAGATCAAAATATAATTCTCAATACCCTTAGACTAAATGACTGTAAGGGAGAAATTATAGGATTTACTAAAGGTGGTCCATTGGAAAATTATAGATTAAGACCAGAAATCAGAGATGAAAATTATGGTCTTAACAATACAATATTTCTAGAACCTTTAGCATTAAAAATGGGATATTGGGGATTAAAAGGAGGCAGTGAAATGCGTCACATGTTTATCATGCAGGCTCATGCTAAAAAATACAAATATTTGACCAGTTTTGCATTAAGAGACGTAATAAAAGCCAGAGCAGACAAAGAAGGTGCAGAATTTGTAACAAAATTTGACCCAGAGCGTTGGGATTACTATAGAGTCAAGATTTAATCATGAATTAGAAACTTTTCAAATGCTAAATGCCAATATAACATTAGAAGATATCAAAAAATGTGTAATGAGAATTAACCCAAATAGATCAAGATAAAGTGTAGAAATGATTTATTAACAAAAAAATTGCCAGAAAATTATGATGAACCGAATCAGAGTTATTTTTGGGATTATGCTAGTGTTCACAGTTTTAATTAATCCAGTATTTGCGATATCACCATTAGACAGAGTAAATATTACAAATCCACGACTAGTAAATGCGTTTGGTTCCAAAATATCAGATCAAATCAATGTAAATCAGCAAGTTCAGATTTCTGCAGATGTCAAAAATAATCAAGAAAAATCTCAAAAATTTGTATATATTGTTCAAGTTAAAAATCAAAATGGAGTCATTGTATCATTAGGGTGGATAAGCGGTTCACTTAATCCTGGACAAACTTTTAGCCCAGCACTATCATGGACACCAAAAGTATCAAATGAATATACAGCTGAGATTTTTGTGTGGGATGTGTCAGAAGTAGGAAATAACAAATCATGGCAAAATTTAGACGCATTGGCAGAACACGTGATTTTGAAAATAACTAGTTAACAATAATTATTTACATCATATATGGCATAATCATTTTAGAAAGTATCGCAAAATTATGAAAACTAAGACACAAAAAGTCGTGTTTAGACATGAAATTAAGATCAGAGGTTTGCCTCATAGTAAAAAAAGTTTAACAAGATCTCGCTAATAGAACCACGTGTCTAATACTATTATGACAATAGGATATTGTGTAAAGTGCCGAGACAAAAGAGATATTGCCGGCGCCAAACCATACACCATGAAAAATGGCAAACCAGCTCTAAAAGGCACCTGTCCAAAATGCAGTACAGCTATTTTTAGAATTGGTAGAGGCTAGACATTCTCAACAAGATAAACTAGTAATGCCATTCAGTAGTTAGTCCATTCCATAGCGAACGCAATGAGGATGGATCTTTTTCTATTTCCTGAATAATTCTATTTTTTAGCGAAAAGAAGAAATTCTCAAGAGCATCAAAACCGCCATCCAAAAAAAGTTCTTGTCCTATTTCAGTAATCCTTTTCTTCTTTTCTATCACATCTGAGGATTCAGGATTTTGTAAACAAAATATCATCAGATCCATCAATTCTTCTTCAAGGCTGAAATCCAATGATCATGACTAATTTACTACTAGAAAAAAGTTTTTCCTCAGATCCTTCAGTTAATACATAAAGGATGTTTTGATCTCTAAAAATAATCCATTTGTTGAATTTACATTACGTGAAGTTCATAAAATCATGTAAGGAATGTAAAAAGAAGGTAAAAGTTGTAAACAGATCAAATCAAACTAATAAAAAATCAAAAAGAATTTGGAATTTATTTATTTTTATTTGTTGCAGTTGCGTTTAGGTCAGCTAATTTCTTGGCTTCAGCTGCTTTCATGTCAGCTAATTTCTTGGCTTCAGCTGCTTTCATGTCAGCTAATTTCTTGGCTTCAGCTGCTTTCATGTCAGCTAATTTCTTGTCAGCCATT
>Ga0315275_10004980_pt1 | contig 12502 bp, 9 predicted proteins | sample YL17G03_0_MG_FD_205557 | JGI IMG/M metagenome (GOLD analysis project Ga0315275, IMG submission 205557) | Sediment microbial communities from Yellowstone Lake, YNP, Wyoming, USA - YL17G03_0 | ecosystem: Environmental > Aquatic > Freshwater > Lake > Sediment | place: USA: Wyoming | collected... | reverse complement strand
CACAAGAGCTTCCCTTTAGGGAAATCCGGATATAAACCGAAGCGCTGCTAATCAAGGTTGAGCAGGAGCTGGGTGCCAAACCGGGTCAAACTCACGCGCCACATCGCCGTACAATATTTGCTTAGCTAAACCATTGATGCTCATTACATAAATATCCCGGTTCGAATCCGGATAACCAGAGAAGACCAGCCAGTAGCCATCGGGTGAGAAATCCGCATCGCTACCATATTCTCCGCCTGGAATTTGGACCGGAACACCCCCCTCAGGACTGAAAGGTACCGCGACCAGCCAACTGTAAGACAGATCGGTTAACAACTGTGTGAATACGATCGATATGCCTTGGGGTGACCACACTGGGTCAACATTCCTAAATTCACTGGCATTCCGGGCTAATAAGTACCGGTTACTTCCATCAGCATCCATCACTCGGATTTGATAGTTAGGGCCAACAAAGGCGATCTGCTTCCCATCTGGAGACCAGGCCGGGTTAGAATTCTCGCGGGGGGGATCCTCTCCCAGCAGGGTGATAGAATTGTCTTCCATGTTCAGGACATAGATTTGAGGGAAATCACTGTTGCGCAACGAAGAAAAGGCAATCTTTTTCCCATCTGGTGACCATTCAGGATCGTAATCACCTCCCGGCACCGGCGGTACCAAGGGCATCAAACCGCTGCCATCTACATTGATCATGAACAGGCTGGAACCTCGGTAGGTCTCTTTGTTTCTCGAACAAGGAGAAACGAAGACCAGGCGAGTCCCATCCGGGCTCCAGTCCGGCTGGCAGGCGCCTTCGGGAATATCGGTTATTAGATTCAAGCCGCTCCCATCCAGGTTGATCAGGTAAATTTCTGGCATGCCGCTGCGGTCAGAGACAAAGGCAATCTGACCATTGCCACCGCCGGTCAAGGTGGGAGTCAGCTCAGGTGTAAGTGTTGCGGTTGGCGTTGGAGTCGATGTAGATTGAGGGATAGGGGTGAAGGTAGATGCTGGGGTAGGAGAAGCAGCCTGGATTGGTTCTAGAATGGGTGCTGTAGTGACTGTGGGTTCCGCAGGCAGGCTGTTTTCGGTTGGGTTAACAGCCAGCGTCGCCATGGGTAAGGATGAAAGTCTAAAAAGCCCCAAGATATCTTCCCGCGCGGGTATGTTCATCAAGTATGAAGCACTCACCACCACAACCATAAGAATTAATAAAAATGTAAAAAGCCAGGGTGTCATCAACCTGCGTTTTGGGGAGCGTACTTTTTTCTTCTTGCCAGATTTCCCCTCCAAGGTTAAGCTGATCGGGAATGAGGGATGATCAATATCATCCTCTTCCACCTGCTTAGGGCGAGAATCCCCGCTGCCTTCTTTTAGCTTTTCACCCTCAAAAGTGGGAGGGGGCTCGATGGTTAAATCGAGGGGTGATTTCCTCCGGGTTGTTGATCTCGAATCGAGCAGCTCTTCCTGAAATTCCTCTGCGCTTTGAAAACGATCTTCCGGGCGCACAGCCATCGCTTTTTCGATCGTCATCGCCAATTTGCGCGTAGATTTGGGATTGCGCTTGCTCAGCGGGGTCAAAATTGCCTGGTCCATCGCCCGCGCCAGGCCGTCTTCGGGGATGGCATCGGTCAAAGCCGAATACAAAGTCGCTCCCAGGGAGTAAATATCCGTGCGATGATCCGTACGAGCTGTGCCGTACTGTTCGGGTGGTGAATAACCCGGTGTCATTGCCCGCGCACCCGTGGTCGTTGCCTGCCTGCCCTGGACAACTTTCGCCAGCCCAAAATCGACCAGGTAGATATGTCCGTTGGGCGTGATTTTTACATTTCCTGGCTTGATATCTCGGTGAAGAACCATGGGCTTGCGAGAATGCATATACTTTAATGCGTCGCAGATCGCTATACCCAGGATAACAACTTCCTGATCTGGTAAAGGTCCCACGCGATCCATCCGCTGCCGCAGATCTTCACCCTCGATGTAGTCCATCACCAGGTATTGACCCTGTTGTTCTACAACAAAGTGATCTGTCACTCTCGGCAGGTTGGGATGGCGCAGATTGGCCAGGATGACCGCCTCGCGGCGGAATTGACGTGCATATTCTTCCGTCGTAAAGAGATTCTCTTTTACCGCCACTTCGACGCCCAGGTTCTCGTCAACAGCCCGGTAAACGGCTGCCATGCCGCCCTGCCCTAGGATCTCGACGATCCGGTATCGTTTATTGAGCAAATAGCCGCGTTCTAACGTCATCCTTCTATCCCACCGACCATATTTCCCAGGTTACCATCGACTCATCGATCCTAAAAACCGCATGACAATTCCACGTTGTTCACAGGTAATTTCTATCTGACCACCTGGAATGGGTAATCCTAAAAATAGTATATCATTTTGTAGCCCAAATCCCAGCCTTCCATGCTCTGCTTCTGTGGCAGCAATACCGCCTTCTGTAGCCCGCAGCTTGAAAGAGGCTGTTTCCAAGGCACCCAAAATAGGGTTAGCAGATTTACGCATTTATCAGGCATTGTGATCTCTTTTCGAATACTCCGCTGGTTCTAACCGATCATCCATGACGGTCGCCTCGACAAGGACGAGGCTTAAATATCCAGGTTGCGCACATCCCGGGCATGCGTCTGAATAAAGCGCTTGCGCGGCGGAACCGCAGATCCCATTAACATATCAAATGTGCGGTCGGCTTCGGCAGCATCCTCCACATTTACCAAAAGCAAGGTGCGGTTCCCTGGATCCATGGTCGTCTCCCAAAGCTGCTGCGGATTCATTTCACCTAATCCTTTAAAGCGCTGCATAGAAGCTTTCTCGGTCGCTAAACCTAATTCTTTCAAAACCTGGTCACGTTCTACCTCGCTGTACGTATACCGCACCTGGTTCCGGTATGCAATCCTATATAAGGGAGGTTGTGCAATATACAGATGACCTTCGTCGATCAAAGCCTGCATATAGCGGAAGAAAAAAGTCAGCAGCAGCGTGCGGATATGGCTGCCATCTACATCGGCATCGGTCATGATGATGACTCGCCCGTAGCGTAACCCTGAAAGATCGAAGTTATCCCCAATTCCCGTTCCCAAAGCCGATATCAAAGCCTTGACTTCATTATTCGCCAGGATTTTATCCAGCCGGGCGCGTTCAGTGTTCAGGATCTTACCCCGCAGAGGCAGGATCGCCTGGAAGTGTCGGTCACGACCTTGCTTGGCCGACCCGCCTGCCGAGTCTCCTTCTACAATATAAAGCTCTGTTTTTTCCGGGTCGCGTTCAGAACAATCTGCCAGCTTACCCGGCAGAGTCAGGCTCTCTAGAGCCGATTTACGGATGACCAGGTCACGCGCCTTACGGGCTGCATCACGGGCGCGGGCAGAAGTAAGACATTTTTGAACAATGGCTTTCCCGGCAGAGGGATTCTCTTCGAGAAAAGAGCTGAACGCCTCTCCTATCACCTGTTGCGCCAGGGTCTGTACCTCAGGGTTCATCAGCTTGACTTTCGTCTGGCTTTCGAACTGTGGGTCAGGATGTTTGACGCTGATGATCGCGGTCAGGCCTTCACGCGTGTCGTCGCCAGTAAAGTTCGGATCAGCTTCTTTGAGCAGCCCGCTTCGCCGGGCATAATCATTGATGGTGCGGGTAACAGCTGCTCTCAAACCAGTCAGGTGCGTCCCGCCATCCATCGTATTGATCGTATTGGCAAAGGCATAAACTGACTCCGCATAGGCATCCGTGTATTGGATGGCCGCATCGATGGTGATCCCATCCACTTCTTTCTCAGCATGCACAACCTGGTGAAGAACCTCGCGGTTACGATTCAAGTAACGCACAAACGATGTGATCCCCCCTTCAAAGTAGAAAGTGGTTTCGTGACCGCTCCTCTCATCCAGAAAGTGGATGGTTACGCCGCGGGTGACGAAAGCCATTTCGCGGAAACGCTGAGTCAGGGTGTCGAAACGAAAATCCATCTCCCCCTTGAAAATTTCTGGATCAAACTTAAAGGTTGTTAGCGAGCCAGTCACCTTGGGGTCCGATTTGCCGATCTCAGCCACAGGAGCCTTCGGATAACCGCGTTCATACCGTTGAAAATATTTCTTTCCGTCTCGCTGAACCTCAACCTCACACCACTCCGAAAGAGCATTCACCGCCGAAACGCCCACCCCATGCAAGCCACCGGAGACTTTGTAACTGCCCCCGCCAAATTTTCCCCCCGCATGCAAGACGGTCATCACCACCTCTAAGGCCGATTTCTTCATTTGGGGGTGAATATCTACCGGGATACCGCGTCCGTTATCTTGAACCGAAACACTACTGTCTGGATGAATGGTTATTTCGATCCGTGTGCAGAAACCAGCCAGCGCTTCATCAATTGAGTTATCTACGACCTCATAAACTAGATGGTGAAGTGCCTTTAAATCTGTACCCCCCACGTACATGCCAGGCCGGCGCCGTACGGCTTCGAGACCCTCCAATACCTGGATATCTTTTGCATCATAAGAGGTTAAAGTAATCTTATCGTCCGCCACACAACCCTCCAAATAAAAAAGACCCGCAAGGTAGGATCCATATCGTCAAATCGCCAGTCCCAAGGTTTTTTGCAGCCATACATTAGCATCCCGATAATAGATGAAACTGGCAGCCAGAAGCCCCGTACTGACAAACGCATGGCCTAAGGTGCCAACCAGCGTGAACCAGGAATTTTCTGCGGGCCAGCGCCAGATGATATCCATAACCTGTGAAATAAGAAAAAGGGCCAGGAAAAATAAACTGGTGGCGGGCATGCTCAGGCGTGTCAACCGTACGCTGTTACGAACAGAAGCCAGCATGTTCAACCGGTATACTACGATCCCATGCGCAGAGAAAAGCAGTGGGAAAAACATCCACAAGAGGAACCCAAAGTACAAAAACAGTGTGATCTGACCCAAAGGAATGCCACTGAGAACAAAAAATGAAATAATACAACTTGCCGGAACACTGACCGCCAGGAACAAAACCACCCAAAGCAGTGCCAGCGCCACAACCTGGATAGCGGCACCCGGCCACTGGTTAAAAGCTTGCTTCCAGTTCGCTTTTCCAGAAAGGGATACCTGGGATACAACGATATAGTAAAATGTACCCAATACCAAACCGACCAGGGATAAAACCAACCCTATCCCCAAAACACTGCCGCCTGAAGTGATATCCATAAAAACTGGCTCTCCTCCCGGGATTTGCACAGGAGAACGTCCAGACATCAGGCTGGGGACACCCACCGGAAAAGAACGCAGCATCGTCAGTAAGTTGAAGCGCTCGGCCACAAAATCCCAGAATTCCTTGCTCATCTGCGTCATTTCCGCAGGTTGCGCCATACCCAGACCCGGTGTGCGGGTAATTTGAATATAGACCGCTTCAACCAGCGTTTTTATTCGTAAATGAGGGCCTAACCAGATGGTAAAATCCAGGATGAGCGGGAACACGACCAGCAAGATATGCGTCGTGACGGCATCGAAGCCAGCTAAAAACGAGGCAATCGGCTTGGGATGAATCGACGAAGTTTGAGAATCCACAATTTTCATACAATATTCCATTTTACCATAAGGGTGTTCCAGCGCACGCCCTCCTGCCCTAACCTTGCAACCTTGATAGAATTTTGCCTCCTGCTCGGCCTCGGGCTTCTGTTTTCAGGTCTGGATAACCGCGCTGCGTTGGCCAAAGCTCGGGTTGACTTGCCGCCCCAACAGCGTGTAATGGAAGACTTATCCACATCTACCCCCACCCCGAACCCGACCAGACCACCCCTCACCACACCCACCCCAACAGACTATTTTGTGTTCTCTGAAATCTACACTGCCACGCAAGCAATCACCCTCACCAGCACCTTGCTCTCTGTGGACTCGTCGACTCCTGCGCCAACGGAGATAACTGACAGCATCAGCCAGCTCTTGATCCCCGCGGACATCTGGCCGATTATTTTCCTTCCTATTGTTAACTTTACCCAAATACCGACCACATCCCAACTGTTTTGCAGCCAGGGCAGCCCAGTGGATATACCCGATGACGATCCAGATGGGATCACGAGCAGCCTCCAGATCGATCAGCCGGGCATTGCGCTGGATGTGAATGTATACCTGAATATAAACCACACCTGGCCGGGCGACTTAAAAGCAGCCCTCATTCATCAGGCGAGCGGGATTAGGGTTGACCTCATCGACCAACCCGGCGTACCGGCTTCCAGCCTGGGCTGTGGATCCGCACGCATCCAGGCCATCCTGGATGACGAAGCCTCTCAACCAGCAGAGAATAAATGTGGCAGCTACCCGGCAGGCATTGCGGGAATTTTCCAACCTGCCAGTTCCTTGAACCAGTTTCACCGCCAGTGGACGACCGGCACTTGGATTTTGGAGGTTTCTGATCATGCCGCCTTTGATACGGGCAGCTTACAGAAATGGTGCCTTGAAATTACCAGCGCTGATCCCGGTGTAACGCCAACCCCTCCACCCACACCCATTTCATTACCTTCCAGCGCATTTGTATCAGGAGTGACTGGCAAAGATCAGGCTCTTCCCCTGGACTGTGAGTCGCGCTCGGCAGTGGACTGGGCAAAATTTTTCGGCAGTTCAATCCCTGAGCTTGAATTCTATAACCGCCTGCCCCATTCCGATAACCCCGAGAAAGGCTTTGTTGGCGATGTGAACGGCGTATGGGGAAATATTCCCCCTGGCGACTATGGCATCCACGCCGCGCCTGTGGCTGCCCTGCTGCATGATTATGGTCTGGATGCCAGAGCTTATCATTCTCTACGCTGGGAGGATATACAAGCTGAGATCGCCTCCGGAAACCCGGTAATGGTATGGATCACGGGCCATGCCTATGCTGGAAGATACCCTTCCGGCGCACCCCAGTATACCATCTCAACCTCTGATCAAAACTTTACCGTTGTTGCAAATTACGAACACACCGTGATCGTCACCGGCTATACCAGCTCGTCTGTGACGATCCTGGATGGATCATCTACATATACCCGCAACCTGAACGAATTTCTAGACTCCTGGTCGACTCTGAGGAATATGGCGATCCTGGCGCACCCCTGACGAAGGTCTATCAAGTTTGCGTAACAAAGTCATGTTACATGGGTTAAAGGAGTATGGAGAAGATTGCATGCCCAATTATGTCAATATCCTGAAACAAGCCGATATTTTATACAGAATGACGCCTACACAGTTGGAAATGGTCGGAAATTTATGCCAGGAACGCTTTTATCACTCAGGAGAGATCATCTTCCCCGAAGGTGCATCTAGTGATGAGCTGTATATTATCATCCAGGGAGAAGTAGAGATCCTGGTAAACCCCAAGTTGATCAATGAACACCTTGAGAAGGTCCAACAATCCAGCACGATTGCCACGCTGCGGAGAGGACAATCGTTCGGAGAAGTAGCCTTGGTAGATCGGGGATTACGTTCAGCCACAGCCCAGGCGGCGCAAAACAACACCCGCCTGCTGGCTATCCCCAGCGATCACTTACTACAACTGTGCGAGACTTACCCCCAATTCGGTTATCGCCTGATGCTCAATCTGGCTGCTGACCTTGCGCTTAAAATTCGTAGCACTAATTTGCTGTTCCGCGAAGAATTGCTTTCTCGGCACAAGAATTAGATGGCTTTTTTATACTCTCGCACAAGGCCCAGGCGAACTTCCGGCCATTCTGTATACCATAGCAAGAAGGCTGAAAAAGCCATGGATATTACCGTCAAAACGATGTAAGGAGTATTCAAAACTTGAGCTTCGCCCACAGAGATTGTGGCATGCGGCATCAGCATCATTAAACGGCTGATAATATTAAAACCCTGCGCAAACGCAACCAAGTACCAGGGCCACAACGCCAGGCTTTTTTGGAAAACGAGTTGAACCACCGCCACCAACGCCAGCAAGGCCAGCAAAACAGGCAGCCACCATTCTTGGGAGGATAGTTTCAATGAGGCCGGAGGAAATAAAATCAACGGGATAAATTGCAGGAAAAGGATTGTCTTAATTACCCTAGGACTGGCAAGCTGTTGACGGGACATGACTTTGGCCTCCGGAAGAGCAAATGAGCGAATATTTGGATATTATAATGTTCTTAAATTAAGATTGTCAAGTTGTAGGACCCATAAATCCATAAAAACAGGGGCAATCCTTGACATTTTATACATCCTCTATTATAGTACCGTGCAACTTTGCGACGATTGCAAAATCCTCGCCTGGGAATATGAGCGCGGGTTTTCCAAACCAAAATTCCAAACCCGAGTTATCCTTATTCCTCTTATCACACTTTTGGCATCCATTGAGTTTGAGAGTATACCATTTTAGTTCTTGGGAAGGAGGTGTTGTCGCTTCACAGCTTGTTTGCTTTGGCTAAACCAGGATTAAGCCTCCAGGGTTTGGTTAGATGAGGAAAACCCTCACAAACCACGCGTTAAACGCAAATTATCAAGAGGAGATAAACTATGCGCACCTTCAAATTGTTAAGTGTTGTTCTGTTGGTTACTATGGTCCTTTCCGCTTGCGGCGGAGGGGGTGCTAAAGAGCTAAAAATCGCCATTTTAGCCCCGCTCTCGGGACCCGTACCAACCTTCGGCGTATCCACCCGCGATGGTGCTCTACAGGCCATTGAGGAATGGAATGCCAAGGGTGGCGTGCTGGGCATGAAAATTGTCCCCATCGTTGAGGACAGCCAGTGCACCCCCGACCCGGCCGTCAACGCCGCCAACAAAGTCATCGACCAGGACAAAGTCCATTACATCGTCGGTGAAGTTTGCTCCAAGGCATCCATTCCAGTCTCTGAAATCGCCAATGCCAAGGGCGTTGTCCAGATCAGCGGCACCTCGACCAACCCCAGTGTTGTCCGCGATGCCAATGGCAACGTTAAGCCCTACACCTTCGTTGCCTGCTACAACGATGACACCCAGGGCAAAGTGATGGCTAAGTTCGCCGCCGAGACGTTGAAGGCCAAGACAGCCTTCATCTTGTACGATCAGGCCAACGACTACGTCAAGGGTCTGGCTGAATTCTTCGAAAAGTACTTCACCGCAGCCGGTGGTACCATCATTGGCAAAGAGACCTACACCGCCAAAGACACCGATTTCGGCACCATTTTGGCGAAAGTCGCTGAAGCCAATCCCGATTTGGTAGTTCTCCCCGATTATTACAACATCGTCAACCTGGTAACCAAGCAGGCCAAGGAAAAGGGCATCACTACCCCCTTCATCGGTGGTGATGGCTGGGATTCTCCCGATTTGGATGCGGTTGCAGCGGATGGCGGCTACTTCACCAATCACTACTCCCCCACCGAAGCTCGCCCTGCCGTAGCGACTTTTGTGAAGAACTACCAGGCGAAGTACAACGTTGTCCCCGATGCTCTGGCTGCCCTGGCTTATGACGCGACCAACATGCTGCTCCAGTCAATCAAGGATGCTGGCGTGGACGATCCTGCCAAGGTGAAGGATGTAATGGCTAAGAGCAAATTCGAAGCTGTGTCCGGCTCGATCACCTTCGACGCCTTCCACACCCCCATCAAGCCAGTCACCATCGTGGCCGTCACAGGTGGCAAAGCCCAGTTCTACTCTCAGGTAATTCCGTAACATTGGCTCAAGACTTTTTCTCGCAAGGTTAACTCAAATGGAGGATGGCATTTGTCATCCTCCATTTCCTGTTTTCGTATATTAATTTGTTGGGAGGTACCTGTCCATGCAACAGGCAACTACTTCTAAATCTGCTCCTTTGGGCGCCCGTAAGCCAAAAACTCGCCTGGCATGGATTGGTCAAATTTTCTTGGCCGTTTTAGCCATCCTGGCACTCTACCTCGTCGGTCGAAACGCCATCCAAAATCCCACTTTATTTGTCCAAATCGTTTTCAGCGGATTGCAATTGGGTTTCGTCTATGCCCTGATCGCCCTGGGCTACACCATGGTCTATGGGATTGTTAAGCTGATCAACTTTGCGCATGGCGATGTGTTCATGAGCGGTGCCTTTGTCAGCTTTTATGCTGTCTCCCGCTTTCAATTACATATCTGGCCTAGCAAAGTATTTGTTGGGATCAATCCCACCTTATCTACGTTTATCGGCTCTTTGACCGTCATTCTTTTATCAATGATCGTCTGTGTGCTGATGGCTGTGACGATCGAGCGGGTAGCCTATAAACCCTTGCGCGATGCACCCCGCATTGCCGCCCTGATCACAGCTATTGGCGTTTCCTTCTTCCTTGAATTCTTCGGGGCCTTGTATTTTGTTTTTTCGCCTCGGTTCATCCCCTATGAGAGGCCATTCGATGTTGTCGCCTGGTATATCAGCAATGGCATCCATGCCGTGGTTCCTGGTCAACAACCTCCGGCGAACAGTATCACTTTCTCGAACATCTTTATTTTCATAATTCTAGCATCTCTACTTGTGCAACTATTTCTCCAATTCCTCGTGCGGCGCACGAAAATTGGCATCGCCATGCGCGCCGCGGCTTTTGATAAACCCACCGCCCGCCTGATGGGCATCAACGTCGATCAGACGATTTCGTTCACATTCGCCATCGGCGCGGCTTTTGCCGGGTTGGGCGGTGTGCTGTACGCCATCGCCTACAGCTCCATCTGGACTCAGATGGGCATCCTGCCCGGCCTGAAGGCCTTCGTGGCCGCTGTATTGGGCGGCATTGGCAGTCTTCCAGGTGCTTTGGTAGGTGCTCTAATCATGGGGCAGGCAGAAGCGCTGACCATGGGATACATCTCTACACCCATGCGTGACGCAGTAGCTTTCTCAATCCTGATCATCGTACTCCTGGTGCGCCCTACCGGTATCTTCGGCGAACCGGAAAAAGAAAAGGCCTAGGAGGGAAACCATGCAACTCGGCTTCTTGCTCATTTCCATCATCAAAATTGCCGCTATCGTAGGATGGATCTATGGTTTGCTATGGGCGCTGGGGCATTCCAAATGGTGGGTAAAAGTTATCGGGATTTTAGCAGCTTTTGGAATCATCCAGTTGGCACTGTCGCTTAAGTTTGGCGACTTCCAAATATTATCAGATTTCGACAGCGGGCTTCTTTTTCAGGCTTGTGGTATGGCAATGGTATCCCTCGGCCTGAACTTGATTTACGGGTTCAATGGGCAATTCAGTCTGGGCCAGTATGGTTTTTACGGGATTGGCGCCTATACCGCCGCCGATATCACTTACCGCTGGGTCAACGGCGATCCCAGTGCCCTTTTGGTCGTGGGTTTTGGTTCTGTCCTGGCCTGGTTATCTATCTGGGGGGTCAGGAAGTTCATTTCTCGCACCCGCGGAATTCCTGTCCTCTCGGCTTTTACGCTCTACTTGATTGGCGTTATTGCTGCAGCAACCATAGCCATCGGCATCAGCGGATTGCTCAGCCCAAGCCTGGTTCCTCTGTTGAAAACCTCTGCTGGTCCTGGTCCTCTGGCAGTTGGGATTCCTTTACAGGTCGTATTCTTCCTTTCAGTCATCCTGGCAGGCGCCTTTGCCGCCATCGTGAGCTTTTTATTTGGTCTGCCCGTCCTGACTCTCGGCAGTGATTACTTTGGCATTGCAACCCTGGGATTTACGATTGTCGTGAACACCCTGATGGTGAACTCTGATACCCTCCTGCCCTTCCCTGAAATGAAAGGTGGGCGCGGCATGATCGGCATTCCCAAGCTGACTACCTGGTTCTGGGCTTTCTCTTTTTTGCTGCTGGTCATTGTCATTATGCGCAATGTGATTCGCTCCTCCACCGGGCGCAGTATCATGTCTGTTCGCGAAGACGAAACCGCCGCCAAAGCCATGGGAATTGACATAGCCGGGACCAAACTGCTCGCCTTTGTGATCGGCAGCTTCTTCGCTGGGATTGGCGGAGGCGTATATGCCCACTTTATCGGCTTCCTGAGTCCAGGCACCTTCGATTTCCTGGTGGGTTTCAACCCTCTGATCATCATCGTTTTCGGCGGTCTTGGCAGCATGACCGGCACACTTGCTGCATCCTTTGGCTGGATTTTCTTCCTGGAAGGCATGCTGCGCGTCTTGTTAGGTCAACTGGGCACCGATGCTCCAACCTGGCGGTATGTCCTTTACCCGATCACGCTGCTCCTGCTGATGCTCGTCCGTCCTCAGGGATTGTTGGGCACGGTCGAATGGGGTTTCTTGAAGCCCAAATTCTATCCCGCGCGCCAGAAAACCCAAGTCGAGACTGACTCTTCAGCAGTGGAAGTAGAAGCGGGAGGCTAATGATGACAGATAACATGTCTTCCCCAGATATCCTCACCATTTCCGGGTTGACCAAGTACTTCGGCGGTCTTTGCGCAGTCAGGGATTTTAGTTTAAGTCTCAAACCGAATGATTTAAATGGCCTGATAGGTCCAAACGGGGCTGGAAAAACAACCGTTTTTAACATGATCACCGGCCTTTACCAGTCGACATCTGGAGATGTGATCTTCCAGGGTGAAAACTTGTTCGGTCTGGAACCCTTTGAGATCACTCGCCGGGGTATCGGACGTACTTTTCAGAATATCCGCCTGTTCCCTAACCTGTCCGTTTTGGATA
>Ga0315275_10004979_pt1 | contig 12506 bp, 8 predicted proteins | sample YL17G03_0_MG_FD_205557 | JGI IMG/M metagenome (GOLD analysis project Ga0315275, IMG submission 205557) | Sediment microbial communities from Yellowstone Lake, YNP, Wyoming, USA - YL17G03_0 | ecosystem: Environmental > Aquatic > Freshwater > Lake > Sediment | place: USA: Wyoming | collected... | reverse complement strand
ATGATGCCTCGTCAGCAGAATCTGGTGCCGTTGCGGTGCCGCCGGTGGTGCGGACATCGCCGCGTTGGGCAATTGGCTGGCAAGTGTAGCGGGTGGTGTCCAATAAAGCCAGAGAAAAGCAAGGGCCGGCAAACGGAAGCAAAGTGGGCCGAATGGTGGCGGGGCGCGGCCAAGACCACCATCTACTGCGCAAATATCGCCGCAGGGCTGATGGCGTCAGCCGCCGGCAAAGTCACACGCATGCGGCTGCTGGGTCACCCGGGCGACTTGGAATGGTCCCAGACCACGGAGGGCTTGGCGGTGAAGCCGGCGGCACAGAAGCCCCGTGACCACGCGTTGGCACTCGAAGTGCAGGGCACCGGCTGAAGCCCGCGCCATTGCCCAAGCCGGACACCGCTATCCGCCCCGCCCCGGACGGCAGCCTTCAGTTGGAGCCGGCCGCGGCCCTATTGCACGGCGGCAAGCTGCGTGTGGAGAACCGGCACAATCATGATTACCTCGCCGCTTGGGACAACGCGGGAGACTGGGCCTCATGGAGGCTGCGGGTCCCCGCCAAAGCCACCTACGAAGTCAGCGTCGTTTTGCAGCACGCCCATCAAGGGCACCGAGTTCATCGTGGAACTCACTGGCCGGAGACTCCGCGGAACCGCCAAGAAGACCGCCAGTTGGTATGACTATCAGACCGTGGTGATGGGCCGCGTGGAAGTGTCTCCGGGCGTCGAGGTCCTGTTGAGCATCCGCGCCGGAAATCCAGACGCCTGGCGGGCCGTCAACGTCCGGTCCATCCAGTTGAACAATGTCAATTCGCACGGTCACTCAGAAATGTCATCCTCATTCCCTAGTCCGCCACGGCACCTTGCGAACACGCGTAGGGTGCACAGACCCAGCCGAGCCTGACATGAGTGATTTCAGAGAGTTGGCGTCGAAATCGTTGTCGAAGATGAGACGGTAGCGGGAGGTATCGCGGGTCATCTATCCTTGCCAGCACAAAGCCTGCCAAACGGCTCCTTTCCCCCATCGGCGAATCGCCCGCGCTCATTGTTCTCTGCAACGGTGCTACAGTCTCGAATTCCCTCTGGAAAATGGCTGGACAACCGAGGCGGATGTCATATGATTGGTACTGACTCATCCCGGTTTGATCAAGTGGGAGCCAATGGAACCATGGGAGAGTGTAAGAACCTCAAAACCCAGCCGAGGCTGGCTTCTCGATGCGTCGCGAGTTCCGCTCGTGGGAACGGTCATTGAATTCCTCCAGGACCTGCTATGTCGCCCAGCGCCACCCGCGCAGCTTCGCTCGCTGGCCGGAGGCAGACACTGGGGTCTCATGATCATGAAGCTGATAGTTGCTCGTCGTGGCCAAGCAAACCCGGTGGTTCCGGTTCAAGTGAAATCCCTGGCGACAACACTCTTCCTGGGTGTTGTCATTCTGACGGCTTCCGCGGGTGTCGCGTCAGCGAGCGCCGGTGATTCCGGGAGCGCCCCCGACCGGGCGCAGGATCTAGTTCAATATTTCGAGCGGATGTGTGCCCGGAAACCCATCGTCGCCCGGTCAGGGACGGCGTTCACGGATCATCAAGCGGCGTTGCGCCAGCGCGTGCAGGAATGTGTCGGGCTTGCGCCGCTGCCGGAGCGAGGGCCACTGGACGCGCGCCTGAGCGAGCCCCTCGATCATCCCTGGTGCCGGATCCAAGGCGTTTCCTACCAGTTGTGGCCCGGCGTCCGTGCCGGCGGCCTGTTGTACCGGCCGAAGGAATGGCGGGAAAAACCCGCGCCCGCCGTGCTTTGTCCACATGGACACTGGTCGGATGGCAATGCGCATCCGATCGTGCAGTCGCGTTGCCTGATGCTCGCCCGCTTGGGTTATGTCGTCTACTCCCCCGACCAAAACCACTATGAAGACCTGAACTGGGGGATTTCCAACCAGACCCTCGGCGTGTGGGGGAACATGCGAGCGCTGGATTTCCTCGAGACGCTGACCGAAGTGGACGGCAGACGTCTGGGCGTTTGCGGCGCTTCGGGCGGTGGCCTGCAGACGCAAATGCTGGTCGCGCTCGATCCGCGCGTCAGAGCCGCCACCATCGTCGGGATGACGTGCGGTTTACCGGCGAGTATGCTTTCGATGCGCTGGCTCCACAGAGCGTGAGGACCAGACGGACATCTTCAAGTTTGTCGCCCCGGCGCACGAGTCGGATGCAATCAAGGTGACCTCGATTCATGGCGATTTTGGAGGACTTGAGCGTCCATCGGCCTGGCCACGCCCTATTCGAGTTGGGCGGGCGAAGTGCCGGCAGCCGCCACGCGGCCCGGCCCAAACATCCGCATTCACCTGGGCCTCATCGGCTGTGGCGGCATGGGCCGCGCCAACCTCGGCGCGTGCGCCCGCCAACCGGACGTGGTCGTTACGGCGGTCGCTTCATTCTGAAGGATGACGGCGATGCCTATGATCACCACGAAATCCTCTGGCAGTACCCGAACGTGACGATGACCTGGATGTCGTCGCTGACGAACAGCTACGGTTTCGATCTGCACGGAGAACCGCAGCCGAAACGGCGGCTCGGGATCTATTTCCATGGTGCCAACGGGACGATGTACGCCAACTATGACCAGTGCAAAATCGTCCCCGAAGGGGACAAGACGAAAGGTCTGCTCCCCTCGCCCCCGTCCATCCCCCCGTCACCCGGCCACGAACGGGAATGGCTTGACTGCATCAAATCCCGGCAGCAGCCCAGTTGCAGTGTCTTCTACCATACCCACGTGGATGTCCCTATCGTTCTGAGCTTGCTTTCGCTCCGACTGGGACGTTCGATCCGGTTTGACCCCGCGACAGAGAAGATCATCGCTGATCCCGAAGCCGCTCAGATGGCGATCCCAAAGTATCGGTCTCCCTGGGAGTTTCCTGACCAGTACTTGACCTGATCGAAAACGCAGGTAGGTGGCATGGGACGGGGCATCTGGACCTATGTCCCACCGGTGGGCTGCATTTCCTTTCCCTGGTCTGGCTTGGGGCTTCGCCCAATTCAGAAGGTTCATCGCTTTGGGGCCATCCGCTACGCTGCAGTGATCCCACAGATCGCCTATTCTTTGGCCCGGTACTCTTGCAGCAGGGCGGCGATGGTAGTGTGCGGCTCAAAGAACGAAGCCGCTGCGAGACCGCCTCCTGCATCCGCTGCGGATGGGCAAACGCCTGATACCGTGCGAGCGGAATCTCCCGGCCTTCGGCCGAGCGAACCCGTGGCCGCGGCATCGCCATCTAGCGTCCGGTGAAGATCACATGGCCTTCATCATCGGCAGACCCGCTTGGCTCGCCGTCTGTTCGATGGCTTCAGCCACATCCAGCAGCAAGGGGTTCATCGGTAGAACCATCTGAAAGCTTGCCTTGCCCTCCGCCACATCCACCGTGACGGTTTGATCCTGAAAGGTCTGCATCTTCCTTCTGGAACGACGCGTTTTTCTCTCGTAGCTTTTCCCATCATGCGGTCCTTTCTTACGAGTAACAGTTGGGTTCTGTGACACCTATCTGTTACCCGGACCGCATGACCTCTTTCAACTACTTCTCAACGACAACCGGGACATCCTCTTTCATAGGGCAGCCGACATTGTTGGCGAATACGTAACCGTCGCCATGTTCCCCGAGGTCGACAACCATCTGATCCATGAACCCGCGATAGAGCGTGTTGTTGGCGATTACCGAGTAGCTTAGTTTTCGCAGAAGGAATCCGACCTGCGGAGTGTATTTTCCCTTGCCGCCATCGTCGCGCCCAGCCGCACACGCATTGGAAACGAATGTCAGTCCACTGCATTCCTCCAGGCGGACCTGGCAGGAGCGTTCTCCTTCGGTGAGCAGGTTGCTGTCTTTGCCGCAGCGTCGGAAGACATTGCCGGTGATGGTGGTGGTACGCATTCTTGTCGCACAAATCCCGGCGCCCCAATTCCGGTCGAAGCAGTTGCCTGTCACGTTCCAGGCGTCACCCGCGCAGAGGTAAAGGCCATATCCCTTGTTCCATTCGACGCGGTTCGCCGTGAACATGATTGTTGCGCCCACGCTGTCACAGCCGAAACCATGACTTCCGTTTCCGGAGAACTGGTTGTCCGTTACGAAACCGTCCCAGCCGGTTATCTGAACGCCGCACCCCTTGTTACCCTGCATGATACTGTGCCGGATGATAAACAGCCAGATGCGAAGCAGATGCACACCGTGGCCGGAGAACCCTTCTATCTTACAGTCGTCAAGGACGATGGAGTCCTCCTTGGGACTGAATTTCTCCGTATTGTTGAGGAAAACGCCATGAATCGGTTTTTTCGTGCCCCGCCGCCCCCGCAGGAAGAGTCCCCTGAGATGGACGCCGAAGGCCCCTGTGATGTTCAGCAGGCAGTCCGCTTCATCGGAATCCAGGAGTAGCATTGCCCCGGCATCGCCTCGATATCCCCACTGGGGTTCTGCCATGACCGTTGTATGCTGGTGGACCTTAAGGTCGTGGCAAAGATATCGTCCCGCGGGGAAATAGACCGTGCCGCTGACAGCGCCGGCCGCGTCCAGTGCTTTCTGGATAGCGCCCGAGTCCGGCGTTGTACCGTCGCCTTTGGCGTCGAAATCACGAACGTTGAAAACGGAAGGACTTTGCGCACCTGTCTTTTCAGGCGATGATGCGGGTGTTGCTCCGGCGAGACTCGCCATTCCGAGAAAGCCGGTTCCCATGATGAAGTCACGCTTAGTCATCTTCATTGCGATCTTCCTGTGTTGAGCCTGTTGCACAATGATTTTCAAATCCAACCGCTGGATTCTATGGCTGTTTGAGTTAAACGGCTCAATACTCTGTTTCCCGTACAGCCTTTGTTAACTCTTATCTGTGTTAATCGTGTTTTGCCAGCTACTCAAGTACAATAACACGTCAAATCGCAAAAAGCTACTTCCAGCGCATTGGGTACGCTGGCGCAGCCAGAACTGACGGAGGTCTCCCTCCTGATAGATGGCGCGATAGGCCATCAGCCAAATCGTTTGGCGGAGGAAGGGGCTGCCGCGTTTGCTGATGCGGCGTCGGGGAGCATCATACTGGCCGCTTTGATGGACGTCCGGGTCCAAGCCGGCGAAGGCTACCAGTTGCGACGGTTCTTGAAAGGTCTGAATGGGATCGACTTCGCCATGCAGGCTCACGATCCACAGCGTCGTACTGCCCGGCAGAGTCTTCAGATGCGTCGGCACCTGTTGGGCCAGGAATTCAATTTGTCCTTTGAGCTTCTGGAGCAAGGTTCGGCGTTCTCTATCTGTTCGAGGAGAATCTGGATGGCCAGACGGCTCCCGACGGTGTCGGGAGGGGGCCCGGTGGTTCTGCGATCGGCAGAACGGACCGCGGCCCGGATCCAGATGGATGAGTGCACGAAAGAGACGCCTGCGGGCGGCGGGCGGACTCGAGAAGTGAACGACAGGGAACTTCGCAGGAAGGAAAAAGGACCATGGGACCTGGGCGTGTCGATACGTTGGTGTCATGCTGCAAAAGACACAGCAGCAGAAGGAAACCGAAAGGCCGTGGGATCTTTATAGACGCAAATTATTTCGGTCCGGGGATAGTGTTCTTCTTGTTGACAGGAACCCTATATGGACGATGGACGGAGCCACGGCCGAGGGTGGCCAGTCGGACCGATCGTGGGAAGGAGCCGCGGCCAAGCCTGGGGATTCGCTCACTCTTTCGCCCCGTGCTTGCACAGCAGGTCGGTGGTGGAAAAGTAGGCATAGTCTCTGATGGGGGCAAAATGCCAGCCCGGAGTCTGGGGGTGTAAGTATCTACTATTCAAGGGGATAGGAGTGTTTCCAGGGTGGTCCTACTGGCGCTTGACAGACGCAGACGGTTGCATTACTCAAGGGCGAAGCCGCCGCGAAGCTGCTCCAAGGCGCGTTGGATCAGTTCAAAGACGTCCGGCCCTCGGAACTCGATCGCGCCTTTGAGCAAGCGAGCAAAGGTAAGGCGAAAGATCAAAAGGCGGCAGTGAGAACCAGACGAAAGGACAAGAAATGAAATGCCGCACTCGATGGGTCTTGGGCCTGCTGTTGGCGTTGTTCTGCTCCAACCCTCCGGTCCACGGCGCCGGGAAGCCCAATATCCTGTTCCTTTTCGCCGACGACCAGCGTGCCGACACCATCGCGGCCCATGGTAATCCGCACATCAAGACCCCGAATCTGGACAAGCTGGCCGCCTCGGGTTTCAGCTTCCGATCCAATTATTGTTTTGGAGGCAACCAGGGCGCCGTGTGTGTGCCCAGCCGGGCGATGCTGATGAGCGGCAAAACGTGGTTCCACGTGGATACCGCGACGCTCAAAGGCGTCAAGCTCTTGCCGGAACTGCTGCAGGAGAACGGCTACGTGACCTTCGGCACCGGCAAATGGCATAACGGCCAGCCCTCCTGGTTGCGTGCCTTCCAGCGCGGAAGAGCCGTCATGTTCGGCGGCATGTCGGATCACACCAAGGTGCCGGTCCGAGACCTCGGCCCGGACGGCAAGCTGACCGCCGAGCGCACGGGCGAGAAGTTCTCCAGCGAGCTGTTTGCGGATGCCGTGATCGAATTCCTTCAAAATCACGGTGGGAAGAAGCCTTTCTTTGCCTATGTGGCCTTTATGGCGCCGCACGATCCCCGAATGCCGCCACCGGCCTTTCGGGAGCGGTATTATCGAAAGCTGCCCCCGCTGCCCGCGAACTACCTTCCGCAGCTTCCCTTCGACAACGGCATGATGAAAGGCGGCCGCGACGAGAACCTGGCGCCCTGGCCGCGCACCGAGGCCGTCATCCGCGACCAACTGGCGGAATACTACGGCATGGTCACACACATGGACGAGCAAATCGGGCGGATTCTCGAAGCCTTGAAACAGACCGGCCAGGCGGACAATACCCTGATCGTCTATGCCGCCGACAATGGGCTGGCCTTGGGCAGCCACGGTCTGTTGGGCAAGCAGAGCGTGTTCGAGCACAGCATGCGTGTCCCGCTGATTTTCACCGGTCTCGGCATTCCGCAGGGCAAATCCACCCGGGCGTTCAGCTACCTGCTGGATGTTTTTCCCACCCTGTGTGACCTGGTCGGAGTTCAACGTCCTGCGGACTTGGAGGGCGAAAGCCTGCGTCCCCTGTGGGAGGGAAAGAAAGACCGGGTCCGCGATTCGGTTTTTCTGCCGTACATTGACATCCAGCGCTCCGTGCGGGATGAGCGATGGAAACTGATCTGTTACCCGAAGATCGGGTACAGGCAGTTGTTCGACCTGCAAACCGATCCGGATGAGAAGACCAACCTGATCGAACGTGCGGAATGCGCGGAACATGTTCAGCGGCTGCTCAAGCTGATGAGCCAATGGCAGGCCAAGGTTGGCGATACGCTGAAGCTGCCCACCGAAAACAGGCCACCCGAAGCCGTCGATCTGACCGGGCGAAAGCGCGTCCCGGACCAATGGCAGCCGGAGTGGATCGTGAAGAAGTATTTCGATACATCTCGATAGCGCTCACGCGCGCCGTCAACGAAGACAAGGAGAAAACGATGTCCAACAACAGTCAGTCCAAATTGAGGGAAGGAACCAGTTCTCACAGCCATCCGTGCAGTTGCTGCTCGATGTCCCGGCGATCCTTCCTGGGAGCCGCTGCGGTCTGTACGGCGGCGCTGACAACGGGATGTGGGAGCCTCGCAAGTCTCCACTCCAGGCCGCAGCCGAAGGAGGTGATCGATCTCGCGTCACTTCGGCCGCGGCCGAAAGTCCGGGTGATGAGCGCGGTCGTACGCGAGAAGCCACCATACTGGCTCGGCTGGCCGGGCACGTCCTACGACGTGGAAGGCGAGCGAGCGAGGTACGCCCGGGCGGCCGCCGACAGCGCCCGGCGAGTCGGGGTTGAGATCGTCGAAGAGGGGCAACCGCTTGAGGACAACGCCGCTGTCGCAGCATTCGTCAAGAAGGTGCAGGCCGAGAAGCCCGATGCCGTCCTCATCACGCTCCAGCACCTGCAGAGCTGGGGCATGGCGAGCGAGATCGCCAAGGCCGGCATGCCCACCATCGTGTTTGCGCCAGTCGGCACCGCCTTCACGCAGCACGTCAATAGTCTCGCCTTTCGACCCGGCGTCCACGTCATCTCGTCCTTGGAAACGCCGGCCATCGAGCAGGCCCTGCGCATGGTCCGCGCCAAGCGGCAACTCGAGACGACGAAAATGCTGGTCGTCCGCGGCAACGAGCGCAAGGAAGACAGATTCGGTTTTGTGGGCCTCCAGTATGTCCCCCGGACGACGTTCGAGGAGATGTTCAATCTGACGCCGGTCAGCGAGGAAGCCCAATGGGTCGCCCACCAGCGGTTCCGCGAGGCCGAGAAAGTCGTCGAGCCGACCCAACAGGATGGCTTGAACGCCGCGCGATCGTACATTGCAGCCAAGCAACTGCTCAAGAACGAAGGCTGCAATGCACTCACGACCGACTGCCTGGGCATGGTGACGCAGAAGAAAGTGCCGACCCCGCCCTGCATGGGGGCATCGATCTTCCAGGATCATGGGGTGACCTACGGCTGTGAGGCGGCGGTTGGGCCGGCGGTGTCGCTCATGCTGACGAGCTACCTGTTCGACAAGCCGGGATTCATGAACGATCCGGTGCCGGAGACCGTCAAGAACGTGCTGATCGCGGCCCATTGCGTCAGCGGCACGCGAATCTACGGCCTCGACCGGCAGAAGGAACACGCACCCTATATTCTCCGCAGCCATTCGGAGTCGAGCATAGGCGTCTCGCCGCAAGTCCTCTGGCCGATCGGAAAGCCGGTGACGCTCGTGCAGTTCTTCAAGCCCGATGCGCTCTATCTCGACACCGGCACGGTGGTCGGCAACGTCAATACGCCCCCGGCCGGCGGATGCCGCACGAGCGTCGAGATCCAAATGGATGACATCCAGGATTGCCGCGACGTTCTGGGATTCCACCAGGTCGTCTTCTACGGGAATCACCGTCGCGACATTGAGGCGTTCTGCCAGTTGTACGGAATCAACGTCGTTCACTCGCCCCGCGCGCACGAGCAGATCGTCGGCAAGCAACTTTAGATGCCGATGCGGAGAATGGAGGCGGGGGGATTCGAACCCCCGTCCCGGGATGCTTCAAAATAAGCATGCTACGTGCGTAGTCGCTCCTTTTATTCCTTCGCGTCGCGAAGCGCCGAACGACCGGCTCTCCACTCGGCTATTCCGGTGCATCTCGCCCCCGTCGGCCCGGACGACCGACGGAGACCAGCCCACTGATTGACGCCCTTATCGGACCCGCAGGCGCAATCCGACAGGACGGGCAGCGTTATTTACGCCGCCATGGCATATTGGTAGTTGCCATTTAGAATTTAGGTACCGGATGATTAACCAGGCCAACCGGCGTCCTGGGCACGCAGCTTATCCATCCGCCATCCGGTCGAAGCCTTTCGCCCCCGTATTCACTTGCAAAAAGAACACAAACCGCTGATCCCGCCATTCTACCCGATTCTGCGCCCGGCCGCCAGAGGCAATTCGAGGAGAGTTTGAAGTGGGAAGTGTGAAGTTTGGAGCATGTCATTGCGAGCGGAGCGAGGCAATCTCCTACTCCGATGGTCGGAGATGGCTCCCCCCACTTGACACTTGAAACTTCAAACTTGAAACCTTCCCCAAATTGGCTTTGTTTTCGCAGAGGCTTCATCCATTGATTCTCTCGTAACCAACGTCCCATACAGCTCTTAGCGTTCATTCGGCCCCGTACCAATTGGCTTTGTTTCGCACGATTGGCTCTCCGTTCATGGCGGACGAACCCTCGAATTGGCTTCGTTTGTCCAGCGCTCCTCCCACCGACGACTGACGACCGGCTACTGGCAACCGCCTTTTGGCTTTGTTTCGCGCCGCGCACTTCACACTTCATACTTCCCACTTGAAACTTCTTCCCAATTGGCTTTGTTTCGCACGAATCTTCACCACAGGGACGCAGAGGGCCCGCTGTGCCCCCAGATGTACCAGGAATAACGAATCCGCAGATTTCACCGATTTACGCAGATTTGATCCTTCGGAATCTGTGAAATCTGGGCAATCTGCGGATGATCTTTGTACCTTCTGTCGTGGATTTTGGGCGTTGAGCCGATGGGCGAGGATATGGGCTTGACTGGTCATACCAAATCCCTCCTGATCTACCATTTACGATTCGCTATTCAGTTTTGTCAATATAATACAAACGCACGGATTCGGTGTCAAGTGAAATCCCCGTGATGCAGCAGTCTTTCTCGGCCACGGATGGATGTGGGTAAACCCTTGTCAGACACGGATTTACATGGGATTCACACCGATTCCCACCCCGCCAAAAGGAACCCGCGGCGGTTCTGGTTTTGCCGGTTCACGCGCGAGGGACCGTTCAGCCGCCGAGGCCGAGCAGGGTAATCAGCTTCTTGACCAAGGGCTTGAGCAGGGCATCGCTGGTGGCTTTCTTCTTGAGCTTGACCGACCACCGCCCATCCTTGTCCCGCTCGAACTCGACCTGCGTCTGCAGAGCCACGAGCAGCCCGGCGATCAGGTAGGCGCTTTCCATGACGCCGGGACCCAGGAACCTCGTTGGCGGCGCGTTCACGACCGCCGCGACAGGACCGGCGAAGCGAGGGTCCTTGGTCAGGATTTCCAGTGCCGCCGCGGCCGCTTGGCCGTCGCTCGGACAGGGTGTGTCTCTCGTATCGAGCGTCCGCGCCAGCGCGCGAACGAGGTCGGCCCGCTCCGGCCCGGCGGGCACCTGGCCTTGGTGCGCTTCGCCGATGAGCCCCACGATCCGCGTGGCTTGTTGGCTTGTCATCCTTTCGTCGGTCATTTGCCGCTACCTCCCTTGATCCTTGGGCAGGTTCCCCAACCCTGCCTCCTGCCACAGCTTCAACATCCGTGCCTTATCCGCCGACGAGGCGACACCCAGGAGCACGCTGAAATTCCGCGCGTTTCTGTCTACTCCATGTGGATCATGGCATTTCTTGAAGGCACGTATGCACTTGACCAACCATTCGGCGGATTCCAGAAAACGCTCCTGGAGACCCGCCACGATCCCCAGTTGGCCGTAGGTGCTGGCCGCGCCGTGCTCGTTGCCTTGCTTCTCTTCGATTTCGAGGCTCTTGAGATACCACTTCTCGGCGGTCTCGAAGTCCCGACGCTCCTGGGCGATGATGCCCAATTGGTGGTAGGTGCTGGCCGCGCCGTGCTCGTTGCCTTGCTTCTCTTTGATTTCGAGGCTCTTGAGATACCACTTCTCGGCGGTCTCGAAGTCCCGCCGCTCCTGGGCGATCCTGCCCAATTGGTGGTAGGCGGCGGCTTCGCCTTCGCTGTCCCCCCGTACGCGGCGGTGTTCGGCCAGTCTCTCGAACAACCGCTCGGCGCTGTCGAAATTGAGCGTGTTCTGGGCATAAGCTGCCAATGACTGCGCCAGGGCGGCGAAATCTGTGTCCATGCCGAGGGATTCCGCCAGGGACAGGGCCGCATGGAAATTGGCGCTATGGAGGTGGAAATACCCCCGCTGCTCGTGGAGCTGTTTCGGCGCCAGGGCATCGGCGAGACTTCCCATGACATCCACGAAGGCGCGCTGCCAGGATTCCCGTTCGTCCGCGGAGGCCTGTGCCAGCACCGTGGAGCGCAGGAAGCCTGTGAGGGCGGGATGGAGCTCGTAGATCGCCTGGCCGCGGTCTCGAACCAGTCCCGCTGTCGCCAGGGCGGACAGGAGGCGGTCGATCTGCCGGCGCGTGACCTGCATTTGACTCACGCCTTTGGCCATCGCCTCCATGTCGTCCGCATCTACAAAGCGGTCGTGCAGGGCCAGAGGGGTGAGTAGAGGACGCAGGTCCTGGGGCAAGCCATCCTCCACGAATCGCAAGGTAGCATAGACCTTCTTCTGTGTCGGGTCGGCGCCGGCCCCATCTGCCGCCAGATTGCCCTGCAACTCCTGGAGGATCGACTTGGCGGAGCGTCCGCCTTCGAGGCGCGGCAGGACCGCCCGCATGAGCAGGGGATGACCGTCGAGCGTGTCCATCAGCGCGGCAAGCTCGGGGTCTTCGCGGTTGGTCTGAATGCCGAGGTTGCGGAGGATAGCCGTGCAGAATTCCCAGCGGGATTCGCCGGTCAGGCCGCCGAGGGAGAGCCTATAGCGCAGGTGCGCGGGGAGCCACGTTTCCTCGCTGCGGCTGGTGATCAGGACCTTGCTCCGGCCGCCCTGGATCGCTTGGAGGAAGCGGCGCAGGAGCTGGAGGTCGTCGGGCCTGAGCAAGGGATCGATGCCGGCGGCCTCGTTGCCCGAGGCGGACTCGAAGTTGTCCCAAACGAGAAGCACGCGAACCTGGTGCAGGGCTCTCTGAAGCAGAGCAAGTTTCTGGTCAGTATTGAGCGTGATGAATTGGCTGCCCACAAACTGAGTGCCGATGCCGTTGAGCACGTATTCGGCGGTGTGGATATCGTTGAAGGTGAACCACAGGCACCCGGCGCCGAGTCCCTCCGTCTGCCTGAGCCACTGGAGAAAGCCGCGTGCGAGCGTCGTTTTG